>OLPY01000016.1_pt1 | contig 173533 bp, 158 predicted proteins | sample 1672481 | NCBI WGS metagenome assembly OLPY01 (sample SAMEA3136691, study PRJEB25190) | human gut metagenome | biome: human gut; feature: human-associated habitat; material: faeces | place: Austria | collected 2013 | reverse complement strand
AGTTACGCCTAATTCAGATAGCGGAAAATCTAATGGCGTAAGCCGTGGAGTAAGCGGGTATAAGACGGCTTCATTTTTTGAAAACAAGCTGTGCACTGTGCTGAAGCTAATGCTTTAATAGTATAGCACACAGCTTAACAAAATTCAATATTCTCTGCTCATCACGGAGCACTTGAATATTTTTCTCAAGATCCATAATAAATATGATTGTATGTAAATAGCGCCTTAATCTCCGCCGCCATTGCGAAGTTTCCGTAGTTCTTTTAATGCGGTGGTAACTCAACCGGTTGCATTGACAAATGGCAGCCTTCCGTTTCGCGTTCCATAAATCATCATTCGCAACCGAGGAAAAGCCTGTTAAAACTCCACTTCTCATTGACCGCATCGGGGGCAATGGCAGATTTTTCTCCGGCCACTCTATAGCAAGCGATAACTGCTCCATCTCTTTTCGATTAAATGACAATTCACTCTTCGATCTCCATTACATACGCCTTTGCTTTAAAAGTGGCACTATTATCAAATTTTGTGATTTCGTCATAGTGGTCAAATTTAAGTCCGCATTTTTCCATTACCTTACCCGAACGGGGATTATCAACAGCGTGGCACGAGCAAATTCTATTAACGCCTAATTCTTTGTGAACATAGTCGATAATTGCTTTCATAGCCTCGGTGCAGTAGCCCTTGTGCCAATAATCGAAATGCAAATTATAACCCATACCCCAATAGCCCTCTAATTTACTGCTCGGACCTATCGAGCCTGTACCGATAACCTTGTTTTCTTTCTTAAGCACAAATGCGAAATTGTATTCCTTTTCGTCTGTAAGCGTAGATTTTATCCAGTCAATCGTTTGGCTTATGTCTGTAAGCGTAGGGTATGACATATATTTTGCGACCCTTTCATCGCTGTTCCACGAAAAGCAAGCTGCTGCATCGTCAAGAGTGATTGGGCGTAAAATCAATCTTTCGGTTTCTAAAATCGGTTCTTTTGACATTTTGACACCTCCAAAAAAACAAGCCGTTGGTGTGAATGATCGTTACACATCAACGGCTTTTATGTTATAAATAAAAATTTATACCGAAATTGAGTGCAACAAAGTAACTCCGTTTGCAAGGCAAACAGAATAGACTGCTTTATAAGCGGTTGCACGATATAATTTCTGCATAACTTCTATCCTTTCTTTTGATAAGGCCATAGTAACATGGTGTGGTGATTTTGTCAAGGTATCTCTCCCTCATCAGAGGAAACCAAATTCTGCTTTCAAGCCTTTATGTAGTTTGCAACGGGACAAGAAAACTATGGAAACTGAAAGAAGCCCCCGAAAAGCCAGTAGCTTTTCAGGGGCTGTGTTAAGTCCAAAAATGTAAGCTTTTTCGTTTTTAGAAGTCTTGAAACCCGCATAAATACCGGGGGGCGTCTTTTTACTTATCCAAAGACTTCATTGTCGGGAACAGCAGCACATCGCGGATGGCGGGGCTATCTGTCAGCAGCATACACATCCGGTCGATGCCGAAGCCGATGCCGCCGGTGGGGGGCATACCAATCTCCAGTGCCTGCAAGAAGTCCTCGTCCGTATGGTTGGCCTCCTCGTCGCCCTGGGCAAACATCTCCTCCTGGGCGGCAAAGCGGGCACGCTGGTCGATGGGGTCGTTCAGCTCGGAATAGGCGTTTGCCATCTCCCAGCCGTTCATAAAGAACTCAAAGCGCTCCACATAGTCCGGATCCTCCGGCTTCTTCTTGGTGAGGGGAGAGATCTCAATGGGGTGATCCATCACAAAGGTGGGCTGGATCAGGTGCTCCTCTACATACGCCTCAAAGAACAGGTTGAGAATATCGCCCTTCTTGTGGCGCTCCTCATACTCGATCTCGTGGGCGTCCGCCGCAGCGCGGGCCTCCTCCAGGGTGTGTATCTCCTTAAAATCAACGCCGCTGTACTGCTTGACCGCGTCTACCATAGTGATGCGGGTAAAGGGCTTGGACAGATCCATCTCAATGCCGTTATAAGTAATCTTGGTGGTGCCCAGCACAGCCTCGGCCACATGGCGATACATCCGCTCGGTCAAGTCCATCATACCGTGATAATCGGTATATGCCTGGTACAGCTCCATCAAGGTGAATTCCGGGTTATGGCGAGTATCTACACCTTCGTTACGGAACACACGCCCGATCTCATATACACGCTCCAAGCCGCCTACAATCAGTCGCTTTAAGTACAGCTCCAGAGAAATGCGCATTTTCAAATCCTCATTGAGCGCATTAAAATGGGTCTCAAAGGGACGGGCCGCAGCGCCACCGGCGTTGCTCACCAGAATGGGGGTCTCTACCTCCATAAAGCCCTCGCCGTCCAGGAACTTGCGAATTTCACGGATAATGGCGGAGCGCTTCTCAAAGGTGTCGCGTACATCCGGGTTCATAATCAGGTCCAAATAGCGCTTTCTGTACCGGGTGTCGGTATCTTGCAGGCCGTGGAACTTCTCCGGCAGGGGCAGCAGGCTCTTGGTGAGCAGCTTCAGCTCCTTGGCGTGAACAGAGATTTCGCCGGTGCGGGTCTTAAACACAAATCCGGTCACCTGGAAAAGGTCGCCAATGTCCCACTTCTTAAAGGCACGGAACACATCCTCGCCCACATCGTTCATCCGCACATAGATCTGCATACGACCGGTGCGGTCACTGAGATCCACAAAGTTGGCCTTGCCCATATCCCGGCGAGACATCATTCGCCCGCACAGGGTCACATCCGTATTCTCCAGCGCGTCAAAATCGGCGCGCACATCGGCGGTGTGGTGGGTCTGCTCTGCCTTGGTGATCTGGAACGGATCCTGCCCGGCCTCTTGCAGCGCCTGCAACTTGTTCAGGCGAATCTGGCGCAGTTCATTCTCGCTGAGTACCACCTCTGCCATGGCCATCTGAGCGGCGTTGGCATTGTTGCCGATCTGTTCGATCACGGCCAGGGCGGCAGCCTCGTCCGCAGCCGTACCGGTCAGGCAAGGCTCCCCGGTCTGCAAAAACAGGGTAAAGCGGGCGCCGTTCTCCGCCGGTTCCACCAAATACTTGGGATTGGTTTTTTCTTCGTCACCGGCAAAGGCGTTTTGCACCTTCATGCGGCTATTCTTCTTTACGGCCTTTACGCCACGGCGGCAAGCGTCCTCTTTCTCAAACACAGGGCTTTGCGCCACAGGGGTGCCGTCAATTAAAAATTCAAAACTGAAAGTACCGTCACCAGCCTTGGTGATCTCAAACTTTCCTGCCATAGTCATTCCTCTTCTTTAGTCAATCTCTTCAATCAAATAATCAATGTTGCCGATGGGAGCCTCCACCGTTACGGTCTCGCCGATCTTAGCGCCCATCAGTGCACGACCCACCGGGCTTTCATCAGAGATCTTGCCTTCTGCCGGGTTAGACTGGGAAAAGCCCACAATCTCATAGGTCGCGCGCACATCGTCGGACTTGCGCAGCACGGTGACCTTGGAGCCCATGCTCACACTGCCCTTCTCGGTGGCGCCGATAATCTCGGCATGCTCCAGCTGATACTCCAGCTCGTTGATGCGTGCCTCAATCTTGGCCTGCTCACTCTTGGCCTCATCATATTCGCTGTTCTCGGACAAGTCGCCATAAGAGCGAGCAACCTTCAATTTTTCAGCAATATCAATACGGCCTTCGGTTTTCAGGGAATCCAGTTCCGCTTCCAGCTGGGCTTTGCCTTCTGCGGTCATCTTAAACACTTTTTCTGCCATTTGGAACGACTCCTTAAATCAAGATTTATTCGTTATATTATATATTATAATTTATGCAGTGTCAAGTCATACCTGCAAAAGGCCAAAATCGTTGACCCGCGCCCCGGGGCAAGGTATAATATAGGCAGAAAGAACAGGAGGGAACCCTATGGAGGTTGCTGTCATCACCCGTCACGCCATTGCCAATTACGGCTCGCTGTTGCAAGCCGCTGCTACCCAAAACGCCTTAGAGACGCTGGGACACAACTGCCGCATCATCGACTATGTGCGACCGGGCGAGGTCTGTACCCAGCTGCATAAATGCCAATTGCAACAAAAGCCCCGTTGGAACCGCACGCCCCTGCGCCGCCGGGTGTACAGCACTTTGTGCTATACGGAGAATGTGATGGCCGGCCGGCTATTTGAGAGCGCTCGGCGGCAGATGCTGCACCTGACAGCGCCGTACAGCACGGCGCAAGAACTGACTGCCAACGGACCCAAAGCCGATGTGTATATGACCGGCAGCGACCAGGTGTGGGGTCCTATGGAGGACGGCACCTATGACCCGGTCTATCGTCTGACCTTTGCGCCGGAGGGTGCGAAAAAGGTGGCCTACGCCGCCAGCTTTGGAAGCACGGAACTGTCCAAGCCCCTGCGGGGGCAGTTCTGCCGGGACCTGCGGCAATATGCCACCATCACCGTACAGGAGGACAGCGCCATTGCGCTGCTGCACCAACTTGGACTGGAGGGCAAGCAGGTGATCGACCCGGTGTTTTTGCCGGATGACGCCTTTTGGCAGAGTCTGCTGGAACCCATCAACGCAGCGCCCGGCAGCTACTTTTTGGTTTATCAAATGCGCAAAGACCCGGCGCTGTGTGCCTACGCTAAGGCGGCGGCCAAGGCGGCAGGCAAGCCGCTGCTGCGCCTTTCTGCCAGTGTGCACCAAGCCACCTGGGGCGGCAAGTTTATCTACGTCCCCACCCCCGGCCAGTTCCTGCACTACATCAAAAATGCCGCCTGTGTAATCACAGACAGCTTTCACGGCACCGCCTTTTCTCTACGCTTTGGGGTGCCCTTTGCGGAGGTGCTTCCCACCAACTGTACCGGCACATGCAATCATAGTTTACTTACCCTGACCGGACTGCAAAGCCGCCTGGTCACGGACCCGGCCGACACGGCCCTCACCGCTACGCCCATCAACTACGCCCCGGTGCACAAAAAAATTGAAACGGCTCGAACCGCTTCCCTATCCCTACTGCGAGAGATGATCGAAAAATGAACACAGAAAGACCAACTTTCGTTTGCCCACCGGCGCACTGCAATACGGTCTGTACTATAAAGAAAAACAAGGCAAAAACCACAAAAACGCGCGCATCTGCAACAGATACGCGCGTTTGCTTTTGCTGTTTTGCACAAAAATCAGTCGTTCGGAATGAACTTAGCGTGCACGGCAGAAACCGCCTTGTCGGCATCTTCCTCGGCAACCAAAACGGAGATTTTGATCTCAGAAGTGGAGATCATCTGAATATTGATGTCCCGCTCATACAGAGCCTCAAACATCTTGGAAGCCGTGCCCGGGTGAGACTCCATACCGGCGCCTACAATGGAAACCTTGGCCACATGGGTATCGCACACAACATCCTGGAAACCGCCCACCTCGTCATTCAGGATCTCCACCGCCAAGGGACCGTTGTCCTTGCTGACGGTAAAGGTAATGTCCTTGGTGCCGTCGCGGCCGACAGACTGCAAAATAATATCCACATTAATGTTGCGCTGGCTCAGCTTGGAGAAAATCTTAAAGGCAACACCGGGGGTGTCCTTCAGGCCGATCACAGAGATACGAGCCACATCTTTATCCTTGGTTACGCCGCGAATGAGCATTTTTTCCATTTTTGCTACCTCCTTAACAATGGTGCCGGGAATGGGATTCAGCGAGGAGAGCACCTCCAGCTCCACGCCGTACTTCTTTGCCATCTCTACGGAGCGGTTGTTGAGCACCTGTGCACCCAAGGTGGCCAGCTCCAGCATTTCGTCATAAGTGATTTCTTTCAGCTTCTGCGCATTCTCCACCTTGCGGGGATCGGCAGTGTATACGCCCTCCACATCGGTAAAGATCTGGCACTTGTCTGCATTCAGTGCAGCAGCGATAGCCACCGCAGAGGTATCGGACCCGCCGCGCCCCAATGTGGTTAGGTCATCATAACGGTTCAATCCTTGGAACCCGGCTACCACCACAATATTGCGCTTAGCCAGCTCCGCCTGCAAGCGGTTGGGCTTAATGTTCTTGATCCGAGCCGCGCCGTACACCGCGTTGGTGTTAAATCCGGCCTGCCAGCCCAGCAGGCTGATCACCGGAAAGCCCATACGCTCAATGGCCATGGCCAGCAGCGAAATGGAGATCTGCTCCCCGGCGGTCAGCAGCTGATCCATTTCTCTGGCTGCTGCGTGGGGGTTGATCTCTTTGGCCTTTTCAATCAAATCATCGGTGGTATCGCCCTGGGCGGACACCACGACAACCACATCATTGCCGGCCTTATAAGTGTCCGTCACGATGCGTGCCACATTGTTTACACGCTCGGCATTGGCTACTGAGGAGCCGCCGAACTTCTGTACAATCAGTCCCATAGTCTATCTATCCTCCGAATTAGTAACTTGCCACCTTGATGACAGCCTCTACCGGGAACCCGGCCAGGCGGCGCTCCAGCTCCTCCTCTGTCATCTCGTCGGTGATAAAGGCTTTTTCGTCAGCAGGCTGCCCTCTGCGAGAGAGGAACTTTACATTATCAAAGGCCTGCTTAATGTGGGTCTCATCGCCCTGTACCCGTACATAGAAGGGCATTTTGATGGCGGTTTTGTAGTCCACCACATAGTCCTCCTCACCGGCGCCCCAGCCAAAGATACGGCGCTGCTCGGTGTGTGCGGCACAATCCGCCATATCTGCCACCACGGCAGAAGCGGTGGGCAGCTTACCGGCGCCCTGTCCGTAGAAGCACACATCGCCCACGGCGTCGCCCCGCACCAAAACAGCGTTGAACACGCCCTTAACGGAAGCCAGCTGAGAGCCGTTATACACCACAGCCGGGCCAACAAAGGCAGCGATCTTACCGCCTCCCAGATCCTTGATCTGACCCAGCAGCTTAATCACGCCGCCGGCAGAGGCCACATAGGCCACATCTTCCAGGGTGATCTTGGAGATACCTTCCGTCTCCACCTGAGAGGGATACACATGCTTGCCAAAGGCCAGGGAAGCCAAAATGCACACCTTGCGGCAGGCGTCATGGCCCTCCACATCGGCGGTGGGGTCCTTCTCTGCAAAACCGTTGGCCTGGGCCAGCGCCAGTGCATCTGCAAAGGACATATCCTCCTCGATCATCTGGGTCAAAATAAAGTTGGTGGTGCCATTGAGAATACCGGCAATGCCCTCAATATGATTGGCCGCCAGGCACTGAGCCATGGGACGAATAATGGGAATACCGCCGCCCACGGACGCCTCAATCAGATAATTTACATTGTGGGCTTTGGCACAGGCCAGCAGCTCCGGTCCCTTTTGCGCCACCAGCTCCTTGTTGGAGGTGACCACGCTCTTGCCGCTGGCGAGCAGCTTCATGGTAAAGTCAAAAGCCGGGTTCACCCCGCCCATGGTCTCTGCCACGATCTGGATCTCCGGATCATTCAGAATATCGTTAAAATCCTTGGTAAAGAGCGCCTCGTGCTTGTCGCCGGGAAACTCCCGCAAATCCAGAATCCGCGCCAGCTCCAGCGCCTTACCGCCGGTGCGCTTGGCTAAGGTGTCCTGGTGGGTTTCAATCACTTCACACACGCCGGAACCAACGGTTCCGTACCCCATAACTGCTACTTTCATTTGAACCTCCTGAAAGAGAAATTTTGCTGCCGGGCAGCAATCCTATAAATTTACTGAATAAATGCGGCGCCAACAACACCGTTCAACTGCTCCAAAAGCGCCGGTAAACGGGCAGGCTCCACAGACAGATCGGCAATGCGCACGGTCACGGTCACATCCGCCGCCCCGTCCTGGGGCAGACTCTGGTTCACGGAGAGCACATTGCCCCCCACCCGAGAGATGGCGCCGATAAAGCTGGAGAGCACGCCGGCGCTGTCCTGCAACCGGGCCTTGACGGTGGCCACCTCGTCTGACGCAGAGGTGCCGTACTCAAAGATGGCATCCTTGTATTTATAATATGCGCTGCGAGAAATCCCTGCCAGCTGCGCCGCCTCCTTGACAGAAGCCGCCTTGCCGGTAGCCAGGTACTTTTTGGCCGTTAAAACCTTGCGGTAAACCTCCGGCAAGATCCCGGCGTCCACCAGCACATAACCTGCTTTACTCATTTGATGTGTTCACCACCCGTGTACAAATGTACGCTTGTCAAAAACATTTTCAATATAGTAGCACGATTTCCACCCATAATCAAGACCTAAATTCAGATTTTTGCAATATTTACAAAAATCCCTTGCAAGAAAGGGCAAAATACTATAAAATGCTTAGTAATGAGTATTGTTTTATAAGAATATATAAGGATGGCTCTATGAACGAAAAAGTAGCAAAGCGACGCGACGCGCTGATCAATCTGGCCTATGCAGCAGTGATCTTCGGACTGCTGTTTCTGTTTTTCCGCTACTGCTTTTGGGTGGCGGCTCCCTTTTTGCTCACCTTTCTTTTTGCGGTAATCAATCAGCGCCCCCTGCGCTGGCTGGACAAAAAGACACACCACAAGTGCCACGGCCTGTGGAGCGTGCTTTTGGTTCTCCTTACCATTCTCATTATCCTGGTTCCGGTGGGTCTGCTGATTCAAAAGCTGTTTCAGGAGATCGGCAGTTTCATCTCCTATGTGGGAGACCAAATGAACGATCTGCCCGGCTTTTTAACCACCCTGCAAAAGAATGTGCTTCACTTTTTGCAGTTTTTGCCGGACGGCATTTACGCCTCTGTCTCCACCTCGGTTACGGATTTCTTTAACAACTTGATTCAGGATTTTGATTTGAGCAAGATCGGACTGGATTTGGAAACAGTCAAATCCGGGATCTCCAACGGCGTCAGCGGCGTGGTCAATGTGGTCAAGAGCCTACCCTCTGCCCTGTTGGCCGTCGTCATCGGCATTATCGCCTGGATCCTGTTTACCAAGGACTACGATAAGGTGGTACACTTTATCAAGTTGCAGCTGCCGGCAAAGCATAAAAACCTGCTGAGCGAGACCAAGCAGCTGTTCTCCAAGACCATTGTCAAAATGCTGCGGGCCTACGCGCTGATCATGTTTATTACCTTCTGCGAGCTGTTTTTGGGCTTTACCATTATGAACACCATAGGCGTTATGCACAATGCCTATGCGGTGGTCATTGCCATAGGCATTGCCATCTTTGACATTTTGCCGGTGGCAGGCTCCGGCGGCATTCTCATTCCATGGGCACTGATTAGCCTGCTGCTCGGCAACACCAAGCAGGGCATCGGTCTGCTGGTGCTTTATGTGGTGATCACCGTGATCCGCCAGTACATTGAGCCAAAGATCGTGGGTCAGACCTTGGGGGTCAACCCGCTGGTGACCCTAATGGGTCTGTACTTTGGTCTGAAGATCTTTGGATTTATCGGTATGTTCTTAGTACCGTTGGCGGTGATGACCGTTAAGGCCTTTAACGACACCGGGCGTATTCATCTGTACAACCCGCCGGCACGGGAACGGGCCGCAGCAGAAGCGTCGCTGCGTGCCGCTGACCAGCCGAAAAAGCCACTGCCCAATCCCTTTAAGAAAAAGAAATAATTTGCAATAGGAACAGAAACCGACGGCGTCCATATAGGGCACCGTCGGTTTTTTCTTTATGGCTTTGAACAACCTTTTGCTGCACAGCCGCCTTCTTTGCCATAGTAAGAAAAGGCACATAAAACAAGCGGCGCAGAAACTGCGCCGCTTGGACCGCCCTCTAACCGAGCGCGGGTGGCAGACAATGGCACGTCTGCCGAGAAAGGAGAAGACTCTTTTGCGCCCAAAGGGCACGGAAAAGAGCGTTACCGCAGGGAGCCGGAAGGAGAAAGTACAGGGAGGGGTGTTATCCGTGCAGGCGGGTTTTTGCCCGCCTACTGTGTATTGTAGGCTCCCACTGCGGGTCAAACAAAATCCACAGGGGATTTATTTGTGTAGGGAGGCTTAGTGACCAAACAGGCCCTTTTTCTTGTACGGCTCCGTGTGCACATCCGTCACCGTGTAGCCGGTGTCACCGATGGCTTTACGCAGGGCCGCCTCATCTAAAGGCTCTGCCGAAATGATCTCAGCCTGCTTCTTTTTATGGGAGGCCTTTACGCTCTTTACATGAAAGTTGCGGCGCACGATATCGTTCACATGGCTTTCGCACATACTGCAAGCCATTCCGTCAATGCCAACAACGGTTCTTGTCATAAAGCATACCTCCTATCTCTTTTTCTTCTTAGGCTGCTGGTGGCAGCAGCCGGCGTTGGCGCAATGGGCGCAGTTGGCGCCGCAGGTGTTGCGCCCGGCTTTTTTGTCTTTCACAATGGAGCAGATAATCCCCACTACGATAGCCACCAGCACAAGAATGATCAGAATGGTTAAATAATTTGCTTTCAGAAAGGCAAGCATAAACACACCTTCTTGTTTTATTATTTGGTTGCCTTGCTCTTCGCTTTCTTTGCGGTCACGGTCAAGGTGTTATTGTCATACTTGTTCTTACGGAACAGCATATACACGATAGCGGCAATCAACAGGATCGCAACGATCAGGCCGAAAATGTTGCCGTTGCCCATGAACATAGCACCGATCTGGTTTACAATCAGAGCAATCACATAAGCGAAGCCGCATTGGTAACCGATGGCAAACCAAGTCCACTTGGCATTGTTCATCTCTCTGCGGATGGCACCGATGGCTGCAAAGCAAGGTGCGCACAGCAGGTTGAAGATCAGGAAGGAATAGCCTTGAACGCCGTTGAATGCGTCAGCAATGGCAGTGTACACATCGGAACCGCCGCCACCGTACAGGATACCCAAAGTACCTACGATGTTCTCCTTTGCCACCAGGCCGGTAATGGAGGCTACAACGGCCTGCCAATTGCCCCAGCCAAGAGGAGCAAAGATCCACTTGATGGCGCCGCCGATGGCAGCCAGGATGGAGAAGTTAATCTCTTCCTCAGACAGCATACGGAACTGGCCGTCAACCACACCGAAGTAAGTGGTGAACCATACAAAGATGGTGGACAGGGTGATGATGGTACCGGCCTTCTTGATGAAGGACCAGCCGCGCTCCCAAGTAGAGCGAAGCACATTGCCCAAGGTGGGCACATGGTAAGCCGGCAGCTCCATAACGAAGGGCGCCGGATCGCCGGAGAACATTTTGGTTTTCTTCAGCATAATACCGGACATAATAATGGCGGCCATACCAATGAAGTAAGCGGAGGTGGATACGATAGCAGAGCCGCCGAAGATGGCGCCTGCGATCATGGCGATAAAGGGCACCTTTGCACCGCAAGGGATAAAGGTGGTGGTCATAATGGTCATACGGCGATCGCGCTCATTCTCAATGGTACGGGACGCCATAACGCCGGGGATACCGCAACCGGTACCGATCAGCATGGGGATAAAGGACTTACCGGACAAACCGAACTTCCGGAAGATACGGTCCAGTACGAAAGCGATACGGCTCATATAACCGCAGCCTTCCAGGATCGCCAACAGGAAGAACAGCACCAGCATTTGAGGTACAAAGCCCAGCACGGCGCCAACACCGGCGACAATACCGTCCAGCAGCAAACCGGACAGCCATTCGGGAGAATTGGCCTTCTCCAGCAGGTTACCCAGCAGAACCGGGATACCGGGCACCCAAACGCCGTACTCGGAAGCGTCCGGCGCACCATAGCCCTCTTTATAATCGGTGTTCTCATAGTTGGCAACGGCCTCTTCCAGGGCAGCTTTTTTGGTGCCGGTGTGGTCCGTTTTCTCCAGCGTTTCCTCATCCTCGGTGGTGTAGGTCACGCTTGCGTCCGCAGGGGTAGCGGCAACCAGCTGAGCCAAAGCGGCCTTTGCATTGGCGTCGCTGTAATTTTCGTTCTCTGTATCAATGGCGTTTGCCATATCTTCTGTGCCGTAGGCGTCAATAAAGCCGGCCAGAATATCGTCTGTGTCGCCATAGGTCTTCTCAGCGTCCGCAGCCTGGCTGGTGCCGATCCAAAACAGGTGCCAGCCGTCGCCGAACACGCCGTCGTTGGCCCAATCCGTTGCGGAGGAACCCACGGTGACCATGGAGATATAATACACCAGGAACATGACCACTGCAAAGATGGGCAAGCCCAGCCAACGGTTCGTCACAATCTTATCGATCTTATCGGAAGTGGACAGCTTACCGACCTGCTTTTTCTTGTAGCAGCCCTTGATGATAGAGGCGATATACACATAACGCTCATTGGTGATGATGCTCTCCGCATCGTCGTCCAGTTCTTCCTCGGCAGCCTTAATGTCCTCTTCAATATGAGCAGCCACCTGGGCGTCCAAATCCATCTTTGCCAGCACCTTGTCGTCCCGCTCAAAGATCTTGATGGCGTACCAGCGCTGCTGCTCCTCCGGCAAGTTATGTACGGCAGCCTCTTCAATATGAGCCAGCGCGTGCTCTACCACGCCGGTAAAGGTGTGCTGGGGAACGGTGTGGCCGTTCTGTGCAGCCTGCACCGCAGCCTCGGCAGCCTCTTGAATGCCGGTGCCTTTCAGCGCGGAGATCTCAACCACCGGGCAGCCCAACTCCCGGGACAGCTCCTGGGTGTTGATTTTGTCGCCGTTCTTCTTGACCACATCCATCATGTTGATGGCAACCACCACCGGGATACCAAGTTCCACCAGTTGGGTGGTCAGGTACAGGTTACGCTCCAGGTTGGTACCATCGATGATGTTCAAAATGGCATTGGGGCGCTCACCGATCAGGTAGTCACGGGCAACCACTTCCTCCAAGGTGTACGGAGACAGGGAATAAATACCCGGCAGGTCGGTAATCACAACATCGTTGTGCTTCTTCAATTTGCCTTCTTTTTTCTCCACCGTTACGCCGGGCCAGTTACCTACGAACTGGTTGGAACCGGTCAGCGCATTAAACAGTGTGGTCTTGCCGCAGTTCGGGTTACCGGCAAGTGCGATTGTTATTTTCATCGGTCACATTCCTTTCTGTGCTTAACAATTAGTTACAACTAATTAGTGTCGACTAACGCATTGGGCGAAATAAAAGAGCCTCCGCCCTCTTATTCCACCTCAATCATCTCTGCATCCGCTTTGCGAATGGAGAGCTCGTAGCCGCGCACACTTACCTCAATGGGATCGCCCAGGGGAGCGACTTTGCGCACATGCACATCCACGCCCTTGGTGACGCCCATATCCATGATGCGGCGCTTCACTGCGCCCTCGCCGTGGAGCTTAACCACTTTGGCGTTGCCGCCTACCGGAACATCTCTGAGTGTTTTCATTGCTGTTTCCTCCTCACCTATACGAAAAATTATACACAAAGCAGATGGCTCTGCTCCTTATACCATGATCTTGGCGGCCATTTCTTTGCTGATGGCCACACGGGTCTCCTTCACATTGACGATCAGGTTGCCCATCATATCCGTGATCACCTGCACATCGCCCCCGGCCACAAAGCCCAGGTCGTTCAGATGGGCACGCACCTCCGGCTTTCCGCCTACCTTTAAGATGGTGTAGGTCGCGCCGGTATCTGCTAAAGTTAAAGGCATCATAATACTAAATCCTCTTTTTCTCCCTGGCAAGCTGCCGGGGTTAGCTCTTTCTAACCGTCTATATGTTAGCACTGGCTAACTCATTTGTCAAGCCTTTCCGCCTATTTTTTGGGGAGTGAAATCCACTCTTGCAGATTTGCACAGAATGTTGTATAATATGTTCAATTAGTCTAAACAAATTACACAAAAAATAACGGTGATTTTATGAAAATTCAAGAATCCGCAGAGAACTATTTAGAGACGATTTTAATGCTCAGCCAGCGGGGCACGGACGTGCGTTCCATCGATATTGCCAATGAGTTGGATTTTTCCAAGCCCAGCGTGAGCATTGCCATGAAGAACCTGCGGGAGAACGGCTATATTGAGATGGACGACAATGGGCACATCACGCTGCTGCCCCCGGGGGAGGAGATTGCCCAGCGTATGTATGAGCGCCACACCTTTCTTTCCCGCTGGCTTACCGGCCTGGGGGTAGACCCAAAAACCGCTGTGGAGGACGCCTGCCGCATTGAGCATGTAATCAGCGCCGAGAGTTTTGATGCGCTCAAGCGCGCCTGCGCCACGCATACAGAATTAGATTTTGACGCCAACCGAGAATAATGCAATAAGAATAGGAAGGCACCCCATCTCCTAATGAGATGGGGTGCCTTTTTTGTGGGTCAGCGGCGGGAGCAAGGCCCTGATTATTTTATCCCCACAGTCGCAAAAATGCGACAGCTCCCCTTGCAACAAGGGGAGCCGTATGGTGTATAATCAGCCTCCCTTGTGTAAAGGGAGGTGGCAACGCCGCAAGGCGTTGACGGAGGGATTGTTCGGCGGGCGGCAATGACAAGAATGCTCACTTCTTTGTGGTCACGCTCTTCGCCTTGCTCCACCCGGAATAAAATTTTACATTTTTGCCGTTCACTTTCACGGTCTTGTAGGTGCGTACCCGCACATAATACTTTTTCTTGGCGGACAGCTTGCTGACAGACTTGGAAGTGGTCTTATTTTTGCTTACGGTCACGGTCTTATTGCCCTTTTTGAAGTTAGAGGCTGTGCTGTACTGTACCTCATACCCGGTGGTTTGGGTAGCCTGCTTTTTCCAAGTGACCTTAAAGCCTTTTTTAGCAGCGGTCACTTTAGACACGCTGGTGCCCTTGGGCTTGATAGCAAAAGTTGCGGACTTAGAGCCGATATAGTTGCCTTTGAAAGTCACCTTGACCGTGTACTTACCCACATTCTTACGGCCGGAGGGATAAGACACAGTGTAATACTGGCTGCCGATCTTATTACCCTTACTGTCCTTTACGGTTACAGACGGTTTCTTCACCTTGCCGTCATAAGTGTAGGAGGCGGCAGACAGGGTCACCGTTTTGGGTGCGTACAGTGTAGAAGTGGTAGTCTTGCCACACACGGAGCACTTACGGGTGATCTTGCCGTTGGCGTTCTTCGTTGCGTTCGCCTTAACAGTGGAGGTCACCTGGTAAGAATGGGTGTGCTTGGCGTTCCAACTTGCGGCATTGGTATTCTTTAGTGCGATTTTAACCGTCCGTGTAACCGTTGCACGATAATCGGAGGATTTAACCACTTTTGTTGCGGCGTCATACCCCAAAAGCACTACCCAGTGAATGGTGCCGTCCGTTGCCTGAAAGCAGCCAACACCGCCGCAAACATAATCGGGAGATAAAAACTGCGCTTTCATTGCAGGATAAGTATCAAACCACGCATTTAAAATCAGCTTCGCATCGCTGGATGCTGCACTGACCTGCAACAGATAAAACCGCGTATGGCCTGTGCCGTCAAGCAAATAGATCGCATTTTCACCATTCGGGCGATTGGAACTGGGATATACGCTGATCTCTCGTGCGTGCAGCATAGCGGCTTCCAGTAACTCCTGATCCATAGCCAGAGCGCCAGCCGCATTTGCTGTGCGTTCGGTATTCAAAATATCCATAAACTGAAATGCGGATTTATAATTCTCTGTACCACGAATATTCAGCCAGGTGTAACCACTGCCGGAATACAGGGCGGCATTGTCGCTGTCATAGCGCACAGCTGCCTGGGCGGACAGACTGACGCTGCATACGGTGGTAAGCACCAGCAGCAGCGCCAAGGTGGTGGATAAAATCTTTTTCATACGAAGAACTCCTTTCAAAATTCTTTCCCTAACTTTAACTTAACTATATCAAATTCCAATACGAAAAGCAATAAAATCCACAACGGCATAAGATAATAGACAAAAATAAGGGGGGGGTGGCGATGACCACTCCCCCATTGTCGTTTTTTTACAGACCGGCGACCTCTTTAATGTACTTGCGGGCCTTGACCGCGTAGGCAAAGGGATTGGCCTTGGCCGGGTCCTGCTCGGCCTCGACCACCACCCAGCCCTCGTAGCCGGTACGGTCCAAAATATCAAAGATGGGCTTAAAGTCCACATCGCCGTCGCCGGGCACGGTAAACACACCGGCACGCACGGCATCCAAAAAGCTCATGTGCTCCGGCACCACCCGGTTATTGTACACATCCAGGCGCACATCCTTCAGATGCACATGCTTGACCCGATGGGCGTACTTCTCCAGTACCGGTACCGGGTCGATCCCGGCAAAGGTCAGGTGACCGCTGTCAAACAGCAGGAACACCAGTTCTGGATCCGTCAATTCCATCAAGCGGTCGATCTCCTCCGCCGTCTGCACGCCGGTACCCATGTGGTGATGCACGGTAAAGTACATACCCTTGGATCGGGCGTAAGCGCCCATCTCGTTAAAGCCCCGAGCCACCGTCTGCCACTGTGCTTCGGTGTACACCGGCTTTTCGTCCAAAATGGATTTGTCCAGGCAACCTTGAATGGAATTGCCCTGCTCGGAAGCGCCGATCACCTTGGCACCCAAGGCGTGCAGCTTGTCGCAGTGCTGCTTAAAGGCGGCGATGGTCTCCTCATAAGGCTTGGAAGTCAGGTAAGACGAGAACCAAGCGTTGCAAATTTGCAGCCCGCGAATGTCCAAATACGGCTTGAGCACCGCCGGATCGGACGGATACTTGTTGCCGATCTCCGAGCCGGAGAAACCGGCCAGTGCCATCTCGCTGATGCACTGCTCAAAGGTATTTTCTGCGCCCAGGTCGGGCATATCGTCATTGGTCCAGCCGATGGGGGCAATGGCCAATTTCACTTTATCCGGGTTTAGCATAGGCTGTGCTCCTTAATAATCAAAAGTCTTGGCGATATTCGCCTGCATATTCGCATAGGCGGCGGCCACGGTCTCGCTCTTCGACACCTCCGCCACGCCCACGCGCCACCAGCTCTCAAAGCCGGGGGTCATGGTCTTGGGCAGCACCTTAATATCAAACAGGCACGCCCGGTCCTGGGTAGCTGCGTCTGCCAGTGCGGCGCGCAGCTCCTCCGAAGTGCGGCAGGTGTAGCCCTTTGCACCGTAGCCCTCTGCGATCTTGGCAAAGTCCACGGCGATCTCCGCCCCGTCCAGCATACCCGTCTTAGGGTTGCGGGCGCGGAACACGGTGCCAAAGGTATCGGTGCCCTGGTTGTTTTGCAAATTCTCAATGCAGCCCCAACCCATATTGTCAAACAGGCACACATTGATCTTCAATCCCTCTTGCAAAGCGGTATACAACTCGCTGTGACCCATCAGGAAAGAGCCGTCCCCGCAGAAGGTGTACACTTCTTTGTCCGGGCACGCCAGCTTAGCGCCCAGCGCGCCGTTGACCTCATAGCCCATATTGGAGTAGCCGTACTCCATGTGGTAGGTGCCCCGATCCTTGGGACGGAACAGACGCTGCATATCCCCGGGCAAAGAACCGGCAGAGCCAAGCGCAATGGCGTCGTTGGGCATAAACGCGTTGATAATGCCCAGAGCCAAAGTTTGGTTCAGCCCACCGGGCAGCTCTTTGGTATAGTAATCGTCTACAATGGCTTCCCACTCGGCCTTGGCGGCTGCAATCTCACCGGTATAGGCAGTCTTGTACCCGGCCAAAGCAGGCAGCAGCGCCTCTAAGGTCATCTTCGCATCTGCCACAATGGCCTCGGCATCCATTTTATACGCGTCAAAGGGGCAAATATTGATCCCCAGCACCTTGCGGTCCTGGTTAAACAGCCACTTGGAAGAAGTGGTAAAATCGGAGAACCGCGTGCCCACGCCGATGATCAGATCAGCGTCCCGGCCGATCACATTGGCAGCCTTGCCGCCGGTGACGCCGATACCGCCCAGGTTCAGCGGGTGCTGCCAAGGCACCAAACTGCGCCCGGCCTGCGTCTCCGCAATGGGAATATTATAGGTCTCCGCCAACTTTTGCAGGGCAACCTCTGCCCCGCTGTAACGCACACCGCCGCCGCAAATAAGAATGGGCTTTTTGGCCTGCTTGATCGCAGCCACTGCCCGCTGCAGCTGGCTCTCCGCCACCGGGCGGCGATCCAGGTGCCACACCCGCTTTTGCAGGAAGTGCACCGGATAGTCATAGGCCTCGCCCTCCACATCCTGTGGCATGGCCAGACAAACGGCGCCGGTATCCGCCGGGTCTGTCAGCACCCGCATGGCATTTAGGCAGGCGGTCATCAACTGCTCCGGCCGATTGATCCGGTCAAAATAATGGCACACGCCCTTAAAAGCATCTGTTACCGTGCGGCCGTAGTTGTCAAAAAACTCGGCCTGCTGGAGCACCGGGTCCGGCTGGCGGCAGGCAAAGGTGTCGCCGGGCAGCACCAACAGCGGAATGCGGTTGGCAGTAGCGCAGCCGCAAGCGGTAACCATATTGGTCGCGCCCGGGCCGATGGAGGACACGCAGGGAATAATGGCCTTGCGATCCATCTGCTTGGCATAAGCTACAGCAGCCAGCGCCATATTCTGTTCATTCTTGCCCTGATAAAATTTCAGGTTATGGCCCCCCTGCTCCAGCGCCTGACCCACGCCCACCACGCACCCGTGGCCAAAAATGCCAAAGATGCCGCTGACGAACTTGCTTTCTACGCCGTCACATTCGATATATTGATTGTCCAGGAACTGTACCAGCGCCTGGGACATGGTCAGTCTAACTCGCTTCATATACTCAAAGTCCTTTAGATTGAAATTATGCTTCGATCTCGCTGAGTTTTACCGGGCGGTGCTCGGCCAGCGACTTTTTGGCAGCCAGGCCCATACGCAGCGCCTGCAAGCCGTCCTCCACCGTGGTCTTGGTGGGCTTATCGTGGAGCACACAGTCGATAAATTCGGTCATCTCGTCGGTAAAGGACTGCATATACCGCTCCAAGAAGAAGTACAGCGGCTTATCCGTCACCTTGCCGTTCTCATCAATAAACGCCACATGGGTGGGGGTGTCGTTGGCAGCGGAAGCCTGGGCCTTGGATCCAAACACCTCCAGCCGCTGGTCGTAGCCGTAAGAGGCCTTGCGGCAGTTGTCAATGACACCAATGGCGCCGTTCTTGAATTTCAGGCTGACCAGCGCCGTGTCCACATCGCCTGCTTCACCGATGGCCGGGTCTACCAGCACGGCAGCGTTGACGAACACTTCCTCCACCTCGCCGCCGATAAAGCGAGCCATATCAAAGTCATGGACGGTCATATCCAGGAAGATGCCGCCGCTGACCTTTACATAAGAAACCGGGGGCGGCTCCGGGTCGCGTGAAGTGATCTTAATGGTCTGGAGCTGGCCGATCTTGCCGGCGTTTGCCAGATCTTTAATGGCGGCAAAGTTGTGGTCGTACCGGCGGTTAAAGCCGATCTGCAGCTTTACCCCCGCCTCTTTTACAGCCGCTTCCACTGCCTTGATCTTAGCAACGGTCAGATCCACCGGCTTTTCGCAAAAGATATGCTTGCCGGCCTTGGCTGCCTCCACGGCAATATCTGCGTGGGTATCGGTAGAGGAGCAGATCAGCACTGCATCCACCGTAGGATCCTTGAGAATTTCGTGATAATCCTGCACCGCTTTGGGAATACCCAAGTCATCCGCCACCTTTTGGGCGTTCTCCGGGAACAGGTCGCTAATGGCCACAATCTCCGCCTGGGGAATGTGGTAAGTAATGGATTTGGCGTGCACCTGGCCGATCCGACCGGCGCCGATGATGCCAACGCGCAGTTTTTGCATAAACAGTACCTCTCTTAAAAGCAATTCCGGGCGCCCGCACGAGCGTACCCTATATCAAATTTTAGTTTAACACAGGGCTGATTTTTATGCAATAGAACAAAACTGACAAAGATAAGGGCATGTTTTTAGGCAATGTGCCGATTAAATGTGCCGATTATTGGACATTCGGAGCAAAACTGTCCTGTGGCTCCGGCGGGATTTACAGAAATGTCACAGACCCTATATTGCAATCCCGAGCAAGAGTATGTATAATAGAGAGTACAGATATAATAAAGTAATATAATATCTTAAAATACAGGAGAAACCAAATGAGCTACACTTATCATACCCACGGTACCTGCTCCCGGCAGATCACCTTTGATTTGGACGAGGAGGGCAAGGTACGCAATGTAAAATTCCTTGGCGGCTGCAACGGCAACCTGCAAGGTATCGCCGCACTGGTAGAGGGTCAGCCGGCAGAAGATGTGATCCAAAAGCTGCGTGGCATCAACTGCAATGGCAAGGGCACCTCCTGCCCGGATCAGCTGGCAAAAGCCATTGACGAAGTTCTGTAAAATCCTGCAAAAGGAGCAAGTATATGTTCAGATTGAAGAGCAACGCCCTGCAACGGGAATTTAAGGTCAACGAGGGGTATCTGTACGCCTCCCGCATTCGCAACACCCGCTCCGGTATGGACCTGGTGCCGGACGGCAACAGCACGGAATTCACCTTTCACTTTACGGACGGCACCGAGTTCTCCTCCAAGGGACTGAAGGTGACGGACTCCGCCGAGCGGGACGGTAAGTTGGTATTTACCTTTGAAGAATTTGAGGGCATCACCGTGACCATGCGCTACTGGGTGGGCCGGGACGGCAACACGCTGAAAAAGCAACTGCAATTTATCCAAGCCACCGAGGACAAGGTGATCGACTACATTGCCCTGGAACACATCGGTGTGATCAACTCACAGACGCACTTCTCTATTCCGGACGACGTGGAGACCAGCATGCAGATCCCGGACGCGATGGCGATCCTGGGTCAGCCCTTTTACATTGACAGCCTGTTCTTCGGCTGTGAGTTTCCGGCCACGGACAACCGTATTCAGTACGGCATCGGTCAAGTTAAATACTATGTAGGTCGCCCGGTACACGGCCGCTTTACCTGCCCTGCTACTGTCATGGGCGGCGCCACCGGCAACACCATGGCAGAGGTGCAGGGCGCGTTCTTTGACTACATTGAATACATCAGCACCAAAAGCGACTTCCGCGTGCAGTACAACAGCTGGTACGACCACATGCTGGACATTGACGCGGACAATATTGAGCGCTCTTTTTATGAGATCGAGCAGGGGCTTAGCGATCACGGCGTGCCCCCGCTGGACGCCTATGTGATCGACGACGGCTGGAACAACTACAAAGCACCGTTTTGGAGCTTTAACAAAAAGTTCCCCAACAAGCTGACGGACGCCACCGACCAGTGTCACAAGCTGGGCTCCACCTTTGGCCTTTGGCTGGGTCCTCGCGGCGGCTACACGGCAGCCACTCCCCGCTTTGCCAAAAAGATTGAAAAAGGCGGAAACGGCTACCTGAACAGTGACAGTATGGACATTTGCGTCGGCTCGGAGAAATACCTGCAAAATCTGGAAAAATTTCTCACAGACACCTGCACGGAATTTGACATTCAGTACCTGAAGCTGGACGGCTTTTGCCTAAAGCCCTGCACCAATCCAAAGCATGACCACATCACCGGCGGCGAGAACGATATGTATTTTGTTACGGAAATGTGGCAGCGGTGGATCGACCTGTTCACCCGCCTGCGGGAGAGCAGAGCCAAGGACAACAAGCCCCTGTGGATCAATATGACCTGCTATGTGAACCCCTCTCCCTGGTGGCTGCAATATGTGAACAGCGTGTGGCTGCAAAACTCTATGGACATCGGCTTTGCCAAGAACCTGGAGCAGCAGGCTCAGGTGGACGCGGAGATCACATACCGGGACTCCATGTACTACGACTTTATGTGCACCCGCGCACTGCAATTCCCGGCCAAGAATATTTACAATCACGAACCGATCTACGGCAACACCGCTAAGGTGGAGTATACCGACGAAGAATTTGAAAAGTTCCTGTTTTGGAATGCTTGTCGGGGCCAGGCCTTTAACGAGCTGTACCTGAGCTACAATAAGATGAACAGCGCCAAGTGGCGCATTCTCGCCCGTATGCTCCGCTGGCAAAAGGCCAACCATCACATCTTAAAGAACGCCATGCTGCTGGGCGGCGACCCGGCAGAGAACAACATTTATGCCTATGCCGCCTGGACAAAGGCAGGCGAAGGAATCATTGCCCTGCGCAATCCCACAGACGAAAAAACGGATCTGACCCTGACCTTGAACAAGCTGATGGGCTGCCCGGAGAATCTGCGGGCGGTAAAGTGCTACAATGTGTACAACACCACCGGGGCGGACAGTCTGGATCTGTTCTCTTATGGGGATAAAATGCAGATCACCCTGGCGCCCTTTGAAATGAAGATCTTCCAGTTCGGCGACCGGGACAACCGCTGCCTGGCACCGGAGAATACAAACGACTTCACTTTATCCTTTACGGTGAGCAATAACGCAGACGCCAATATCTGCAGGGACAAGGACGCGGCAATTTGGATCGCAAACGGCGTCCTACACGGCATATTCGGCGGCTGCAAGATCCAAGCGTCCCTTGTGGACGGTGCCCACCACATCACCTTTGTACGGTACAAAAACAAAATGGTCAGACTCTTTATGGACCGGCAGTTGGTGGACAGCGCGTACGCACCGGAGGCAGCCCCACAGATTGCCACCGACGACCTAGCCTCCAGCGCAGCGAACTTTAGCGTAGCTGACGGCTCCACCCCATTTGAGGAGCTGATGGACTTAAAGGCGGTACTGTCCGGTTCCCGCAAATTCAAACGAAAGCGTAAATAACCATGGCAAACGAAGAAAATAAAAAGCAAAAAAGCAAGCTGCGGGAGGTCATAGACTTTCTGCTGCCCATTCTCATTGCGGTAGCGGTGGCACTGGTGTTAAAATATTGCGTCATTGCCAATGCCGTGGTGCCCACCGGCTCTATGCTGAACACCATTCAAGAGGGCGACCGGGTGATTGCCAGCCGACTGGCCTATGTAAAGGACGACCCCCAGCGGTACGATATTGTCATTTTTAAGTACCCGGACGATGAGAAGCAGTATTATGTAAAGCGCATTGTCGGCCTGCCCGGCGAGACGGTGGAGGTGGTCAACGGCGTAGTCTATGTGACCAAAACGGATGGCAAGACCGTTCAGCTGGACGACAGCTTTGTGACCAAAGAGACGCCAACCGGCAACTACGGACCCTACACCGTACCGGCAGACAGCTACTTTATGATGGGCGACAACCGCAACCACAGCGAGGACTCTCGCTTTTGGCAAAACAAATTTGTCAAGAAGAATAAGATCGTTGGCAAGGTGGAGTTCCGCTACTATCCCAAGTTCTCCACCATTGACTGATAAGGAAGAATGCAATGAAGTGCACCAAATGCGGCAGCGATGCCGTAATGAAAGACGGCGACTGGCTCACCTGTCTAAACTGCGGCAATGTGATGTTTGACACCCGCCGCCCGGAAGAGACGGCGGCAGAGATCAGCCCCACCAAGCTGCTGGAGCAGATGGAAGCCGCTGCGGCACAGGAAGAAGCGCCGCCTCTGCGCCGCACCCGCCCGGAGAAAAAGCGCAAGTCCCGCCGCAAAGCCAAGGCTGACGCGGACAAGGCGGAAGAAAAGAACCCGGTCAAGGATATTGTGGACTTTATGCTGCCCATTGTGATTGCCGTGATCCTGGCCCTGCTGCTGAAAACACTTGTGTTTGCCAATGCGGTAGTGCCCTCCGGCTCCATGCTCAGCACCATAGAGATCGGCGACCGGATCGTGGCCAGCCGACTGGCCTATATCACCAACGACCCCCAGCGGTACGATGTGGTGATCTTCAAATACCCGGACGATGAGCGCCAAAATTATGTAAAGCGCATTATCGGGCTGCCAGGCGAAACGGTAGAGATCAAGGACGGCACCGTCTATGTGACCCAAACAAACGGCAAAACCATTCAGCTGCGAGATAACTTTGTCACTTACTGCACCCCGGTGGGCGATTATGGCCCCTACAAGGTGCCGGAGGACAGCTACTTTATGATGGGTGACAACCGCAACGACAGCGAGGACTCCCGCTTTTGGGACCACAAGTTTGTAAAGAAAAAGAAGATCGTGGGCAAAGTGGTCTTTTGCTACTACCCCAGCATCCATAAAATCAAATAGAAAATTCGCATGGCGGGAGCTTGCTCCCGCCCCATTTTTTACCATAAAGCTAAAAAAAGGACCTGTTCGTGTGAACAGGTCCTTTGCTTATATATTAGGAAAAATTATCTGGGATAGCGCTTGACCACACGCAGACGCTCCATGGCGCGAGCCAGGTTGGCCTGGGAGTGGTGGTACTCCATTTGGCTGTGGTGCTGGCGCATTTCTTCCTCTGCCCGCTCCTTGGCTTCCTTAGCACGGCGGGCGTCGATCTCATTGGGCAGCTCCGCAGACACGCACACCAAGGTGGCCTCATTGTTAACAAACTCCAAAAAGCCGCTGCCAACAAAGGCGTGAATGATCTTGCCCTGGGTATCCTTAATGCGCATTTCGCCCACTTCCACCGGGGTGACGCAGTTCTCGTGCTGGGCCAGAAAGCCCACCTCGCCGCCGTCGATAGCCGGGATCACCAAGGTCTGCGCCCGGCCGTCATAGAACACACGGTTGGACGCCACAATTTTCAATTTGAATGTATTGTCTGCACCCATACGGGCACCTCCTTGCTACAAGGATCACTTCTGCATTTGCTTGGCTTTCTCCAGCACATCGTCCAGGGTGCCTACATTGAAGAATGCCATCTCCGGCACATCGTCTACCTCGCCGTTGATGATGGCCTTAAAGCCGCGAATAGACTCCTTCAGCGGTACAAACACACCGGGAATACCGGAGAACTGCTCGGCCACATGGAAAGGCTGGGACAGGAACTTCTGGATCTTTCTTGCACGGTAAACAGTGACCTTATCCTCGTCGGACAGCTCCTCCATACCCAGAATAGCAATAATATCTTGCAACTCTTTGTATTTTTGCAGGTACTCCTGTACTTTACGAGCCACCTCATAGTGCTCCTCGCCCACTACATCGGCCTCCAGAATACGAGAGCTGGACTCCAGCGGGTCCACAGCCGGGTAAATACCCTGCTCCACGATCTTTCTGGACAGTACGGTAGTGGCGTCCAAGTGGGCAAAGGTGGTGGCCGGTGCCGGGTCGGTCAAGTCATCCGCAGGCACATACACAGCCTGTACGGAGGTGATAGACCCGTTCTTGGTGGAAGCGATACGCTCCTGCACCTCGCCAACATCCGTTGCCAGCGTGGGCTGGTAACCTACTGCAGAGGGCATACGACCCAGCAGAGAGGAAACCTCGGAACCTGCCTGTACAAAACGAAAGATGTTATCAATAAACAGCAGCACATCCTGGTGCTCCACATCACGGAAGTACTCCGCCATGGTCAGCCCGGTTTCTGCCACACGCATACGGGCGCCGGGCGGCTCGTTCATCTGGCCAAAGACCAGGGCTGTCTTTTGCAGCACGCCGCTCTCGCGCATTTCGTTCCACAGATCGTTACCCTCACGGGAACGCTCGCCTACGCCGGTAAAGATGGAGTAACCGCCGTGCTGGGTGGCTACATTGGTGATCAACTCCTGGATCAGCACCGTTTTACCTACGCCGGCGCCGCCGAACAGACCGATTTTACCGCCCTTTTGATAGGGGGTCAACAGGTCGATAACCTTGATACCGGTCTCCAAAATCTCCACATTCGGGGACTGGTCCTCAAAGCTGGGGGGCTGCCGGTGAATGCCCCAGTGCTTCTCGCCGCTTAGGTCCTCCAGACCGTCTAGGGTATCGCCTACCACATTGAACAGGCGGCCCAAGGTCTTTTGGCCCACAGGCACGGATATGGAGCTGCCGGTGGCAACCACTTCCATATCCTTGCACAGACCGTCAGATGTTGCCAGCATAATGCAGCGCACACAGTTGTTGCCGATGTGCTGGCTCACTTCCATCACCAGGCGCTTGCCGTCCAGCTGCACCTCCAGCGCCTCCTTAATGGCGGGCAGTTCGTCCGGGAACGCCACATCCACAACGGGGCCCATGATCTGAATGATTTTGCCCTTATTCATAGGATTGCCTCCGATTGTTAGTCAGTTTTCTTCTTTTGCGCCTTAGCGCCGGCGATCACTTCCGTGATCTCCTGGGTAATGGCAGACTGCCTTGCCCGGTTATAATCAATGGTCAGCTGATTGAGCATATCCTTGGCCGCATTGGTAGCCGTCTGCATGGCGGTCATACGGGCGTTATGCTCGGAGCAATAGGACTCCACCAGCGCGCCATACACAAACCCGGCCACATAGTTGGGCACAATGTGCTCAAACACTTCGTCCGGCGACGGCAAAAACGCCACCTGATCGTAATATTTCCGATCCCGGTGCACAGAGATCTGTTCCTGCTCCAAAGGCAGCAGTTGGTGGCACTCGGCCTGCACATTCAGGGAGTTGATCATCTTGGTATAGATGATATACACCTCGTCCAGCTCACCGCTGACAAACAGCTCCGTCACTTGCTCCGCAATATACCGTGCCCGGTTCATATTCGGGTTCTGGGCCGTGTACTTAAAGTCTATGGCAACGGGAATGTTCTTGGTCTCAAAATACCGGCGGCCCACTTCGCCCACCACAAAGAGTTTGTTATGGTTCTCGTTCTCTCCGGTGTGGGTGGCCTCCTCGGCGATCTTGATCACATTGTGGTTGTAGGCACCGGCCATGCCCTTGTCGGCGGTGACCACAATATAGCCTTTTTTTCGATCCTCCGGCGCCAAATCGGGCCGCTGGTCAAAAAAGCGGTTACCGGCATCCGGCGATTCCATCAGGATCTTAGCCAAAGCGTCCTGCATGGTGAAGAAGTACGGCTCCGTATTCTTCAGGTCCGTTCTGGCCTTTGAGAGCTTGGAGGACGAGATCATATACATGGCGTTGGTGATCTTCATGGTGTCCTTAATGCTCTTCATCCGGCTTTGGATCTCTCTTGCATTAGCCATGGTTTACCTTCTTATATTCATCGGTTGCGGCCAGGATCTCCTCCCGCAACTCGTCGGTGAGCACCTGATCCTTTTCAATGGTCGCCACCAGCTCCGGGTACTTGGCGTTTACGAACTCCAGCAGTCCGGCCTGGAACGCCTTGATCTTTTTCGGTTCCACATCCATAAACTTATGGCCGATGGCTGCCACCAAAGACACCACCATATCCGACAGGGACAACGGGTGACACAGTGGCTGCTTTAACAGCTCCATCAAGCCCTTGCCGTAGGTCAGGCTGGCCTTGGTTTCATCGTCCAGATCTGAGGAAAACTGGGTAAACACTTCCATCTCACGGAACTGAGCCAGGTCGATACGCAGAGAACCGGCGGCCTTCTTCATGGCCTTGGTCTGGGCTGCGCCACCTACACGGGATACGGACAGACCTACATTTACAGCCGGGCGCTGACCACTGAAGAACAGGTCGCTCTCCAAGAAAATCTGGCCGTCTGTAATGGAAATCACATTCGTGGGAATGTAAGCGGAAAGGTCGCCTGCCTGGGTTTCAATAATAGGCAGAGCGGTAAGAGAGCCGCCGCCCAACTTGTCGGACAGTCGGCTGGAACGCTCCAGCAGCCGGGAGTGCAAATAGAACACATCGCCGGGATAAGCCTCACGGCCGGGACTTCTTTCCAGCAGCAGGGACAGCGCACGGTAAGCTACCGCGTGCTTGCTCAAATCATCGTACACGATCAAGCAGTCCTTGCCCTTGTACATAAAGTATTCTGCCATTGCGGTGGCGGAATAGGGAGAAATATATTGTAGAGAGGACGGGTCGGAAGCAGTGGAGCACACCACGATGGTATAATCCAAGGCACCGTACTTATCCAGCGTATGCACCAGCTTTGCCACGGTAGACGCCTTTTGACCGATGGCGTTATAAACGCAGATCACATCCTTGCCCTTTTGGTTCAGGATGGTGTCAATGGCAATAGAGGTCTTACCGGTCTGGCGGTCGCCGATGATCAGCTCACGCTGGCCACGCCCAATGGGAAACATAGAGTCAATGGACAGAATACCGGTAGCCAAAGGGGTATCTACCGACTGCCGATCCACAATGGAGGGTGCCGGTTCTTCAACCGGGCGGTAGTCGTCGGACTGGATCTCGCCCTTGCCGTCGATCGGCTCGCCCAAAGCGTTGACAATACGGCCAATAAAGCCCTCGCCTACCGGCACGCCGGCACGCTTATGGGTACGCACAGCGGTAGAGCCCTCGTGGATCTCGCTATCCTGGCCAAACAGGATGCAACCGATTTGGTTCTCCTTAATATCCTGGACCATGCCCTTGACCCCGGAGTCAAACACCACGATCTCGCCGTACATGGCGTGGTTCATACCGTAAATGGTGGCAATGCCGTCGCCTACGCGAACGACCTTGCCCACTTCCTCGTCATTTTGGTTAAAGTCGTAATTGGTGATCTCCTCGCGGAGAATGGATACGATCTGATCCGAACTGATTGCTGCCATTACTTCACTTCCCCAGTCAGTTTTTGCTGTAATTTATCTAACTTGCCCTTTACGGAGCGGTCATATTCACAGTCGCCGCAGCGCAGAATAAACCCGCCCAGCAAGTCCGGCTGTACCGCAATGTCCAGCTCCACATTGGCGGCACCGAATTTCTTTTTCACAAACGCGCGCATTTTCTCTGTCTGTTCCGCACTGGGCGGCTCCACGCAGAGCAACTGCGCCCGAACCGTGCCTGCTTTTTGGCGGCACAGATCCTGATAGGCCTCAAAAATCTCTGTCAGTGCATACACGCGCTCATGTTTGCAAAGCACCTTCATAAAGGAGGAAAAGGGCGGCGTAAAAATACGGTCCAGGCACTTTTCCTTCTCTGCAAAGCGCACTCTGGGATCAGAGAGCACCTGGGTGAGCAGCGGATTTTCACGCAGCAAGGTTTCTGCTGCTTTGATCTGCTGTTTGTCCAGATTCAGTTCCCCCAGCACCAGCGCATAATTCTGTGCGGTTACGGTCATACCGGATCACCGCCGTCCTGCCCCGCCAGAAAATCGTCATAGATCGCGCTGTTATCCAGCTCAGACGCCTCTTTAGACACCACCTTGGCCGCAGCGTCCATTGCCAGTGCAGCAATGTCATGCTTAACGGACTGAAGTGCCTCATTGCGCTCATGCTCGATGGTCTGGTGCGCGTCGCGTACCATCTTGTCGGAGGTGAGCTTGGCCTGGTCTACGATCTTGTCAGCTTTGGCTTTGGCAGTGACCTTTGCGTCTGCAATCAAGCGTGCCGACTCCTCGTCTGCACCGGCTAAGCGACCCTCATATTCTGTTTTCAGAGCGCCTGCGGCTCGACGATCCTCGTCGGCGTCTTTGAATTGTTGGTCTATCATGGACTGCCGTTTATCCATGGCACCCAGCACCTTGTTCCAGACAAATTTCTTCATCAGGATATAGAAGATCACCAGGTTGATCACGGTAAAGAGCAGATTCCAGTCTAATGACAGCATAGACACTGCTTCCTTTCTGCTTGTGGATTTTCTCGGTTATTTCATAATGAAGATGATCAAAATACCGATAACCAGACCGTAAACAGCCGTTGCCTCTGCCAGGGCGCAGCCCAGGATCAGAGCGGTACGAATGTCACCGGCAGCCTCGGGCTGACGAGCGATGGCGTCTACTGCCTTACCGGTTGCAAGGCCGATGCCGAGACCTGCTGCTACACCTGTAAGTACGGCGATTGCCGCTGCGATTGCTACTGTCATGATAAATTTCTCCTTTTCTGTAAAAGTTCTATTTAATCTTCAATGGCTTCCTGAATGTACAGTGAGGTCAAAAAGACGAACACATACGCCTGGATAAAACCATCGAAAATATCAAAGTAAAGGCTCAATGCCACCGGAATTGCTACCGGCACCACCGATTCGATCAGCTTCATAATAATGAAAGCGCCGATGATGTTGCCGAAAAGTCGGAAGCAAAGAGACATGGGCTTGATGACCAGCTCCAGCAAATTGATGGGCAGTACGATGGGTACCGGCTTAGCAAAGGACTTAAGCCATCCCTTCGTACCCTTTTTATGAATACCGGCGTACTGAACCAGGATAATGCTGGTCAGCGCCAGACCTACGGTTACATTCAGTTCCTTGGTAGGAGACTTAAAGCCGAAGATGCCGCACATATTGCAGGCACCGATATAAACAGCTACCGTCATCATCCAAGGAATGTAACGATCCCCGTCCGGGCCCATAACGTTGTGGAAGAATGTACGCATTTTGTCTACGCACATTTCAATAAACAGCTGGCGTTTGGAGAGCTTGCCCTCCACCTTCAGTCCACGGGTGAGCAAAATACCGGCGATCAGGAACACCGCCATAATGATCCAGCTGACGACTGTGCCCTCGTCGATCTTGAGCTTGCCGCCAAACAGACTGAACACCGTTTCCGTATTCAGTTCTTCGATCAATTTACTTGCCACATCGGTTTTCAGCAGCAACGCCGTCACCTCCAATCAATCCTTATTTCCATTGCTCATTTTACACCCCCGTTTCTCAAAAGTAAACAGGGTTCCGGCGAATTTGAAGACCAAAATGTAAAAAAATCGTCTAAAAAGCGCAAGGAATTTGGTTAAAATTTCCGTACATTTATTACTATTTGTAAAATGCACTTATACTTTTTGGCGTTGCGTCGGGCTTTTTGCGCATTTTCGCCGGTGTACAAGTTGTATAATTGGCTTGACAAGATCAAAACCGAACAAAAACCGCCCATGCCCACAGAGAAAACTGCAACTTTCTTATTTACTTTGGCGGCAAAGGGGTATATAATGAAGTTTCAAGAAAGAACCCCACAACTAAGGAGGAAAAAAGATGGCTGTACTTGTAACAGGCGGCGCCGGTTATATCGGCTCTCACACCTGCGTGGAGTTAATCAACGCAGGCCAGGATGTGGTAATCCTGGATAATTTTTACAACTGCAAGCACTCGTCGCTGGATCGGATCCGCGCGCTGGTGGATCGTGACTTTAAGTTCTACGAATGCGACATTCGGGACCGAGAGGGTCTGAACAAAGTCTTTGAGACAGAGGACATTGACTGCGTCATTCACTTTGCCGGGCTGAAGGCCGTGGGCGAGAGCGTACACAAGCCTCTGGAATACTTTGATAACAATGTAAACGGCACCCTGGTACTGCTGGATGTGATGCGCCACCACGGCTGCAAAAAGATCATCTTCAGTTCCTCTGCCACAGTGTACGGCATGAACAACATTGCCCCCTTTACCGAGGATATGGAGATCGGCGGGGTCACCAACCCCTACGGGCGCACCAAGTATATGATCGAGTGCATTCTCCAGGATCTGTATGTGAGCGATCCCAGTTGGAGCATTTGCCTACTGCGGTACTTTAACCCCATCGGCGCCCACAAGAGCGGCACCATGGGCGAGGATCCCAACGGCATTCCCAACAACCTGATGCCCTACATTACCCAAGTGGCTGTGGGTAAGCTGAAGAAGCTGGGCGTGTTTGGTAACGACTACCCCACCCCGGACGGCACCGGCGTACGGGACTATATTCATGTGGTAGATCTGGCACTGGGTCATGTAAAGGCAGTGGAAAAGCTGGAAAAGGATCAAGGCCTGTTTATCTACAATCTGGGCACCGGCATCGGTTACAGTGTGCTGGATGTGGTCAAGGCCTTTGAAAAGGCCAACGGCGTGGAGATTCCCTATGAAATCAAACCCCGCCGGGACGGCGATATTGCCACCTGCTACTGCGACCCCTCCAAGGCGAAGCGTGAACTGGGCTGGCAAGCTACCCGCTCGCTGGAAGAAATGTGCGAGGACTCCTGGCGCTGGCAAAAGCAGAACCCCAACGGTTACCCGGACTGATTTTATAATAAGTGTATATAGAAGAAGCGGAGGTGCAAAACGCACCTCCGCTTTTCTTAATGCCTTAGATCATTTGAACTTGGCATACAAAATTGAAGCCAGGATCACATCAATCACAAACAGCACCAAAGATACCACGCCCATGATTTGCGCTCTGTGGCACAGCTGTTGATTTTCCTCTGTCAGCTTCGCGCCCTTTTGCTTAAACACCGCCGGCACTACCATAGCCATAATGCCAAAAGCGGGACAAATGCCCAAAAGGCACAGACCGATAATCGCACTGGTCTGGGCAAAGCGTGCCAGCTTATCAATAATCGTTTTATTCATGGCAATTCTCCTTATCTCCTGCGGTGGCTTTACGCTCCAGCAGGCCATATTTTCGTTGCAGACGGGTAATCTTTTGCTCCAATGGCGTACCAAACAGCACCAGAAAGACTGCGGTAGACCCGCCAAACACCAAATCAAAAGGTGCGCCGGAGGCATACACCGCCAGCACCGCAGGCCAAGTAAAGTCCGTCACCGTCATTAAAACCGTGCTCAAATCCACCACCAGGCCGTACACCACTGTGGCTAAAAAGAAGCCCACCAGCGCCAGCACCCAGCGGTTCACCCGTCCGGGGTGTAACAGCATGCCGGCCAGCAGCCCCACCAATCCCAGCGCCACCATTTGAAAGGGGGTCCATATGCCTTGCCCAAACAGGAAGTTAGACAAAAAGGCGGACAGCGCCCCCACCATATAACCGGAAAAGGGACCAAGACACATACCGGCCACGATCACCACCGCGGCAATGGGCTTCACCTGAGGGATCAGATAAAACACTGCCCGGCTGACCACCGCCAGCGCCGTTAAGACGGACAGCAGCGCCATCTCTCGTGCAGAGATCGGCTTCCGCTCCAGATGCAAAAAGAACGGCAGTGCACTGAGCAGCAGCAAAACCGCCGCCACCAAGTACCAAGAGGTGGTGTCTGCAAAGCACACCTGCCACACCACCAGCAGCACCGGCAAAACCAAAAACAACAAGGTCAGCAATACCCGCTTCATAGAACCAGGTCCTCCGGCGATACGGCGTCCGGCAGCGCACGGCAGGTCACCCGGCGCACACCGGTGGTGTACAGCTCCATGCCGGCAAAGAATGCCCGCCGAGGCCGAGGCGGGGTCACCACCCGGTTGCACAGGAAGGCCGCTTCATCGCTGTAAGTACCGGCAAAATCCAGATCGTGCGTCACCAACACCACCGTTTTACCGGCAGCGCACAAGTGGCGTAATCGGGCGCCCAGCTGCGCTTTTGCACCGGCGTCCAACCCGGCGGTAGGCTCATCCAGCAGCAGCGTATCGGCGCCGGTATCCAGCACCATGCCCAGCCCCACCAGTCGGCTTTCGCCGCCGGACAGATCCAGCGGGTGCCGGGCGGCTAGGTGAGTAATGCCCAGGTGCTGCAATGTTTCCGCCTGCACCAACTGATCTACCCGGTCCCGGGTAAACAGATACTGCACCGTTTGGGGCAGCAAGGCAGTGGGCACCGGGCGCTGCACCTTGCCTGCGTAGGGCTTCAACACACCGGCCATCACCCCCAGCAGGGTGCTCTTGCCGCTGCCGTTGGCGCCTACAATACCATAGCACTTGCCTGCCGTTAAGGTCAGGGACAGGCGAAAGAGCACATCGGCGCTCTTTTTCTCATAAGCAAAGCAAATCTCTTTTAAGGTCAATACCGACTTGCCTGCAGGTTGGGGTGCAGGCGCCGGCTTGCACCGCAGATGGGCGGCCAAAGGCTGAGCCTCCCGCACCGTCAGCGGTACTTCGTCAAACAGGATTGCCCCCACCGGCAGCGCCTGCAACATGGGGTCGCCGCTTTGCCGCAAGGCACGAGCAAAGGCATGGGGATCATCATAACAGGTGCAGCGCCCGGCACGGAGCAACAGCACGCCGTCCGCCTGTGCCAAAGCTGCGCCGGGGGTATGGGTACTCATCAGCACCGTTACGCCCAACTCGCGGTTTAACCGCAGCAGCACCTGCAAAAATTTTTCTTCCGCCGCCGGATCCAGTGCCGCACAAGGCTCGTCCAGCAAAAGCACCCGAGGCGAGCCGGTCATAGCTGCCGCCAGGGACAGCAGTTGCTGTTCCCCACCGGACAAAGAGGCCGTGGTGCGCTCCATCAGCGGCTCCAAATGGAAGAATGCGGCACACTCCCCCACCCGCCGCGCTACGGCAGCACCGTCCAGCCCGACGTGCTCCGGCGAGAACGCCAGCTCCCGCTGCACACTGTCCGTGACTAAACTGTCCTGTGGATTCTGAAAAACGAAACCTGCCGGGCTGTCACAGTGCAGCTGCCCACTCAAAGAACCGTGAGGCGCGATCTCCCCTTGCAGCAACCGCAGTAAAGTGCTCTTGCCGCTGCCTGATGGCCCCATCAGCAAATAAAAGCCGCCGGACGGAATGGAAAAGGTTACATCGGAAAGAGCCGCTCTGTCGGCGTCCGGGTAAGTGAAATTCAGTTTTTCCGCTTCAATCGCCGCCATCGCAGTGCCTCCCCTACATTTGAGATCGTCGGGCAAAAACAAAGCAAGCCCGCTGCCGCCGCCCCTAAGGGAGACAGGGTGACCCATTCCAGCTGCGGGTCAAAATAAAAAGCAAGGCCGCCGGTGAGCGCCGCCGCCAGCACCGTGATACTCAGCAGGAGCACCACGGCCAGCCCTACGCCGTCCGCCACACCGAATGTAAACGGATCGTACACCCGACGACGCCCCTTGCCGTAGCCCCGGGCACGCATAGCGTCCGCCGTGGTCATACTCCCCTCCAGGGACAAGGTGACCAGCGTAGAAAACTGATCCAGCGCCTCGTGCAGGGGCTTTTCTTTCGCCAATCCTGCACCGGCACGAGCCAGGCGGATTTGCCGTGCATTCTCCCGAAAGCGGGCAATACACCCTAAAGTCATAGAAAACAAAAGAGAAAAGCGGGGCGCCGCTCGACCGGTAACCGCCAGCAGCCGATCGCTGCCCAGCACGCGGCCGAACACCGCCAGCCACAGCACCACCCCGGCGAATATGCCCCCCTGGAAGCAGCCGTAAATCAGGCTTTCCAAAGTAAACTGGGTGTCGCCCCGGCTAAAGAGGACCGTAACGCCCCAGTGGGCAAACAAAAAGTTAAAACCGCCCACCAGCGCCACCAGCACCGGCACGCACAAAAGACTGCGCAGACTGCGGCGGCCGTCCGTCAGCAGCAGGTACACCGCCGCGCCCAGCAGAGACAACGCCACCGGCACCGGGTGTCGGCTCAGGCAAGTGAGCAGCAATACGCACAAAAAGAAACAGAACTGCACCAATGGGTGCCACTTGGCAAACCGAACCATCAGCGAATATGGGCATCTTCTTTGGTCTGATACCGATAGCCGTACTGATCCAAAAGATGCATTTTTTCCAGCGCCACCACGCAGCCCTTGGCCACGCAGTGCATTTCGTCCGTAGCCTTACGCACCGGCACGCCGCCCAGTGCGTCTGAAAACAGACGATCCATATTGCAAATATTGGCACCGCCGCCGGTAAGCAATACGCCGGTATTGCCGATGTCTGTTACCAACTGGGGTGAAGTGCGCTCAAACAGCGCCCCGGCGTGCTCCGCCACCGTCTCAAAATACGGTTGCAGCGCCAAATACAGAGCGTTGCCGCTGATCTCCACCTCCCGAGGCAAACCGGTAAGCAGGTCCTGCCCCTTCGCATAGGTGGTCACATCTTCCTCTCTGGGCAGAGCACAGGCCACCGTGCGCTTGATCTCCTCTGCGGTGCGCAAGCCAACAGCCACATTGTGCTCCTCTCGCAGGAACTTGACAATCTCCGCATCCAGGTCGTTGCCCCCTACCTTCAAAGACTCGGACTGGCTCATAGCGCCCTGGCTGATCACAGCCATGTCCACCGTGCCGCCGCCCAGGTCAATCACAAAGGCGCCGGAGGGCTGCATGGGGTCGATCCCGGCACCAAAGGCAGCGCACAAAGGTTCCTCCACCAGGCACACGGAACGGGCACCGGCGTGGATCATCACGGACACAATGGTGCGCTTCTCCACATCCGTGTGCATGGCCGGCACAGACACCACCACACGAGGCTTAAACAGGCTGTTGCCGATCACTTTATTGATAAAATGGCGCATCATCTGCTGGGCCAACTCATAGTGACCCACCACGCCGGAGAGTATGGGCCGCTCCACACGCAGGCCCTCCGGCTCGCGCCCCTCTAAGAAATAGGCACGCTTACCGGCGTACAGTACCTTCTCTTTTTCCTCATCATAGGCCACATAGGCCGGCTCGTCCAGCCGTATGCCCTTGCCGGGCACACCAATGACAATATTGGTGGTACCCAGATCAATGCCCAAATCATATCCAAACATAAACATCCGTCCTAAACAAAAATCGCTTTTCTATATGCTACTGTATCCCACCGTCATTGTCAACAGATAAAAAATGAACAAGCCCGCTGTACCGCAGCATTTTTTTATCATTCTCCACCATGGCCTGTATGCTCTCCCGCGTACCCACCAGGATCAGCAGGGACTTGGCACGGGTCAGGGCGGTATAAAACAAATTGCGATAGCACAGTTTGGGCGATGCACCGATGGTGGGCATCACCACGGCGGAGAACTCCGAGCCCTGGCTCTTATGCACAGTCATGGCGTAGGCCAAATCCAGCTGGTCCGCATTTTGCAGGGAATACATGGCCTCCCGGTCGTCAAACTGCACATTCAGAATATCCTGCCCCCGATCTATGCGGTTAAGAATACCAATATCGCCGTTAAACACCCCGGCACCGCTGTCGCCGTTTTTCTTAAACCAGGGCACATCATAGTTGTTTTTGATCTGCATTACCCGGTCGCCCTCCCGCAGCGTGCGACCCATCGTCACCAGCTCCGCCTTATGCTTGTCCGGCGGGTTCAACGCCGCCTGCAATTGGGTATTTAGGTATGCGGTACCGGCAGCCCCTTTGCGAGAGGGGCACAGCACCTGAATATCCTTTATGCTGTCCATGCCGTAACCGGCAGGAATGCGCCGGGTCACCAGCTCCACCACCTTGCGAGGCACTGCATAAACGGACGCTGTATTTAAGAAAAAGAAGTCCGAGTCCGGGGTATTGCAGTCCAACTCCGGCATTTTACCGGCCACCACCCGGTGCGCATTGGTGATGATACGGCTTTTCTGCGCCTGGCGAAACACTTTATCCAGGCTGATCACATCAATCCGTCCACCGGCGATCAAATCGGACAGCACATTGCCTGCCCCTACCGGCGGCAGCTGATCCACATCGCCTACCAAAATCAGGCGGCAATGCAACGGCAGCGCGTCTAAAAGCGCAGAAAAGAGCAGCACATCTACCATGGAAAGCTCGTCCACGATCACTGCGTCCAAATCCAGCGGATTGCGCAAATTATGAACAAAGGTCGGCTCCGGCTCCCCATCCCGTCGCTCGGTCTCCAGCAGGCGGTGAATGGTCTTGGCCTCGCTGCCGGTGAGCTCCGTCATACGCTGGGCAGCCCGACCGGTAGGCGCCGCCAGCGCCACCCGCAGCCCCCGGTTCTTCATCATGGCAATAATGCCTTTTACAGTAGTGGTCTTGCCGGTACCCGGGCCTCCGGTCAAAATCAGCAGACCCTTTTGGGTAGCGATTTCAATGGCTCGGCGCTGCTTCTCGTCCAGCTCAATGCCATTAGCGCCCTCATAGGCCAGGATCTCAGAAGTGAAGATCTCGCACTCCCGGGGCGGGTACTGGGTCATCACTCGGATCCGCTGTCCAATTCCCTGCTCCGCCTCATAAATATGGGGCAAAAACAAAAACGGCTGTCCGTCCATCTGTTCTTGCACCAATTGGCGTGCCTCCAAGGCGTTGTCCAACGCCATCTCTGCCCGGTCCTCGGTCATATCCAACCCGGTCACCGCTGTCTGGATCACCTTGCGCCGGGGCAGGCAGGTATGGCCATTCTTTAAATTATACTGCACCACATAGATCACCGCTGCCTGATCCCGATAGGATGGGTCCGGCGCCTGGGGCAGCTCCTCTGCGATCTCCTGGGCCCGCTCAAAGGGAATGCCCTGATCGTTGCCGGTGATCACAAAGGCATAGGGGTTCTCTGCCAGGATCTCCGGTGCTTCCGGCCCAAAAAAGGAAAAAGCCTTAAACGCCTCTCCCTGTGTAAAGCCCATCCCGGCCAGCGCTTCCAGCGCCTGGCGGGAGGCAAACTGATTTTTGTACTCCCGGCTGATCTTCTTGGCCATACTACGGCTGATGCCCTTTAGCTCTGCCAGTCGCTCCGGCTCCTTCTCGATCACCTGCAAGCTATCGGTGCCAAAAGCCTCTACAATCTTAGTGGCCGTAGAGGGTCCGATGCCCTTAATAATCCCGCCGGACAGATATTGCAAAATGCCGGAGGCATCCTTAGGCAGAGTTACCGTTACCTGTACCGCCTTAAATTGGCGGCCAAAGCGAGGGTGCATGGTCCACTGGCCGCGGAACACCGCCTCCTCCCCCTCGCTGATGGGGGGCATTTCACCGGCCACGGTCTCGCCGTCCCCGTTGGCCTCGCCTGTATTCAGTTGCAGTACGGTATAGCCGTTGTCCGGGTTGCGGTAAACGATCTCCTCCACCCGACCGGCCAAATTCTCATACGCTTCTGCCATACCTTGCTCCAAAGTCTCTGAATTTCATCTTTCAGTATAGCATATTTTCGCAGGAATTGCCACCGCAGAGCACAAAAAAGCCGCAGGTTTTCACCTGCGGCGAAGATCGTAATTACCGCGCCAGCACAAAGTATAAGATCACAGCTGCGCCTAAAACAATTCGATACCAGCCAAAAGCCTTAAAGTCGTGCTTTTTAATATACCCCATCAGGAACTTGATGGTCAAAATGGACACTACAAAAGCCACAATCATACCCACGGCCAGCAAGATGGCCTCGGCAGAGGAAAAGTGGAAGCCGAACTTGACCAGCTTCAGCGCACTGGCACCGAACATCACCGGCACCGCCAAAAAGAAGGTGTACTCTGCCGCCACCGTACGGGACACGCCAATGAGAATGGCACCCAAAATGGTAGCGCCGCTGCGGGAAGTGCCCGGGAACACAGCTGCAATCAACTGAAAAGCACCAATGATCAGCGCAGAAGTATAAGTCAACTCGCCAATGGAATGGATCTTGGCGGTTTTGCCTTTGTTCCAGGTTTCCACCACCAAAAAGAAAACGCCAAAGAGAATGAGCATAATTGCCACAGTCTGCCAGTTGTAAAACAGCGCGTTCAGCTTATCGTCAAAGAGCACGCCCACCACGGCAGCCGGTACGCAGCTGACCAGCACCTTGAACCACATTTGCCAAATGTCTTTCTTGGGCACAATGCGTTTGTTTTCTATACCAAAAGGCCACAGCTTGTGCCAGTACAGCACCACTACGGCCAAAATGGCGCCCAGCTGGATCACCACCAGGAACATCTCCTTGAACTGAGGTGTCACATTCAGGTGCAAAAATTCGTCCACCAGGATCATGTGGCCGGTGGAGCTGATAGGCAACCACTCGGTAATGCCCTCTACAACACCCAGCACAATGGCCTTGAGTATTTCAATAATCAAATTCATATACTGTATTGCCTCCCCTATCGTTTTTTCTATTGTAACAGACCCGCAACTTCTTGTACAGAAATCTTATGAGATTTAACACAAATTTATCCTAACAAAAGCGCCGCAGTTGCCCGCAGCGCTTCATGCTCAGAAATTAAAGTTGTTGTAGCCCCAGTGATCCACCTCTCGGTAGCGCACATAGGTACGCTCCGGCGGCACCTGCAAATACTGCTGGGCAATGGCGCACAGCCGGCAGGTCAGGTCATCGTAGGCGTCGTCCGTTGCCGCACCGAAAATGGACACAGAGAACAGGGCGCAGGGCGCGTCACTGCCCTGAAAGTACATTTTTTGTTCGCCTACCAGGTTCACCATCAGCCAACTTTCGCTTTTGCCGGGAATGGCGGTAATGGCGTCGCCCAATGCGCTTTTCAGCTCCGCTGCCACGGCGGACAAATCCTCTGTGGTCTTTACTTCAATAAAAGGCATGGCTTTACTCCTTTACGCCGGACAGCGCTTTCCAGTGAATCTTACTGTATTCCTTGCCGTCAATAGGCGGATACTTCTCATCGTCCACCTTGGCGGCGTTGTAGCACTTGTAGTCCCCTACATAGGCGCAACGCTGGGTGTCTGCGCCTCCTTCGCTGAGGGAGGGAATAAACGCATACAGGAAAATACCAAGAACCGCCACACCGATGCAGGCAAAGCCCACCTTGCCGGGCACCTTTTTGAACAGCTTGGCAGCATCCACCTTCTCCAGGCCCTTGCTCTTCATCACCAGCTTCATCAGCAGGTAACCCAAAACGGCGGCGATCACGCCCACCAGCAGACCGCCCAGCACATCGGTGGCGTAATGCACCATCAAGTACACACGGGAGCCCATGGTGCACAGAGCCACACAGGGGAACAGCCAGGCAATTTTCTTTTTATCGCTCTTAAAGCACAGGAACAGTGCGGTAGCTACCTCTACGGCAGAGGTGGTATGGCCGGAGGGAAAGCTGTAATCGCTCTCGCTCAGCGCCCCGGCGCCGATATACCAGGACCAGTAATCCGCGTTCTGCTGCAAAGTGTTGTACGGTCTGATCCGCAGCACCATTGGCTTGGCGATCACATTGGTAATCAGCGTACCGATGATCACGGCAAATAAAATGGAAAAGCCATACTTACGGGTGCGCTTAAAAAAGCACAGTACCACAGACAGCACCACAATGGGAATGGTGAAATTCTCGTCCCCAAAGGCGGTAAAGAACTTGGCAACGCCGGTCAAAAACCCGCACTGCATGGAGCCAAAGAACCGAAACACCCACAGATCGAAGGCATAAAACGCCTTGTCTATGTTGTCACCGATGGTCAGCAAAATCGGACTGAACATAGAAAAACCCCTTTTCTGTAATTTACACCCCCAGTTTACCAAATTTTGGTTTCAAATACAAGACAAACCGGGCAAAAACAATCCCTTTTTCCATGCGGGTTTACAAATCCTTTACAAGTGGGGGGATTTTCTTCTTCATTTGGTCACAAATTCGTCAAAAATCCGTGGTATAGTAGAAGCAATCTAAGAAAATAAGCGAGGCAGTATGACACAAAATCCTTATCAGGTGCTGGGCGTGCCCAACGGTGCCGATTTGGCGGAATGCACCCAAGCCTACAAGCGCCTGGCCAAAAAATACCACCCGGATCTAAACCCGGGGGATCGTGTGGCCGAGGCCAAGATGGCAGAGGTAAACGCCGCCTTTGACGCCATTAAGAACGGCAACACCGCCGACAGCACCTCTACCGGCAGTCGCCGCAGTGCAGACGCCGGCAGCGATTACTATACCGCCGTGGTGAACTTTATCAACCACGGTCAATATGCACAGGCCATTAACCTGCTGGGCAATATGGACAAGAGCGATACCCGCTGGTACTATCTGGCCGCTTTGGCCTATATGGGCTACGGCGATCAGGAAAAGGCTATGGCAAACATTCGCATTGCCGTGAACCGAGAGCCAAATAACGCCAATTACCAAAGCGCCTACAACAGCATTCGCCAGGGGATCAACCCTATGGGCTTCGGTTTTGACCCATTCTCGTTCTTTGACTTCTCCGCCTACACCGCCGGCGCAGGCAACACCGGCACCCATCGGCAGCAACGTCGCCCTGTGCGCCGACAAGGGGGCTGTCTGCTGACCATTCTGCGGATAGCGCTGGCGATCTTCATCATCCGCCTGGTGATTTTGGGAATCACCTCCTTGGTGAGTTGGAGCACTCAATACCAGCACTACGATGTATCGCCGGGCAATGCGTACAGTTACAGCCAAAGCGCAGACGGCAACCAAAGCAATGACCAAAACGACGACCAAAGCGAAAACGGTCAATATGGTTACAGCAACGGTCAAAACGGCAACAGCGCCTTTGGTCAGGCCCACGGTTCCGCTGCCGGCGCATAACTGTAAAAAGTTTGAAAGGACAATCCGGTTTATGAAAGAAAAACTCAAGCAAATGGGCTATAAAATCCAGCAGAGCATGATCGGTCGCTACGGCATAGACACCCTGTACAAAGCCCTCCTGGTCATCTACCTGATTTTAGTGGTAACGGACAGTGCCTTGGCCCGGGTGTCCCGCCCGGTCTATACCGTACTGTGGGTGCTCTCCCTGGCGGTGCTGATCTATGCCATTTTCCGTTCCTTCTCACGCAACATTGCCGCTCGGCAGCGCGAGAACGCCCGCTGGCTGGCACTGACCGCCCCAATACGGCGAGAGGGCCGTCTTCTGCGAGACAAATGGGCGTTCCGCAAAACCCATGTGTTTAAGAAATGTCCCGGTTGCAAAGCGGTGCTGCGCTTGCCCCGCAAGAAAGGCAAGCACACCGTCAACTGCCCCCATTGCCATAAGAATTTTACCGTGCATGTACACGGATAAAACAAAAGCCCTGCCAAACGGCAGGGCTTATTTTCACAAAATGATACCAAAAAACAAGGACCCAAGGCGGCAAAACCGCTTCGGGTCCATTTTTTCTGCTTAGATCAGTCCTGATCGGCGTCCTCGTCCTCGTCTTCGTCGTCCTCACAGCTGACCTCAAACTCCAGGGTCTCGCCGCAGGCGGGGCACTCCATAGAGCCGTCCAGCACGGTGTCCTCATCTACCACAAAGGTCTCGTGGCAAGCGGGGCACTCGATCTCAAACTCCTGACACTCGTCCTCGTCGTCATCGCAGCAACCGCAGTCGCAGTCATCGTCGTCCTCGTCACCGTAGAGGTACTCCTCCACATCGCCCAGATCCTCGTCCACAGCGTCCAGCTGATCTGCCATCATCTCTACGCCGTCGGTCAGGTCGTTCACATCTTCTGCCAAGTTCTCCAGTACGCCGATCATGGCTCTGTAAATCTTGGTCTCTTTTTTGGACTCATCCAAGTCCATGCCGTCCAGCAGGCCCTTCAGGTAGCCCAGGCTCTCCGTTGTATCCATCGTGCGATCTCCTTTACAAAATATTGTTATTGGGGTTTATGCTCTTTCCATATACTCGCAGGTGCGGGTATCTACGCGGATTTTGTCGCCCTCGTTAATAAACAGCGGCACGCGGATCTCCGCGCCGGTTTCTACGGTAGCGGGCTTCAAAGTGTTGGTGGCGGTGTTGCCCTTAATGCCCGGTTCGGTCTTGGTAACCTCCAGCACCACAAAGGTGGGCGGCTCCACACCGAACACCTTGCCCTTGTAGGACAGGATACGGCAAATGTCGTTCTCCTTTACGAACTTGAAGTTATCGGACAGATCGGAACCGTTCACCGGCACCATATCAAAAGTCTCCTGGTCCATAAAATAATACAGGCCGTCGTCGTTGTAGGAATACACCATTTCCTTGCGCTCAATGTAAGCGGTGGGGAACTTGGCGGTGGGGTTGTAGCTCTTCTCCACCACGGAACCGGTAATCACATTCTTTACCTTTGTACGAACAAAAGCGGCGCCTTTACCGGGCTTTACATGCTGGAACTCCACAACCTGAAGCACATTGCCGTCCTCTTCAAAGGTTACGCCGTTTCTGAAATCACCTGCTGATACCATATAAGTTTACCTCCAAAAGTAATCTGTAATACATAACAAAGATATTTTACAGTATTTCCAATAATAAATCAATACCCATTTTGTAACTGTCTTTGCCAAAACCGCAAATTTGCTTCACGCACACCGGGGTCAGCACGGAAATCCGGCGAAAATCCTCCCGCTGGTGAATATCGCTCATGTGCACCTCCACATAGGGGGTAAAGTCCTGCACTGCCTCAATGGCGTCCCGAATAGCATAAGAATAATGGGTGTAAGCACCCGCATTGAGCACCACGCCGTCATAGTCGGTGCGGCTGGCATGGATCTTGTCAATCAGCGCGCCCTCGTGGTTGCTCTGGTAAAAATCCACCTGCACGCCCTTGTCCTCGCCATAAGCGGCCAGCTCCCGGTTAATATCCTCCAGAGTCTCGGCGCCGTACACATTCTTTTTGCGAATACCGGTCAAGTTCAAATTGGGGCCGTTCATCACAAGAATTTTTTTCATTTTCTTACCTCCGTAAAAAAGAAACGGGAGCGTAACGACACGCTCCCACAAATAATATGTAGCTTATTTGTACTTTCTTTTACGAGCAGCCTCGCTCTTCTTTTTGCGGGCAACAGAGGGCTTCTCATAATGCTCTCTTTTGCGGACTTCCTGGATGATACCGTCACGAGAAGTCTGACGCTTAAAGCGACGCAGTGCGCTGTCAAGAGATTCGTTCTCTTTAACTCTAACCTGGCTCATTAAATTCCCTCCCTCCGACCTGTTTGGCAGGGGTATTTGAATACTCTTTTCATATCCGCAAAGATTATAAACAATAACCGACGGATTGTCAAGCATAATATCAAAAAATGTCTAAATACTTACAAAAAGGCCATGTCTCACCGCCTTTTTTGCCGCAAAATCAGATTTTTACGCTGACTGCCTTGGAATAGCTGCCGCCGGTCTTGCCGGTATAGCGACAGACCTTGTAATAATAGCGGGTACCCTTTTTCACGGATTTGTCTGTATAGCTCAGAGCCTTATTGCTCTTCACAGTGATCTTCTTTACATTCTTCTTAAATTTCTTATCCGTGGAACGGAGAATGTAATAGCCGGTAAAGCCCTGGGACTTGCTCCAGCTGACCTTGGCGGACTTGGCGCTGATCCGCTGCACTTTCACACTGCCGGGGGTTGGGGGCAACGCTTGCTTGGACACCGTGGCACTGTATGCACCGGCGCCAAAGGGGCTGACAGCCTGTACCCGGAACTGATAGGTGCTCTTAACCTTCAAATTCTTAAAGGTATAGTTGCAGGCGGTGGTGCTGAAATAAGTCCACTTTCTGCCGCCCTTTAACCGATAGGCAACGGTATAGCGCACCGCGTGCTCCGTGGGCTTCCAGTTCATCCGAATGGCAGTGGTGCCGGTGCGGGTGGTGGTGATATGGCCGGGCACACCCAGCTGCAAGCCTACGCCGTCCGTTACAGTTGAACGATTGGAATAAGCAGCGTTGCCGTCCTTGATATGCACATAACGACGCACCTTATAATAATAGGTGGTATTCACCTGGATCTCATCGTCTACATAAGTATTCTGTGCAGGATCCGTCACCGTGGCAATCAGGTCAAAGGTGCCGTTCTTCGCAGTGCTGCGAAACACCTGATAACCGTGCACATCGGAACGGGTGGTCCAGCTGACAGCCACGCCCTCGTCTCCGGCGCTGACCCGTGGCTTAGACGGAGCCGGCGGCAGGCAGGTGATGGTTTTGCTGGCGCTTTGACCGCTGCGGTCTGTGGCATTGGCAGCCAGAGTAAAGGTGTACTTCTCTCCGGTGGTCAGGCCGGTAACCGTGGCAGCCGTTTCGCTGGTGGTGCGGGATTTAACCACCTTCTTACCTTTGGTGTCCGTTACGGAATATGTATAGCTCTCCGCACCGTCCACTACGCCCCAGGTGTAGCGAATGGAGGTGCAGCTTTTCCGCTCGGTGGAAATAGTCGGCGCCGACAAGGTGCACTCGTCCAAATAATACTTGCCGGTCAGCTTGCTGTAACGGTTTAAGGACAGGCCCATACCGTTGCCGCAACTCATGGGCGCACCGAAGAATTTATTCAGCGAGGTCACATCGCCGTCTTTATCCTTGATATTGGTGTTGGGACTGTCCAAAAAGCTGTCCCAGTACACGGTGTCCACATGGCAGGCGGCAGGGGTGTAATTGCCACTGGCGTAGTTGGAATGGTAAAGGAGAATTTTCTCTGTGTCTACATGCTGTACCATGGCGGTATGCATGTGGCGGGTGCTGTCGTTGGCGCAGCCGTAAGAGATCACGTCACCGGCGGCCGCATTGTCCACAATAAAATCCATCACTTGCCGGGCCACCGTCTTTTGCTTGGCAGCAGTAGTGGCGGCAGAAAAGGTCTTGCTGGCCACGGTATAATAATTTCCCGTATGATTATAGCGATAGGAGCCGCGCATTTGCTCATTATAGTAGGTCACGCCGTACAACTCTTTGCACACGGCGGACACAAAGCCAAAGCAGTTGCCCACCACCTTGGCAGACTTGCCGGGAATATAACCGTTCTTGGTCTGCAAGGTTTCCAGCGCGTTCTCCACATGCTGCCGGGTGGCGGCAGAGGCGGTCACAGGCACGGCAAACGCAGTACAGATCACAAATAAAGCGGCCAAAAATACGCTTAGTATTTTCTTCACACACTCACATCCTGTAAAAATCTGCAAAATAGTATAGCACAAATCCCCTTTTCGGTCAAATTCGGCAAAAAATACAGGACGACCGGGGCAGTTCTGCACTGCCGAGGCCGTCCAAAGTCAGTGATTTATTACAATGTGTAATTGCCGTTAGATGGCAACAAAGTTCACCAGTTTGCCGGGCACATAGATCTCTTTCTTAATGGTCTTGCCCTCCAGCAGTGCGGCGATCTTGCTGTCTGCCTTGGCGGCGGCCAGCACTTCCTCCTTGGGCGTATCCGCGCTGATGGTCATACGGGAGCGCACCTTGCCCAATACCTGAAGCACGATCTCCACCGTGTCCTCCTTGGTCTTGGCCGGGTCAAATGCAGGCCACTGTGCCTCGTGCACCATACCGCCGAACTGCTCCACTTCCCACATTTCTTCCGTTACATGGGGGGCAAAGGGGTTCAGCAAAACGGTCAGCGTGCGCAGCTCGCCGCGGGTGATACTGCCCTTGTCGTACACTTTGTTCAGGAGCGTCATCAGCGCCGCAATAGCGGTATTGCACTTCAGCTGGTCAATATCCTCCGTCACCTTTTGAATGGTCTGGTGCATCAGGGTCTCCAGATCATTGCTGTAAGTCTCCTCCGGAGTGACCATGGTTTGCAGGTTCCAGTACCGCTCCAAAAAGCGCTTGCAGCCCTTAATGGAGTCACTGTTCCAGGGAGCAGCCTTTTCAAAATCGCCAATGAACATCTCATAAAGGCGCATGGTGTCTGCACCGTACTGATCCACGATCTCGTCCGGGTTGACCACATTGCCGCGGGACTTGCTCATCTTCTCGCCGTTTTGACCCAGGATCATACCATGGGAGGTACGCTTTTGGTACGGCTCCTTGGTAGGCACCACGCCAATGTCATACAGGAACTTGTGCCAGAAGCGGGAGTACAGCAAATGCAGGGTGGTGTGCTCCATACCGCCGTTGTACCAGTCCACCGGCGCCCAGTAATTCAGGGCTTCCGGCGAGGCCAAAGCGTCCGGATTGTGGGGATCCATATAGCGCAGGAAGTACCAGCTGGAGCCGGCCCACTGAGGCATGGTATCCGTCTCTCGCTTAGCCGGACCGCCACAGCAGGGGCAGGTGGTGTTCACCCAGTCGGTCATTTTAGCCAAAGGGCTTTCGCCGGTGTCCGTAGGCTCATAGCTGTCTACCATAGGCAGGCGCAAAGGCAGTTCGCTTTCCGGCAGCGGCACATAGCCGCACTTGTCGCACTTAACGATGGGGATAGGCTCGCCCCAGTAACGCTGGCGGCTGAACACCCAGTCACGCAGCTTGAAGTTCACTTTCTCATGCCCCTTACCCTCTGCGGTCAGCCATTCAACGATCTTCTTCTTGGCTTCTTCCACGCTTAGGCCGGTGAGGAAGTCGGAGTTGACCATGGTGCCGGTGGCACAGTCGGTGAACGCCTCTTTTTCCACATCGCCGCCTGCAACCACTTCAATAATAGGCAGGTCAAACTTCTTGGCAAATTCCCAGTCGCGGGTATCGTGGGCCGGCACAGCCATAATGGCGCCGGTGCCGTAAGAGGTCAGCACATAGTCGGAAATAAAGATCGGGATTTCCGTATCGTTGACCGGGTTGATGCCCATCACGCCTTGCAGGCGCACGCCGGTCTTATCCTTATTCATCTCGGTGCGCTCAAAATCGGACTTATGCGCCGCTTCCTGCTGATAGGCGCGCACCGCGTCCAGGTTCTCCAGCTTGTCCGCCCACTTTTCAATCAGCGGGTGCTCAGGAGAAATTACCATATAAGTGGCGCCGAACAAAGTGTCCGGCCGGGTGGTGTACACGGTCAGGGTGTCGCCCATCGTGGTGCCAAAATCCACCTCTGCACCGGTGGAACGGCCGATCCAATTCTTCTGCTGCACCTTGACCCGATCAATAAAGTCCAGGTCGTCCAAATCATCCACCAGCCGCTGGGCATAGGCAGTGATCTTCAGCATCCATTGGCTCTGGTTCTTGCGGATCACCTCGCTGCCGCAGCGCTCGCACACGCCGTTGACCACTTCTTCGTTGGCCAGCACGCACTTACAAGAGGTGCACCAGTTCACGGCCATTTCCTTCTTGTAAGCCAGGCCCTTTTTGAACATTTGGAGGAAGATCCACTGGGTCCACTTGTAGTATTCCGGATCGGTGGTATTGATCTCCCGGGTCCAGTCAAAGCTAAAGCCCAGAGACTGGAGCTGCTGCTTAAAGTGTGCAATGTTGTTCTTGGTCACAATCTCCGGGTGAATGTGGTTCTTAATGGCGTAGTTCTCGGTAGGCAGGCCAAAGGCGTCCCAGCCCATGGGGTACAACACATTGTAGCCCTGCAAACGCTTTTTGCGAGCCACAATATCCAGCGCCGTGTAAGAGCGGGGATGACCCACATGCAGGCCCTGGCCGGAGGGGTACGGGAACTCCACCAGGCAGTAATACTTAGGCAGGGAAAAATCCTGCTTGGCTGCAAAGGTGTTGTTGGCATACCAATAGTCTTGCCACTTCTTTTCGATCTGCTTAAAATTATACTCCATTATTCTGCCTCCAATAAACTTGTAATATCCTGTTTTTCGCCGTCGCCCCACAGACGCTCCAGCTGGTAGTAATCCCGCTGCTTGCGCTCCAGCAGGTGAATGACCACCGTGCCGTAGTCCAGGCACAACCAGCCGGTGGCCTTGCCCTCCACGTGGTGGGGCTCTACGCCCGCCTGGCTCAGCTTATACTCCACCTCGTCGCCCATGGCCCGCAGCTGGGTGGAAGAAGTGGCGGTGGCAATGACGAAATAATCCGCCAGCACCGTCAGATCCGTAATGCGGATCACCTCTGTGTCCAGCCCCTGCTTGCTGTCTATGGCGCGCACGGCAGTTTTTACAATATCTAAAATTTCCATTAAAAGATCCTTTCTCGCTATTTGATACAGGTACCGGCAAAAGCAGACGATCTTGCCGCTGCCTGCATTATCCCCGGCGCTCCAGCACCCAGTTGTAGGCGTCTACCGTGTCCGGGTGAATGGGCCGACCCTGCCGGGCCAAGTCCGTAATGGTATAAGTTAGGGCATAGAACATACCCGGCTCCAGCCCCTCGTCCACCTTGGCGCGCATGGTCTCCACATCTTTATAATGCCGATCGGCAGAGATAAAATCTGCCAGGTAAATAATCTGCTCCAGCAGGCTCATACCCCGGCGCGCGGTGGTGTGATACCGAATAGCATGCAGAATATCCGGGTCCGTAATGCCCAGCTCCAGGCGCGCATAAGCGGCGCCGCTCATTTGATGATACACCTTTCCAATGCGAATTTCAAGGTTTGACATCCGTTCGCCGGCTTTTTCTATATATGCCCGCTGCACAGACGGCTCCTCCTCTTTCATCACATCGTGCAGAATACCGGCCACATACGCCTGCTCCACATCGGCGCCAAAGCGCTCTGCCAGCTGCACCGCCGCCTCTGCCACACAGACAGAGTGGTAAAAGCGATAGTCGGACAGCCGACTGCGGATCAGCTCCACATATTGCTTGTATTTTGCCTTATCCACGGTAAAGCCCCTTTTCCTGAATATAATCCGCCACGGCTGCGGGCACCAGATCGGCAATGCGCTCGCCCTGTGCCACCCGCTGCCGAATTTGGGTGGACGACACCACCACCGGCTTGGCTACCAGTACGCTGATCCCGGCCAAGTCCTTGTTCCGGGTCAAAAAATCCGCCACCGCCTGCCGCTGGCATTCCTGCCGGGTAATGGCTCGCACCTGGGCCAGCTTTAGAATATCTTGATACCTGTACCACTTTTGGAAGTCAAAAAGCTGATCGGAGCCAATGAACAAAACGAATTCCCCATTTGGATAGATCTCTTTTAATTTTACCAGCGTGGTATAAGTATAGCTTTTTCCCCTGCTTTCCAGTTCAATGGTGGAGATTTCAATTTTGTCCGCGCAGGGCAGCGATTCTACCGCCAAGCGAATCATAGCGATCCGATGCGTCGCCGGGATCAAATCCCCGGCGCTCTTATGGGGCGGATTGGCCGTGGGCACAATCAACAACTTGTCCAGGCCGCCGAAAGGCGTTTGAGCACGATAGAGCGTGTCCAGCAAATGCAGGTGGCCGTTATGGATGGGATTAAACGCCCCGCCGTAAATGCCAATGCGCATTTTATCTGCCATAATACTTGGGCCGGTCATACTTGGCGTAGGGATTTTTTTCTTCTTTCTCCCGCTGCCGCTGGCGCATACCTTTAATGTGCACCTTCTTCTTTTTCACTTTCTTGTCACCGGCGCGGGCAGCCTTCTTTGCGCGAACCTTTTCTTCATCAATGGGGCGTTGCAGTACGATCATGCCGCCGATCACCTGGATCACATTGGCACCCAGCGCCTCACCCAGCGCCTGCGCCAACGCCTTGGGCGGCTGGGGGGCAGACTCCAGGTGCACTCGCACCTTGATCAGCTCCCGCACATCCAGTGCGTCGTCCAGCTGGGCGATCAGGTTGTCAGAGATCCCCTCTTTGCCGATTTGGAAGATGGCCTCCAGTCCGTTGGCCTTGGCACGCCACGCGGCCCGTTCTTTACTTGTCATATCCGTTTCTCCAATTCTGCCGCCAGGGTACGCAGTGCGCGCCCTCTGTGGCTGATTTTATCCTTTTCTTCTGCGGTATAGCGGCCAAAGCTGCGGCCCTCTACCAAAAACAGCGGGTCATAGCCGAACCCGGCGTTGCCGTCCCGCTCAAAACCAATGTGCCCGTGGCATTCGCCACGCACCGTCAGCTCTTCCCCATCCGGGAACACGCAGCAAATGGCGCACACATAATAGGCGGTGCGCTGCTCCATAGGCACGCCCTCCAGCTTTTGCAGCAGCAGGTCGTTATTGGCCTCATCGTTCCCGTGACCGCCGGAGAACCGGGCGCTGTAAATGCCCGGCGCACCGTCCAGATAATCCACGCACAAACCGCTATCGTCTGCAATGGCCGGCAGACCGGTAACCCGGCAGGCGCTGCGTGCCTTTAAGGCGGCGTTGGCCTCAAAGGTGTCACCGTCCTCCACCACATCCGGCAGCTCCAGCCCCAGCATGGCGGCGGTTTTCACCTCGATACCCAGGGGCGAGAGAATGCGCTGCATCTCTGCCAGCTTCTTTTGATTATTACTTGCTAAGATAAATTCCATTTTAATTTTGCGACCCTTTCTCCGCTTTTTCGTCCGCTGCCGCTTCGGCGCTGCCGATAAAGGAGGCGATTTCCTCCTCGTCCACCTCTGTGGGCGCCTTGTCAAACAGCCCGGCGGCAAAGGCGTCTGCGTCAAAGGGCTGTAAATCGTCGATCTGCTCGCCTACGCCTACAAACTTCACCGGCACATCCAACTCGTTATTGATGGCCAGCACCACGCCGCCACGGGCGGTGCCGTCCAACTTGGTGAGCACAATACCGGTAATGCCCGCTGCGTCCTTAAAGTCCTTGGCCTGGTTCACGGCATTTTGGCCGGTGGTGGCGTCCAGCACCAGCAGCACCTCCTTAGAGGCTCCCGGCAGCTCCCGCTCAATGACTCGGCTGATTTTGTTCAGCTCATCCATCAGGTTCTTTTTATTGTGCAGTCGGCCGGCGGTATCAATAATAATCACATCCGCACTTCTGGCCTTACCGGCGGCAATGGTGTCAAATACCACGGAGGCCGGGTCCGCCCCCTCGGCGTGCTTGATCAGCTCCACATCTGCCCGCTTGGCCCACACTTCCAGCTGCTCAATGGCAGCGGCACGGAAGGTGTCTGCCGCACCCAGGATCACTTTACGGCCCTGATTTTTCAGCCGCAGAGCCAGCTTGCCGATGGTGGTGGTCTTGCCCACACCGTTCACGCCGATGACCAAAATCACAGAGGGCTTGGTGCGCAGGGACAGATAGCTGCCGCCCCACACGATACCGGACACAATGTCCTTCATCGTCTCCCGCACCTGGGGCACGCTGGTGATCTTGTCGTTCTCAATTTTCGCTTTCAGATCCCGGATCACTCGCTGGGCAGTGGGAATACCCACATCGCCCATAATGAGCACTTCTTCCAGCTCGTCGTACAGATCGTCCGTGATCTCCTGATGGCTCTCCATCACATCGTCCAACTGGGCGGTAATGCCCTCGGTGCGGGTCTTTTTCAGACCCTTTCTGAATTTAGAAAAAATACCCATTCTTTATTCCTCCAATCCCATTTTGGCTGCCAGTTCCGCCGTTTGCAGCTCCAGCAGCTTGGACACGCCCTTCTCCTGCATGGTCACGCCGTAGAGCACATCCGCCTCTTCCATGGTGCCCCGACGGTGGGTAATGCTGATAAACTGGGTCTTGTCCGTCATACGGCGCATATACTTAGCAAAACGCTCCACATTCACATCGTCCAGCGCCGCCTCCACCTCGTCGTAAATACAAAACGGAGAGGGAGTCACCTTCAGCACACTAAAGAGCAGTGCCAGCGCCGCCAGCGACTTTTCGCCGCCGGAGAACAGATTAATGTTCTGCACCGACTTGCCCGGGGGCTGAATTTTAATTTCAATGGCGGACTCCAAACAGTTGTCCGGTTCTTCCAAAATCAACTCGCCCTTCCCCCCGCCGAAAAAGTCCGTAAAGCAGGCGGCAAACTCGGTGTTGATCTTCTGAAACTGGGTCAGGAACTTCTCGCTCATGGAGGCGGTCAGATCCTCAATGATCTTGTTCAGTTCTGACTTGGAACGCTCCACGTCGTCAATCTGTTCTTTCAGGAATGTGTAGCGCTCGGACACCTCTTTGTATTCCTCAATGGCGCCCACATTGATGGAGCCCAGCTTTTTGATCGCCACTTTGATCTCATGCAGACGCTTTTTGGCCTCGGCCATATTGTCAATTTGAATGTTCAGTGCCTGGGCTTCTCGGCGGGTCAGCTCGTACTGCTCAAAGAGCATATCGCCCAGCTCGTCATATTCCTTTTGCATCGCGTTTTTGCGCTCTTCCAGCCGTACCAACTCGGCAGACAGCTGCTGGCGCTCCTGGCTCTTGGCCCGCTCGGCGGCGCGCAGGTCGCCGGTGGTCTTTTCGCCATCCGTTCGGGCAGCGATCTTTTGCTGTACCGCCTCTTCCGCTCGGGCTGCACGCTCTCGCAGTTCCCCAGCCTCTGCCTGCAACTGCTCCGTTTGGGCGGCAAAGCCGGTTTGGGCGGCGCGGATTTGGTCAATCTCTCGCCGGGTGGCAGCCACCCGATCCGCTGCGCTGTTCTTCCGGGCAAGCAGATCCTCAATGCTCATTTTGGCAGCGGCGCTGTCCTTGGCCAAAGTGACCAGATCCAGGTTCAGCTGCTCTGTTTGACGGCGGGTCTCTTCTCGCTGTGCGGTAATGGCGGCTGCCTGGCTGCCTGCCTGCTCCAAGGCGGCGCGGGTGTCTGCAATGGCACTTTCAAACTCGGCGGCCTTGGCGTTGGCAGCGTCCAGGTCCTGCTGCAATGCCTGCACACGATCGGCGGCATTGTCCTTTTCTTGCTGCAAGGCCTGCTGCTGGCTCTCGGCGGCAGACAATTTCTCGCAAATTAACTTGTCGTCGCCCTGGGCGCGGATCAGATCCTCCTGGGCCTGGTTCATATCCGCCTGGGCACCTTGCAGCTTGGCAGCGGCAAAGTTGGCCTCCTCCACGGCGGTTTTATACTCTGCTTGCACATCATGCATCTGCCCCTCCAGGGCCTTGACCTCGCTGTGCAGCGCTTCGATCTGATTGGCACGGGACAGCACCCCGGCGCCCTTGGCACGGGAACCACCGCTCATGGAGCCGCCCGGGTTCATCACCTGGCCGTCCAGGGTCACAATGCGAAAGCGGTTGTGGTACTGCTTGGCCATGCCGATGGCAGAGTCCAAGTCCTCCACAATCACCGTGCGACCCAGCAGGTTAGAGATGATCTGGCTGTACCGGCGGTCGCAGTCTACCAGCTCCGGCGCCAGCGCCACATAGCCAAAGCAGTCCTCCAGACCCCGCTCCTCTAACCGGCGGCCCTGAATGTTGCTGATGGGCAGGAATGTGGCTCGCCCGGCGTTGTTCTGCTTTAGGTACTGCATGGCGCGCTTGGCATCTGCCTCGTTATCCGTCACAATATTCTGCATGGCGGCGCCCAGCGCCACCTCAATGGCCGTGGAATGGGCATCCTCTACGGTGATCAGCTGGGACAGCACCCCGTGGATCCCCCGCAGCGCACCGGCTCTGGATTGGCGGATCACCGCCTTTACCGCACCGGAAAAGCCCTCCATATTCTTCTCTAAATCCGACAGCAGATTGGCTCGCTGCTGCTTTTGCTGCACGGCGGCGGCCAGCTCGTCCAGTTTGGACTTGATTTTCTCCGCAGCGGCGGTTTTGCCCTGCAGCTTCATTTGATAGCCGGACAGCGCATTGCTGTTCTCATCAATGCGCTGCAGCAAGAACGCCAGATTCTCCCGGCTCTCCTGCTGCTGGGCAAGGATTCGCTGGGTCTCCTTGCCGCAGGCAGCCAGCAAGTCGTCCACGGAGCCAGAGCGCTGCCCGATCTCCTCCATAGAAGAAGCGGCGGCGGAGGCCTGCACCTTGGCGTCAGACAGCTGTAAGGTCAGATCGCTGAGCTTGCGGTTCAGTTCCGTAGTCTCTTTTGTATTGCTATCGCCGGAGTCCAGCAGTGCCTGGCTCTGGCGGGTGATCTCCTCCAGTTGGCGGCGCTTGTCCGCTCCGGCAGCATCGTTATCCCCAATGGTTTGGCGCAGCCGAGCCAGCCGTTCCTCTAAGGTGGCGCCGGTCTGGTCCGCATCACGGATCTCCTGTTCCAGGCGCTCCACGGTCTCGGTTTGGTGCTGTAAATTGGTCTCCAGTACCCGGATCTCTGCGTCCTTGCGCAGAGCCTCCTCCTCCAGCTTTTGGGAGGCCAGGCGCTGCTCCTCAATCTCCACATTCAGCTGCGCAGCACCGGCGGCGGCTTCTTCAATTTTCTTCTCAATCTCTGCCAGATCCGCCTCACAAATTTGGTAAGAGGCACCGGCAGCGTCAATGCGGTGCTCCTGCTCCCGCAATTCATCTGTAAAGCGGTCCAGCTTTTGCAGCCAAACGCCGATCTCCAGTTCTTTCTTTTCCGCACTCAGGTCTAAAAAGGCAGCCGCCTTTTCGCTTTGGACTTTCAAAGGGCCTACCCGGCTCTCCAACTCGCCTAAAATATCCAGCAGGCGCACCAAATTCTCCTGTGCCTGCTCCAGCCGCCGCTGGGCATCTGTGCGCTTGTGGCGGAAGCGAGAGATTCCCGCCGCCTCTTCAAACAGTTCCCGACGGTCCTCATTCTTGGCAGAAATAATCGAATCGATCTTGCCCTGACCCACCAGAGAATAGCCGTCGGCGCCCAAGCCCGTGTCCATAAACAGCTCGCGAATGTCCTTGCGCCGCACCTGCTCGCCATCGATTTTGTACTCGCTCTCGCCGCTGCGGTAATAGCGGCGGGTGACGGTGACAATCTCGCCCCGGTCCTTTAAGGTGCCGTCGCTGTTGTCCAGGGTCAGCTGCACCTGAGCAAAGCCCAGCGCCTTACGGGCAGAGGTGCCGCCAAAGATCACATCCTCCATCTTAGAGCCGCGCAGGGACTTGGTGCTGGTCTCGCCCAGTACCCAACGCACCGCATCGGAGATATTGCTCTTGCCGGAGCCGTTGGGTCCCACCACGGCGGTGATGCCCTTGCCAAAGTTCAGCACCGTTTTGTCCGGGAAGGACTTAAACCCCTGCATTTCAAGTGTTCTTAATACCATATTCGATCCTCATTTCGCCCGCCAGGGCGGTATCTGTTTGTAACCGGATTTGATACTGCCTTGCGGCCAGTTCATCCAGATTTTGTTTTTTATTTCCCACAAAGCGAGAGTAGTACCGGGGGTGCACCGTCACGGTGTACGCGCCCGGCGGATACGCCAACACCCGGCGCAGCAACATACGGGAATACACCAGCTCGCCAAAGCTGTCATGAAAGGCACCGGCCACCATTTTTTCCTTCACCTCCGGGCTGCTGTGCAGTCCCAGGCGAATGATCCGCACCCCTGCCGCAGTAAACAGCGGCACCAGCCGGCTGCACAGGTCCACCGCCTGCTCCACCGTTTGGGGCACATAGTCCCCGCTGCGGTATTGGCGTTCCAGCTCCGTACCTGCCAGCACCACCGTTGGATAAATCCGCACGGTGGCCGGGCGCAGGGCGATCAGCTGCCCAGCCGTTTCCAAGGCGGTATCGTCCGTATCGCCGGGCAGGCCGGTCATCATCTGCACGCCCAGTTCCAGCCCCGCTCGGTGCACGCACTGAGCGGCGGCAATACTGTCCGCTGCCGTGTGGCCCCGGCGGCACCGGGTCAGCACCCGATCATCCATACTCTGGCACCCCAGTTCCACAGCAGTCACGCCGTAGGATTTTAGCAGTGCCAACACCGCGTCGTCTACGCAATCCGGCCGGGTAGACACCCGAATGCCTGTGGCCTTGCCGGCCTGCACATACGGTGCGGCGGCAGCCAGCAGGGACTGCATATACGCCGGGTCAATGGCGGTAAAGGAGCCTCCAAAAAACGCAATTTCATAGCTGAAACCGTCTTTTTCAAAGGCTTTCTCACAAGCGGCGCGCACATCTGCCGGCGTAGGCGGCGCCGTTTGGCCGCTGATGGTGCGCTGATCGCAAAAAGTGCACCGGCACGGGCAGCCGATATGGGGCACAAAAATGCTGATATTGCCCTTTCTCATAGACCCATCAGGTGCAGCGCCTCTTTGGCCGCCTCCTGCTCCGCTTCCTTTTTGCTGCGACCCACACCGGAGCCGATCACATTGGAATTGAGCCGCACCTGCACCTGAAAGCGCTTGTCGTGGTCCGGGCCGCTCTCTCCCACCAGCACATAGGTTACATTTTCCCCCGGGTTCTGCTGTACCACCTCTTGCAGGGTGGTCTTGTAGTCCTTAAAGGCGGTGGTGTGATTCTCCAACGCCGGTACTAAAAAGCGGAGAATGTGCCGCTTGGCCGGTTCCATACCGCCGTCCAAATAAATGGCGGCGATCAGCGCCTCAAAGGTATTTTCCAGCGTGGAGGGGCGCTCCCAGCCCTTGGTGTGGATCTCACCCTTGCCCATACGCAGGTAGCTGCCCAGGTCGATCTGGGCGGCAAACCCGGCCAAGCTTTGGGTGCACACCAGCGCCGAGCGCAACTTGGACAGTTGACCCTCCGGCATATCCGGGAACCGGGTGTACAGCAGCTCTGCAGACACAATGGACAGCACCGCGTCCCCCAGGAACTCCATACGCTCGTTGCAACGCACGCGGCCGTGGCGCTCGTTGGCGTAGCTGGAATGGGTCAGTGACTCCTGCAACAGGCTGCGATCCTGAAAGGTATATCCAATCTTATGTTCCAAAGATTCCATAACCGAACTTCCTCTTATTCTGCCGAGGCAGCAGGAGCTGCCAGAGCGGTTTCTATATGGCCGATCAGGTCGTTTTGCAAAAACCAGACCGCCTGTTTGATGGCATTCTTAAAGGTGCGGGCGTCTGCGGAGCCGTGGGCCTTAACCACCGGCTTTTGTACCCCCAGCATTACGGCGCCGCCGTATTCTTTATAGTCGAACTTGGCTTTCATATTCTTTAGCCCGCCGGACACACCCAGGGCAGACAGCAGCGTAAAGGCGTTCTTCTTGAACAGACCCTTCATCTCGTTCATCAGCACCTTGGCCACGCCCTCGTAGGTCTTTAAGATCAGGTTGCCGGTAAAGCCGTCGGCCACTACCACATCCGCGTCCCCAAAGGGAATTTGGCGACCCTCGATATTGCCCACAAAATTGTACGGTGCGGCAGTCATCAGGTCATAGGCCGCCCGCACGGTGGGGGTGCCTTTGGTGGGTTCTGTTCCGTTATTGGCCAGAGCCACCCGCGGGTTTTTCACATGGAGCACATGCTGCATATACAGGGAACCAAGCAGCCCAAATTGGTACAGGAACTCCGGCTTGCATTCTGCATTGGCACCGCAGTCCATCATCAAAAAAGGCTTGCTTGCAGAGGGCATAACCGAGGCAATCGCCGGTCGCTTAACCCCTTTAATCCGCCCGGTGATCAGCGTAGCGCCTACGGTCACGGCACCGGTATTGCCGGCGCTGACCAACGCGTCCCCCTCCCCGGCTTTCAGCAGCTGAAACGCCACGCCAAGGGATGAGTCTTTCTTGCTGCGCAGCACGCTCTTGGCGTCATCCTCCATGGTGATCACCTGGGGAGCGTCCACAATGCGGGTGCGGCGCAGCTGCAAGCGGTTCTCCGCTGCGCAGCGGCGAATTTCTGCCTCTTTGCCGGTGAGGATAATATCCACATCATAGGCGTCCACCGCCTGCATGGCGCCCTTTAGAATCTCCAAGGGTGCGTGGTCGCCGCCGAATGCGTCTACAATGATCTTCATGCTCATTTCTCCAAAAAGCGGTCCAGTGCCGCCAGCGCCCGGTTAGACAAAGCCGCATAGCGCTCTTTTTTATCTCGAATTTTCGGCTCCATGGGGGGCAAAATGCCAAAATTGGCGCCCATGGGCTGAAAATGCTTCACACTCTCATCGCTGATGTAGCGGGTCAAAGCACCGCTCATCGTCTCGCCGTTCGGGCAGCCGGTGGGCTTGCCCTCTGCCCGGCGCACTGCATTGCGCCCGGCCAAAATACCGCTCATGGCGGACTCCATATACCCCTCCACACCGGTGATCTGACCGGCAAAGAAAATATTGGGGTGGCTGCGCAGCGCATAATCCGCACCCAGCAGCCGGGGCGAGTCAATAAAGGAATTGCGGTGCATCACGCCGTAGCGCACAATCTCCGCCTGCTCCAATCCGGGGATCATACGGAACACCTGCCGCTGCTCCGGAAACTTCAGGTTGGTCTGAAAGCCCACCAGGTTAAACAAGGTGCCGCCGGCGTTCTCCCGACGCAGCTGCACACAGGCCCAAGGACGGTGTCCGGTAGCCGGGTCAATGAGTCCAACCGGCTTCATGGGGCCGAACCGTGGTGCGTCCGCGCCACGCTTTGCCAACTTCTCAATGGGCATACAGCCCTCGTACACATCAAAATCGTGGGTCACTGCACCCTCGGCATGCACCAGCGCGTTTATAAATGCCTCATATTCTGCCCGATTGAAGGGACAGTTCAAATAGTCGCTGTCGCCGCCACGGTCGTAGCGGGAGGCGCCGAACACCTTGGTATAGTCCACGCTCTCCGCTGTGATAATGGGCGCCGCCGCGTCATAAAAGGACAGCCGACCGGGGCAAAGCCGCTCAATATCCGACGCCAGATCGTCCGCCGTCAGCGGACCGCTGGCCACCACGGTGATCTGATCTGCCCCGCGGGGTACTTCCGTCACCACCCGATGCTCTACGGTGATATTGGGGTGCGCCTCCACCGCCGCCGTCACCCGAGAGGCGAACTGCTCCCGATCCACGGCCAGGGCACCGCCGGCAGGCACAGCGCACTGCCGCGCAATGGGCACCGTCAGAGAGCCAAGCCGAGCCATCTCCTCCTTGAGCAGCCCCGCCGCACTTTCCAGCCGGGCGGCCTTTAAGGAGTTAGAGCACACCAGCTCTGCAAACAATGGCGATGTATGGGCCGGTGAATACTGCACCGGCTTCATCTCCAGCAGGGTGACCGGGTGGCCGGCATTGGCAATCTGCCACGCCGCCTCCGTACCGGCTAAGCCTGCACCGATTACTGTAAATTTCATTTATTCCTCTGCCTGTTCTTTTTTCTTCTTAGGTGCCGGTTTGCTAAAGCCACACTTCTCGTCCAGGCATACCAGCACATTGCCCCGCTTTTTAAACAGGGACTTGCCGCACTGGGGGCACACCTCGTCGGTGGGCACATCCCAGGTCATAAAGTTGCAGTTGGGATAAGCGGAGCAGCCGTAGAAAGAAGTGCCCCTACGGGTCTTTTTCTCAATCACATCGGCGCCGCACACCGGGCACTTGGCCTTGGTCTTAAACACCAGGGGCTTGGTATTCTTACACTCCGGGTAGCCGGGGCAGGCCAGGAACTTGCCGTAGCGGCCTACTTTGATGACCATGTTGCGCCCGCACTTTTCGCAGACCACATCCGTCTCTTCCTCTTTCAGCTTGATCTTCACGCCCTGCATTTCCTTCTTTGCCTTTTCCAGCGGGGCCTCAAAATCCTCATAATAGTGGCGAATCATATCAATATAATCCCGATCACCAGAGTCGATCTTATCCAGATCCGCCTCCATCTTGGAGGTGTACTTTACATCCACAATGTTGGGCATACGCTCCTCCAGCAGCTTGGTCACTGCCTCACCCAGCTCCGTGGGCACGAACTGCTTGCCCTCGCGCTTCACATACTCCCGACCCACAATGGTAGAGGTGATGGTCACATAGGTGGAGGGACGACCCACGCCGTTCTCCTCCAGCGCCTTGGTCAGGGACGCCTCCGTGTACCGGGCGGGGGGCTGGGTAAAGTGCTGATTGCCAAGAATACTCTTGAGCCGCAGCTTGTCGCCGGCCTTTACCGGCGGCAGGGGCGCTGCGCCCTCGGTTTTGCCGTCGTCGCCCTTCTCCTCATACAGCACGGTAAAGCCGTCAAACTTCACCGTGTAGCCGGTGGCGTTGAACACATAGCCGTTGGCAACGATCTCAATTTTCATGGTCTCTTGCAGGCAGTTCTCCATCAGGGAGGCAATAAACCGCTCCCACACCAGCTTGTAGATTTTGTACTGGTCGGTGGTAACGCTGCCCTTCACCATCTCCGGGGTAATGGAGGGAGTGGTGGGGCGGATGGCCTCGTGGCCGTCCTGAATATTGCTCTTGGACTTAAAATACCGGGGCTTCTTGGGCAGGTACTTCTCGCCGTAAGTCTCTGTAATAAAGGCGTTGCCGGCAGCCCGTGCCTCCTCGGAGATACGCAGGGAGTCCGTACGCATATAAGTGATCAGACCCAGTGTGCCGTGACCGGCTACTTCCACGCCCTCATACAGCTCCTGGGCGGCTTTCATGGTCCGCTTGGCCTGGAAGGACAGGCGGCGGGAAGCCTCCTGCTGCAAGGTGGAGGTGATAAACGGCGGGGTGGGGCTCTTCTTGCGGGTGCCCTTCTTCACCGACTGCACAATGTACTCGGCGCCCTCCAGATCGGAGAGAATCTTGTCGCTCTCCTCCTTGGAAGTGATCTTGATCTTTGCCTTATCATCCACCTTGCCGGCCAGGGCGGCGGCAAAGCTCTTGCGCTCCGGGGGGTTGGTAAACTTAGCGTCAATGGACCAGTATTCCTCCGGCTTAAAAGCACGGATCTCCTCTTCCCGGTCCACCACCAGCCGCAGCGCCACGGACTGCACACGACCGGCAGACAGACCCCGTCGGATTTTTTGGCTGATAAAGGGCGACAGCTTGTAGCCGATGAGCCGATCCAAAATCCGCCGGGCCTGCTGGGCATTTACAAAGTCAATATCAATGGCGCGGGGGTGCTCCATACCGGTAAGCACGCCGTGCTTGGTGATCTCGTTAAAGGTGACCCGGTTCTTCTCGTTCATATCCAGCCCCAACAGCGTGGCCAGGTGCCAGCTGATGGCCTCGCCCTCTCGATCAGGGTCCGTTGCCAGGTACACATAATCGGCGGCCTGGGCCTTTTTTTTCAGGTCCTTTACAAAGTTCTCCTTGCCGGCGATTACCGCATACTTAGGGGCAAAGTCATGGGCAATGTCCACAGACAGCCGGGCGGCGGGCAGATCCCGCACATGGCCCATAGAGGCCACCACATCGTACCCCTTGCCCAAATAGCCCTTAATGTTTTTCGCCTTGGCCGGCGACTCCACAATAACCAGTTTTGACATTTGTTCTATATCCTTTCTCTCTCGAGCTGTTATTTCTTCCGAAAGCGGCTGCCGGGGGCGCTCTCCGCCAGATCCAGCAGTTCCAGCTTGGTCAGTGCCGCCAGCAGCTGCCCCTGGGGCATAGCTGCCTTGGCTGCCACCTGATCTACCGGGGTGAATACCTCCGGCAGTGCAGCAAGCACCGCACTTTCCGCAGCTGTAAGCAGCGCCTGATTTTCTCGTCGCTTTTTCAGCCGCTGCCGCCCCTCCTCCAACCGTTCAAAATCGTACTCCTTAGAGGTTTGGGGCAAATTGGCACCCGGGTCCTGCTCCGCCGCCAGCAGCTGCTGCACGCTGGGCACCCGGTTCAGATCCAGGTGGTAGCGCTCCGCATAGCCGGAAAGCAGCTGGACCGGCTGGGTCACCACATAAGCACCGTCGTTGATTAGATCGTTTGTGCCGGCAAAGTCCGTAGACAACACGGAGCCGGGCACCGCATACACATCGCGCCCCTGTTCCAGCGCGCAACGGGCGGTGATCAAAGAGCCGCTGTGGCTGCCGGCTTCTACCACCAGCAAGCCCTCGCTCATACCGCTGATTAAGCGGTTACGCAAAGGGAAGGTGTGCTTCCCTGCCGGGGTAAAGGGTCGAAATTCCGTTACCAGCGCACCGTGGCTACGAATTTCTGCCCGCAGCGGCTCATTTTGCATCAAATACCGGGTACCCAGACCGCAGCCCAGCACCGCAACGGTGGTGCCGCCGGCCAACATCGCGCCCTTATGGGCGGTACTGTCGATTCCCAGCGCGCCGCCGCTGACCACAAGGGCTCCGGCGCCTGCCACGCCCTTAGCCATAATGTCGCACACTTGCACCGCATAAGCGGACGCCTGGCGGGTACCCACAATGCCCAGGGTCAGCTGCCGGTTCCAGTCCGGCACGGTGCCGTCCACATACAGCACCAGCGGCGGGTCCGGCAGATCCCGCAGCAGGCGGGGATAATCCGGATGGTCATAGTGGAGTATCTGCCAGCCCTGCTGCTTGCAGGTGGAAAGCACTTTGTCCGCAGCGGACAGAGGCGTGCTCTCCAAGTGCTGCACCTGATATTTTGTCAGCGCCGGGGTCATGCGCCACTCCATAATGTTGGCGTCGTACACCGCCTTGGCGCTGCCGAATTCTTCTAACAAAGGCTGTACCGCCGCGCCCTCTCCCAGGGCACATTGGAGCCATACCCAGTAGGCCGTCTCGCTCATCGCATCATCTCCCACATGGTAATGGCCGCCGCAACGGAGGCATTCAGGCTCTCGGCCCGCCCTTTCATGGGAATGGTCACCAGATCATCGCACACCTGCTTGACCCCCTGGCTGATTCCGTTGCCCTCATTACCGATCACACAGATGGAGGACTTGGTAAAGTGGGTCTCCGTAATTTTGGCTGCCGTATCCACCGGCACAGTGCCAAGCACCTGGAACCCCTCTGCCTTATAGAGCAGCAGATTCTCCCGCAAATCGTGGCTGACGGTCACCGGCAGCCGCAGCAGGCTGCCCATAGAGGCGCGCAGCGCCTTGGGATTATACACATCACAGCAGTTATACGCCAGCAAACCGGCTATGCCCAACGCCTCTGCGCTGCGGGCGATGGCGCCCAGATTGCTGGGATCCTGCACCCCGTCCAAAGCGATAAAGCGCCCGGTTTCAATGGTAGGGTTCTCCGCCGGCATCTTGCACACACAGAAGATGCCTTGGGTGTGCTCCGTCTCCGCCAGTTTGTCCGCCACCTCGCTGCTGATCTCCACCGCCCGATCGGCCCGATCACACAACCGGGCGCATTCCGCCGGGTAGCGCGCCATACAGTCGGCGGTGACCAATACCAGCGCAACGGTATAAAACGAATGAAGGACATCAAAACAAAGCCGTGCCCCCTCCAGCACAAAGGAGCGAGCGTCCCGGCGTGCCTTTGCGGAGGCCAACAATTTTTTGGTGTCCTTGATCAGTTGATTCTGTTTTCCCGTGATTTTATCCATACACATCTCCGTTTTGGCGTGCTACTATGCAGTCGGCACCGGGCCGACCCCTATCTGTTTAACCAAACCACTGGCTCTATTTATTAAATTAAGTCTTATATTACATTATATCGCAAAAAAGTGCAACACCCAAAGACAAAAAATTTTGACTTTTTGAAAAAAAACAAAACGGACCGCACCCAAAAGGGTACAGTCCGTCATTGGCAAATCTTACAGAGCAGCCTTAGCGGTCTCGGTCAGAGCGGTGAAGCCCGCCGGATCGGCAATAGCGATCTCAGACAGCATCTTTCTGTTCAGGTCCACGCCGGCCTTCTTCAGACCGTTCATGAAGGTGGAGTAATTCATACCGTTTGCCTTGCAGGCAGCAGAGATACGGGTGATCCACATTCTGCGGAAATCTCTCTTCTTCTGCTTACGGCCGATGTAAGCGTACTGGCCGCTCTTCATCACAGCCTGCTTAGCAGTCTTAAACAGACGGTGCTTGCCGCCGTAATAACCCTTTGCAGCCTTTAATACTTTCTTTCTTCTCTTGCGGGTCGCCATAGCGCCTTTAATTCTAGCCATTCTTTCTTACCTCCGATATTCTGATAAAACGCGTTGTCTCTTATTTGTAGGGCACCAGGCGCTTGCACTGCTTCTGGTTGGTCACATCTGCAACGGCAGTCTTGCGCAGGTTTCTCTTACGCTTGGTGGACTTCTTGGTCAAAATGTGGGAGGTGTAAGCGTGGGCACGCTTTACCTTGCCGCTTTTGGTGGTCTTGAAGCGCTTTTTTGCGCCGCTGTGCGTTTTGATTTTAGGCATAATCTATTCCTCCGTTTTGTGAATTTACTTTGCTGCCTTGGGGGACATAAACATCAAGATCTGTCTGCCCTCCAGTTTGGGTTGCTTGTCAACAGAGCCCAGCTCGCCGATCCCCTCGGCAAAGCGCTGCATGGTGGCAACGCCCAGGTCAGAGTGGGCCATCTCCCGCCCGCGCAGGCGGATAGATACCTTCAGCTTGTTGCCGGCCTCTAAGAACTTCTTGGCATGGTTGAGCTTGGTGTTGAAGTCACCGATGTCGATCTTCAGGGACAGACGAATCTCTTTCGTTTCCACGGTCTTTTGATTCTTGCGGTTCTCTTTCTCCCGCTTGGCCTGCTCGTAACGGTACTTGCTGTAATCCATGATCTTGCAGACCGGGGGCTTGGCCTGGGGAGCGATCTTCACCAGATCCAGACCGCGATCATCGGCAATCTTTTGCGCGTCACGGGCGCTCATGATCCCCAACTGCTCGCCGTCGGCGGAGACGATACGAAGCTCTTTATCCCGAATTTGTTCGTTGAGTTGGACTGTGTCCTTTTCTCTGCTGATAAATAACACCTCTTTGATAAAGTTGCACCGGCTGAAAAGCCAAAAAGTGCGGACGCAAAACGCCCGCACTTCTCTCAAATCTTAGGAATTGAAGATTGCCCTCTTTGCCGCAGCGGGAGGGGAGAACAGGGTCGTTCTGCTTTGTTGTGGCAATAGTTTACCACACCCGCGCGGATTTGTCAACGGTTTTCTTATTTTTTCACGGTGACAGAGCTGCTCTTGCTCCAGCCGGAGTAGAAATTGGTCTTGTTCACCGTCTTATAGGTACGCACCCGCACATAGTATTTCTTGCCCTTGGTGAGCTTGGAAATGGTCTTGGAGGTGGTCTTGGCGCCCTTTACAGTCACGGTCTTGTTGCCCTTTTTGAAGTTCTTGTCCGTGCTGTACTGCACCTGGTAGCCGGTGGTCTGGGTGGCCTGCTTCTTCCAAGTCACTTTCAGCTGGGCTTTTTGGGGGCTGGTCACCTTGCTCACAGAAGTGCCCTTGGGATTGATGGTAAAGGTGCGCTTTTCCGTGCCGACATAGTGATTCTTAAACTTGATGGTCACGGTGTATTTGCCTACATTCTTGGCGCTTTTGGGGTACACCAGGTCATATTCGCCTCTGGCGATGGGCTTGCCGTCCTCATCCAGCACAGTTACGCCAGGCTGCTTCTCTTTGCCGTCATAGGTATAAGAAGTCTTGCTCAACTTCACCGTCTTATAAGGGGCGTATATCACAAATTTCTCATCATCCAGCGCGCAGGTCGTGCAATACTTGATGCTGTAGCCCATTACTGTCTTGGTCGCCTTGCAATTTTCCGCCTTAATATCGTGCTTATGCACCAAGGCGTTGAGATTGAGCGTAATCGGACGAGCCAGATCTTCTGTATCATACGTATCTGCATAAACGCCAATAATATAAGCCACACCAGCGTCTAATGTTGCGGCTACGGCCGTTGCAGTCCCTGACCCATCGCCTGCCATATCGTCTGACTCTTCCACAACATTCAGGTAGTTGTCATAAATCAGAATGTTCGGCATCAAATCTCTCAGCTTTTTGTCCTGTATTTTGAACTCATACATACCCTCGGTGGCCGGAGTAAAGGTAAAGTAAGCTGCATTCATCGTCTTACTCAAGGTAACGGCAGCACTGCCGTCCAGCTCCAGCACGCCGGGGTTGAAAATGTCGTTCTCCGCTGCCTGGGCAGGGATCGCCATGCCGGTGAGCATGGTCACAGCCAGCAGGACAGCCAACAGGGTGGAAAGTAATTTTTTCATAAAAATCCTCGCTTTCTTTGTTTCTTTGTATGCAAGTAAAAAAACAAGTGTGCCCCACAAGGGACACACTTATTTTACCATATTTTCAATTTTGCCGTCAACGAAAAGGCCTTTGGCACTTTCTCCAAACTTTTGCTCCGTTCTTTGGTGATAATCGCCAAAAGTCCATTATTTCCAGGGATACTTGGCCTTTAAGCTTTCAAATTCACCATAAGTAGCGGCAAAGTGGAAGTCCCCTTTCAGGTCCGAGAAGAAATACAAATAATCGGTACTGGGGTGCTCCACGGTGGCAGTCATAATTTCCGTACCCGGGTTGGCAATGGGACCGGCAGGCAGGCCGGGACAACGGTAGGTGTAATAAGCGTCATACACCGACTGGGAAAAGCCATGGTCCCGCAGCGCCTTGGCGTAGTAATAGGTCACATCGCACTCGATCTTCATGCCCTTGTCCAGCCGGTTCTCCAAAGTAGAGGCAATATTGCCTTGACTGGATTTGCTCAGTGCCTCCTTTTGCACAATAGAGCACAGGGTCACAAACTGGTACAGCGTGTAGCCCCGCTGCTTGCAATAGGTTTTCACCTCATCGGTAATCCGCTGGTCAAAGGCCTCTAACATCGCATCTGCAATATCCGTAGCCTTGGAATTCTCCCCAAAGTCATAAGTAGCCGGGAACAAAAAGCCCTCCAAAATATAGCCCACATGGGGGTCATTCTTGGGAAAGTCCGCCAGCCAGTCATAATCGTAGCCCTCGGTGGTGCTGCACGCCTTTAAGAAATCCTTGGCGCTGCACACATTCTTTTTCTCCAGCGTAGAGGCAATATCAAACACCGTGTAACCCTCAGGAATGGTGACCTTCACCTTCTTATGGCTAATGTCCGGGTTTTGCAGCTTCTCCGCCAGATCCTGATAGCTCATGCCGGCGTTTAGGTAATACTCGCCGTTATAGTATGTAAAATCCGGGTAATGGCGGTCCATCCACCAGGTCCACACCGTATCGCTTTTGATCATACCGGCGTTTTTCAGCTTGGCGCCGATTTCGTAGGCAAAGTCGTTGTCCTCAATCACCAGAGTGTACTTGGCGCTGCTGCCCCGCTCCCCGGCCACATCCGTGCGCACCAAATTGTAGACATACAGCCCGGCAGCCACCAGCGCCACGATCAGCAGCACCGGCAACAAGATTCGCAGGGATTTATTTTTCTTCTTCGTCATGGTCGTTCTCTCCCAACAGGCGGCGCAGTGCCGCCCCGGTCAATTCCATTGGCAAATGGCGCATACCCCGCTGCACAAACGGTTGGCCACAGGGCACAAACCCCAACTTCTCATAAAAGCCCACAGCCTCCAGCCGAGCGTCCACCGGCACACGGTGCGCGCCCTGTTCGGCGGCACGGCGCACCAGCGCCGTTACCAATCGGCGGCCGCTCCCCTGCCCTCTGGCAGCGGGTAAAAAGGCAATGCGCCCAATTTTATAGTTCTCCGCCGCCCCTTGCAGGCGACCGGTGCCCAAAGGGCAGCCCTCTGCCGCCAGCAGCGCATAAACGGTATCTGCCCCCGGCAGATCCGCCGCGTCAAACTCCTGCTGCTCCGGCACGCCCAAGTCCTGCACAAACACCTGTCGGCGAATGGCACGCACCCAGACCATATCCGGATCCTCGGCGGTAAAAAAGCGCAAGGGACTCATCGCACCGTCTGCACTTTCAGCATATTCGTTGTGCCGCTGGCACCAAGAGGAATACCGGCGGTAATGACCACAATATCGTCCGGGTGGATCAGGCCGGTCGTACGGCCCACCTCCACTGCGTGGTCAAACAGAGCATCCGTATTATCCTGGCGCACGCAGCGTACCGGCACCACGCCCCAGCTGAGCATCAGCTGGTGCAGCACCTTCTCCTCCGTAGTGGCGCCGATAATAGGTACATCCGGGCGGTACTTGGAGATCATACGGGCGGTGGTGCCGCTTTGCGTAACCGTTACAATGGCGGCAGCACCCAGGTCATGGGCGGTGGTCACCGTAGCGTGACCGATAGCAGAAGTAATATTCTTCGTCAGCGGCGCCGGATACACATTGGAAAAGCGCACCTTGTAGTCAATGTCCTCCTCCGTGGTAGCGGCAATGGATGCCATGGTCTGCACTGCCTCTACCGGGTGGGCACCCATAGCGGTCTCGCCACTGAGCATAATGGCGGAGGTGCCGTCATAAATGGCGTTTGCCACATCGGTGATCTCTGCCCGGGTGGGGCGGGGATTGGTGATCATAGACTCCAGCATTTGGGTAGCGGTCACCACCACTTTGCCGGCAGAATACACCTTGCGAATGATCATCTTCTGAATAGCAGGGATCCGCTCAAAGGGAATTTCTACGCCCATGTCGCCGCGGGCCACCATAATGCCGTCCGCTTCTTCAATAATCGCATCAATGTTATTGACGCCCTCCATATTCTCGATTTTAGCAATAATACGCACATCGTTCCAGCCCAGCGCCTGGCAGAAGTTGCGCAGATAGATCACATCCCCTGCGGTACGCACAAAGGACGCGGCGATAAAATCGAAATCGTGAGACGCGCCGAATTCCAGATCCTGCATATCTGCCGGAGACAGGTAAGGCATATTCAGGCTGATGTCCGGCACATTCACGCCCTTTTTGTTGGTAAGCAAACCACCGTCCGTTACCCGGCAAACGATCTCGTCCCGGCGCAGCTCCGTCACCTCCATGGCGATCAGGCCGTCGTTAATGAGGATAGAGGTGCCCACTTTTACATCTTCTACCAGCCCGGGGTAGTTCACATAGCAGTGCTTGGCATCACCCAGGCATTTTTTTGTGGTAAGCGTAAAAGTGTCGCCTTTGTGAATCACGACGCCGTTTGGATCTTCAAAGTCCCCGGTTCGAATTTCCGGGCCCTTGGTATCCAGCAAGGTAGCCACCGGCACACCCTGCGCCTCACGCACACGTATCAACTGCTCCAGCCGCTTGGACTGGGCATCATAATCACCGTGACTAAAGTTGAACCGTGCCACATCCATACCGGCCTTAATCATATCCGCCAACACCTGATCGTCATCCGTTGCCGGACCGAGGGTGCAAATAATTTTTGTTTTTTTCATTCTACAAGACTCCTTGTTTCTATGATTCCAAAATTCATTTTACCACAAAACCGCCAAAAGGCAACACCGGCAACCGGTTTTTTACATAATCTTAAAATAACCGGGTTTGGAAGTAAAAATACTGGTAAAAAGCACAAAAATTCGGCGGCAGAATTGTGGAAAATTCCACAATCCGCCGCCGATAAAAGACTGTTATTTGCGTATTGGTCGATTATTTTTTCTTAGAAGTGCTCTCGTGCTTCTGGGTACTGGCCTGGGTGGTGGTCACTTGATCCAGCCGTGCCTTGTCGATCTGCAGGGTTTTGTACTTGCCATCGCCCTGGTCGATAAGCAGCGTCTTGCCGTCATAAGCAATATAAAAAGTCTTGTACGACTTCATCTGGTACACCGGCTTGCCGTTCTCATCCTTGCCGGTCTGGTCCATATAGCCCGCCTCGGCGCGAATATACTTCTTGCCCTTGATTTCCGAGCCAATGGTGCTGAGCATAAACTCATATTTTTTCTTGCCCACATTGTCCAGACCCAGCTCTTTTTTAGAATAGCTCTCCAGCAAACGGATGGCCGTATTGCCGGTAATGGCTGCGGACTTGGTCTCTAAGGGAGATGTGGTGGTCTCTGCCGTGGCAGTCTCGCCGCCGGATCCGCCTTTGGTACAGCCGGCAAACACGCCCAGCAGCAACAAAACAGCCATACAAAGGGTAAACCATTTTTTCATGAAAAAAGCCCTCACTTTCCTTATTTGCATTATACTTTAGACACCGGGCGTTGTCAACGCCGCAAACACAAAAAAGGCAAGTTTTTACATCTCCTCCGGACCGTACAGCAAAAGCAAGCGGGCAATGGTCTCCTCGCTGAACAGCTCTACCCCGCGCCCGGCCAGCAACGCCGCCGTCACGCCCTGCCCCGGCACCACCGTGCCGGTAAAGGTGCCATCATAAACAAAGTGGCTGCCGCAGGAGGGGCTGCGCTCCTTAAGAAGCGCCAGGCCGCAGTTTTCCTCCTCAGCAATATACAGGGTTTTTTCCGCCCCGTCCGCAAAGGCAGCGGTCACATCCACACCGCTTTTACTCACCACGCAGCCATCCCGAATTTCACTTGGCTCCCGGGGAATAGGCAGTCCGCCAAAGCACTCCGGGCACACCGGAATCAGCTGAAAATAGCGTTCCAGCGCCCGCACCTGCTCATTCCTGTTATTGCCGCCGCTGTACTTGCAGTTCTCCCCCAGCAGGCAGGCGGAGACCAGCAGCTTAGGCTTCGTCATAGTCATAGGTACATACCTCGCTTAAATAAGTCTTGGTCATAACGCCGTTGGTATAAGTGATATAGAACCGGGCGCTCACCTGCCCGGTGGCAGAGGAGGAACCGTACAGCAGCACCTTGCGCCCGGGGGTACAGGCCGCAGGCATTCGCTTAACCGCATAGCCCTGGGCATTGGTTGCACCTACCCGCTCCGGCACCAAATCCGTCTCAGCCATATTCTTACCGTACAGGAAGCCGCAGTCCACGACCCGGTACTCGTTAAAGGCCCGCACATTCACCTCAAATTGGCGGCGGTAGGCACCATTCTCCTCTGCCGACTGTCGAATATACAGCACGCCGATCTTGGCCTGCACGCCATAAATTCGATCCAGCGTCACCTTCGGCAGCACCCGGTTCACCGACAAGTTGGCACCATCGCTTGGACTGACCTCTTGCCGCTGAGCCAGCACATCGTCCCGTGCGTTTACATAACCGTCGCCGTTCAAATCACCCACCAGTAACAAAACAGCCGTCGGTGCGGTAGTGTTGCCGCCGCTGACAGACAGGGGCACACTGCGGGGCACGCAGCCGTCGCCGCAAAAAGTCAAAGTATAATCCCCGCAGGATACGCCCTCAAACAGAAACACGCCGTTCTCGTTGGTCACCGCCACCGGCGTGCCGTCCAACGACACGGAGATGTTTTCCAGCGGCGCACCGGCCTTGTCCGTGACCGTGCCCTTGACAAAATGCCCCTCCGGCTGGGTGGGCGACAAAATGTTCGTTTCCTCCGTACCACAGCGAGTACAGTAGCGCTGCACGCGGCCTGCCACACAGCAGGTGGGCGCCGTATAGGCGCGCTGCACCCAATTGTGACCCAAAGCCGGGGTGTCTGCGGTGTAGCTGTCGCCGCACACGGTGCAGGTGTAATTGGAACACCCGATTGCTGTACAGGTTGGCGCCGTTTGCACCGTCTCCGAATAAGTATGACCATTGGGGGGCAGCTCTACCGTACCCAGGTCTGCGCCGCAGCGGGCGCAGGTGCGGCTGCGGGTGGCGCCTGACGTGCAGGTGGGCGCCGGTCCGCTGTCCGTATAGATTCGGTGCAGGCAGCCCAGCGGCACAAAGGTCAGTCCATGCTGTCGGGCATAGTCCATCACCGAAGTGTCATAGTAGCCATACAAAATCAGACCGTCCCCCACCCCTGCAAAGACAGCAGCCGGGAACACCGTGTCCGTAGCGGTAACCGTCAGTTCTGTTAAATCCGGGCAATGGGCAAACCAGTTGGCGTCCATTTTCTCTATACCGCTGCCCAGGGTCACCTGGGTCAGACCGGTGCAATTGGCAAAGCTGCTTTCCGGCAGGGCGGTCACGCCGTCCTCCACCGTCACTTGCCGTATCTCTGCACCAAACAGTGCCCAGGGCGCCACATCGGCGGCAAAGTCCGCCACCGGTCCGCTGCCGCTGATCGTAAGCGCCGTTGTGTCCAAATCATACTGCCAAGCAGTTTCCGCACCGCAGGTGCCGCTGTTCACCGGGTAAAAAGGAATAGCCGTGCCGCAGTAGGTCTCCAGCACAGAGCCGGGCAGGCCGTACACCGTCAGCGCCCGGCGCACAAAGCCGTCAGAAAAGGCAGTCCCCAGTCCGTGGGGCTCCACGGACACGGCGGCCGTGGCGTACACCGTACGCAAGGTATGATTCAGTAAAAACGCGCCGCCGGCGATCAGCACCGCCCGGCGCAGCACAAGGGTATCTTGATGGAACTGAGGCAACGCCATCCACAGAGTGCGCCCATTTTTGCCGTACAACAGGCCGTCTGCCGTAACGGTCAGAACGGCAGAGGCGCTCTCCACCTGTTGCAGCTGCCAGGCAGACAGAAACGCCGCCGCATATCCGCAAAGGCGTAACCGGTTACACCGGTGACGCCCTGACCGATGAACACGCTGCTCACCGTATCCGCATAGGCAGCCCAGGGCGCAGCGCTGCTGCTGTAAGCAGACAGCCGCCCGGCGCCGGTGATCTCCAGTTGCCCGGTGGCATAGCAAGTCCAGTTCACCCCACGGCCGCAGCTGCCGCTGCCCAGCACCTGCGGCTCCGCATAAGGCTCTGTATAAGTATCGCCGCACACGGCGCAGGTGTAGGTCAGGCTGCCCGGGTCCGTATCTGTGGGCCGCAAAATCTGACACACATAGTTATGCACGCACCCCAGGGGTAAGAACGCCGCCCCTGCCGCAGCCGCAGCCCGGGGCGCAGGGGTGTTGCGCCAGCCCCGCACCGTCAAATCGCTGCAACCGGAAAAGGCGCCGGTGCCCACCTGCACCACATTGCGGGGCAATGTGATGGTGTGCAGGCCCTTGCAGTTTTCAAACACATAGGCCCCCAGCCGCTGCAAAGTCTCCGGCAAGGTAAACACTGCATTTTGGCAGCCGGAAAAGGTAAAATTGCCCAGCCCGGTGACCGTATCCGCCACCGTAATCTGCTGTAGTTCTTCCGCCCACAGCGCCCAGGGCGTGGCTGCCGCACGGTCATAATCTGCGCCGTCACCGGTGCCGGTGAGAGCCAGCGTACCCTCCGGCAGGGTCAGGGTATAGGTTAGGTTGCCTGTGGTGCCGGTTTGAGTCAGGTTGTCCAGCCGCAGCAGACCGTTGCCGTAAATGGGATCAAAGCCCGGGTCACCCAGATCCTCTGCACTCCCTTGCAGCAGCGCGTTCAGCTGGTCCAGGGTCAAATCCGGGTGCAGACTCAGCAGCAGCGCACAACAGGCCGCCCCATAGGGGCAGGACAGAGAGGTGCCGGAGGCAGTTGTAGCAGCAGGTGCACCGCCGCTGTCCATGGTAGCCACGGTAATGTGGCTGCCGGGGGCGCAGTAATCCACCAGGTCGCCGTAATTGGAAAAACCCGCCACCGTCTTGTCCGCTGTCACTGCACTGACGGTAATGGCCTGGGGCAATGCCGAGGGATAGCGGTTGCTGATCTGTGCACCCACATTGCCGGCAGAGCAGCACACGGCCACACCCAGTGCCGCAGCCTTGTCCATCATGGCTGCAAAGCCCGCCCGATTTTGGCTGGTGCTCAGGCTCATATTCAGCACCCGTGCGCCCTTCGCCACAGCGTCCTCCATGGTGGCCAAAACCGCCGAGGCAGTGCAGGTGTCCGTACCGAAGCGCACCACTTTATAGGGCAATATTTTTACATTCTCATCTGTATTCCCGGCCAGCACCGAGGCCACCGCCGTGGCGTGCCAATAAGTGGCGCCCCGCTGCCGGGTATCATAGGCCGCATTGGCTCTACCGTCGCCGGACAGATCTATGCCGTCAGACACCAGCCGCCCTTGCAGCGCCGGGTGATCCAGCATAAAACCTGTATCAATTTGGGCGATTACCACCCGGTGACCCGGGATCTGCCGCCGGGCGCAAAAAGCGGTGGTACCCACCATCTCCCCCGCCCAGGGGCAAAGGTTGCCGGTCAGGTTCGTATCTGTCTCTAATTGGCACAGGCTGTCCGGCTCCGCCGTGGCGCCGTCCTGCGCCAACTGTACCGCCGCCTTGCGGGCAGCCAACGGTGTGTCATATTGCAAAATCGCCAAGCCGTCCGTCACCGCCGCTGCCACAGCGCCGTAGTCCTTGCCGCCGTAGCCGGTAACTACCAGGCGGCACAGACCATAAGGATCACGCTCTAAATCCGCCTGCGCCACCGGGGCTTTCTCCAACAGAGCAGTATAGGCAGTCGCAAAGGTGCCGGAAGCGGCACCCGATTTTTGCATCACAGGCAGAGCCGCCCCCAGCATACTCACCAAGAGCGTCAGTACCAGCAGCAGCGCCGTGCCCCGCCGGGTGTATCTGCGACTCATCGGTTTCGTCTCCCGGCCAGCCAAAAGAACACCACGCAAAACACCACCAGCAGACAGGCCAGCACAAAGGCGATCCATTTGCCGATCAGCGGAATGGCACCAAAAAAGCCGATCCCCAGTACCAACACCAAAAACAGAATCACAAATATCAGCACGATGGCGGCGATTTTTTTGTTATTCATCTGCATTCTCCTTCAGTATCTCTTGCCGAACCACTCGAGCAATACCCTCCCGATCATTGGATGGCGCCAAAAAGCGGGCAGCCACCTTGGCCGCGTCCGTACCGTTCTCCATGGCATACGACCAACCGCAGTAGCGCAGCATATCCACATCGTTACCGCCGTCACCAAAACACATCACCTGGGCCGGGTCATAGTCCAGTTGCCTGCACAAGGCAGCCAAGGCCGTGGCCTTGCTGGTGCCCACCTTGCCGGCCTCCACATTGCACCCGATGGAGGAGGTGATCTCCACATGACCCATGGTCTGCAAAAACGCGCGCAGTGCTCGGTTTTCTTCCATGGGTATAGTAAAGAGATTGAGCTTTTCCACCGTCATACCGACCAGTGCGTCTGCCACACTGTCCCGGTACACCACTTTTTCCAGCAGTTCGTCCACAAAGCTGTCCGGCACTCCGTCCAGCCGCGCCATGCCCTTGCGCTGGGCAGGTGCCACCGGCACCCCATCGGCATAGAATTCATAGTACACCGGGCGGCTGTCCAAATAAGCGCAGATCTGCCGGGCGTCCGCCAGCTGCATCGGGTCACTGTGGATCCGCTTTTTGTTCTGCACATCCCACACACCGGCGCCGTTGCTAAATACAATATAATCTAAAAAAGGCAGTTGGGCCTGTACCGGCTCCGTCAGCGCCAAGGTGCGACCGGTGGCCAACGCCAGGCGCACACCCTGTTGGCGGCAGGCAGCCAACGCCCGGCGGGTGGTCTCGCCTACCCGCTGATGGTCCGGCAGCATTAAAGTGCCGTCCAGGTCCATTGCAATGAGTTTGATCTGCATACAAATTCCTTCCTTTGATGATCTTATCAAACCCATTGTAGCATATTTGCGCAGTGTTGACTACTTCCATTCTATGTAAAAATCCGCTTATTTTTATGCAGATTTCTGTACATTTTCATTGACGGCAGGTAGGTGGCTATGGTATCTTAGTATTGGAATATTCTGTTCTAAAAATAAAATACAGAGGGGGGACGGTCACATGAATCATACAAATCATGTGCCGAAAAAAGAATGGATGGCCTACTGCGTCGGAGCACTGGGTCAAGGCATGGTCTATGCCATTATGAGCAGCTATATCTCAGACTTTTACATTAGCGTGCTGAAGCTCACACCTTTGTTTGTGCTGCTGCTGATGCTGCTGGCGCGGGTGTGGGACGCCATTAACGACCCGATCATGGGCTATATTATGGACCACGCCAATCCAAAGAACGGCAAAATGAAGCCGTATCTCATTTACACGCCCATTCCCATTGCCGTACTGACGGTGCTGCTGTTCTACGCACCCAATATCAGCGACACAGCCAAGATGATCTACGCCGCCATTACCTATGTGGCCTGGGGTATGATCTACACCGCCTCGGATGTGCCCTTTTGGGCACTGCCCAATGCCTTAACGCCCAACGCAGACGAGCGGGGCGGCATTATCAGCAAGGCGCGCACCGCCAACGGCGTGGGCTCTGCCGTACCTACCGCTTTCTTTATGGTACTGGGCTTTATTCTGCCCAAGTTCAATTTGTCCGGCACGGAGCTGGAAAAGACGAAGTATATGTGCATTGCCCTGTTCTGCGCCATTGTGGGCAATCTGCTGTTTATCCGGGTATATTTTAAGACCAAGGAACGGGTGAACATTCCGATTCCGCCTAAGAAGGACAAAAGCCAGCCCTCTGCGCTGAAGCTGATCTTCACCTGCAAGCCCTTAATGCTCACAGCACTGATGGGTATTCTCTCCGCCGCCCGGTATATGTACCAGGCCGGCGCAGTGCACGCCGCCCGTTACAGTTTTTATATCGGCAAGGACCTGACCGGTCTGTCCGCCGCGGAGCAGGAGGCGGCACTGCAAGGCAACATCTCGCTGGTAAGTACCGTGTTCAGCGTGGCCAGCGCCGTGGGTATGTTCGGCGCCATGCTGCTGATGCCGGTGCTGTTTAAGAAATTCAACTACAAACAGATCATTATTGCCACCAGCCTGCTGGGCGCCGTATCCAGTCTGATTATGTGGTGCATCGGGTATCAGCATTTCTGGGCCTGCGTGCCGTTTTTGGTACTCAGCTGCGTGCCCTGCGGCGCCATCAATGTGTGCGCCTTTGCCATGATCGGCGACTGTTTGGACTACATGGAGTGGAAGACCGGCACCCGGCTCACCGGTATGGGCTCTGCCATTCAGAGCTTTGTCACCAAACTGGGAGCGGCGCTCTCCACCTCCTTTATCATTCTCATGTACATTATTGTAGACCTGGATGTAGGCTCCATTAACGCCTCCGTCACCGCCAACCCGCTGCTGATGAGTCATGGGGTGCGGAGCGGTATATTCAGCGTGGTATCGCTGATCCCCGCCATCAGTCTGCTGGTATGCACCATTCCCATGTTCTTCTACAACCTGACCGGCGACTTTAGGGAGAAAATGGAAACGGAGCTGGCTGCCCAGCGGGAGAAAAAAGGCATTACCATTACAGACTAAATTCACATAAGGACGAAAAAAATGACTACATACACCAAACGCTTACAAAAAGTGACCGCTGTTCTGTGCACCACTGCCCTACTGGCCGGGTGCGCCGCCGGCACCTCCGACAACACAGAGCCTGCCGCAACCACCGCACAGGTCAAGACCATCACCATTGAACCAACCGCTGCCTATCAGACAATGAACGGCTTTGGTGCTTCTGCCTGCTGGTGGAGCCAGGAGGTAGGCAATTGGGAGAATGCCAAGGATATTCTCTCCCTGCTGTATGACGAGAACAGCGGCATTGGGCTGAATATTTACCGCTACAACCTGGGCGCCGGATCCAAGGACGACGCCACCATCACCGACCCGGACCGCCGGGCAGAAGCCTTTATAGACAAGGACGGCAGCTACCACTGGGAGCGGGACGCAGCAGCACAAAATGCCCTGGCCCTGGCAAAAAGTATGAATAAAGACCTGCGGGTGACCCTGTTCTCTAACAGTGCCCCGGTGTTTTACACCGCCAACGGCAAAGCCTACTGCGACTACCTGCCGGACGAGGAAAACTATGTAACCAACCTGGAGCCGGAACGGTACGCAGACTTTGCCAAGTACGGCATTGCCTGCGCCAAGCACTTTACGGAGGCCGGGTATCGGGTCACCGGCCTGTCTCCCATCAATGAGCCGGAATGGAGCTGGCGGGGTTATGAAGACGGCACCGCCAAGCAGGAGGGCTGCTACTACTCCAAGACCCAGTGCCGAGATCTGTACAAGGTATTTTTGAAACAAATGGCGCAGGAAGACGCGCTAAAGGACTGCCAGCTGGAAGGCTGGGAAAGCGGCCACATCGGCACGGACACCTGTATGGCATACCTCCAGACCATGTTCGGCAAAAGCGGTGTCAACTGGCTGAAAAACAGCGCCCTTCGCAAGGGTATGCCCACGCTGGCACTCCATTCCTACTGGGCCAGCCCGGAGGAGAGGCAGGCCTTTGCCGACGCCATAGCCACCACCTACGGCAGCAATTACAAGCTGGCGCTGACGGAATACTGCCAAATGACCGAGGACCAAAACAGCGGCGTGTACGACCTGATCCAAAAGAACGGTATGGACAGCGGCCTGGGCATGGAATACGGTCTTGCACTGGCCGGGATCATTCACCAGGATCTGACGGTGCTAAACGTGGTAGAATGGGACTGGTGGACCGCCTGCGCCTTTGGCGGCTACACCGACGGACTGGTGTACTTGGACAAGGACAGCCATCAAGTCGAGACCTCCAAGCGGCTGTGGGTACTGGGCAACTTCTCCAAATTCACCGACGAGGGTAGCGTACGCATTTCCATTTCCCTGCCGGAAGAACTGAGCGATGTGCAGTCCGTGGCATTCAAAAACCCCAACGGCACCGTTACCGCCGTATTCATCAACAACACGGATAAGGCCCGCAGCACCACCCTGGCGCTGGACGGTTACACCCGCCACACCACCTATGTAACCGACAAGGACAACGACTTGGCAAAGACAGACAGCGGCACCGCCGCCGATGCCTTTGCCCTCCCTGCCCGCTCCGTCACCACCCTGGTGCTGGAAAAGTAAAAGCAAAGCAAAAAGGAGCCTCGCTTCATCAGCGAGGCTCCTTTTTTGCGCGTACGTATGGAGATGCGGGCGGCAGATTGCCGCCCCTACGAAAGCGTTATTATAACCAGATGACCGTAGGGGCGGATAGCATCCGCCCGCCCTGTGTGTCAACGATGCAGAATACAATACACATCGCACCGCGGCCGATATGGGCATTTGGGTGGCCTGCAATCCATAAAAAAACCACCCACTGCAAGGCAATGGATGGCAGTGGTGCAAAGCACCTTACTTTTTATTGATCTCTTTGGAATACTTGGCCAAATACACGGTGCGCATCAGGAAGCACTCCACCTTGGGCACATAATGGGGGCGATTGAAAATATCCGTGTCAATCACGGCCTCGCAGCCCTTATCCATAATGATCTCCAGCGCCTGCATATCCCCGTCGGAATTGCCGGTGATGATGGCGCCGTTGCCCTGAATCAGGATTGCGTTGCGGCTGTCCATGGCCTTGGCAATATCTTTGGCACAAGCGTCTGTATCACCGTCGATCCACGGACGGTTTTTCACATCCACGCCGGCGATCTGTGCAAAGTCGTCGATCATAGGAATCATATCTTCACCTGTGCAGGACACAGCGATCACATCCGGATCGGTCACATGCTTGATGATGGAGCAATCCTGGCTGTCATAAATGGCCTTATGGATCTTGGCGCACTTGGGTGCAATGCCGGTAATACCCAGCCCGGTCTCCAAATCCACATCAACGGTCTCTCCGCCAACGGTCAAGCTAAAGGTCTTGCCGTTGCGAACGGAGGAGCCCAGATCACAAATGCTCTCCGGCATAGCCACAGCGCCATTCTTTTTCAGGTAAAAGTTGCGCTTACCTTCGTCAGAATATGTCTCTGCCCAGGAATGGCGCAGATAGTTGTCCTTGATCACCCGCTGGCAGCACTTCTCCAGTGCGTCTGCAATCTCAAAGGCCTGCTCATAGGTATCGCCCATGCACAGCGTGCCATGGTGCATCAACATAATGGCACGGCAGCCCGGGTTCATCATAATGCACATCTCCACCTTCTTGCGCAGAGAATTGGTGGTAGACATAGCATAATCGGCGCAGGGCACCTTCGTGCCCAGGACCGGCTGAAATTCCTTGTAAACATTGCGGATCTCCATGCCGGTAATGCTGACGATGGTGGCCGCCTTCTGGTGGGTGTGGATCACAAAATCCACGGTGGGATGGTGGCGATACGCCGCAGCGTGCACACCCTTCTCGGAAGAGGGCTTAATATCGCCCTCATAGGAGCAGTCCTCAATATTAACCACAACCACTTCTTCCGGTGTCAGCGTTTCATACGCCCGACCGGAGGGTGTGATCACAAACTGGGTGTCAGAAATACGGGCGGATACATTGCCCCAGGTACGGGCGATCAGACCGCTTTCCACCAGCTTTTTGCCGGCCGCAACGACCAGCTTTTTTGCTTCTTCTAATTCGTAAGCCATGTGTTTTCCCCTTAAAATCGTATTTTTGCCCCGGGGGCAAAAGCACCAAAAGGACGGCCGGGCATCACTGCCCGGTACCGCCCTTGGTAAAAAATCTTACGCCTCGATGCAAACGCAGTTCTTGAACACATTCTCAAATCTGTTCAGGCAGTCGTCAATCATCTCTTCCGTATAAGCGGCGGAAGTGTACAGACGAGAACCGGCCAAAGTTACCAAGCCCTCTGCCATGTAAGCAGCGCCCATGTGCTCCATCTCGGACTGACGCTTGCCGGTCTCCTTCAAGGTGTGCGGAATGGTCCACGGATGCTTCCAGTCTACCTTAAAGTGCATGGTGCCAACGGTATCCAAGTGGCATACAGAACCCTGGTTGAAGCACACGAAGGGCAGGTCATACTTCTTGATCAGCGCCTGCAAGCCGTGTACCAGACGATCCGCCATCTTACCGGCTACCTGGCAGGCGTTACGCTTCTCGATCTCGCAAATGGCAGTGTAACCTGCGCAGCAGGAGATGGGGGTGGCAGCCATGGTGCCGCCGCACATTGCCTTATGGATCTTCTTGCCGGAGCCGTTGCCCTTATCCAGGCCGGCGCCTAAGTATTTCATAACCTCTCTGTGGCCGCCGATGCCGCCTGCACCCGGGTAACCGCCGGCAATCACCTTACCGAAGATGGTGATGTCGGGATCAATGCCAAAGTAGCCCTGCGCACCGGACACGCCGATACGGAAGCCGGTTACAACCTCGTCGCAAACCAGCAGAGCGCCGTACTTGCGGCACAGTGCCTGTACGCCCTTGGGGAAGTCCTTGTCTACCGGACGGGTACCGGACTCCGGACCAATGGCCTCAATGAACACGGCAGCGGTACCACCGCGGAACTTATTCAGGATCAGCTTGTGCTCCAGGCTCTTCAGATCATTGGGGAAGAACTCCTGGGTGTGCTTGAATACGAACAGCGGTACGCCGTGAGACTGCAAATTCATGGTACCGGGCACACGCATGCCCCATGCCAGCTGATCGGACCAGCCGTGATAAGCGCCGCCCATCTTGATGATGTTCTTATGGCCGGTGGCCAGACGGGCCACACGCACAGCGCACATGCAGGCCTCTGTACCGGAACCCAGCATACGGAACATCTCTACGGAAGGAACACAGTCGGAGATCTTCTTGGCCAGTTTGTACTCATATTCATGGAACAGACCGGTGGAAGGACCGCAATCGTCCAGCAATTCCTTAACCTTCTCCTTCACCACATCGTCGTTGGAGCCCAGGATGGTGGGACCGCCGGCCTGCAGGAAGTCGTAATACTCGTTGCCATCAATATCATAGAGTTTAGCACCCTTGGCCTTGGTCATCACGATGGGGAAAGGATAGTTAAACGCCAGGTTGTGCTGCACACCGCCGGGAATGATCTCTTTCGCCTCGGTGATCATCGCCTTAGACTTCGCGCACTTCTTGTCGAAGTATTCTTCTTCATACTTCTTCAGTGCAGCCGGGCTGATGGAATAAATAGGCTTTTTGATGAGCGCGTCCAGCTGAGCGGTGACCTGCGCTGCATCAAGATACTCAGAAATTGCAAATCGGGTATCCATAATGGTCGTTCCTCCTTAAAATTCATGAGTCGTCGCTCACTCCAAAGGGCGTGAGCCATCGCTCACATAAAATACACCTTTAGTATATCACTTTTTAATGATTTGTCAAATAGATACTTGCAATAATTTGTTCAATTTTCCCGCATTTTTATTCAGATTTCTTGCAATAATGGATAAATAATGATAATATAAGAAAAGTGAATTGCGGTTCACGCTTTACAGAGAGGGAGTATTTGTACGGATTGCACAAAGGGCTTTTCCGTTCTTTGTGCAAGGTTACAAAATTTTTTGAAATGGTAAATAAACATCACAAGGACGCATTTGACCGCATTTCCGAGGAGCGACGGGAGCGCATACTGGAAGTGGGCACCGAGGAGTTTTCCTCCAAAGGGTACGAAAACGCCAACATCAATGTGATCGCCAAGAACGCAGGGATCAGCATTGGGCTGATGTACAAGTACTTTGCGACCAAAGAGGATCTGTTCATCACCTGCATTCAGCGGGGCATGCGTATTCTGACCCAGGTGATCGAGGAGATTATGGCCAGCGACGACAAGCTGCTGGTCAAGGCAGAAAAGCTCATTCGCGCCACCTGCGTCCATTCCAAGCAAAATGCCAATTACATTCGGCTGTATAATGAGATCGCCTCGGAGAAGGACAGCGCGCGCACCCAAATGCTGGTGCGGGAGATTGAGAGCGAGACCAGCGGTATCTACACCACGGCCATTGCGCAGGCGCTGGCCAAGGGAGATGTGCGCCCGGATCTGGATCCCCGGCTCTTTGCCTTCTTTTTGGACAATCTGCTGATGTCCCTGCAATTCTCTTACACCTGCGACTACTACAAAGAGCGGTTCAAGTTCTACACCGGCGTAGATGTGGAGGAAATGGACGAGGAGCGGGTGATCGGTCAACTGCTGAAATTTGTGGAGAGCGCATTTACATTTGAAAAGAAGTGACGGTATTTACCGCGTACAACACCATGGGAGGATATTTTATGAGCAAATATGTAATCACCTACGATGTGGGCACCACCGGGGTCAAAACCTGTCTGATTGAGATCGGTGACACCATGCGCATCCTGGCCTCTGACACCGCAGGCTACGGCCTGTATGTGGATGACGAGACCGGCGTAAAGGGCGGCGCCGAGCAGGACGCCGATGAATGGTGGAGCGCCATGTGCAGCACCACCCGCAATGTGTTCAATAAGTGCGTAGGCGTGACCAAAGACCAGGTAGAGGGCATCAGCTTCTGCTCTGCCATGCAGGGTTTGGTCCTGGTAGACAAAGCGGGCAATTGCATTCGCCGCCCCATGACCTATATGGACCAGCGAGCCGGCGATGAGCTGAAGAAGGGCATTGCCCACGGCGTACAAATCGCCGGTGCGGAAGTGACCAAGCTGCTCAAGTACCTGCGCTATACCGGTGCCGTATCCTCCTCTGTTAAGGACCCCATTTGGAAGTACCGCTGGGTGCGGGAGCACGAGCCGGAAAACTTTAAGAAAGTCTATAAGTGGCTGGATGTGAAAGAGTATCTCATCTGCCGCCTGACCGGTGAATTCGTGATGACCCAGGATTCTGCATTCGGCACCCTGCTGTATGACACCCGCAAGGGCCATGAGGGCTGGTGCAAGCCCATTTGCGATATGGTAGGCGTGGATATGAAGCACCTGCCGGAGATCAAAAAGTGCACCGATAAAGTGGGCGAAGTCACTGCCAAGGCTGCCGAGGAGCTGGGTTTGGCTCAGGGCACCGCTGTGTACGGCGGCGGCGGCGACGCCTCTTTGATCGGCGTAGGCGCCGGAGCGGTAGAGATTGGCGACGCGCACATTTACAGCGGCACCTCCGGCTGGGTGGGCACCGTTGTGCCGGAACAGATGGTTGATACCGGTGCAATGATGGCTGCCATTGTAGGCGCCAATCCGGAGACCTTTAACTACTTTGGTGAGCTGGAGACCTCCAACAAGTGCGTAGGCTGGGTCAAGGATCATCTGGCGCTGGACGAGATCGGCGTGTTCTTAAAGCGCTACGGCAACGCCACCGACAGCCTGGAGCAGGTAGAATTCAATATGTACGACTACCTGGAAGAAGTGATTGACACCATTCCCGCCGGTTCCAACGGCGTGATCTTTACCCCCTGGCTCCACGGCAACCGCTGTCCCTTTGAGGATCCCAATGCCGCCGGTATGTTCTTTAACATTCGGCTGAATGTAGGCAAAACAGAGCTGATCCGCGCCGTTGTGGAGGGCATCTGCTTCCACATGCGCTGGATGCTGGAGCGCCAGGAGTTAAAGACTGCCAAGTATCAGAAGTCCAAGACCGTGCGCTTCTGTGGCGGCGGTGCTTTGGGCGAAACCACCTGCCAAATTTTGGCCGATATTCTCCAGCGTGATGTGGTGGTGGTAGAGTCCCCGCAAAACATCGGCGCCGTGGGTGCAGCCGCTTGTATCGCCGTAGGTATGGGCGCCATCCCCTCCATCTTTGATGTAAAGAAGCTGATCCCGGTAAAGACCACTTATAAGCCCAACCCGGCCAACAAGGCAGTCTATGACCGCAACTTCAAAGTGTTTAAGAACCTGTACAAGGCCAACAAAGAGAACTTTGCCATTCTCAACGGCTAAGCCCTTACATAAAGGAACAACCCCTGCACCCGGTGTGCAGGGGTTATTTTTTATCACAAAGCAAAAGCGCCGCGGACGAACCGCAGCGCTTTGTTTTTTTATTTGGCTTTACTCGCCCTTGGGTGCGTAGAAGTCTACCAGTGCAGCCAGCTTGTTGTACTTTTCAATAGAGTTCTCCGCCGCAATGCTAAACAGCTTCTCCGCCTTGCCGGGGAAGGAACGCTTCAGCGCAGAGTAGCGGGTCTCGCCCTCGATGAACTGTACATAATCGGCGCTGGGTGCCTTGCTGTCCAGGGTAAAGGGATTTTTCCCTGCCTTGGCCAGATCCGGGTTAAAGCGGAACAGGTTCCAGTACCCGGCGGCAACCGCCTTCTTCTGCTCGGCCTGGTTAAAGGGCATCTTAATGCCGTGGTTAATACAGGGGGCATAGCAGATGATGATGGACGGGCCATCATAAGCCGCAGCCTCCTGGAACGCCTTTAAGCACTGATTGGCATTGGCGCCCATAGCTACCTGAGCCACATACACATAACCGTAGCTCATCGCAATCTGCGCCAGGTCTTTCTTCTTGACCACCTTACCGGAGGCAGCAAACTTGGCCACAGCGCCGGTCTGGGTGGCCTTAGAGGCCTGACCGCCGGTGTTGGAGTACACCTCCGTATCAAACACAACAATGTTCACATTCTCATTGGATGCGATCACATGATCCAGGCCGCCAAAGCCAATGTCGTAGGCCCAGCCGTCGCCGCCAAAGATAAACTGGTACTTCTTGGCCGCATAATCTGCGTCTTTCAGGAAATCGGCAGCCGCCGCCTTGGCGTCACCCTCCAGCGCTGCCGTCTGCAATGCAGCGATCAGTGCCTGGGCAGGCTCTGTATTGGTAGCAGCGTCCTCATAGGTGTCCAGCCAAGCCTGGGCTTTGTCCGCCACCGGGGTATCCAGCAGCTGCTGGGCATCCATAGCCAGCCGCTCGCGAATCTGCTTTTGTGCCAATAGCATACCGTAGCCGAACTCAGCGTTGTCCTCAAACAGAGAGTTGGACCAAGCGGGGCCGTGGCCGTTCTTGTCTACCGTGTAAGGAGTAGAGGGTGCAGAACCGCCCCAAATGGAGGAGCAGCCGGTGGCGTTGGCAATGTACATACGGTCGCCGTACAGCTGGGTGGCCAGCTTGGCATACGGAGTCTCGCCGCAGCCTGCGCAAGCGCCGGAGAACTCCAAATACGGCTTTCTGTACTGCACGCCGATGGTATTGTTGGTAAGCAGCTCCGGTTTTTCGGAGGTGTCCACCAGTGCATCATAGATCTTTTGCCGATCCAACTCGCTGGCAATGGGTTTCATAGTCAGGGACTTGGTGGGACACACATTGGCGCAGGAGGCGCAGCCGGTGCAGTCCAGTACGGACACAATCAGGGCGTACTGATAATCCGCTCTCTTGTGCTTCACCATGGTGGTGCCCTCCGGCGCGGCAGCCGCTTCCTCTGCATTCATAGCAATGGGACGAATGACTGCGTGGGGGCAGACCATGGCACACAGGTTACACTGGGCGCACTTGGTGCCGTCCCACTGGGGTACGGTAATGGCAATGCCCCGCTTCTCAAAGGCGGCAGAACCGGCAGGATATACGCCGTCCGCCCGATCAGCAAAGGCAGATACCGGCAGATCGTCGCCGTGCAGGCGGCCAACCGGATCCAGAATTTCCTTGACAAACTTCTTCATCTCCGGACGATCGGTGGGTACTTCCAGCCGGCGGGGTGCGTCTTCTGCAGTCTTCCAGCTGTCCGGCACATCCACCTTCACGATCTCCTGGGCGCCACGATCAATGCCGGCAAAGTTGGCATTCACCACCGCCTCGCCTTTCTTGGAGAACTTCTTGACCACGGCGGCCTTCATCAGCTCAATGGCCTTCTCTACCGGCAAAATACCGGAGATGGCAAAGAATGCAGACTGCAAGATGGTGGAAGCACGACCGGGCAAGCCCACTTCCTCTGCGATCTTAATGCCGTTAATGATATAGAAATGGATGTTGTTCTCTGCAATATAGCGCTTCATGGACGCAGGCAGCTGGCTGTCCAGCTGATCCGGGGTCCAAATACAGTTGAGCAGGAAAGTGCCGCCGGGCACCAGATCCTGTACCATATCATACTTGGTCACATAGGACGGGCAGTGGCAGGCCACAAAGTTGGCCTTGTTGATCAAATAGGTAGAGGTAATGGGTGACGAGCCAAAGCGCAGGTGAGACACGGTAATGCCGCCGGACTTCTTGGAGTCATAGAAGAAGTAACCCTGGGCAAACATATCCGTATTGTCGCCGATGATCTTAATAGAGTCCTTGTTGGCGCCAACGGTGCCGTCGGAGCCCAGACCCCAAAACTTACAAGAAGTGGTGCCTGCCGGGGTGGTATCCGGGTTCTCGGTCACCGGCAGGGACAAGTGGGTCACATCGTCCTCAATGGACAGAGTGAACTCCGGCTTGGGCTGGGGCGCAGCCATATTGTTGTACACAGCGATAATATGCGCCGGTACGGTGTCCTTAGATCCTAAGCCGAAACGACCGCCGTACACCGGCACATCGTTAAAGGCAGAGCCTTTCAGCGCAGCCACCACATCCAGGAACAGCGGCTCACCTAAGGAACCGGGCTCCTTCGTTCTATCTAACACGGAAATGTGCTTCACCGTCTCCGGCAGGGCAGCCAGCAGATGCTTGGCGCTGAAGGGGCGATACAGGTGCACCTTGACCATGCCCACTTTTTCGCCGCGGGCGTTCAGAAAATCTACGGTTTCCTGAATGGTGTCGCACACAGAGCCCATAGCCACAATCACACGGTCTGCGTCCGGCGCGCCGTAGTAGTTAAACAGCCGATAATCCGTGCCCAACTTCTCGTTGATGGTGTTCATATACATCTCAGTAGTGGCAACCGCGTCGTTATAGTAGCGGTTGCATGCCTCTCTGTGCTGGAAGAACACATCACTGTTCTCCGCAGAGCCGCGCAACACCGGCTTCTCCGGGTTCAGGGCGCGGGCGCGGAACGCCTGCACGTCGTCCATATCCACCATAGACCGCAGGTCCTCATAGTCCCAGGTCTCAATCTTCTGCACCTCATGAGAGGTACGGAAGCCGTCAAAGAAATGCAAAAACGGCACACGGCTCTTTAAGGTAGACAGGTGAGCCACAGCGCCCAGATCCATTACCTCCTGCACATTGGCAGAGCAAAGCATGGCATAGCCGGTCTGGCGGCAGGCCATCACATCGGAATGGTCGCCAAAGATATTCAGCGCGTGGGTAGACACGCAGCGGGCAGACACATGAATAACGGACGGAATCAGTTCGCCGGCGATCTTGTACATATTGGGGATCATCAGCAGTAGACCCTGTGACGCGGTGTAAGTGGTAGTCAGCGCACCGGCAGACAAAGAACCGTGCACGGCGCCGGCGGCACCGGCCTCAGACTCCATCTCCGCCACCTTGACCGTTTGGCCAAACAGGTTCTTAACCCCGCGAGCGGCCATGGCGTCCGTCTCCTCCGCCATGGTGGATGAGGGGGTGATGGGATAAATGGCGGCAACTTCTGTAAACGCGTAGCTGACATGGGCAGCGGCGCTGTTACCGTCCATGGTTTTTTTCTTTCTGTTCATGGAATTTCCTCCTGTATTTTATCTTACAGATAACAACCTCAGTTTGGGCGCAAACCCACAACTATACCAATTATAGCACTCCGGCGTGCGGAATTCAACACAACAATTTCGTGTTTCTGTATAATAATAACAAAAAGCAGCGCATAGACACTGCTTTTTTGTCGATTATTTCGTTTTTTTCACCAATTGTCGCTTAGTCGTCGTCGCCCAGCAGATTCTCAATATTTTCAAAATTGAATTTGGCGGTGTCCGTGCCTTTCTTCACTGTGACTTTGGCGCTCTTTTGCGTGTGCTCCAGCTCCACCTGCACCTTTACATCCCCCCGGTACTTTTTCTCCGTGGTGTAGGTAAAGGTGTTGCCGATCTCCAGGGTCACTTTTTTCTCGTCCACCTGCTTGCCGTTAATGGTAATGCGCAGCTTGTCCGTGCGGGTATCTGTGCCGGCAGGCAGAGAAACGGAAATGTGAATTTTTCGATTGGCGGCCACGGTGGTTGTGGTAGTCGTGGTCTTTTTCGTGGTGGTTTCGTTCTTCTTGGTTGCCTTTTCCGTCTTGTCCTTGCCGTCCTTTGCAGCCGAACCGCCGTTGCCGGCGGATTTGCCGTCGGCAGCGCTCTCCCCTGCCGCCACGGTGTTGCCCTTGGCGTCCGTTTGGGGTATGGTAACCACCCGGGTTTGGGCTTTGCCGTCCTTATCCGTAACGGTCTTGCCGTTCTCATCGGTCACATCCACCACAGCTGTGACCTCCTGTTCTGTATATTGCTTTTTGCTGCAAGCAGCGAATGCCAGTACCATACTGCAAGCCAGCAGCAATGCCATTGCTTTTTTCATTATAACAGCTCCTTTATATCCGTTCATCCGGTTGTAAAAACGCCTGCATCGCCGCATCGCTGGGCATACGCCAATCGCCCCGGGGGCTCAGCGACACAGAACCCACCTTGGGCGAATCCGGAATACAGGAACGCTTAAATTGACTGATAAAGAACCGGCGCAAAAATTCCGTCAGCCACCGGTCAATGGTGGGGCGATCGTACTGCCCGTCAAAGGCTTTCTCCGCCAGCACGGCCAGCTTTTTCCGGTCAAAGCCGAAGCGCACAAAGTGATAGAGGAAAAAGTCATGCAATTCATAGGGGCCGATCTTCTCCTCCGTTTTTTGGGCGATCTTGCCATTGGCGTCCGGAGGCAGCAGCTCTGGCGACACCGGCGTGTCCAGCACATCCCGCAAGATCTCTTCCGTGCGGCCACCTAACTCCCCGGCCACATAATCCACCAGGTATCGCACCAGCGTCTTGGGCACAGAGGCATTCACGCCGTACATACTCATGTGGTCGCCGTTGTAAGTACACCAGCCCATGGCCAGCTCGCTCAGATCGCCGGTGCCCACCAGCAGGCAGTTCTCTTTATTGGCCAGGTCAAAGAGGATTTGGGTGCGCTCTCTGGCCTGGGTGTTCTCATAAGTAATGTCATGCACCGACGGGTCGTGACCAATGTCCGCCATGTGCTGCACACAAGCGTCTGCAATGGAGATCTCTCGCCGGGTGACCCCCAGCGCTTCCATAAGATCCAGCGCGTTGCGATAGGTGCGGTCCGTGGTGCCAAACCCGGGCATGGTCACACCCAGCACGGCGCTGGCCGGTTTACCCAGCAGCTCCATGGCGCGCACAGCCACCAGCAGCGCCAAGGTGGAGTCCAGACCGCCGCTGATCCCCAGCACACAACCCTTGGAGCCTACATGCTCCAGTCGCCCGGCCAAACCGCTGGCCTGGAGCAGGAAGATCTCCTTGCACCGCTCTCGGCGCTGGGCGTCCGCTGCCGGCACAAAGGGGTGTGGGTCCACCATGCGGTACGCCAAATCATTCTCTGCATTGGGCACCGGGCAAGACTGTACCGCCGCGCCGGGCTGGTTCTCAAAGGACATATTTTGCCGCCGCTGGGCATTCAACTTCTCCACATCCACATCGGCAACGGTGAGCACGCTTTCCCGGGCAAACCGCTCCCCCTCTGCCAAAATGCCGCCGTTCTCCGCCACTAAGGTGGCGCCGCTGAACACCAGATCCGTGGTGCTCTCATGCACCCCGGCGCCGGCATACACATACCCGGCCACGCAGCGGGCGGACTGACCGGCCACCAGATCCCGACGATAAGCCGCCTTGGACACATACTCATCGCTGGCAGACAGATTGGCGATCAAATTGGCGCCTTGCATCGCCAAAGCACCGCTGGGAGGCTGAGGCACCCACAGATCCTCGCACAGCTCCACACCCAGCAGCACGCCGCTGCCCAGGTCAAACAGTTGACTGCCCATGGGAACGCCGTTCACCATCTGTACCGTATTGAAATCCGCGCCGGAGGCGAACCAGCGCTTTTCGTAAAACTCATTATAATTGGCCAGATGCACCTTGGGCACCATGCCCTGCACCTGCCCGTCCCGGAGCAACAGGGCACAGTTATAAAGGCTATTCTTATAGGGCACCGGGGCGCCGATCAGCACCGCAATGTCCTTGCCCGCCGTATAGGCAGCCAGTCGCTGCACCGCCAGATCCGCCGCCTGCTGGAGCGCAGCGGTAAAGAACAGATCGGCGCAGGTGTAGCCGGTGACGGACAGCTCCGGGGTCACCAGCAGGCGTACCTGCTGCGCCACAGCCCGGTCGATTACTGTCTCCAGCTGCCCGGCGTTATAATCCGGGTCTGCCACGCGCAAACGGGGCGCTGCCGCCGCTACTCTGAAAAATCCGTAATTCATTTCTTCTCTCCGCTCAGCATGGTAATTTTATAACCAAAGGTGGCTGTCTCCCCCGGCTGCAAAACGGTCACGCCCCGACGGTGTTCCAGGGTGCCGTCCTCGTCCGTACAATGAGAAATGCCGCTCCAAGGCTCCAGTGCCACAAAGGGGGCGTCATTCTCTGCGGACCAAACCAGCAAGTTGGCCATATCTTGGTACTCCACCCGCACGCCGTAGCCCATCGGACCCAGCAAGGTAGCCGCTTTGGCTTCCACCTGATCAAAAATCAATGCGTCGTCATAAAACAGATCGTGCCGCAGGGGCAGCTCCTGCCCATTCACCAGCACATTGTACCGACGCGCCGGATCCACGATCCCGGTTTGGTGATCCGGGCGCAAAGGCGCCTTCGTCACAGGACGATCAAAGCGCACCTTGTAATCCTCAAACCGTTCCCCTGCTGCCAGCGGGCAGTTAAAGGCCGGATGGCCGCCGATCACAAAGGGCATAGGCTCCCCGCCGCTGTTAATAATATGATACGTCACGGCAACGGTGCTGTCCACCAACTCATAGCGGATCTCCAGCCGATAATCAAAGGGGTACGCCGCCAAGGTGTTGTCATCTGCCACTTGGGTAAAGGTGGCGCCGTTGCGGTGGTGCTCCGTCAGTGTAAAGGGGTTAATGCGGGCCACGCCGTGGCGCTTCATACGGCAGGGCTTGCCAAATGCGGTAGACGCCCCCTTGGGCAGCACCCCCACAATGGGAAAGCAAACCGGCGCCTGACCGGCCCAGTAAGCCGGGTCCCCCTGCCAAAGATATTCTCGGCCGTCCCGCACCAGGGAGCGGAGCATCGCCCCCGCGTCCGTAACGGTGACGGCACAGTGTTCATTTTTTAATGTCAGTTCCATAAGAACCCTCCAGTCCCCTTTATTATAGCTTATCCCTACCGGCATTGCAATAAAAACAGGCGGGGTTTTCAGAGTTTACAAAAAAGCCAAAATCTACCTGCAAAATGTTGCAAATCCCCTGCATATAGTATAGAATATGAGTAGCCTTGCGCAAATGCGACAGACAGAGGAGAACGGCAATGGATATTGATACCTTTATTCACGAAGCCATTTTTGGCGAGAAAGAACAGCACCGCATTTTTTACTACCTGATGTGGGAGAACCTGCAGGAGGTGGGCTATGTAATCACCGATGAGAGCGGCTATGAGATTGACAGTGTGTTCAAGGCGGTGGCACTGCAAAATCTGGTAGGCGAGTTTGCCTACCGGTTGTATGATACAGTCAACGAAACCGGATATGAGGATGTACTGGAGTACCTGGGCACACTGGCTATCGGCGAGGACGATATTCTGCAATACTGCGAGAACGACCCGGAAATTCTGGTAGAGCCGGAGGATTTCGAGCTAACGGTAAAAAACGCGCTGGATACCATCACGGAGCGCACAGCGGACAAGCTGTTAGAGGAATTCTCTGCCGATGATCTGTTTGACTACCTGTTTACCGCCACTTATGACTTTGAGCAAGACTTTACCTACGAGTTTGAGGACACGGACGAATTTCAGGCCTTTGTGGACTCCAACGCAGACCAGCTGGACAACTATAAAGAGGAATACCCGGCTGTTATGCGCTGGGTGGAAGGCGGTATGGTCTGCTGAGCGAATGACAAATATCTATACAAAAAGGGACCTGGATTCAGGTCCCTTTTGCTTTGTATCGTCTGTTATTTATTGCTCTTGTTTCCATTGCCGACTTTGTTCCCGGCAGCGTGTAGCTGCTGGGCAATCTCGGCCAAGCCGGCAGACATGGCGGAGATCATGCGCACCGTTTCTTCCTTGGTATAATCATTGCTGCAATAATCGTTGAGCGCACCGAAAAAGCCAAAAGCCAAAAAGCTCTTGCTCACGGAGGAGCGCTGACTGCGAAAATCCAAAAATTTGTTTTTGCCGATATGATCCGCAATCACATCCGTAATGGCAGCAATATCCAAATACGGCTCAATATTTCGGCTGCGAAACAAGATCCGATATTTTTTCTTGATCCGATTGGCGCTGACAAAAATCGTTAAGAAATACTGGTTAAAGGTGGCTGTGTCCGGCTTCTCCGCCTGGTCGATCACCTTTAATGCCTGCTGGGACAGCTCTTGCACAAAGTCAATTAAAATAGAATTGACCAAATTGAATTTATCGCTGTAATGCAGGTAAAACGTGTTTCGGTTAATCTGGGCTCGCTGGGTAATATCCGTAACGGATACCTTGTCAAAATCGCTCTCCTCCAGCAGTTCAAAGAAGGCGTCCCGAATGGCGCGCTCGGTCTTCACATACCGCAGATCGGTCTCTTTCATTACTTATATCCCCCGTCTCTAATGATCGTATGATGATTATACACCACCATACCAATAAAAGTCAAGTTGGGCGATCTGCTGATTAACTGGCAAGAATGCGGTCTGTTATTTGACCCAGCCTTTCTTAAACATCAGGTGGGCAGACAGCAGCGATACCACCACGCCCACAGGGATCAGTACGCCTACCGCCAAGTCGCCCTTAAAGAGCAACATCAAGCAGACGACGGCAACAGGCACAACAGTCAGCTTAAAGTGCTTGGCAAAATAGCTCATACCCAGCGCGCCGAACAGTGCGGGCACCACCTGCTTAAAAGCAGGGGCAAAAACAGAGTCGTCATTTGTCAAGTACGGCAGCACCGGACTGAACAGCAGCACCCCTGCGGCAATCACCAGGGTGGTCACAATAGAGGATGTGGCGCAGGCAATGGTGGAGAGCACCTCGCCCTCCTTGCTCTGGGCGCGCACCTGGGCAGAGTCCAGGGCAGAGAGCACACAGGGCAGCTTTAAGTTATTAATATTCCCGGTTACAAAAGCCAGGTAGGTTGCCCCGGTGCCCAGGAGCGGCGTGTAGGTCATCACTTCAATCACCGCGGTGGGATAAAACAGCAGGGCAATAGGCGCCAGCCCCTTAAACACCACCTGGGCAGAGGGAAAAGCATGCAGATGGGCGCTGATAGCAACCGGCAGCATTAAGAAAATAAACAGGGCGGAGATCACCCAAAAGCGACCGTACAGGTGGGTCTTTTCATTATAATCTTTCATATTAGCCCCTCCATTCCAGCCAAGCAATGTGGGTGGGCAGCACCTTGGCCAGCAGCATCACCGCACCCATACCGATAAACATTGCCAGCGGCATAGCCATACTTTGCAGCCAGGCAATCTTTTTCTTTTTCTCAATCTGCATAAACAGCAGCATAGACAGCATAGACACCGCCAAAGCGGTAATGCTCATGATCCCGGCGCCGTCGCCCAGCACCGCCTTGTCGCCCTGGCCCACAATGGCACGGCCCACAAAGGCACTGATCAGACCGATAAACGCCGCGGCGCTCATTACATCCGCCCAGGCAGTATTCTTGCTCACCGCTTTGCCGATACTGTTTTGAATTTTCTTCATGGCAAAGGGAATAATCACAAGAGGCATCACAGAGCCAAGAGTCATTACCCACGCGGCGGTAGAAAAGCCCAGGGGATCCGTGATCTCCGCAGACAGGCCGCCGGTATAACCCAGTGCCTCCATGGCAGACTCCGCTGCCGGCACCTCATAAGAGATGGCGCCGATCACTGTCAGCCGGATCCAGGGCAGCACAATGCCCAGCGCACCGGACAGGGTAAGGATGGTTGCCACAATCGAGATGGCAGGCGCCAGGCTAAACAGCGCTGACTGGGTCACCGTGCCTCGCATGATGGCGGTGGACAGCCCCAGCTTTTTGCCCTGCTTCCAGGCACGAATGAGAAAAAACAGCGACTGGGCCAGCACAAAGACCACAATAAAGCCGCCCAGAGCATACATAAATCCGCTTTCTTTAAAATCCATATCACTTTCCCCCTTTACTCTGCGGTCATCAACCGAATATAGCGCTTAAAGAAGGTGACGCCCTGGGTCATCTGACCCACAGGAATGCGCTCATTGGTGGAGTGGGTGGTGAGCAGCAGCGCCGTGTCCACCGTAAAGGGCGCAAAGCGATAAATGTTGCTGCACACATTCTCGTAATTATAAGCGTCTGTGCCGCCCATCACCAAATAGGGCGCCACAATATTCTTTTCGTCCAGATTGACGGACAGCCGACGCAGGGTATCAAAAGCCCGGGTGTCCGTGGGTGATACAATGCTGGGCTCCTTGCCCTTGATGAATTCAATCTCCACATTGTCGCCGCCCATATATTTCTCAATATGCCGCTGCACATCCGCAATGGTCTGGCCCGGCATAATACGGAAGTTTACCGTTACGCTGGCCTTTTGGGGCAGCACATTGGCGGCAGGCGAACCGCTGGCCATCGTCACACCGGTCGTGGTACGGATCAAAGATGCAGCCGGCGGGATCTGCTTCATCACCAGCTTCAGCACCGGGCGCAGCAGCCACAGGTTGCACAGTACCACCCGCCCCGGGTAGGTGGCGTGGCGGCCGATGTCCGTAAACATATTATAAACAAAGGGCAAAATGGTGCTCTTAAATTGGTGGTTCTCCAGTCGCTCCACCTTCTTTGCCAACTGGCCGATGGCGGTGTGTTTGGGTGGTTGAGAAGAATGGCCGCCTTTGGACTTTACAGTAATCTTAAAGTCCGCATAGCCTTTCTCTGCCACGCCCACGCCGGTCAAGTTGGCGTCCAGCAGCCCCTTTACATGCGCCGGCAGCATGGCACCGCCCTCGTCTACCACGCTGTCCAGGTGCACGCCCCGGCGTTCCAATTCCCGCGCCAATTCCCGGGCACCGTTGTTGCCGCCGCTGACGATCTCCTCATTATGCCCCAGGCACAGGTACACCCCGCGCTTTGGGGTATAGCCCTCCTCCAGCAGCGTCTCCACGCTCTCCATCAGGCAGATCAGGTGGTTCTTCATGTCCAGCGCACCGCGACCCCAAATAAACCGGCCGTCATTTACGCCGTCAAAGGCCGGGTGTTCCCAGTCCTCCTCGGTGCCCTCGCTGATGGGCACCACATCCTGATGGGCCAAAAAGGCAATAGGATCCAGGTCGGGATCCGTCCCCTCCCAGTAAAACAGCAGACTGGCAGTGGAAATATGATCCAGTTTCAGATTTTTGTGAATCAGCGGGTAGGACTGTTCCAAAAACGCATGGAAGCGGTCAAACGCACCCCAATCTGTTTGGCTCTCATCCTCGCAGGAGATGGTCTTGATCTGAATCGCCTGACTGAGCCGGTCGCACGCCCGCTGCCCGTTCACCTGCTCCGGCGGGAATTCCTCCCGCTGGGGCTTGGGCGCCGTAAAGAACGCTGCACGGATCAGCGTGATCACGATAAACGCAGCCAGCAAGCCTAAAATAATGTACAGAGCCGTCATTTTCTTTTCCCCTTTCCGTAAAAAACAGCCTTAATCTGCAAAGCGGCACCCAAACCCGGGTACCGCTTATACATTTGTATTGAACTTACACGCTTATTTTACTGCGCCCAGCCCTTTCTCATCAAAGTTCAGAATGGTACTGAGCACTACCTCATAACCGGTCTTAAGGGCCTCCGGCACCAGGCGCTCCGCCGTATCCCGGCGATTATGGTAATAGTCGGCCGGTGTCGGGTCCATAGCAGCCAGGCAGGTGGCGTGAATCCCCGCCTGGGACAATGCCGCTGCGTCGGAAGAACCGAAGAACACGCTGGCGAACTTCAAATCCTTATGACCTGCCTCAATGGCACTGTCCATCACCAGCTGGCTGAAGGGCTTAGAGTTCTTCACCGTACCGGTCATATCCTTGCTATACACATTCAGGTATTCCAGATCCGTTAAGGTATCTACGCACAGCACGGCGGTTTCAATCTCGTCGCACTCTTTTTTATGGTCCTTGGCCCACTGCTTGCAGCCGCGCAGACCGGCCTCCTCGCCGTCTGTGATCATGCAGCACACCTCGGTGTTTTCAAATTCCACGCCGGCCATATCCAGCATACGCAAAGCACACACCGCCGCATAAGTACCGGTCAGGTTGTCATTGGCACCGGGAGAAATGGTCTTAAAGTCCACAAAGCAGAACAGGGTGATCATAAACAGCGCAGTGACAAAGTGGAAATAGTAGCTGTAATTCAGCATGAAATCGCCGAAAGTACCCATATCCGCAAAGTGAGCAATCAGGCAGATCACTGCGATAATAAAGGAGATGATCGCGCAGACAATGGTACCGCCCATAAAAATTCCCATCAAGGGCAGCTTGCCCTTGGCATAGTACAGATGACGCCATTCATAGGCTGCATCAATATGGCCGCTGATTACAATGCGGCGCTTAACCTCGCCGGTGGGCTTGCGGGTGGCGCAAAAGTTGTGGCCCTCTACCTTCTTATAAAGCGGATCCATAAACTGCTTGTAAAACAGGAACTCCATTACGGTGATAAACAGCCCCACAAAAGTCACACCGCCAACAATACACTGGGAGATCCACCAAGGCAGCACACTGGTAAACACCAGCGCGGCACACACCACCACAGCCAGGATGATGGCTACACTGACGATTTTTGTAAAGTGCAAAAAGGCCTTAGGCGCCATTTTGTAGCTTTCAAAGTGGGTCTCGTCACAGAAGGGGTCCATCTCTTTTTTGATGTGCTTCTCGGCAGCCAGGCAGTTGCTGTTGCCGGACTCCCGGGGACCGTACTTCTTAATGATGTTGGTGATCTCCTTGACTGTGTAATCCACATTTTCGTCGATCACCTGCTGGGGAAATTGGCTAAATTTCATACTTATTTTTCTCCTTTTGCTTTGCGTTCTTCGTTGAGTTTCAACTCATAATGGGTGTCGCCGCAGTAGAACAAACGGCGGGGCTTTTGCCGCTGGAAGGTGCCCGGCTCCGCCACGCTGGTTACAGCATAGCCGATTCCCAAGGCATCTAGCGTAGGCTTAAAGGCCTCCAGTCGCTCTTTGAAGTCCGCGTATTTTTTTCTCTCTTCGGCCGACCAGGCAACCTCTGCCAGAGCCTGCATACGGGGGTACACATTCAGGTCCAGTTTTGGACGCTTGTCGATCCACTCGGTCCATACCTCAGCCTCTACGCCCAGCACATGGTCGTAGGAACGAGGCGAAATATGATAACGACCCGGGTCGAAATCGTATGTATAGCTCAACGGGTACTGCCCGTAGGTCATATCAAAGTAAAAACTGCGGTGATTGCTCAGGATCACATCGCCGCCGCGGGCAATATGCCGCTCCACATTCTTATCCCGCTTGGGGGTCCAGTATTGACCGATCACAGAGGGGTCCAGATTGCCGGCGGCCAAAATCTCATTCCAGCCGATCAGGCGCTTACCCTTCTGCTTTACATATTCCAGCACCCGGTTGTTGAACCAGCCTTGCAGCTCTTCCACATCGTTTAGGTGCATCTCTTTCATCTTCGCCTGGCAGTGGGGACACTTTTTCCACTCGTCCTTGGGTGCCTCATCGCCGCCAATATGGAAGTAAGGCGCGTCAAACAGTTCGCACACTTCATCAATCACATCAAAGATAAACTGGAAGGTACTCTCCTTGCCCAGGCAGGCAGAGCGGTTCCAGTCCCTTATGCCGTGCAATGTAGGCACACGACCGCCAAAGTAGCCGGGCACCTCGCGTTCCAGTTCCCGACAAGCCAACCAGGGATAAGCTGCCTGCGCCGCCGCAAAATGGGCAGGCATATCAATCTCCGGCACAACCATAATGCCCCGGGCGTTGGCATAGGCCACGATCTCCCGAATATCCTCCTGGGTATAAAAGCCCTCATGAGGCTCGTTAACCATGTGAGAAGTATGCCAGCCGTCCACCTGGGTGCAGGTGCGCTTAGAACCGATCTCCGTTAAGCGCGGATATTTTTTGATCTCAATGCGCCAACCCTGATCGTCCGTCAGGTGCCAGTGGAACACATTGAGCTTCATCATAAAGAGCATATCCAGCAGTCGCTTGACTTCTTCTTTGCCAAAGAAGTGGCGGCTCTCGTCCAGGCTCATACCGCGCCAACCCCAACGGGGAGCATCGTGAATGCTGCAGCAGGGCACCGTACGCCCGCCGATATCATAATCCGCCAAAATACGCAGGGATTGCAGCGCATAGTAAGCACCGATAGGCGTAGCGGCGGTGATGTGCACCTTCTCCGGGGTCACATTCAAGGTATATGCTTCCTTTTGCAACGCCGGGTTGCGGGTGACAATAATCCGTGCCTCCCGGGTGGTGGTGCGCACCAAAGGAATACGCAGTTCGCTCTTCACCTTCTCGCCATCCTGCAAGGTGAAGGCGCCGTCCAACGCCTGATATGCGCGGGGATTGGGAATCAAATGCATACTCATTCTCCATTTCTGAAATTCCGACCGGGCACAGCGCGTCGGATCGGGTAAAGAGTGAAATAAAAATATGTGCGTTTTCACGCCGTCTATTTTACCATATTTTCACCATAATGTAAACGCTTTGAGCCGCGCAAATTGTGAATTTTGTATGTTCGACACATTGCTGCATTCGCCGCATAAGTGACCCATGTTCAAAATCCGCGCCTTGACACCGCCGTTCATCGTGTTATAATTAAGTACGTTTAGATTACAGAAATGAGTTGACGACTATGGAACAAAGCAAAGATTTTTTAGCCACCCGGCCCATCGGACGACTGCTGCTCCAGCTGTCCCTGCCCACAGTAGCCGCCCAACTGATCAATATGCTTTACAATGTGGTAGACCGCATTTACATCGGCCACATTCCCGGCGAGGGCGCGCTGGCGCTTACCGGGGTGGGCGTGTGTATGCCGCTGATCCTAATCATCTCCGCCTTTGCGGCATTGGTGGGCAACGGCGGCGCACCTCGGGCCTCCATCGCCTTAGGCAAAAAGCGAACGGCAGAAGCTGAGCAGATTCTGGGCAACTGCTTTGTCACGCAACTGCTGGTGTCTGCGGTGCTGACAGCGGTGGTACTCATCTGGAACCGGCCGCTGCTACTGGCATTTGGCGCCAGTACCAACACCATTGATTACAGTGCGGCCTATATGAACCTTTACGCCTTGGGCACCGTATTCGTGCAGCTGACCCTTGGCATGAACGCCTTTATCACCGCCCAGGGCTTTGCTAAGGTAGGTATGCTCTCGGTGCTCATCGGCGCCGTTGCCAATACAGCACTGGATCCGCTGTTTATCTTCGGCTTCCACATGGGTGTGCGAGGTGCCGCGCTGGCTACCGTGCTGTCCCAGGGACTGTCCTGCCTGTGGGTGCTGTCTTTCTTACTTGGCAAAAAGACTTTTATCCGCATTCGCCGGTGCAATCTGCGTCTGCACGCCAAGGTCATTCTCCCCTGTCTGGCGCTGGGCAGTGCCCTGTTCGTCATGCAGGCCAGCGAGAGCGTAATCTCCGTATGCTTTAACACCTCACTGCTGAAATACGGCAGCGATCTGGCAGTGGGTGCCATGACCATTCTCACCAGTGTCATGCAGTTTGCTATGCTGCCGCTGCAAGGACTGGCACAAGGTGCCCAACCCATTATCAGCTACAATTACGGTGCCGGAAACAGCAACCGCGTACGCCGCGCGTACCGACTGCTGCTCACTTACAGCGTTTGCTACGCCATGCTCTTTTGCCTGCTGATCCAGCTGTTCCCCGGCGTGTTTGCCGCCATCTTCACCTCTAACGCAGAATTGCTGGCCTTTACCAAGCCGATGTTGCGCATTTACACTCTGGCGCTGGGGCTGTTTGGTATTCAAATCGCCTGTCAAATGACATTTACCGCCCTGGGTAACGCCAAGGCGTCCATCATCGTGGCGGTGATGCGCAAGTTTATTCTGCTGCTGCCGCTGATCTACATTATGCCCCACCTGTACACTGCTGACCTAACCAAGGCTGTCTTTATGGCGGAGCCGGTGGCAGATGTGCTGGCCGTGGCCTTCACCGGCGTTCTTTTCTTCTTTGAATTCCGCAAGGCCCTGCGTGCCATGCCAAAAAGCGAGAAAAACAACTAAAAGTAAATGTCGGCTGTACCAGGCAGCGCCATTTCTCTGTCCTATAATTCTCCCTGTCATTTGCACCCGGTGGCTTTTTGTGTTACAGTAAGAGTGCAAGGGAGGTCATGGTATGAAAAAGCAACAGGACAAAAACAACCCGCCGGAGGAATGGGAATTGACTCTGACCCTGGAGCCGGAGGAAGAAGAACAACCGGAACCCGGCGACGGCAGCGCCTTAACGGACGAGGACATTCTGCTGCTGGGCTACTTAGGCCGCCACCTGGGCGGTAAAAAATAAAAAACTGTCCCCCTTTGGCGCTTTGTGTTATACTGAAAGTACCAAGGGGGATTTTTATGCGCGTATTTGATTTTGACAATACCATTTATGACGGTGAGAGCGTCATCGACTTTTACCTGTTCAGCCTGCGCCGCAATCCAAAGGTAGCACGCTATGTGCCGGTGGTGCTGTATCACCTGCTGCGCTATAAATTGGGGCGCACCACCATGGCAGACTTGGAGCAGGCCGGACGCAAGCACGCCGCCCAATACCTCAGCAGCTTTGACGACCCAGAGGGGCTGGTCCGGGACTTTTGGGACGGGCATATACGCAAGATCAAAGCCTGGTATCACCCGGAAAAGGACGATGTGATCGTCACCGCCTCGCTGAATTTGATTATGGACGAGGTGTGCCGCCGCCTTGGGGTGCAGCACTGTATCTGCTCCGTGGTGGACCGCCAAACCCTGACGGTGGAGTATATCAACTTCAGCGCCAATAAGGTGTCCGCTTTTCGCAAATGCTTTGGAGCAAGCGCCGTACCGGACGCATTCTATACCGACAACGCCGCCGACCTGCCCATGATCCATCTCTCCCGCACCGCCTACAAAGTCCGCCACAACCGCATAACCCGAATTAAATAGCAAAAAATCCCGCCCGAGCAGGCAACACCTGTATCGGGTGGGATTTTTTTATATTTCTGCTTTACTCGTCGTCGGAGGAGAGTTTGAGCACTGCCAGGAAGGCCTCCTGGGGCACCTCCACCTGACCGAACTGGCGCATACGCTTTTTGCCCTCTTTCTGCTTTTCCAGCAGCTTTTTCTTACGGGTCACATCGCCGCCGTAGCACTTGGCCAGCACATCCTTGCGCAGGGCCTTTACCGTCTCGCGGGCAATGACCTTGCCACCGATAGCCACCTGCACCGGTATCTCAAACAAATGCCGCGGGATATGCTCCTTGAGCTTCTCCGCAATGCGGCGCCCCCGCTGGTAAGCCTTGTCCCGGTGGATAATAAAGCTCAGCGCGTCGATGGTATCGCCATTGAGCAGCACATCCACCTTCACCAAATCCGAGCGGCGGTATTCCTTGATCTCATAATCGAAAGAAGCGTAGCCACGGGTGCGGGATTTAAGTGCGTCAAAGAAATCATAGATAATTTCATTTAGCGGCAGCTCGTAATGAATATCTACCCGATCCGGGGTGATATAGCTCATATTCTTAAAGATCCCCCGCCGATCCTGGCACATATCCATAATGGTGCCCACAAACTCACTGGGCACATAAATATTGCAGTCCGCAAACGGCTCCTCGCAGTAGTCAATCAGGGACGGATCCGGGTAATTGGTGGGATTGTCGATCTCCACCATGGTGCCGTCGGTCATGTGGATCTTGTAGATCACCGAGGGCACGGTGGTAATCAGATCCAGGTTGTACTCTCGCTCCAGGCGCTCCTCAATAATCTCCAAATGCAGGAGACCCAAAAAGCCGCAGCGAAAGCCAAAGCCCAGAGCGCCGGACGTCTCCGGCTCATAACTTAGGGACGCGTCATTAAGCTGCAGCTTCTCCAGCGCGTCTCGCAGGGCCTCATAATCCGCACCGTCTGCCGGGTACACACCGCAGAACACCATTGGGTTCACCTTGCGGTAACCGGGCAGCGGCTCCGCTGCCGGCGCATTTGCCAAAGTGATGGTATCGCCCACCCGGGCGTCAGAAACGGTTTTGATGGACGCGGTAATATAGCCTACCTCGCCGGAGGAGAGCACGCCGGTATTCTCCATGGAAGTGGCCCGCATACGACCCACCTCCACCACGGTAAACTGGGCACCGGTGGCCATCATACGCATGGTATCGCCGGCCTTGATTTTGCCGTCCATTACGCGCACATACACGATCACGCCACGGTAGCTGTCATAAACCGAGTCAAAGATCAGCGCGCGCAGGGGCGCATTGTCGTTGGCAACCGGCGGGCGGATCTCCGTCACAATCCGCTCCAGCACCTCCTCCACATTCTGCCCGGTCTTGGCAGACACGCGTGGGGCGTCCATACAGGGAATGCCCACCACTTCTTCCACCTCCTGGGCCACCCGCTCCGGGTCCGCTGCCGGCAGGTCGATCTTGTTGATCACCGGCATAATGTCCAGGTCGTGATCCAAAGCCAGGTAGGTGTTGGCAAGGGTCTGCGCCTCTACGCCCTGAGAGGCGTCCACAATCAAGATAGCGCCCTCGCAAGCCGCCAGCGAGCGGCTGACCTCGTAGTTAAAGTCTACATGGCCGGGGGTGTCGATCAGGTTAAATTCGTAGTGCTCGCCGTTTTTGGCGTCATAACCCAGCGTCACTGCATGTGCCTTAATGGTAATGCCCCGCTCCCGCTCCAGGTCCATATCATCGAGAATTTGCTCCTGCATATCCCGCTGCTGCACAGAGCTGGTCAGCTCCAACAGTCGGTCCGCCAAAGTGGACTTGCCGTGGTCAATGTGGGCAATGATGGAAAAATTGCGAATGTTCTCTTTCTTTACAGCCAATGGTCTTCCTCCGAAAGTCAATGAATCAGCGCCCGGGCTCCGAAGATGGCCAGCAGGCACAAGCCTACGCTCAGCAGCGCATACAAGATCGCCGGTGCCGTGCGCCCGCTGCTCAGCAGGTCATAGGTCTCCAACGAGAAGGTAGAAAATGTGGTAAACCCGCCGCAAAGCCCCACCTTCAAAAACAGCAGCAGCGGCTGGGAGTTGATTTTATGCCTTTCACACAATGCGGCCAGCAGCCCAATTCCAAAGGCGCCCAGCATGTTGATGCACAGAGTGATAATGGGAAAAGGCGTTTGACGCACCGGGATCAGTCCAAGCAGATAGCGCAGTATTGCACCCACAAAGCCGCCCAGACCTACAAAAAGTACGTTTATCACGGCCGATCCCCTTTGCTGTTCTTTAGCTGGCGAACCTCGCTGCGAATTTCTTTTTTTCGATGCCGCAGGCGGCTGAACAACCGCACAAGATAATAGAAAGGCAGCAAAACGGGGCATTTTTCCAGCACCGGGTAGGTGTTTTTCATAATGGATACTTTGGGAAACAGGCGAGAGAGAATATAGCGTCCTTTGCCGCCGTGCTCGTCCACTTTCTCCGCCATGGTCTTGCCCTTGCCGTAAACGGTACCGGAAAACATATCGTTCAACAGTTGCCGGCCGTCGTCAGTCAGTTCGCCGCCGGCAAACACAGCCTCCGCCAAACCGATCACCGTTTGGTGAAAGGGGGAGATGCTCATCTTCGCCACCATAGACTCCACATATTTCATGTTCATCTGCGGCTGCTTGGCGCGCAGCAAATACATATCGCAAAGGAATCGAACGCCGCAGCCCTCCATAATATAGTGCTTGTACATATGACCCAGAGTGAACAGATAACTATCCTCCGGGGACATACGGTAGCAGCAGGGATGATCCGGGTCCGGCACCGCATGTTGCCACACCAGCGCCGCCGGAAAGGCAGTTTGCAAATCGGCATGGTTAAACAACTCCCGATGGAACTCGATCAGGCAGTTGGGTTCCTTGTAGTAATCATCGGACTTGTCCGTAGCCACCGTTAAGGTGAACTGATGCTCACGCATGATCTTGGCCAGATCGCCGCGCCGATCGGGGTCGAACAGAATATCATTATCGCTCATTTGGCGCATCATGGTCTGGGGATAAAGCGCCCGCAGAACCAAGCCCTTTAAGAACATATAACGAATGTTCTGCGCCTCCAAATCCGCACAAACGGCTTGTCGCTGGCTGTTCACATACAGGGTACGCTGCAGCTCCGTTAAGCGATAGTCGTTCCAACGCTGCAGCTGCTCCGGCGGCAGCACCGCCGCCTTTTCCAGCACCGGCAGCACGGTGTTGTATACCTGCTGGCGATTGGCCAACTGCAACAGCGCCTCCCAGTTCAAATCCGTAGGCAGCGCCGGTTTTTCCTCTTTTAAAGCACAATAGAGCAGGTGCAGCAGACTATCCTGCAAAAGGTCTCCGGTGATCGTCTGCATACTCAGTCCAGCACCCCGGCAGTCCGCAGGGTATCCAGCATTTCACGCACATCCGCCCGAGCTGTGTCTGCGTCTACATCGTATTTCTCCGTGAGCGCCTCCACCAGGCTGTCCTCCGTCTGCTCCGTCTGGAGCAGTTCAAACAAAAATGCCGCCGTGGGATTGTTATGGATCACACCGTTAAAGTGCTTCATGGCCTTGCCGGTAGCAATGGCAAAATCCTCGCCATCCACATGCCCCAGCACCATACCGTCTTTCAGTTTCATTTACCTCGTCCTTTCTTCAAGCGATCTGCTTTTTATCAAATTCACACTAAATAGACTTGCTTTCGAGCTTACAAACTTAGCAATTCTTACTGATAATCTCAATTCGACAAACTAATTTCAATTTCCTTTAAAGTTCTTCCATTTTTTGCTTTCCATGATCGAGGTCCACTTGCGCTGTAACCCAAAACGAAATCAGCCGCAGCAGACGAACTTGAAAATAGAATGTCCTCAATTGTCGTCAAATTTTCGACCTTAGTTGAATCAAGCAAATCTTTTCGCAATTTCAACATTCCGGGGCTCAACGATTGTGCTGTTGTTTCATTCACTGTAGTTCCGGATAGCACCACAAAGCCCTCAGAAGTTACCATACCTCGTGCGTTTACAGAACCACTTGTAATATAGAGCACCTCATCATCAATTTTACGACTTGATAAATCTGCCTGGACCAAGGGCTCTAACACTTTATATCCTAGTGCATTGATTAATGTTTTGACATTATCAATAAACTCTTCCATCACGGCTTTTTGTGAGTCTTTTAAAACTGTATTCTGATAAGTGTTTTTAGTTAGCACTAAATACCTTTTGCTCTCTCTCGCAATCTGAACAAATTGATTTTCAAGATATCTAATCATCGCTTTATTTAAGTCTCTTCCCACAAAAATAACAGCAGTATTCCAATAATATGTTTCTTTATCGGATTGGTAGTCCCTAACATGCTGTTTAAGTCTTTCTTGAACATTCTCGGCTTCTCCAATATACACAGAATCCGATCCATCGTCCTCTTTACAAAACAGGAAATAAACGCCCGGTTTAGTAATATCGTCATTATTGCAAGAAGAAAGTTCAACACGCGGAATCTTAACTGCCATTCCATTCCAATTTGACAACTCAGCCGTAATCAAACTGTCTGCCGTTCCATTAACTAGAAACAACTCTATTACCTTTCCATAGGTCATTAAAACACCTTCCCATCAAAATATTATTATGCGGTATAAAAAGGCTGAAAAGTTAAATTATAGTGCCATAAAACACGCTATTGATCATCCATTCTTTTCCACCAGCACCACGGTCTCCACATGGCTCGATAGGTCCGGATTGATGTCGGTCATCAGGAACCTGTCCCGGCTAATATGGTATGTACCAAAATATCTCCGTTTGTTCGTGGAAACATATCCACAAATTCTGTGGCAAAAATATCTTGATACATTCTGCTATCCATATCGCTGCCTGAACCTCGCCCGTCCACGGAAAAAGTTCAACTTTTTTATTCGTTTCTACTATTATAGTGATTCAAACATAAAAGTCAAATTTTGCGAGGACCCGCCATCGTCTCAACCTTGTCCGTTCTTCCTACAAAGAACAGGTCAACGGCTATTTTAGCCCTAATTGATGGCCTGTCTCCCATGCACTCGACCTTATCATACCTGAAAATCCAGCATTGAAAGAGAGAACCGATCCTATTACTTCTTCGCATTCTCTTCCCATTCCAGCATGTACTTATCAAAATCAGACATAAATAATCTGTCCTGAATAACACGATACTTTTCAAATTCAGTCTCGGCTTTTGCCTTGGCAATCTCTGCCGTGATCTTGCCTGCATCCTGAAGAACCTCTCTGTCATCCGCCATCAGGAATAGGTCCAGACGCTTTGCCCACTCCTCCATCGTCATCGGGATGTGACGTTCTGCACGGTCCTCTGCCAGATCCAGGTATGCCGAAACGATACGCTCTAAGGAACGCATTTCCTGCTCTGAAAGATAATTCTTTGCAACACTCACATCACTTTTTACAATCTTGCCTTCCGGTGCTGTTGCCCATGTGGTCAATCCCATATGTGGCTTGTCGGCATCTGCTCGCTCATAAATCAATTCTGCTGCCGTATGGCCGTGAACTGCATAATGCATCTTGTTCTGCACCTTTGCAAAAAACTGCTTGGTCGTTTTTGCTGTGCGATCGTAATCAAGAGCTGTGGCATAGATGTCCGTTATCTTCTGATAGAACCTACGCTCAGACAAACGGATCTCACGAATCTGCTCAAGCAAACGATCAAAGTATTCTGTTGTGAGCACAGAACCACCGTTTTTTAAGCGCTCATCATCCATAACCCAGCCTTTGATGGTATAGTCCTTTACGATGCCATTGGTCCACTTACGAAACTGCACTGCTCGTTCATTATTTACCTTGAATCCAACAGCAATGATCATTTGAAGATTATAATGTTTCGTATCACGAGTGACCTGGCGTGAACCTTCGGTTTGAACTATCCGGAAATTCCGGATAGTTGCCTCTTCCTCAAGCTCTGAGTCGGAATAAATCTTCTTAATATGCTCATTAATTGTACGAACATCCACATCATATAATGTGGCCATCATCTTCTGTGTCAGCCATATATTCTCATCCTCATAGCGCATCTCAATACTGTCCTGCTGGTCGCCGACAGAAGCAACATAGGTCAGGTACTCTGCAGCGCTGGAACGGATGGTTATTTCGTCTTTTTTCTTTTTCAAATAGGAATCCTCCTTTTGATTTCTTATCGTCTCATATTAAAACATTTTTACCATAACAGTTATATCAATTGAAACATAATCTTTAATACAAAAATGTATGATTTTCTAGTGAACTTTTCTCAGAATAAAAATTTCTTTTTAATGTCTTATCATTCAATAATAACTCACCAATTGCTCAAAGGATATTACTATACCTATCTGTTTTAATAATTCTCTTCTTTGAATGTACAACTCATATAATATTTCTTTATACGAGGCACCATAATGCAATATATTATGACAATTACTACAAAGTGATACAATGTTTTGCTCTCTGTCCAAATCAATTCCTGGGAAATCACGGTGCGCTGATAATGGGACCAAATGATGTGGCTCTGTATAATTATCAGATCTATTTCTTCGTTTAAAAACAAAATGTGAATTATCCACTTCGCACAAATACTGTGCTCGCCTCAAAGCGCTCCTCGCCTCACTTTGTTTTCGTGGATATATGTATTGTGTTCTCTCTGCAATTAAAGGAGCTTCCTTTAGAGTAGTATCATATTGAATTTCTTGATTGAAATGTTCGATAAATTGTCGTTCCTCTACACTCTCTGTTTGAAAATCTTCTCTAATAATTTCTTTAACCAAAATATTTTTAGCTTTTTCTATTGCTTTTTTATCCACACGTTTGCTCTCAATAATAATACGTAATGCTTCCTTCTCCTGCCCTGATTCAAATATATGCCTTGCTCTCGGGATTCGAAAGTTTTGACTATCTGACTTCGACCCAGGATTCTCCGAAAGAATTTTTTTAGCCAATTCGTCTTTTGAAATAGAAAAGTCTTTGAAGTCATAATAAAAATTTACAAATACAGCTTTTCCAACTGCGGCTAATGTTTTATTTAAATCTTCATACTTTGTATCTTTCAAAATATCACCCTCATATTTCTTCCATTCCTGTGCGCTTCAAATATTGATAAGTCCTATCATAATAATCCTTGTTTCTTGATGGATCTTCATCTGAACCTTCAGGAACATAAATAATCAATCCTTGTCTCGCTCTAGTTAACAAAACTCGATAGGCATTTTTTAGATATCTCTGCCTTCGTTCCTGATTAACATGATTCCATTTTGTGCCTCTAAACTTAAAATAATCAAAACCTTCCTTCGTATATCTAAAATCAGCATCCCATGCTAGTATTGCATAATCTACCTCTAAACCTTGTACTTTAAATTCAGACGCCGCCACTTCTAAATAATATGATGAGTCAACATTATCTTTTCCATTTAAAAACCACCCTACATGATTTATATCTGATGGAACCCATATACCTTCAGCTCGTAATCTTTTTCCTTCTGAGCTTGCTAAAAGTCCATACCTTTCTGTTCCACGAGCCTTATCTTTCACCCATTTTTTTGCGATTTCAAAATCCCGTGTCAAAAAAATCGGATATGATTGTTTAAGCTCGTTATTGACACTTTGTGCCTCTTCCGCCTTTTCATCTAACAGTAGTTTTACAAACTGAGCTAATTTTTCGCTTCTGAACGAGCGTAACGAAACCCCTAGATGCAGATCGGAAATGCAGTGATACTTTCGTCCATGTAGCAATGTTGAAATATCTGATTTTCCTACATATTCTGTATCTGTAATTTTATCCGACAGATATACCTTCCAACCTGGATAATTATCGGCCAAAGTTTCAAACCAATCCTGAATTCCTGCTTCCCCGTTATATATTTCTTGTCCACCACCCACAAGACAAACTATAACGGCCCAATCTTTATGTCGGTTCATAATGCTAATCAAAAATTCAGGTTCCGATTGATTAAACTGGGGGATGCCTTTTTTCCGCTTCATAAAATCAGCGAATGACTCTTTGTTCCATGCTCTTTGAGCCTCATCAAAAATTGCTACCTTCTCTACTGGTGCCATATCCGTAGTCAAAGCTTCATCTCTAAACTTATGAATAATTTGAATAAAAGCTTTCGTTTCCCGAAGAGCTACTTTCTTAGTTATGCCTTCTCTCTCCGCACGATCTATTGCAAGCGCATTTTGCAAAACATCAACTAGTGGCCCATTTCCTGAAAGAAAAATAGCATGTTCATCTTCATTAAAATTATGACGTTCGTTTGCTATGTTCAAACCAGCAAGTGTTTTTCCGGCACCAGGAACTCCTGTAACAAAACATATAGCTTTTTCGTTGTTCTTCTTACACCGATCAATTATATTTGAAATCGCCTCTGTTGTTATCGTTAAATTCTTTGCGCCAGCATCATTTCTAGAAATATCTTCAACTCCATGTTTTCTATACAATGCCTGCGCAGCTTCAATGATAGTCGGTGTAGGAACGTATCTTGAATTTATCCACTCCAGTGCAGATAACGGCGTGTCATTAATTCTCGAAATACTTTCTCGAATAGTACTGCCAATATTTTCTTCATTGCAAAAAAGAGTATTATGAATATTATCCGACATACAATAATATTCATTCTGTATCTCTACCGCCTTTGTTGAAACATTGATCGGAACAAGATATCTAGTCCTACTTTTATCATGAAAGTATTTTAAATCCAGTGCATAATCCATCACCTGATCTGTGGTAGATTTCTTGTACTCTTTATCTCCCACCTTAAACTCTAGAAGAAAAATAATTCCTTCTATTATACATATCACATCTACTCGGTGTCCCATTCTAGGTATGGTATATTCAAAAATAATGTCACCATGAGAAAATTCAAATAATTGTTCCTTTAAAATTTGGATCTCCGATCTCCAAGCCATCTTTTGGAGATCGGTAGTCTCAAACTCATCATTAATCAATAATTGGCCGAGAACAGACTCATCATCTTCTAATATAAAGTTGGTTATAGAATTAAAATAGTATGCTCTTTGGCTCATAAGTATCTCCTTATTTCTTTGATAATGCTTTATTAAGCTGGCTAGCCAATTTTTTTGCTATAGCTTTTGCCATTATAGGCGGCACCGCGTTTCCTACTTGCTGATATTGCTTATCCTTTGTTCCACAGAAAACAAAACTATCTGGAAATGTCTGCAAACGAGCTGCTTCTCTTATACTTACTGCTCTGTCTTTTGTAGGATGCACCCACATTGATTTACGCACATTGACAACGGTACCAGACGGCTCATCGTATTTTAAACGAAGGTAAATTGTATTCTGAGTTCTTGTAATATCTGTATAAGTGTTTGTTTTCATTTCATCAGATAATGAATGAAAATTTTGTCCCTGATCTAACGCCTTAAAACGTTCCATAGCTGTTGGTGTCGTTTTCGTTATAATATGATTATGTAATATCTTAGAATCGCGAAGTGTCTGAGCCAAATCACTTAAATCAGTTTTAACTTGTAGCTTTATGCCATTTTTATCATCAGATACATTATAGACTGGCTCAACATCTTCTAAATCTTTAATCGCGTCCGCAACTGTCCTATATGGACCATCTTTAAATTTTCCTTCCGGAAGTTTCACTTCATCCGTAATATCTTTACGAATCCCCATTACTATAAAACGCATTCTTTTTTGCGGAGCTCCAAACTGAGTTGCTGAAAGAACATCTGCCGAAATTGCATATCCGTCATCATCGTTGGTCCCCTTTAGCTTTGCCTTTAAATAATCAAAAACTGCATATGAACGTATATTGGCTATCAGTCCTTTATTGTCAGTATAGCTATCAACCACAATATCGTTTTCAAATATTTCCTGTGCCTTACTTATCATTCTTTGGTACATAATTGCTGGTTCAATTAGTGCCTTGATCTGAGATTCTTCTATTTTCCCAGCGTAATAATCCAGCATTGCATTAAACGCAACCATATCAGCGTTGATGATGAAATCATTTTCATTCGGTCTGATGTGCTTCTCTGATATTTTTATCAAACGTGGTCTATGCTTCTCCAATACAGCTTTAAATTTGGTTGCATTCTTAGATGCTTTATAGATAACGTTCAATTCGAGATAATCAAAATCATCCCATTTATATCGAGCAATTTCTTGCTCAGACTGCACAATGTTAATCGCTCCATCAAACATAAACTCCGCATCCAGTAAAGCCAACTCCGTATTAGCAGTTTCAATCACATTGCTTTCCACTAATTCTAGATCATCCTCACATAGGTAGAACCTGTGAACATCTGATCTAAGCATACTCACATTTTCCATTACAAATGCCTTGGGTTTTAGTTCTAAGATTGCTCTAATATACTGTTTCACCAGAGAATTATTCTGGCTAATTGCATGATTTTTTTGCCTATTTGCATTAGAAAATCCCTGACAAGGTGGTCCTCCAATTACCACATCAATATCGCCATATTTTTCTTTTATTTCCGCGAAATTAGCATCTCTAACATCTCCGAATACAGCTACTCCAGGATGATTTTTCTTATATGTCTCCTGCATAGCAGGATTAAATTCATATGCAACTTTTATATCGAATTTTTTTGTTTGCATAAATCCCAGGCTCAATCCCCCGGCACCCGCAAACAAGTCTATTGTATTAAACATAGTTCCTCCATCTTACGCTTCAATATTAAAGCCTTCTTCGGAGGCTTTGCGTAGCAATGCAAGTAAGCGTTTGCATTGATAAGTGTTTGGTATTTTAGCAGGCATTTTACATGCAATCGCCAATGCAGATACATCTGTAGGTGTAACCATATGATTTCTAACAACAAACTCTGATAGTCGCATCCACATTTCTACCGGATAATTTACTACTGTAGTCTGAGCCTGAATTTCATTTACAACCTTCTGCTCTTTTTTAGCGGACTTCTGTGCATCCTTCTGTTCATCAATAGTAATTAAATAATTTTCAATATCTTCAGGAATATCAATATGGATTTTCTTCACATCTTCCCAACAATCATTTCTCTTACACCACTGAGTAACGTTTGCAACTTTTCTTGACGGATCAGTTATTCGAAGAAGAACCCGCTCTGCCAATGCGATTAAAACTGTACCCACTTGTTCAGGTACACTTTGTCTATTCCAAATTAGCATCAAATCAAGTTCCTGTCCTTGATATTGACTATGCAACAATCTTCTAAATTGTGCCAATGTGTAATATATGATATTTGCACGATATCCACCCTCATACCAAGGCTGTTTGGGTATTGTCTTCTCTAGATATTGGAACAAGAGAATCAACGCCGCAGTAGTTTGGAAATATCTCTCATTAAACTGTTCCTCATTTGTATTCCATTGCTCATCTATATACTCTGCAAACGAATTAAAATTGGTCTGTGCACCTTTACTCACAATCTGAGGGAATCCTCTCCATGTATTCTGAACCTTTGCAAGATCTGTTTTCTTAATCACCTTATTTTTAGGATGTTGCAACTCGAATTGTTTTTTCTTTGCAGGTGTCAAGCGCATTTGTTCTTGCAGATATTGTCCTCTTGCTCTTTCATAAAACCATTTCGTTTCATACTGTGCACCTTCAGATGCCGGTGCAAATAAGTGTCTTGATATTTGTTCCATACGACGATGAAATGGATGAGATGCAAAAAAGTCTGCATCACTAACCTTATTCTGACTGTTTGATGATCTAGAAATATTTCTGATTAACTCGTCTGACTCTTCTGGTGTTGATTCATCAATTGAAGTCAATTTCATTTGCACAAAAATAGATGACAAATCTGCTTTGTCTTTATATCTTGCATTTGAAATAGAGGCCGTTGTCTGTCCACCATTAATAATCTGAAAATCTCTAACAAAGGTGATAAATCTTCCATGGTTTGTATCCTCTATCTCAACATCCATTGCAGTTGCTGATATACCGTTATTAAACGCAAAAAACATCTGCGGATTGTTCAAGATAGTCCCTCTTATTTTCTTATTGACTGCCACTTTAGTAGATAAGAATGATCTGACATTTCCCTCCAAAAGTTTACTTCCATACTTGTCATATATATCAGCCAAAACAGTTCCAGGAATTACTCCCAGATAGCTACTGTATTGTTCTGTAGACGCTGAGCTAGCTTCTATACACGGAATACCTTCACCACAATATTCTTTAAAGTCAATCTCAATAATCTGACGGCCTTGCTCTGAACAACAGACTCTGAACAAACGATCAATATCCCATATCTGACCTTCTACCGGAATAGAATTATAGTCATCAATTTCTACGGTCTTTATAGCAGCACTCATATCTGCATCGGTAAATACAAGAAAACGATATTTACGAATCGCCTTTTTGTTATACCTTAAAAGATCTACTAAGTCTGCACATGGTGTACTCATCTCTATTTCTTGATATAAATTAGTTGTCAATGCTACATCAAGAAATTTCATAAGCAAGCCAAAATCCTTATTCGCAGCTGTTCCGGTAAGTCGGCGTTCCAAATCATTACCATCAAAATCCGCAATAATAAGATTCATCGTATTATCGAATTCATCGTATACATAACCGTCTACTCTATAATTACTACGCCCACTTTTGCCTTTATAAAAAGACGGTGTGAAATCTGATAACGCCTCAGCATCAATTAGATACTGCGCCATATTATCTACAAAGGATGCACATGACCCTTCTCCTGTAACTGCTGCAGCAGTTTTTATACTCTCTATAAAATCTTTTTTAAATTCGGTAGAATCCATGCTAACATCCTCCCATTTTCGTTACTTTTCCCAGCTTTTTATGCTAGGGATATCTATCTGATAAACAGCATTCGTTATTTCTGTCGGAACATCAACTCTCCGTATTCGCGGAAATGATTCATTTACAGTGTATACTTGCTTTGAGGACACACTAAAATGCTGTTTATCATATTCTTTCATGTCAATATAACCTGCGGCGCCAAGTTTTAATATTAGCTCATCTGGATTTTCGCCGTGTCGTGAAATCAACTCTATTACCTCATGAACCAATCCATATAACGTGAATGATTTTGGTTGATCCGGTGCACATTTATCGATACGATAAATAACCAATTCTCCTTCATCATTTCTATCTAATTGCTCAACAGAAGAAATTGATATTTCTGAAGATGAAGCACCTGTAGATTTAATCTCATGCCAACAATCTGCATATACAAAATCTTGATCTGCTCCTTCTGAACCAACCCAGCCTTCTAAAGCAACAGACGGTAGCATTCCATTTTCTATTTGTTCCTTCAGGAACAACAACTCTCCAATGAGACCTTTCTGTGTATTACTACCTAATACCGCATTGCTTTTATGGTCTAATAGTTTTAACCATGCGTTATATCTGCGCAATACTTTAAGCAATGCAATATCATCAGTTTCTACATTGGAATACTCGATAATATCTCCTGCCATTGTTATGAAAACATCTTCCTGTTTTCGATCCATCAATGTAAAGGAAATTGCATATTTTCCATCCTTCCTCTGATTACATGAAGCATCGATACATTTTGACGAATCTATTTTTTTAATTGCCTTTTGGCTCACTATTACAACAGACTTATGCTCCGGTGTTGCATATCGAACATACCACTCAAGCGGATGCTTTACAGATAATTTCAATGCTCCACCAGAATAGTAATTAATAGTATTCCACTTTTCTCTTAATTCATTTTCTTTACCACTCATTACATATCCTCATCGTCATCATAATTGTCATAAACGTCCACCCAATTTCGCAACTCAATTAAGTTAACCTTATAATTTGCAGTTTCAGTGGAGCCACTAGTTTTAGGGAATCCCACTCCTAACGCGAATAAAAATTCAGGTAAATCTTTATTCTCAGACTTTGAATAATCGGCTTGTATTATATGTAGCATTAAAATAGGATCTCTGTTGGCTATCAAATACGCTTTGTCCGGAATATTTTTCTTATTCGCATTTCCTGGTATATTTCTATATGCTTCTTCCGCATCTTGAATCTCTTTTTTCGTTAATCCAATTCGTGTGCATCCACCAGCTCCAACACGTAACTTAGTACCACTCACACTGATCATTTTCTTATCAGCTAAAATTTTTCTTTTTTCTGTCCCTTCGATCTCTAATATTTCTTCACCACACTGCAACGGCTCATCGTATGGAATACCGGTTCCAGATTTTATCAATACTACATCCCATCCATTGCTCCAATGATGACTCTCTATAAATTCCGCAAGTGCTCTACCATTGAAACTCAAATGCCATGGATTTGTCTCGAAATCTAGCAATAATTGAGCAATATTATCCCCAGGAACATTTTTCCAGTAATAATGTCCTCTCGTACGCTCTTCATCAAAAAATCTATCTCCAATACTACTCAATGAATTTACAAAATTCTTGAATGCTGTCTCATTTGAAGCCAAAATGTTTTTTGATGCTTTTAATCTAGGTGTCTCAAGTAAATTACCAGAGACTGTAACAGGACACGTCAAATCAGTTGCTGTACGCATTTTGTTTCGCGCGGTCACGATTAATGCTCCAGGATCTTGTCGAACTTTCAGGCCAAAGTCTCTAGGAGTTTGATTCGCGTTTCTCATTTTCGAGATTTCTTCCTTAAGTTCAGCTGTTGCTCTAGTAATTTGTCCATACCAATCGATTGCTTCTGGTGTCATCCATACCTTTGCAACATCCCCATAGTTTGGTCTATATCCGAACCAACGCCCCATCTGCAACAGAGTATCATACATCTTTGTATTACGATGGAAATATGTTACGCCAAGGCCCTCTAATGTCAAACCTCTAGACATACTATTTCCACCTACTGCAATCACTCGTAAACCATCATTCTTATGATTAAAATAGTCTAAGCTTGCAGCACCAGTTTTCATATTTACCGCACGAACTTCAATAGGGGAAATTGCCTTATGCAAATAATTTTTAAGCAAGTTTTCCCATTCTATTCCCACAATTCCGCTCAAATGATACTTGTCCCAAACAACATGCATTGCTTTTATGTTCCTGATTTTTTCACTTTGAGAAAGTGGTAATTTAGCATAGTTTCTAACATCCGATTTTACCTGATCTAACCAAACATTCAGCATTTCTTGTATCTGATTTTGAACATTGGTATAAAGGCTTATATGTACCATCATAGATCTATGTTCTGTAAGATCACCTCTATAGTCACGAATTGCATTTAGCAACAAGAAATAATATGCGGCTTCATATAGATCCTCTGGTAAATCTTCTACCACAAAGTCTTTTTTATGTTTCGGAGGGAAGCACGCTTCTAACTCTTCTATATCAATCTCTTGGAGCATGTGATCGCTATCAGAATTTTCACCAAATATCCTATCCGCGCCAATATAATTAGTAGGAGCAGATAGTGCATAGATAAAATCAGCTGGAAAGAGATCATCGTCTTTTTCCGGATCAATAAAAATATTTGCAAAAGGCGTTGCTGTAATACCTAAATAAGTAGTTTTACTGAATAAATTCAATAAGCGTCTGATACAGTCATTAATTGCAGCAGGCTGTGAATCTTCGTCTTTCGTATTAACTGATGCGTTGTCAGCCTCATCATCAATTAGCATAAGCGGAAGATCAATCTGTCCGGCGGCATTTTGCGCATTATTATCTGACAGCCACTTGATTAAGTTATTCAAAATCCTTTTATTCTTCTTCACCACTAAAATAACAGGACAATTAACATTTTCGATGCCCAAATTATTGTTTCTCAGAATACCGCTATCAAAATCTTTAGTTACAGAAGTAAACGCAACGATTTTTTTATCTGTTCCATATCTTCCTACTCCGACCGGCTGATTCTTTATACCCTGTTCAGCTTTAGGATCCAGATAATATTCGCTCTTTCTTCCGGTGCATTCGGCATCTAATCTTTCTTGTGTTTGCTTACGTAAGTTCTCCTGCATACCAGCTAAAACAATAATAATTCGATAACCAGTATCTGCTGCTTTATTGCAAATAGCTGTGTAATTAGCCGTTTTACCAGACTGCACGTCACCAAGCACCAGCCCTTTTATTGCAAAATGATCTTCTGATGGATCGCCACATAAATCTAATATTTCATCAGAAACTTTTCCTAGATTTGTTGTAACTCTTGGATTCCAATGTTTAATTTCTTCCAGATACTTCTTGTATCTATTCCAAAAGAAGAAATCGAAATCTGCTCTCTTGGAAGGCAACCAGGACTGATGCCCGTTATTACGATCGTTAATATATACTCCTACATCCATCTGGATGACTAATGATTGCTTGAGTCTAGAAATTATCTCTGCGAATTCATCATCTGAAACCGGCATAATAGGTGCATTTGTATTTCTTAACAAAGTTGCTTTCTCCAAAAATTCATCTTCTGTAGGTGGAACTTCCTTATAAAGATTGTTAACAACTGCGGAGATTAAACTTTCTAATTGTTCAACATTTGGATTAATCATTTTTCAAAATTTCCTCCTTAAGCTTCTCTACTATATCAAGGTGTGACGAATATGGATCAATACAAGCAATGGCATCAAGCAAATTACATTTTTCTTGCTTGTCAGCACACATCGTAATCATTTCCTGTAGTGATTTTACTATTTCTACATCTGACTGCTCATTATCATTGGTAATTTGCTCATCATTATTCAAATCCACATATAATTGATTAAGAGGCAATCCCATCTCAATCTGTTGCAACAATGCATTTAATGACACCTCTATATCGGGATGTGCTTTAATCATTTGTTGCACAAGTGGATGCTCGCGATTAACTTCATAATAAAATCCGCCTTGCTTATTTTTCATGCGGTTCCAAACGTGAGTTTCTGTATCACTTATTTCCTTTTTACCTCTGAAAGTCCACGTTCTTTTGCTCCGCTCAGCAATTTGATTAATAATTATCTCCAAATTCTTTCTAACTTCTGCTGGAGGCAATGCGGACGATTTCTTTATATCTAGAGTCCACAGATCATCTAATGTGTTTGGGATATCAACACGGATTCTGGCAAGTTTTGATAAGTCTCCTTGCCTCATCATTCTGAACCAAGTACCCCAAACCAACAATCTTTTGTTCCTGTATACATAAAACCCTTGTTGTTTTCGAAGTCCATCCTTCCCACCAAGCATTTTAATTTCATCTGATGTCAGCTTAGATATGTGAGGAAGAATATAAGGTCGTACTAATATTTTATTGCCCTGAATAACTAATGTTTCATCATCCATAGCTTGAACACTTTTCTCCGTCAAAAAAGGGTCAATTCCTTTTATTTTTTCCCCATTAATGGACAGCTTAAGTTTTGTGATCCCTGATTCACCTGCTAAATATCGGTGATAAACAAGAGAAAGATGATCTCTGACTCTATCAATTTTACGTCCTAACGATAGTTCAAAATTAATCTCTCCAGACTTGAGACGATCTAATTTTTGCCAGACTACTAATGTTCCTGATTCATTTTTTATCAGTTCGTCAAATTGAGGTATTTGCTGAATATCTTCTTCATCAAGAACGTTTAAAGACCAATCTCCTACTTCTGTAACATGATCTATATCCCATTGACGTCCCTCCAAATTATCCCCTTGCTTAGAAATAACAGTCAGACATCTACACTGAGATAAAGACGCTGTTTTTAATCCCAGACCAAAACGTCCTAAATCTTTTTTATCCCTTTCTTCTGTCGGATTTTTACTTCCATATTGCATAGCAATATCGATTTCTTTCTCTGTCATTCCTTTACCATTATCGAGAATTGCAATATATGCACCATCTATCGGGAAAAAATATATATCAACATTTTTTGCGTTTGCTGCGATACTGTTATCAATAATATCAGCCACCGCTGCCTCAAGTGAATATCCGATAGCTCTTGTTGACTCGATTAAAGTAGGCGCATAGGGTGGCAAGCTTTTTGTTTTCATCTTTTGCAATTCCTTTCTCTAACATTCTAATAGATGGCTTATCATTAATCACCTGCATTGTCATTCGCAGATTCATCTGGAACAACTTCAACAATATCTGAGATATCGCAATTCAAATACTCACATATTTTCAAAAGAACATCCGTTGTGATATTTGCACCCTTACCAAGCTTTGCTACAGACGCAGAACTAATTCCTGCCTTCTTAGCAAGCTCTGTTTTCTTCATATCTAATTCTACAAGTTTTACCCATAACTTTTTGTACGATAGTTTCATTCTGTCTCCTTTGGGAGGTCTTTCCTCCAGCTTGGCATAAATCCGTAGACGTGGCCGTCTTTTTCGTCTTTATAATAAGTAGTTACTTTTGCACCTGCTGCCTGCAAATCGATATCAGGCATAACATTTAAGTTATCAACGATAATTATTTGTCCGTTACCTTTATGATTAATAAAATACTGATACAGTCCGTTCTTTAACGTTGCACCTTGAGTACCATCTTCATTTTCATCAAAGCCTAGAAGAGGCGTGTCAATCATCAATATACCCGGTTTAATAAAAACATCATCTGAATTGAAGTATTCATAAAGCATTAATGCAATGACCGAATTCAAAAAAGAACGATAGCCTTTTCCTTGATCTTCCTCTTTTGACACTCCATCCATCAATATATCAAACGTCTTAAAATCCCAGCTTGCATAGCCTGCACGATAATTGCATTCTTTAAGTATCTTGTTAAGCAATTCATTAAACCCAGTACCAACTAACTCTTCAAACTCCTTCTTAGCATGATACAACGGAGGATTCTTTTTCTTTTGTAATTCAGATACCTTCTTCCGACCGAGAACCTGCAATTGCTCATTTACAAAATCAATACCAGACTGTAGTTTTGTATAATCCCTGTAACGCTGAAGATTCGTTCTATAGTCATTTATCTTCAATGTCTTTTCAGCAATAGCTTCTGAAATTTCAGCTCGACGTTTTGTTAGCTCCGATATATTTCTGCTGATGCCAATTTGTTCTTCTCGTACATTATTTTCTGTCGCAACAATAACAGCTAACTCTGAAACAATTCTCTTTGTTTCTGCTTGAATAGCTTCATCATAATTTTCGTCATGATTATCAATAGGTCCACCACAAAATGGGCAGATATCATTTTTAGGAAGTCCTTTTACAGCCTTTTCACCTCTTGAAATAAAATCAAGACGTTGCAAATCCGCTTTATACTGACTGGTCAAAGACTTATATCTATCAATCAGAACTTTGCAATTAGCCTCTTCTTGCTGATATTCAGAGATTTGTCTTATAACCGTAGCATTATCTTCTACCAACTCTGACATTTCTTGTTGTAGTGCAGAAATACCTTCTGTTAATTCCTGCATCTGCTTATCAACATCCACATCAGCAAGCTCTTCTAATTGCATTATGTAGTTCACTTTTTTATCTGACAAAGCGGAAACTTGCTCCTCTATATAAGCAACAACTGCTTTCTTTTTTTCATTTGCCACCTCCGGCTTAAGAATTTCTTCTACGCCTTTTTTATAGTCACCTGTCAACAAAAAATATAAGGATGATATCAATGCCGTTTCGTAATTAAAGTCCTTTATAATCAAAGAACCCGATTTGTCAATCTCGTCCTCATCAGCAAAGAATACATTAGCAATATTTGTCCAAGAAATCCGTTCACGGGCATATCTCGCACTCTTAGGAACACTAATAGTTTCGTTAAGGCCTATAATTCTAAGCCACAAATCATTTAAGTATAGTGGACCTTTCCCTTTATAGTTTGTATCATATATTCCATTCACCACATCGGGATGCACACATATAACTTCAGCTTGATTATCATTCAGCCTACGCTTTATCGTAATATCGCCATATCGTTTTGTGTAAAACACGCCTTTAATATCGGAATATCCAGTTAATGGTGAAAATGGATTCTTATCAGAACTAAACAAATAATAAATGCACTTTAATATCCAGGTCTTACCGGTATTTGACCTTCCCTGAATAATATTTAATCCATCATCAAATTCAATAACTCCGTCTATCTTTCCGGCTCCAGATACTAGGAGCTGTTTTATTCTAAAAGACTGCATCCTCATACCTCCTTCGATTCTGTAGCCAATTTACTTATGTACTTTAGAACCGCTTCGTCTGTATAATTTGCAAATTTCCTACAGACAATTCTTGCTCCGATTACATAAGCCTTACTATATGGTGATTGAATATTAGTAACGATTTCTCTACCTCTTTCATTAAGAGAATAAACCAATCCCTCGCCACTCTTACCTACAATCACATAATCATCTTTAACCGAGAGCTTTATTGCCTCGGTTATTTTTTCTCTTTTATTTGTAAATTCGGCAAACCCGAATTCATTATCTCCATGCAGATTCTTATCAAGCACTTTGCACTTCTTTCCATAAATACAAATAAAGTCTAATGCAGTTAACCTATCTAAATTCACTGGCTTAACAAGAACGCCCATCAGAATCAGAATGCGGAGCATATTTTCAAAAGTAGTATTAAACACTTTATTCTTCATATGGGTCTACCCACGATTTAATCGTCTCATCGTTCACCAGTATATGAACTATTCCGAGCCTTTCTAAATTTCCAATCAGATTCTTAATAAGCATTAGTTTTGATTTTGTGAGTTGAATATCAGAAATCTTTTTTAATACTTCCAACAATCTTCTATATCCATTGTCATACTCATCGTAATATGTAGTTTTAATTCCTTCAAGGGCATCTTCTTTTAGTATATCGAATTGGTTCTCGCCATCTTCATACACTTCGCTAATAGAACGTTGAATGCTCTCAGCACTCAAGTACGCTTTTCTCTGATCATAGAAGTTCATTTGATATTTTAGCGGAAGATTAGGAATATCATCAACAGTAACTTCATCTCTGGATAACGCTTCAGCGTAAGCATCACATAGTGCAGATATATAACCAGATTCAAACTCGTATATTTGAGATTCGTCCAATTTAATAGGTAACTCAATTGTATCCCCATCAATAACCAGTTTTCCATCATCAAAGTAAATGCGATTCTCTGCAAGATTTTTAATGCTAGGTTTTGGTTCATGGATTGTAAGACAAATATCCACATCATGAATACCCTTCGATAATCCATGAAAAATTTGACTCATTATATCTTGCATTGCAGATCCAAGTTCCTCTATTGCAACTGAAATACCTTTTTTTGCTAAGAACATTTGCAAATGGTCCTTATCTGCATCATAGAGATTATCGATTTCCTCTGCAAAATCGGCCCCGTCATATCTACTACAAATGAGCCCAGCTCTATTCCTTGATATAAACTTTTTCCCTTCAAAAATTTGGTCTTGCATGTTTAAGGACATTCCATTAGCCAATGGATTGAACTTATCATCCAAGGCCATTTTTTCTTCCTCTTCAGTCATCGGGGCACGCAATGTGTCTCCAATAAGCTGCACGACGAAAATACCACCACGCTCAGATGGTGCCATATATATCTTCAATTCTCCAGCTATCTCATGAAAATACACTACGCCATACCTCCTTTGACCTTTTAGGTCAAACCACGGTCAATCGCGGTCAAACCTCAAAAATCGAAATTTTCTATAATGAATTCATATTTAACGACAAGGCATAAAGTCCTTTAAAAGTATAACACAAAATTTTACGTTTTTCAATCTTCTGCGAGTTATCGTTCATAAATAATTTACGAACGCAAATAAATTCTTTATCATTTGCAGCGATGAAAACACTAGTCCCAGATATGACATTAAACTGTCTAACTTGGTCATCAGCTCACCATCTTCGTGGCCACGTGGTGTGTTCGTAGTTGATGAACAAGAGAACATTATCAATAGAGTGCCAGCTTACGAACGGCTGGTCACCGGAAAGAAGCGGAGTTATCCGCATGAGGTGACCATCTTATGAAAAACACTGGCAGCCATAACGGTTATCTCCGCTTCGCACATGAAGCCAACGGAGGTAAAAGTTATGGCAATCAAAGTAAATCAGAGTAAACAGTATCGTATCTACATCAAGGAATCTAAGAGCTGGGTGGATGTAAACAAGGAATTCTACACGAACTACTATCGTGACATCAATTCCTATCGCAAGCGTCAGCAGGAGCATGGCCGTTGTGTCTGCCCTGCAAGTAAACGCTATTTATGCGATATGGACTGCATGACCTGTCCGTATGCCAAGGCTGGCGACCAGCTTTCTCTCGATAACACCGTAAGCGACGGTGAAGGAAATGAAAAGAGCTGGCTTGATGACATGCCGGATGAATCTGTAGCTATCGTAGAAATGATAGAGGACGCAGAACTTCTTCGTGCCCTCTATGCAAAGCTGAATGAGCTGGACCCGGAAGGTCGTCTTATCTGCCAGCTTATTATGGAAGGAAAATCGGAACGTGACTGCGGCAAGGAAATTGGTCTCTCTCGTAATACATTCGTGTATCGCAGGGACAAGCTGTTCCAGAAGCTTCGTTCCGAGCTTAAAGACTACATCTAATATGAATGGTCGTCCTCTGATTTTTCAGGGGACGATTTTTCTTTTCTAAAAACTTTCTATGTTTTTTCGGCCAAATGGCCATCTCACCTCCATTGAGTAGTGTAAGGCGAAACAAAGCGACCTACAGAAAGCGAGGTGAACACCGTGAATCAGACCTTTCACAACAGAAACGATACTGACGCAGAAGTAATTGCTACCCTCACAGCAATCAGTCAGGTATCCGCAAGAATGGCGAAGAATCTCAGAATCATCGCCGCACAGAGACAATCCGAGGAAGGAGGAACAACAAATGTCAAAAATGAACGATATGGCTATGACTATCGAAGAACTGAGAAATGCTGCCGCTGCTATTAACGATGCAGCAGACTGGCTCGCACAGCAGTTTGGAGGAACACCTAAAGTTGCCGGGGAACCAAAGGCACCTATCGCTTCTGCGAAACCCGCACTGACCCTTGAGGAGGTTCGAGCTGTTCTGGCCGACAAGTCCCGTGCCGGACATACAGCTGAGATCCGAGAGCTTCTTAAAAAGTATGGTGCAAGCAAGCTGTCACTCGTAGATCCAAAACATTACGAAGCCCTGCTCAGGGAAGCGGAGGTGCTCTAATATGCCACCAAAAGTACATGCTCTCCTCTCCGCATCCTCTTCTGATCGTTGGCTTCACTGTCCACCATCAGCAAGGCTCTGCGAAGCCTATGAGGATAAAGGTAGCGACTATGCTGCAGAAGGCACCGATGCACACGCTCTTTGTGAGTACAAGCTCCGTAAAGCTCTCAGCATGAAAGCAACTGATCCAACCAAAAGTCTCAATTGGTACAATGCCGAAATGGAAGATTGTGCTACCGGTTACGCCAGCTTTATTATGGAGCTTTTGGAAGATGCCAAGCAGATCTGCTCGGATCCAGTTGTTCTGATTGAGCAACGAGTAGACTTCTCCCGTTGGGTAGAACAAGGCTTCGGAACTTCAGATGCTATTCTCATCAGCGATGGAACTATGCACGTAATTGACTATAAACACGGTCTTGGAATCCTTGTTTCCGCCGAAGACAATCCACAAATGAAGTGTTACGCCCTTGGCGCTCTGGAGCTTTTCGATGATATTTATGACATCGATACGGTCAGCATGACCATCTACCAACCCAGGCGTCAGAACGTTTCTACCTATGAGGTCAGCAAGGATGACCTGTATCAATGGGCCGATGAAGTTCTGAAACCTACCGCAGACCTCGCTTTTGCCGGTGATGGAAATTTCCTGTGCGGTGAATGGTGCGGATTCTGTAAGGCAAAACATGAATGCAGGGCCAGAGCAGAAGCCAATCTTTTACTCGCACAGCACGATTTCAAACTGCCACCACTGCTTACGGATTCAGAAATCGAAGTCATCCTTTCCCGTGTCGATGAACTGATTTCCTGGGCCAACGACATTAAGGAGTATGCACTCCAGCAGGCAATCAGCGGTAAAGAATGGACTGGATGGAAACTGGTCGAAGGTCGCTCTAATCGCAGATATACCAACGAAGACGCAGTATCAAAGACTGTCGAAGCCGCTGGCTTTGACCCTTATGAAAAGAAGTTACTTGGTATCACTGCCATGCAAAAGCTGCTCGGTAAATCTCGCTTCGAGGAACTCCTTGCAGCCTATATTGAAAAGCCACAAGGCAAACCTACTCTTGTGCCGGAAAGTGATAAGCGCCCGGCAATGAACACAGCAAAAAATGATTTTATGGAGGAATATGACAATGAGTAAAAATGTAAAAATGACAAATCCAATGAAGGTTATCACTGGTCCTAACACACGCTGGAGCTATGCCAACGTCTGGGAACCTAAGTCCATCAACGGTGGCACTCCGAAATATAGTGTCAGCCTGATTATCCCGAAGTCCGACACAATGACTGTTGCAAAGATTAAAGCCGCTATCGAGGCTGCATACCGTGAAGGTGAAGCAAAGCTCAAGGGCAATGGTAAGTCCGTACCTGCTCTTTCCGTACTTAAAACGCCACTTCGTGACGGAGATCTTGAAAGACCGGATGATCCTGCATACGCTGGCAGCTACTTTGTAAATGCAAATGCAACCTCTGCACCGGGTATCGTAGACGCTGACCGCAATCCTATCCTCACTCGTTCTGAGGTTTACTCTGGAGTCTACGGTCGTGCCAGCATCAGTTTTTACGCTTTCAACAGCTCTGGCAATAAAGGTATCGCCTGCGGCCTTAACAATCTGCAGAAGATTCGTGATGGCGAGCCTCTTGGCGGTAAGGCATCTGCTGAATCCGACTTTGCGACTGATGACGACGATGATTTTCTTGACTAACGGAGGTGGCAGACTATGAACACAATCACAATTAGCACAATTCTCGTAAATATTTGTATCGGCTGCTTCGCTTGCGTCGGTCTTACTACTGCCATCTCCATGATTCAAAGTATCATCAACGATCATAAACGTGAAAAGCGTGAGCAGGAAAAGGACAAGCGTGACCTCGAATACCACGAAAAGCGCATGAAAGACTTTAAGTAACTTATCAACCTGCTGGCGGTGGGCTCACTGCCGCCAGCACATTTTCTGACAAAAGGAGACAATCTATGAATGAATTTGCAGAAATCTTAAATCTATTTATTGCTAACGTCATCGCCTATACCTTTTTTGTGGCGGTATATGGATTCATCATCTACAACGTAGGGAAAATCATTTTTTACCTTGTTCGTTATGCTGTATACCATATTCGTCGTGACATCAATAAATACAAATCCAATAAAGATAAACAGTAACACAGCAGGCGGCAGGGATTTCTCTGTTGCCTGTTTTGTAGAAAGGACAATCTCATGAAAACACTTAGTATCGATATCGAAACCTACAGCGATATACCACTTCAGAAAACCGGCGTATATCGCTATGTAGAATCACCTGATTTTGAAATCTTACTCTTTGCCTACAGTGTAGATAGTCAGCCTGTTCAGGTCATTGACCTTGCCTGCGGAGAAAAAATTCCAAAAGAGATCCTTCTTGCCTTGGAGGATGAGAATGTCATCAAGTGGGCCTTCAATGCTACCTTTGAACGTATCTGTCTTTCTCGTTTCTTAGGTTATCCGACCGGAGAATATCTGAATCCGGAAAGCTGGCGTTGCTCTATGATTTGGTCCGCCACAATGGGGCTTCCGCTCTCATTGGAGGGTGTCGGTGCTGTTCTGGGATTGGAAAAGCAAAAGCTCTCAGAAGGTAAGGATCTCATTAAATACTTCTGCCAGCCTTGTGCTCCTACCAAAGCCAATGGTCAACGCACAAGAAATCGACTTTTCCACGCTCCAGACAAGTGGGCCATGTTCAAGAAGTACAACATTCGTGATGTCGAAACAGAAATGGGCATTCAGCAGAGACTGGCAAAGTTCCCAGTACCAGCTCAGGTCTGGGAAGAATATCATCTCGACCAAGAAATCAATGATCGAGGTGTCCGCTTGGATATGGACCTTGTTGCTGCTGCCATTGAGATGGATACTCGCTCCCGAAAGGAACTGACAGATACTATGAAAGAAATCACGGAGTTAGAAAACCCAAACTCCGTTCAGCAGATGAAGGCCTGGCTTTCTGCTAATGGACTGGAAACGGATACTCTTAGCAAGAAAGCTATCACAGATCTCTTAAAAACTGCTCCTCCAAAGCTCGCACAAGTTCTTACCTTAAGGCAGCAGTTAGCCAAATCCTCCGTCCGCAAATATCAGGCAATGGAAAAAACAGTATGCGCTGATGGTCGTGCCCGTGGCATGTTCCAATTTTATGGAGCCAACCGCACTGGAAGATTTTCCGGTCGTAATATTCAACTGCAAAATCTACCACAAAACCACCTGTCAGATCTTGCAGAAGCACGCTCACTGGTACGCTCTGGTGATTTTGAAGCCGTTAAACTCCTCTACGAAGATGTGCCGGATACACTCTCACAGCTTATCCGCACCGCTTTCATCCCAAGAGAAGGTACACAATTCCTGGTGGCTGACTTTTCTGCTATTGAAGCTCGTGTCATCGCATGGTTTGCCGGTGAAAAATGGCGTCAAGATGTCTTCGCCAAAGGTGGCGACATCTACTGTGCCTCTGCAAGTCAAATGTTTAAGGTTCCCGTTGAAAAACACGGTATCAATGGTCACCTCCGTCAAAAAGGTAAAATTGCAGAACTTGCCCTTGGATACGGTGGTTCTGTAGGTGCACTAAAGGCAATGGGTGCTCTGGATATGGGACTTACCGAAGATGAACTTCCTCCGCTAGTGGATGCCTGGCGACAATCCAACCCAAACATCGTCAAATTCTGGTGGGATGTGGACCGTGCCGTCATGGAAGCTGTAAAGTTCAAACATACTACCTCACAATATGGTCTTACCTTCTCCTGCAGAAGCGGTATGCTTTTTATCACTCTCCCATCGGGAAGAAAACTGGCATATGTGAAACCGAAGATTGGGACGAATAAATTCGGTGGTCAGTGTATTACCTATGAAGGCATCGGAAGCACCAAGAAGTGGGAACGTCTTGATTCCTACGGTCCAAAATTTGTCGAAAACATCGTGCAGGCCACTGCTCGTGATATTCTTTGCTACGCTATGCAGACACTCCGCTACTGTTCTATTGTCATGCATATTCACGATGAAGTTGTCATCGAAGCTGATTCCAGCATGTCGTTGGATGCAGTTTGTAAACAAATGGGCCGCACGCCGCCTTGGGCCAAAGGCCTGCTGCTGAGGGCCGACGGCTATGCGACACCGTTTTATAAAAAAGATTAGATTTTTTCGGCCAAACGACATAATCATCTCCATTTAGTAGTGGAGATAATATTTCGTTTCTATATACATCAAAAGAGACGTTCATCTCCACTGAATATTAGAGATGGACGTCCTTTTTATATGTCCATCCGGAAAGGAGGAACTTGACATGTCGATCAGCAAATATAACAACGAGGGCTATCCCGATCCTACTGCTTATGACGCACTTTCTTCTATTGAGAATGAGGCCCATGCACTACGTGCTTTCAGACCAATCGTATATATCTGCTCTCCCTTTGCCGGAGACATTGAAAAGAATGTAGCTGCTGCCAGAACGTACAGCCGCTTTGCAGTGGAACAGGGATACATTCCCATTGCACCACACCTGCTGTTTCCACAATTTTTAAATGATAGTGACCCGAAGGAACGTGAACTTGGTCTGTTCTTCGGAAATGCCATCATGAGCAAATGCTCTGAGGTCTGGGTCTTTGGAAGTCATATTTCTTCCGGTATGGAAGCAGAAATCAAACGAGCCAAGTGGAAGAATTACCGCCTGCGCTATTTCACAGAGAATCTTATGGAGGTTTAACACATGTACGAAGTAAAAGAAAATTCAAGAATTCTAAAGGACGGAACTGAAATCACAACCTACAGCAGAGATGTAGTCAGCTGCAATATCTTAGAAGTCGAGGCAGGAACTACTGGTTATTGCGGCGGTGATACCGGTCATGGCGGTCGCACTTATTTCCGCATTCAGGATGCAGCTTGCACGGATATGGAAATCCATAGCTATACCACTCGCTGTGGCAGTAATGGCTTTGAGGTCTGCCTCGGTGGTGATTGTGAGTTGGAAACCATGATTCGAGCTTTGAAATTTATTACCAAGGTTCTCGAAGATGAATCCAAGGAGGTGTATGACTGATGTTTACCATTTATTCTGCAGACGTTACCGGAAATCCCGGCAACTGCTCCTATCCTCACAAGCATGTCATCTTAGACGAGGACAGCCTGAAAGCTGCAATCTGCCACGACTATGTCTGTGCCGAATATAAAAACAGCTACCGTAACGGCGATAACTTCATCGGAAGCGACTGCCTTCCTGTGGACTGCGATAACGATCACTCTGAAGATCCGGATGACTGGATCACTCCTGATGATATTATGCAGGCCTTTCCGGGTGTCAGTTTTGCTATCCACTATAGTCGCTACAACAATCGTGAGAAAAATGGCAAGGCTGCGAGGCCGAAGTTCCACGTGCTATTTCCAATCGAATATGTATCAGATGCCTCTCTTTACAGCGATATGAAGAAGCTGGTCAATTCCATTTTCCCGTATTTCGATACACAGGCATTGGATGCAGCTCGTTTTTTCTTTGGAACAACCACAGCGGATGTCTCCCTCTATCCGGGGCGTATGAATCTGACCGAGTTTTTGGATGAGGACCTGTTTGACGAAGATCTGCCGGATGGTCAATACGACGGCTCTGCTATTCCAGAAGGAAGCCGTAATGCCACCATGTCTCGTTTTGCCGGTCGTGTCATCAAGAAATATGGTGACTGTGACAAGGCATATCAGACATTTATGGAAGAATCAACAAAGTGCACGCCTCCGTTGGAAGCATCTGAGCTTGCTACTATCTGGCACAGCGCACAACGTTTTTATGCAAGACTTTCTCAGCAGGACGGCTACATCTCCCCGGAAGTATATAACGATCCTTCCTGCTACAAACCCGGAGACTATTCTGACGTAGGACAAGCTGAGGTATTGGCAAAATACTTCTCTGGCGAGCTTCGCTACTCTCCTGCCACCCATTTCATCCGATATTCCGACCATTACTGGCAGGAATCCGAACCGGGTGCACAAGCTGTGGCTCATGAGCTTACCAGAAGGCAGCTGAAGGAAGCTGGCAACGATATGCTCGAAGCTCTCGGTAAACTGAAGAACTCCGGTGCACAGTCTCTGCTTGATTCCATGTCTAAGGCCAAAGCAGAACAATTGATGAACGATGAGCAGATGGAAGCCTATCAGGAATATATCGCTGCAAAAGCATATCAACAATTTGCTGTAAAGCGCAGGGATTCCAAGAATATCACTTCCACACTTAAGGAGTCCCGTCCGATGCTGGAGATCTCGCCACGTGACCTTGATGCCGACTGCTTCGCCATGTGTACACCAGCAGCAACCTATGATCTGCGTAAAGGAATGGCTGGTGCAAGAGAACATATGCCAGAAGATTTTATCACTAAAATCACCTCGGTGTCTCCGAATTATAAGGGCCAGCAAATTTGGTTGGACTGCCTCGATCTCATCTTTCAAGGTAATCAGGAACTCATCGATTATGTTCAGATGATTTGTGGTCTTTCCGCCATCGGCAAGGTTTATGTGGAAGCCCTCATCATTGCCTACGGTGATGGCCGCAATGGTAAGTCCACCTTCTGGAATGCTATCTCCAGAGTGCTTGGTCTTTACTCCGGCAACATCTCCGCAGATACGCTCACTGTTGGTTGCCGCAGAAATATCAAACCTGAAATGGCTGAGGTTAAAGGCAAAAGACTCCTCATTGCTGCCGAGATGCAGGAAGGTGCTCGTCTGAATGACTCTACCGTCAAACAGCTCTGCTCCACGGACGATGTTTTTGCGGAGAAGAAATACAAGGATCCGTTTTCCTTCAAGCCTTGCCACACTCTGGTCCTTTACACTAATCATCTGCCCCGTGTTTCTGCATCCAATGATGGTATTTGGAGACGACTTATTGTTATCCCGTTCAACGCCAAGATTACAGGAAGCAATGATATCAAGAACTATAGCGAGTATCTTTATGACAATGCTGGCGGTAGCATTTTGGCGTGGGTCATCGAAGGTGCCAAAAAAGTCATCGAGTCGGATTACCAGATTCCTGTACCGGAATGTGTGCAGAATGCCATTGATGAATACCGTAGCCAGAACGATTGGTTCGGGCACTTCCTTTCTGACAAATGCGAAGTTGACCCGTCCTATAAAGAAAGCTCTTCTTCTCTTTATCAGGCCTACCGCAACTATTCTCTGGATTGCAACGAGTATGTGCGCAGTACCGCTGACTTCTACTTTGCATTGGAGAAAGCCGGCTTTGAGCGAGTTACCATGAGCAGAAAGCGTTACTTTAAGGGTCTGCGCTTACGTGAGGACACTGGTGCAGACGAGGATTTTATGAATTAGGGCCACTTATGACAAGGTGTATCAAGGTGTTTTATAAAACTTTTCTTAGGCCTACAAAAATATGAATAAGAAAAAGTACGGAAAATACCATTGATACACCTTGCACATCTTCAAATTAACGGCCTGATGGAGGACAAGTATGTTAGAAAAAACGATAGAAAAGAAATTGACAGCTGCAGTAAAAAAGGCTGGTGGTATCGCACCGAAGTTTGTGTCTCCTTCTTTCGCAGGAATGCCCGACCGCCTGATCTTATTACCTGATGGGAAGTTTGCCTTTGCAGAATTAAAGGCACCTGGTGAATCCCCACGCCCACTGCAAAAGGCACGGCACAGGCTCCTGCGCTCTTTAGGCTTTCGAGTCTATGTGATTGATAGCATCGAGCAGATTGGAGGAATGATTGATGAACTTCGTACCTCATGATTATCAGGCCTATGCCATTGACTATATTGAGACACATCCTATAGCTGCAGTCCTGCTCGATATGGGTCTTGGAAAAACAGTCATTTCCCTGACTGCCATCGCTGATCTGCTATTTGATAGCTTTGAAGCCCATCGCATTCTTGTGATCGCCCCACTTCGAGTAGCCAGAGACACATGGCCTGCTGAAATCAAGAAATGGCAGCATCTAAAGCACCTGACCTTTGCTGTCTGCGTCGGAACACCGAAAGAACGAAAAGCCGCTTTAATGGCAGGAGCTGATATAACAATCATCAACAGAGAAAATCTTCAATGGCTTATCGAGTCCAGTGGCTTTCCCTTCGACTACAATATGGTGGTTATCGATGAGCTCTCTTCCTTCAAGAACCACAATTCAAAAAGGTTCAAATCTCTGCTGAAGGTAAGACCCAGCGTCAAACGCATCATCGGCCTGACCGGAACGCCAAGCAGTAACAGCCTCATGGATTTGTGGGCCGAGTTCCGATTGCTGGATTTAGGGAAACGCCTCGGTCGCTTCATCACCGAGTACCGAAACAACTACTTTGTACCGAATAAGAGAAATGGGCAGATCATTTATTCCTATAAACCACAGCCCTATGCTGAAGAACGTATCTATAGTCAAATTTCCGATATCACCATTTCCATGAAATCGACAGACCATCTGAAGATGCCAGAACTTATCTCCTCCGAGTATGAGGTCCATTTATCTGAAGATGAAGCGAATAGGTACGAGGAATTAAAACAGGAACTGGTGCTGGATCTCCCAGACGGAGAAATCACTGCAGCAAATGCTGCCTCTCTCACCGGAAAGTTGTCCCAGCTTGCAAATGGTGCCATTTATTCCGATACCGGTGAAATCATCGAGTTTCATGACAGAAAGCTAGATGCTCTGGAGGATATCATTGAATCCGCAAATGGTAAATCCATCCTTGTAGCCTACTGGTTCAAGCACGACCTCTCACGAATCAAAAAGCGCTTTGATGTGAGAGAGATAAAGTCCAGCAAGGACATCACCGACTGGAATGCCGGAAAAATCCCAGTCGCAGTCATTCATCCTGCATCTGCCGGTCATGGACTCAATCTACAGGCTGGCGGTTCCACCCTTATCTGGTTTGGGTTGACATGGTCACTGGAATTATATCAGCAGACCAACGCCCGACTTTGGAGACAGGGCCAAACCTCCGGAACCGTGGTGATAGAACACATCATCACAAAAGGAACCATTGATGAGCGTATTCTGAAGGCTCTCTCCAAAAAAGAGCTAACCCAGAATGCACTTATCGATGCAGTAAAAGCAAATCTATGACAGTCTTTGACAAAATACGACAATCCGTGCCAATCCGAGGGAAATCTATTTTCGGAGGTACATAAATGACGGCAAAAGAATATTTATCACAAGCACGCTACTTGGATAATAGAATCAAAAGCAAACTGTTGCAGATAGACTCTTTAAATGAATTGGCTACCCGTTGCACACCATCCTACTCCGATATGCCAAAGAGTCCTAACCATGAAGGCTCTCGAATGGAATCCGCCATTCTTGACATCATCGAACTGGAGGATGAAATAAGCAAAGATGTTGTGGAACTAGTAGCTCTTAAGAAAGAAATCGTAGAGGTTATCAAGCAGGTCGGAAATACCGAATACCAGACCCTATTGGAGGAGCGCTACCTCTGCTTTATCACATGGGAGCAGATTGCAGTTGATATGGGATATGAGCTGCGTTACATCCACAAACTTCATGGAAAAGCTCTGGAAGAAGTAAAAGTTCCAGTTGCCTATGAAGATGGACATGAAATGACATAGAAAGACACTAAGCTCTTCTGATATTATTATACTAGCGAAAGTGAGAATCGCAGAGAGCCTTGTAGGAGTCAATCCTGCAGGGCTTTTCTTATACCCAAACGGAAGGAGGAATACGATGCCAAGAAAGCCAAAACGTCCCTGTTCCTATCCCGGATGCCCTAATCTGACAGATGGACGCTTCTGTCCAGAGCATGAAAAGAAGGAAGCCAAACGCTACGAGAAGTACGACCGAGACCCGAATACCAAACGTCGCTATGGACGTGCATGGAAACGTATCCGTGACAGCTATGCTGATGCCCATCCTCTTTGTGAGATGTGTCTTGAGAATGGTGTCTACACAACAACCGAGCAGATACACCATGTAAAACCTCTTTCACAAGGTGGAACACATGATAGAGAAAACTTGATGGCACTTTGCAAATCCTGCCATGCCAAGATTCATGCGGAACACGGCGACCGTTGGCACAACCGGTAGGGGCGGTCTACTTCTCTACGGTGAAGTCACCGGGGAACGGGCGTGGGGGCTCACGCACAAAGTCGCAATTTCAAACGGGGTATATAGGCCCCTGAACTGGAGGTGTAAAAATGGCTAAGGACGGTACAAACCGTGGCGGCGCTCGTATTGGCGCTGGAGCCAAGAAAAAGCCCTTAGCTGACAGGATTGCTGAGGGAAATCCGGGCAAACGTGAGTTGACTGTCATTGATTTTACAGAAAGTACTGTCGATTTAGAAGGTCAGCCGATGCCCAAACCATCCAAGATGTTATCTGCAAAGCAAAAGAACGGTAAAAAGCTAGTTGCTGCAGAAATTTATAAGAAAACATGGAACTGGCTGCACGAACGTGGCTGCGCTGCACTTGTCTCTCCGGAGCTTCTGGAGCGCTATGCCATGAGTGTTGCCCGTTGGATTCAATGCGAGGAAGCGATCACTGAATTTGGCTTTCTTGCAAAACATCCAACCACTGGCAATGCTATCCAGTCTCCTTATGTGGCCATGAGTCAGAACTTCATGAGTCAGACCAATCGTCTCTGGATGGAAATCTATCAAATTGTAAAAGAAAATTGTGCCACTGAATACAATGGAGCCACACCACAGGATGATGTGATGGAAAGACTCCTGCTGGCACGGAAAGGAAATTGATATGGATTTATCGGAATTTATGAGTTTGCTAAAAAAATATCGCAGGCATTTAACCTTCCAACAGTTTAGTACGCTCAAAGGACAGGCTAAATCTGGTGATATAGATGCCGCTTTCAAGGGATTAAAAAAGTTATTGCGTAGGAGGGCCACATCATGCTAATTGAAAAGAAAAATGTCGCAGAGCTTCTTCCTGCCGATTACAATCCTCGAAAAGATTTAAAGCCCGGCGATAAAGAATATGAAAAATTGAAACGCTCCATTGAGCAGTTTGGCTATGTAGAACCTGTCATCTGGAATGCCACTACCTCTCGTGTCGTTGGCGGCCACCAGAGATTAAAGGTCCTCATCGACATGGGCATCACGGAAGTGGAATGTGTCATTGTTGAAATGGATGAAGACAAAGAGAAAGCACTGAATGTTGCTCTTAACAAAATCAGTGGCGAATGGGATAACGACAAGCTGGCCCTTCTCATCGCTGACCTGCAAGGTGCTGATTTTGACGTTTCCCTCACCGGATTTGAGCCGGAAGAACTCGAAGATCTGTTCCGTGAAGATACGAAAAAAGGTGTACAGGATGACGATTTTGATGTGGATGCTGAGCTTGCAAAATCAACCTTCTCCAAGGCTGGTGACCTGTGGCTCCTTGGTGATCATCGTCTTGTCTGCGGTGATTCCACAAAGCCTGAAACCTATGAACTTCTGATGAACGGAAAGAAAGCAAATCTGGTCGTGACCGATCCTCCATACAATGTCAACTATGAAGGTAGCGCCGGTAAGATTAAGAACGACAATATGGAAAACGACGCTTTCTATCAGTTCCTACTTGATTCCTATACTCGCATGTACGAATCGATGGCAGATGATGCTTCTATATATGTTTTTCACGCAGATACGGAAGGTCTTAACTTCCGCAGAGCCTTTGCAGATGCTGGTTTTTATCTCTCCGGCTGCTGCATCTGGAAAAAGCAATCGCTTGTCCTCGGACGCAGTCCTTACCAATGGATGCATGAGCCTTGTCTCTTTGGATGGAAAAAATCCGGCAAGCATCAGTGGTATACCGGCCGAAAAGAAACGACCATCTGGGAATTTGATAAGCCTAAGAAAAATGGTGATCACCCGACAATGAAGCCTATCCCTCTTCTGGCCTATCCGATTATGAATTCCAGCATGACTAACTCACTGATCCTCGATCCGTTTGGCGGTTCCGGCAGCACGCTCATCGCCTGTGAACAAACCGGTCGTATCTGCTACACCATAGAGCTGGATGAAAAGTTCTGCGATGTTATCGTCAAACGCTACATCGAACAGATCGGTTCCTCTGAGAAGGTTTCCGTCATCCGTGATGGATTAACCTATTCCTACGAAGAAATTGCTCCGGAAGCTGAGGATGCCACTCTTTTGTAAGTAGGTAATGTACACAATCCAGAAGGCACATATTTGTCGATGTTTTTCTCCGATATCGCTTGCTATTATGTGCCTTTAGAGTGATATATGTACTACCAAAACAAAGGAGGACACCTACATGAACATTATTTTAAACGAATCCGAAAGAAAGCCGCTGGCAACTCTGCTTGGCGAGTACAAGAACACAAAACCGCTTTATCTGAGAGCTCCTTCCTACGGCTATCAGATTGGAGATCTTCTCTTGACACGAGAAGGAAACATCGAAGGTCCGGACACTATGAGCCAAGCTGAATTTGACAAATTGCTTGCTCTCTTGGCTGCAAATGGCTACTGCCCGAAAGAAACAGATTTTCACCCGGCTCAGAAACCAGAAGCTGAAGCCGCTCCTACAGAAGAAACCGGACTTACCATTACCATTCCACTTGAGAATGTCAATGTTGAAAACCTCACCAACCTTCTGGATGCCAAGGGCTTTCTCATCAAGCATGCCCTGCACATCGATGATCTTCGCTTCGAACTAAATGAAGACAGCATTTCCTTTCCTTGGTTCTCAGAACTTCCTGCATCGGATGAAATCCATGCCTACAGCACACTGATTGCAGCTTTTTGCAAAATGAGCAAGGATCAGAAACGAATTAGCGCTACTGAAAAGCCAGTAGACAACGAACGCTACGCTTTCCGCTGCTTCCTTCTTCGCCTCGGCTTCATCGGCGATGAATACAAAACAGACCGCAAAATCCTGATGAGATATCTTCCGGGCAACAGTGCATTCAAAGGAGGTGAAGGCCATGCAATTTCCAAGTAAGAAACAGGTGGCCCGCCAGCGCCGCCTTTATCCGGCTGGCACCCGTGTAGAACTTGTCCAGATGGACGACGCACAGGCCAGGCCCCTCCAGTTGGCACACGTGGCACTGTCATCGGTGTCGACGATACCGGCAGTATCATGGTGGATTGGGATAACGGATCTGGACTCAACATAATCTACGGTGTAGATCGCTGTAAGGAGGTCTCAAATGAATAATCGATACTTCGTAATATTTAAATGTCGTGAAAAAATGAGGATCAAAACATACGAATTCAAAACACGTAGCGATGCATTAAATTATTTTCGTTTGTTTTATGAACCAGATTCAGAAGCTCTCTACTATTCCATTAGTGTGTCTGAATTTGACGCACATCAAAAGGTAGAACGTCTACTTGCTCTGCTAACTTTTGTAGAAAAAAGTATTAATGGTGACACCGTTAGAAAAGACTGGAGAAATTGGAATATAGGAAGAGTAACTATTTATGAAACACATGAATTTGATGGGGACAGCATCACACAAGGAATCATCACTGAAATTTATTCCGATCATGCAATATTAACTGCTGATGATATGCATCTCTGGATTGATGATGACACACAATTTATGTTTCGATAATTTAACAGAGAAAGGAAACACTATATATGACGAGCTTTGATAAATTGGCTGATTATGATATTAGTCGCATAAAACTTTTAACTGATTTCTCTTACGATGATGCTTTAATCGGAGTCACAGAGGACAGTCGTGCCATCTATGATTACGATAAAATGGTTAAATGGCTCATTGAAGAAGAAGGCTTTGAAGAAACAGATGCTGAGGAATGGATCAATTATAACACGATACGCGCACTTGACTATGCAGGATCTGATTCTCCAATTATTATGCATGCACTTGCATAAATTGCATCAAATCGCTTAAGAAAGGAACCATGTATATGAATTATAAAATACTTGAATCTCATATATCAGAGTCAGAGATAAAATATTATGAAGATATTAATCCTGGATGGACGGTTAAAACAACCAACTGTTTATTAGTCACATTTGAAGACGGTACATCCACGACTTATATTATCTTCGAAGGTCCTTGGACCAAGGCTAATATGTGCAGAAATTGTGGATCATACTATGAAATTTCAATAGGCAATAAGATCCTAAAAATTCCTCACCTTGATGACTAGCACTTCTCCTATATATACAGTTTTCTCTCGGAATATTTGTGTACTATATGTCTCAAATTGACTTGCTATTATGTGCTTTTAGAGTGATATATAGTACTACCGAAAGGGAAAACACATTTTTAGGAGGAACCTACCATGAAAGAAATCAGAACATTTGAAGCAGCCATCGAGCAGAGTGCCACAAGCCTTGAAGAACTCGGCATTAACGCAACCTTATTCTGGGCATACAGAACCAGCAAGGAAACCGGAAACGAGCTTATCGACTTCAACGAGGTCATTTGGGATTACGACATTGAAGAAATTGCTCAGACCTTGAGGGCCAACGGCATCACCGAATTTACCATCAGCTCCACCTTTTCAAGCCTCATCGAAACCCTTGCAGCCTTCGAAAAGCAAGGAATCAGTATGGCAGGCCTTACCACAGTAAAGGCACGCTACACGGATTGGAAGACCGGCGAACACGCCCTTATCCCTGCAATCAAGATGACGGTAAAGGAGGCATAAACCATGTGGAAAGAAGGAACAATCGGTATTCCAAAGAAAAACGGCGGATACAAAAGCGTAAAATACTGGGTGAAATACTTTGATGAACCAAGTGAAGATTACGGTATCAACGGTGGTAAGATTTCAAAACTCAGCCTGAAGATGGATGGTGAGTGGATTGCCAACTACGACAGAGGCTGGGACATTGAGCCCACATGTGAAGAAGCCAAACTTGCACTTAGCATCCTGCTGAACAAATTAAACTAAACCACCTGAAGAAAATATCAGGCAGGACGGTCCCAGATGGGGCTGTTCCTCGTTATAGACGTCGCCACCAGGCGGCTATTTTTATTTCTGCGAAAGGAGGCGCATACATTTGCGTAAACTTGAAAACTACACACCGACACGCTTTATGGCTGCGGACTCCACCTACAATAAACAGATGGCAGATTACGCAGTCAATTTTATTGAATGCCTCTGCCACACCAAAGGCACATGGGCCGGTAAGCCCTTTGAGCTTATCGACTGGCAGGAACAGATTATAAGGGATATCTTTGGCACTTTGAAGCCAAACGGTTATCGACAGTTTAACACTGCCTATGTGGAAATTCCTAAGAAAATGGGAAAATCAGAGCTTGCTGCTGCCGTTGCCCTACTCCTTACCTGCGGTGATGGCGAAGAACGTGCAGAGGTGTATGGCTGTGCAGCTGACCGCCAACAGGCAACCATCGTATTTGATGTTGCTGCCGATATGGTGCGTATGTGTCATGCACTGAACCGACGAGTAAAAATTCTTGCTTCCCAGAAGCGTATTGTCTACCAACCGACCAATAGCTTCTATCAGGTATTATCCGCTGAGGCTTACTCAAAGCATGGTTTTAACATTCACGGCGTCGTATTCGACGAGCTACATACTCAGCCCAACCGAAAGCTCTTTGATGTTATGACCAAGGGCTCCGGCGACGCCAGAATGCAGCCGCTTTACTTTCTTATCACTACCGCCGGAACAGATACCAACAGCATCTGCTATGAAACGCACCAGAAAGCCAAGGACATCTTGGAAGGTAGAAAGATAGATCCAACCTTCTATCCTGTCATCTATGGTGCCGATGAAGCCGATGACTGGACCAACCCGGAGGTCTGGAAGAAAGCCAACCCTTCTCTTGGCATCACAGTCGGTATTGATAAGGTCAAAGCTGCCTGTGAATCTGCAAAACAGAATCCCGGCGAAGAAAATTCCTTCAGACAGCTAAGGCTTAACCAGTGGGTCAAGCAGGCAGTCCGTTGGATGCCAATGGAAAAATGGGATGCCTGCTCTTTCAAAGTTGATGAAAAATCCTTAGAGGGCCGTGTCTGCTATGGTGGTCTGGATCTTTCTTCCACCACAGATATTACAGCTTTCGTGCTAGTATTTCCTCCGTTAGATGAGGATGATAAGTTCTGCATCCTACCGTACTTCTGGATACCGGAAGATACGCTGGACCTTCGAGTAAGGCGAGACCATGTCCCTTACGACGTTTGGGAACGTCAAGGCTTTCTGGAAACTACGGAAGGAAACGTTGTCCACTACGGGTACATTGAAAAATTCATCGAACGTCTTGGTGAACGATTCAATATCCGAGAAATCGCCTTTGACCGCTGGGGAGCTGTTCAGATGGTACAGAACTTAGAAGGCATGGGCTTTACTGTTGTTCCGTTTGGTCAGGGATTTAAGGATATGTCCCCACCGACAAAAGAACTTATGAAGCTAACGCTGGAGCAAAAGCTGGCTCACGGCGGTCATCCGGTACTTCGCTGGATGATGGATAACATCTATATCCGTACTGATCCAGCAGGAAACATCAAGGCGGATAAGGAAAAGTCAACAGAAAAGATAGACGGTGCTGTTGCCACCATCATGGGCCTCGACCGTGCGATCCGCTGTGGAAACAATACAGGTGCTTCTGTTTACGATGAAAGAGGAATTTTGTTCATATAAAAAATGGAGCTCTTGTTTTTATGCAAAAGCTCCATTCATAGTTATTTATTCGAATTTATAATTCCTTCGATGTCACGGCCACCGTAGAATATTCGTGCTACTGTAACTGCCCTTTCCTCATCATCAACCAGATAATACACGATAAAGTTGTCAACCGGAAGCTGATGCATTTTCATTGAATGCCAAGGCTCCCATTCAACTAACGCATAACGGGCTGGCATGAAATCCAATGAACGAACCTCTTTTCTGATGCGACCCAGCTGAGCAGTAGCAGTTTCCGGAACAAGGAGTTCATTCGCAATGTACGAATAGATTTCACGTAAATCGTCCAGTGCATCTACAGAATAGCCGACCTTGTAGCTATCCATCATATGCCAAACTCCTTTGCAAGTGCCGCATCGACTTCATCTGCAGAATATACCTTTCCTGCTTTGATGGAATCAACACCCTTCTGAAGTTCTGCATCAAGCTGTTCTCTGGTCATTGCACCAACAGCTAATGGTTTAGAAGAAGGAAGTTTCAATTCAAATGGCATTCCCTTTTTCAGTACAATCTGGCTATAAAGCATCTGAATTGCACTGGATGGAGAAATGCCAAGCTGAGAAAGAATGCTCTCAGCATTATCCTTGAGATTGGTATCTATTCTTGCATAAACAGCGGATGTATTTGCCATGGTATCGCCTCCTTTTTCTTTATTATATTCGCTTTTGCTTGCGATTGCAAGCATTTGCATAGATTATTTTATGACGAAACTTTGAATTTTATACGCCCTTTGCGGCAGAAAGGAATATTTATGGGATTCTTATCAGGAATTTTTCACTCCAGAGACAAGCCCACCAACAGCACCAATGGCAGTGCCTATCGCTTTCTCTTTGGAGGAAGCAATTCTGGCAAATCCGTCAACGAACGAAGTGCCATGCAAATGACCGCTGTCTATGCTTGCGTCAGGATTCTTTCCGAGTCCATTGCTGTGCTTCCGGTCCATGTCTATAAATACACGGACTCTGGCAGCAAAGAAAAAGCTATCAAGCATCCACTCTATCGATTGATACACGATGAGCCAAATCCGGAAATGACATCCTTTGTCTTCCGAGAAACCTTGATGACGCATCTTCTCCTTTATGGAAATGCCTATGCGCAAATTATACGAAATGGCAAAGGTGAAGTCATTGCTCTCTATCCGCTAATGGCCAATCGAATGAGCGTGGATCGTGATGACAAAGGACACCTCTATTACCAATATCAAATGCAAGATTCCGATGCACCAACTATGAAAAACGGAACCGTCATTCTGAAGCCATCGGATGTGCTCCACATTCCAGGCCTTGGCTTTGACGGTCTGGTCGGTTACTCTCCCATTGCTATGGCGAAGAACGCTATCGGACTTGCCATTGCAACTGAGGAATATGGTGCTAAGTTCTTTGCGAACGGCGCCACACCGGGAGGAATCTTAGAATATCCCGGTACCGTAAAAAATCCGGAAGCTGTCAGAGAAAGCTGGACTAAAGGCTTCTCTGGGAACAACTCACACAAGGTGGCAGTTTTGGAAGAAGGTATGAAGTACACGCCTATCTCCATCTCCCCAAATGAAGCACAGTTTCTTGAAACAAGAAAATTTCAGATTGATGAAATAGCTCGAATCTTTAGAGTGCCGCCTCACATGGTCGGCGATCTTGAGAAGTCGAGCTTTTCTAATATTGAGCAGCAATCTCTCGAATTTGTGAAGTACACCTTGGAGCCTTGGATTGTCCGTTGGGAACAGTCCATCAATCGTGCCCTTCTGTCTGAATCAGAGAAGGCTGCTTATTTTGTAAAGTTCAATGTCGACGGTCTCTTGCGTGGTGATTATCAAAGCCGTATGAACGGTTACGCCACTGCAAGGCAGAATGGCTGGATGTCGGCTAACGATATCCGTGAACTTGAAAACCTGGACCTCATCCCACCGGAACTTGGTGGTGACTTATATCTCATCAATGGAAACATGACCAAGCTGGAGGATGCAGGAATATTCGCAGCTACCACTGCTGCCGGAAAGGAGGACGAGAACGATGAAGAAGTTCTGGAAGTGGAAGAATCAGACGGTGACCAATCAGGAGACGCAGGAACAGACACTGGAGAGGACACTGTTTCTAAACGGCACCATCGCAGAGGAAAGCTGGTTTGATGATGATATCACACCTAAGCTCTTTCGAGATGAGCTGTTTGCCGGAAACGGGGACATAACCATTTGGATTAACTCTCCGGGAGGTGACTGTGTGGCCGCAGCTCAGATTTACAACATGATGATGGAATATCCCGGCAATGTCACCGTGAAAATTGATGGCATCGCAGCCTCTGCTGCATCTGTCATCGCTATGGCAGGTACAAAGGTGCTGGTATCTCCGGTATCCATGCTCATGATTCATAACCCGATGACTGCAGCTATGGGTGACACATCTGAAATGCAAAAAGCTATCGCCATGCTGGATGAAGTCAAGGAGTCCATCATTAACGCCTATGAAATCAAAACGGGCATGAGCCGTGCCAAGCTCTCTCATCTCATGGATGCGGAAACTTGGATGGATGCACACACAGCCATTGATATGGGCTTTGCTGATGAAATTCTAACAAGACCTGCTGAGACGCCTGTAGAAAATAATGCTACTGGCCCGATGCTTTTCTCTCGTGCGGCAGTAACCAATTCTCTTATGGATAAATTGGCTGCGAAGTGCCGCATCAAAAAGCCCGAAACACCGGAACGCTCTGTAGATTCTCTCATGGAGCGTCTTGACCTAATCAAACAATACATTTAATGGAGGTATTCAACTATGACTATTTTAGAACTGCGTGAAAAGCGCAATACAGCGTGGAATGCTGCAAAGGCATTTCTCGATTCTCATCGTACCGAGAAAGGTACACTTACTGCCGAGGACGATGCTACTTATTCCAGAATGGAACAGGAAATCGCAGATCTTGGTAAGGAAATTGCTCGTCTTGAAAGACAGGAAGCATTGGAAGCCGAGCTTAATAAGCCGGTAAACAAGCCTCTCACTTCTAAGCCGGGGAATTCTGCCACCGATAAACCTACAAAAACTGGTCGTGCTTCTGATGAATACAAGAATGGTATGCTTCAGGCGCTCCGTACCAACTTCCGTCAGGTATCCAATATTCTGCAGGAAGGTGTTGATGCCGATGGCGGCTACCTTGTGCCAGAAGAATATGACAGTCGTTTGATTGATGTTCTTACCGAAGAAAATATCATGAGAAGTCTTGGACACACTATCACAACTTCCGGTGAGCATAAGATCAACATCGCTGCTACCAAACCTGCAGCTGCATGGATCGAAGAAAGCGGTGCTCTTCAGTTTTCTGATGCGACCTTCAGTCAGATCCTTTTGGATGCACACAAGCTCCATGTAGCTATCAAGGTAACCGAAGAACTTCTCTATGATAACGCCTTCGGTCTTGAAAATTACATCATCGATCAGTTTGGCAAGGCTTTAGCAAATGCCGAGGAGGATGCATTCCTCAATGGTGACGGTTCCGGCAAACCGACAGGACTTTTTGCTACAGCTGGTGGCGGTACAGTAGCAGGCACACTTTCCGCTGCGATCAAGTCTGATGATATGCTCGACCTAGTATATGCTCTTAAGCGTCCGTACCGAAAGAATGCAAGTTTCATCATGAACGATAAAACACTGGCACAGCTCCGCAAGCTGAAGGACAACAATGGTGCATACATCTGGCAGCCTTCCTATCAGTCCGGTGAACCGGATAAGGTACTTGGCTATGCCGTTCATACCTCTGCATATGCGCCGGAGAATGCTATCGCTTTCGGTGATTACAGCTATTACAACATTGGTGATCGTGGTACTCGCTCCTTCAAGCAGCTCACTGAGCTCTTTGCAGGCAACGGTATGATTGGCTATGTGGCAAAGGAACGTGTCGATGGCAAGCTAATTCTTCCGGAAGCAGTACAGATTTTGAAACTCAATGGTTCTTCTAAGGGCTAAGCATGAAAGGTAGCGTCCTCTCTTATGAGACGCTACCTTCCTTTTATGATTGGAGGCGATAAACGATGATTGTCACTTTAGAAGAAATGAAGCAATATCTCCGAGTAGATTTTGATGACGATGATTCCCTTATCGAAACACTCATTACATCGGCTACACGCCTCTGCATGGATATCACAAGGCAGAATGAAGATGTCTTTGAAGGAAGTGAGAATGCAAAGCCTGCTGTCTTTTATGCGGTAGCCTATCTCTACGAGCACCGTGAGGAAGCTGACCATCATGCTCTAACACTGACTTTGCGCTCTCTTCTCTTTGGTTCCAGAAAGGAGGCTTTCTGATGAACATTGAGCTACTAAACGTTCGCATCTACATTCAGAAGAATGAGGTCATCTCGGATGCCATTGGGAATCGAAAGAACGCTTGGAAAGATTACTACACTTGCTATGCCACCGTTAGTGCTGAAGCTGGGAAAGAGTCCACCGATGCCGGTCTTGTAGTAGACGATTCCAAGATTGATTTCACGATCCGTTACTGCAAGAAAGCTGCTACCCTCACTTCTACTGGATACCGAGTGCAATTTGGAGGCGAACTATATGACATTTTGGCAGTGGATCATATGAATTTCAAAAGGAAATGCATCAAACTCTCCTGTCAGAAAGTGAGGAGATGACATGGCCCAGAAAGTAAAAATTGATGGTCTTGCCGAAGCTGTTATGAAGGAACTGACCGAATATGCAGACCTTGCAACGGTTGATATGAAGTCTGCTGTCAAAAAAGCCGGTAACACAGTAAAAAAGCAGATACAAGGTTCCGCTCCCAAGGATACCGGCGCTTACAGCAAGAGCTGGTCTGTAAAGAACACAAAGGAAACCTCCAAATCGCTGGAGGTCACGGTCTATTCCAGAAATCGTTATCAGTTAGCTCACCTTCTAGAATTTGGTCACGCCAAGCGTGGCGGTGGTCGTGTAGCCGGTCGTTCCCACATTGCTCCCGCAGAGGAAGCTGGTATCAAAGAACTGGAATCTGAGATTGAGAGGTGTCTGAAAAATGGATAGGTTACTGAAAATTCTATCGGAGATGACCCTTCCCTTTGCCTATGACCACTTTGCCGAAGGAGAAGCACCAAATCCACCATTCATCTGCTACCTGCTTCCGGGAAGCGATAACTTCTCCGCAGATGGCCGTGTCTATTACAAGATCAACGAGGTCCATATTGAACTCTACTGTGATAGCAAGGACCCGGCATTGGAAGCAACACTGGAAGCTGTGCTTGATGAGCACGGCATTTTTTATAACAAAACAGAGGTCTGGATTGAGAGCGAGAAGCTCTATGAAGTCCTCTACACATTTGAAATGGAGGTTTAATCAACATGGGTAATAAAATCAAATATAACCTGAAAAATGTTCATGCCGCCAAGCTCACTCGTGGCGAGGACGGCTCCTTTACCTACGCTAAACCCAAAGCTATCCCCGGCGCAGTCAGCATCAGCTTGGATGCCGAGGGTGATAGCTCTCCGTTCTATGCCGACGGTATTGTATATTTTCGCTCCACTGCAAACAACGGTTACAGCGGTGATTTGGAAATCGCACTCATTCCGGAGTGGTTCCGCACAGAAATTCTGAAGGAAGAACTAGACAGCAACGGTGTTCTCATCGAACGAGCAGATATCACCGAACTTGAGAAGTTCGCATTGCTCTTCGAGTTTGATGGTGATGTCAGAAGCATCCGCCATGTGCTCTACAACTGCACTTCCTCTCGTCCGTCCATCGAATCTGAGACTAAAGAGGATACCATCGAACCGGGTAAAGAAAAGCTCACGCTTACTGCTGATCCTAGAGAAGATGGTCTTGTAAAGAGTCGCACCGGTGATGATACGGACGCAGAAACCTATAAGAATTGGTACCAGCAGGTCTATGTTCCGGTACCTAAGACAGAAGGATAAGGAGGATGTAAGACATGTTAGAAAAAACAATCGCTATCGGTGATAAGCAGGTCAAATTTCGCTCCTCCGCCACTATCCCCAGACTCTATCGTGTGAAATTCAAGCGTGATATCTTCAAAGACCTCTCACGTCTTGAATCTTCCTATAAGGGTAAAACGGAGGATGGTTCTTCCTTTGAGATTGAGGATTTGGAAATTTTCGAGAATGTGGCCTATATCATGGCCTACCATGCAGATCACAGTATTCCTGCAACCATCGAAGAGTGGCTGGATGAATTCGAGATGTTCTCCATCTACGAGGTACTTCCTGAAATTCTCGAACTCTGGGGTATGAATCTTCAGACTGAAATCGAATCTAAAAAAAACTTCATCGCAGTAGCAGGGAAATGACCACACCGTTGTTCCTCCTGCGTTGCATAGAAATCGGTATCTCTATCCGAGACCTTGACCTTTTGACCATCGGAATGGTGATGGACATCTGGACGGAAAAGGCCAATGACGATGTGAAATACGAGCAAATCGCAACACAGGAGGACTTCGACAAATTTTAAGGAGGTGACGTACACGTGGCAAACCGAATCAAAGGTATCACTGTTGAAATCGGCGGTGATACGACTGGACTAGATAAAGCCTTAAAGTCGGTCAATACTTCTATCAAATCCACGCAGTCTGCCTTAAAGGACGTCAACCGCCTCTTGAAGCTGGATCCTTCCAACACGGAACTACTCTCTCAAAAGCAACGCCTCTTAAAAGATGCCATCGCAGCCACAAAAGAAAAGCTAGATTCTCTTAAGGTAGCACAGGAGCAGGCTAAACAACAGCTGGAAAATGGCGAACTCGGTCAGGACAAATATGACGCTCTTCAGCGTGAGATCGTAGAGACCGAGGAAGAATTACGACGCCTGCAGCAAGAAGCTGCCACTACAAACACTGCGCTTTCTAAAATAGATGTGGCTGGTCAAAAAATGAAGACCGTCGGTAATTCCATCGCTGGTGCCGGTAAAAAGATGATGGGCGTGACCACCGTAATTGGTGGTGTCGGTGTCGCCGCAGTAAAAACAGCAGCTGACTTTGACTCTGCAATGAGTCAGGTAGCTGCTGTTTCTGGTGCTACAGGTAAGGACTTTGATGCTCTCAGAAATAAAGCCCGTGAAATGGGTGCTAAAACTAAGTTCTCCGCAACAGAAGCCGCAGAAGCTATGAACTACATGGCGATGGCCGGTTGGAAAACTGAAGATATGCTGGATGGTATTGAGGGTGTCATGAACCTTGCTGCTGCCTCTGGTGAGGACTTAGCAGCAACTTCTGACATCGTAACCGATGCCTTGACTACCTTTGGACTCTCTGCAAAGGACTCCGGTCATTTTGCAGACATCCTTGCTGCAGCATCCTCCAATGCAAATACGAATGTATCCATGATGGGTGAAACCTTCAAGTACTGTGCTCCTATCGCTGGTGCACTTGGTTTCTCCGCTGAGGATACTGCGGAAGCAATCGGCCTCATGGCCAATGCCGGTATCAAGTCTTCTCAGGCTGGTACCGCCCTTCGTACTATTATGAACAACCTTGCTGGTGATGTAAAAATCAGTGGTAAGGCCATTGGAGATGTCACTATCGCCACTACCAACGCAGATAGTTCCATGCGTGATCTTTCTGATATTTTGGCGGACTGTCGTTCTGCTTTTGGAAACTTGACAGAATCCGAAAAAGCGCAAGCCGCTGAATCACTTGTCGGTAAGAATGCCATGTCCGGCTTCCTGGCTTTGATGAATGCTGGTGAAGACGATATCGCAAAGCTCTCTTCTGCCATTGATAACTGTGACGGATCTGCAGAAAAGATGGCTATGACTATGCAGGATAACCTTGCTGGTCAACTCACCATCTTAAAATCACAGCTTCAGGAGCTTGCCATCTCTTTTGGCGATATCTTAATGCCTGCCATCCGCTCTATTGTTTCAAAACTCCAAGGCTTCGTGGATAAACTAAATGGTATGGACGAAGGTACAAAGCGAACCATTGTTACCATTGCTCTTTTGGTTGCCTCAATCGGTCCGCTGCTTGTCATCATCGGAACGGCCATCTCAAAAATCGGTGTAGCTATGCAGGGGGTTGTAAAATTGGCCAATGGTATCAGCAAACTGAAGGTTTCTGTTCAGGGTGGAACCGGTGTTCTTGGAAAACTTGGTGCTGCACTCGGCGGCATCTCTGCTCCCGTATTGGCTGTTGTTGCAGTTATAGCAGTTTTAGTAGCTGCCTTTATTCATCTATGGAAAACCAATGAAGGCTTCCGGGATGCGATTATCGGAACTTGGAATCGTATCAAGGACACTATCTCTGGCTTTTGTCAGGGTATTGTTGACAGGCTGAATGCTCTGGGATTTCAGTTCACCGATATCGTGGATGTTCTAAAGACAGTATGGGATGGTTTTTGCCAGGTCCTCGCTCCCATATTCGAGGGAGTGTTTAACAATATTGCAAATATTCTCTCCACAGTAACTGGTGTGATCACCGAAATCCTCGACGTCTTTATTGGTATCTTTACCGGGAATTGGTCGCAAGCGTGGACCGGTGTAAAGGAAATATTTTCTTCTATCTGGAACGGAATCAGTAGCTTTTTTACCAACATTCTCAATGTCATCAAGGGCGTTGCAGATGTCGTCCTTGGCTGGTTTGGTACCAGCTGGAATGAAGTCTGGACAAACATCAAGACTTTCTTTGAAGGCATCTGGAATGGCATTGCTACTTTCTTCACCACCATATGGGAGACGCTGAAAAACGTTGTAACTGTCGGAATTATGGCGATAGGTTCCATTTTAAGCGCTGCTTTTGATATTATCACGCTTCCATTTCGTTTTATCTGGGAGAACTGCAAAGAAATCATCATATCAGTCTGGGATGCAATTAAATCCAAGGTATCCACGGTCATTCATGCAGTAGCCTCTGTTATCAGTACTGTGATGAACGCCATCAAGACAGTATTTTCTACTGTATGGAATGCGATAAAAACTGTGGTAACGACCGTCGTTAACGCTATTAAATCTGTAGTAACGACTGTGTTCAATGCCATCAAAAGTACAGCAACCACCGTATGGAATGCAATAAAGGCTGCCGTTACAACTCCAGTCAACGCCATCAAAAGTACCGTTACAACAGTATTTAATTCTGTAAAGAGTACTGTAACCAGTATTTTCAACGGAATCAAATCAACTGCCACATCCGTATGGAACGGAATAAAAACTGCTATTACAACACCTATCGAAGCCGCAAAGAATAAGGTCAAAAGCGTGGTTGATGCCATCAAGGGATTTTTCTCCGGCATGAAGATTTCTCTTCCACACATCAAGCTACCGCATTTCAAAGTAACTGGTAAACTATCTATCTCTCCACCTTCTGTACCACATCTTTCTATTGATTGGTACAAAGAAGGTGGTATCATGACAAGTCCTACCATCTTTGGAATGAATGGATCTTCCTTGATGGCTGGCGGTGAAGCCGGTGCAGAAGCCATTCTTCCTCTTGCCGGTTTCTACAAACAACTGGAATCAATGATTTCCAGTCATCTCAATACCAGTGCAATGGAAAAATATCTGGCGGTTATTGCGGATAATTCCAGCAAGGGTATCTATCTTGAAGACGGTACACTTGTCGGACACCTTCTCCCGGCAATCGACGGTGAACTCGGTAAAACACAAAAATTACAAAGGAGGCTCAGTCTATGACACCTGATATCAAATTAAATGGAACATCAGTCGCATCTATGGGTTGGCTCCGAGAAACCATCTCCTTCCCGCTACCACAATCTCAGACCAATACGATTATAGTTCCGGGAAGAAATTCTCCCATTCGTTACACAGAAGCTCTGGGGCGTATATCCTATCAGCCTCGGAGCTTCTCTTTGACGTTTTCCATGCTGGGAACAAGAAAAATCTATGACCAGATGGTCGCTGAAATAGCAAACCGTTATGCAGGTCAGCTCATAAAAGTATCGACCAGCGAGGAACCAGAGCTATATGCTATTGGTACTTTAGAGATTTCCTCTGAGTATGATCCACTCTCAGGTAAAGGCCAGCTCGTGATTTCCTGTGAAGATGCAGATTCCTATCGTTATCACAATGAAGAGACCGTCGTTAATCTGACTGGCTCCGGCACGCTCATTATTGAAAATGATTTTATGCCTGTGGTTCCTGTTATCACGGCCACTTCCGAAACAGCTCTCAGTTGGACACTCGGCAGTGATTCTTTCAGAAAATCACTTAGCGCAGGTACTTGGACACTTCCGGAATTTGAATTGCAAGCTGGCAGAAATACAGTCACAATCCAAGGAGCAGGCACTACTACCTTTCGATTTAGGGAGGGCCGCCTATGAGTGTATTTCGTATTTTCGTAGACGGTCAGCTTTTCTTTCATCCACAGTTATCGCAGCTTGCTATCACAGAAGCAAAGCTGACTGAAGATGCCGAAAACATCGATAGTCTGACTTTATCTGCGCCCTTTAATCATCCGTATCTGACTTACATACGCCCGATGGCTTCTACCATCGTTTGTAAAAAAGGCGATACGACAGTCTTTGAAGGTCGTGCCTTAAACGACGGCAGTGATTTTTATAATACGCACACTTGGACCTGTGAATCCGCTCTGGCATATCTCAAGGATAGCCAGCAACCGCCCTTCTCCTATAAGGGAACACTCAAAGGTCTGTTGGAATATTTTCTCTCCGTTCACAATGAGTCAGTGGAAGAAAAGAAACGTTTCAAACTAGGAAATATCACAGTCACGGATAACAATGACTATATCAGTTATAGCAATTCCGAGTATTCCTGCACGCTGGATGCCATCAAAAGCAAGCTCATCAATACACATGGTGGTTATTTGATGGTTCGCTATACGGAATCTGAAAAATTTCTGGACTACCTCGCAGAGTTCAACACACGTTCTGTGCAGTCTGTGGAATATGGAAAGAATCTCACAGATGTAAAGATCACCCGTGATCATACCGAACGTATCACTGCGCTCATCCCACTTGGAGCAAAGAAAAAGACAACCGACGAAGAAGGAAATGAAATCGAATCCAATGAACGTGTTGATATCACTTCTGTAAATGACGGGCTAAATTACATCTATGACGATGCTGCTACAAAAGAAATCGGCTGGATATGGACCACTGAAATCTGGGACGATGTAACTTTTCCTTCTAATCTGCTCCGGAAAGCAAAAGCTCGTCTTGCAGAGCTTATTGACGGTATCACCAGCATGGAACTGACCATCGTGGATGAATCAGACACCGGTGCCGACATTGGAAGCATTCATGCCAGACAGTTCGTAGATTGTCTGTCTTCGCCTCATGGCATTGATGGGCGCTATGCCTGCATGAGCAAGACTGTAGATTACTTAAATCCATCCGGGAACACCATAACCATCGGAGCCAGCGGCATCAAGCTAACTTCCATATCGGCCAAACAGAATAAAAATCTTACTGCTATCGAAGATGAATTGCTCGGACAAACTGCCACCATTGAAGGAATCTCCGGCAAAGTAGATAGCATCGCAGCCTCCAAGATGTATCGCACAGAGCTCATTGTTGACGGCGTCAGCATCTTTAAAGATAAGGGCCAGAACAGTCGGCTTTTCTGTAAGGTCTTCTCATGGGATAAAGACATTACGGAATCACTTCCGGAGACTGCCTTCGTTTGGCATAGAAAATCCGGCAATGAAGAAGCGGATACGCAATGGGACCCCACTCACGCCGGAATAAAATCAATCATCGTAACCACAGAGGATGTACAGGATAATGCATCCTTTTACTGTGAAGTATCTATATAAAGGAGGGCCAGTAAATGCCTACAATCTTAACTTCCAGCCAGCAGACATTCGTGGACATCACAGACCAACGAAAGCTGTCGGCTTATATTACCTCCAACCTGCCTAAAACACAGAGTGAGGACCCAAATGTGCTGCCTCACACCTATGCGCCAAACTGGGCCAGCACCAATCTTACACTGACACCCGTTGTATTCCTTGATCAGACGAACGTAGCTCTAAATGCCTCCGGTCTGACTATCACATGGAAACGTAAAGACGGCAGCGGTGCTGATACCGCACTAAACTCCAATGAGAAGGTTACCGGAGGAATTCTGAAGGTCAACAGCAATGTGCTGGCGTCCTCTTCCACCGGTATGATTACCTACATTTGCTATATCAGCTACTACGATTCCGAGACCAAGAACACTGTCAATATCACTTCGGATATCACTTATACCTTGGTGCGAAATGCTGAGAATGCAAAGCTCGCATATGTAACTTCCGACACCTATGTGTTCAAGTACAACACTTCCTCTGCATTGGTCGGAGCATCACAGGCTACGTTAAGCGCTCAGGTACAGGGCATTTCCATTTCCAAATGGCAGTACAAAAACAGCTCTGGTGCGTGGGCAGATTATCCAACCACATCTGACAATACCAGCATCACTGGTGGAACTCTCGTAGTAAAACCTGCACATGCTGTATTCATCGATAATGTTGCTCAAATCAAGTTGCTTACAGATGATGCTGATGTCTATGACACCATTTCAATCACAAAGATGTATGACGGTAGCAAAGGCTCTCCTGGTTCTCCGGGTGCAGCCGGAACAGGCGGTCTTTCGATTATTCTAGGAAATGAAGCACAAACAATTGCTTGCTCTGCTACCGGTGCAACAACTGCCGCACTAGATATCACGATTCCTTTCACCGGCTATGTTGGCATCACCCAGACTGCCTGCACCTGCGCTGTCGGAACTTTGCCTTCTGGTATGACACTAAAAACCAATACGGTAGCTACTGCATCTGCTGCTGGCTCTGTCGTTCTTACGGTTGCTGCATCTGCTACCCTTGGCGGAGAAAGCGTGGTTAATGGAACGGTTGATTTGACCTTTACTATTTCCGGTAAAACTGTTGTGAAGAAATTTACATGGGCTAAGTCCACCAGAGGAAGTAATGGCACCAGCGCTGTTGTATTCTCTGTTTATGCACCAAACGGCACCATCGTCATGAATCAGTCCGGCAGCTTATCCCTTGCCACCTCTGCTTATTCTGGTACGACTGCCATCACGAGTGCCACCTATCAGTGGGCAAAATACACTGGTGGAAAATGGGCGAATATTTCCGGTGCAACTTCTTCTACTTTGACGGTATCCGGAAGTGATATTGTGAATATCCAGTCTTATCGATGCACGATGACCTATGGTGGCAAATCCTATGTAGACGTTATCACTGTCGAAGATAAATCCGATCCGTATGTATCGGAGCTTCTTTCTATTGGAGGTTTCACAGTAAAGAATAATCAGGGAGGTGTCTGCCCATATGTTATCGTCCGTACCAATCAGCAAGAAGTAGATGGGCTTCTCGGTCCAATCAGCGAGACGGCTCCTTCTAATCCTGCGACCAGCGCATTCTGGTATAAAATCAGTCACTCAGCCAAAACAGTTACTCTTCAGAAATATTCCGGTAGCGCATGGGTAGATGCCACAGAAAAACAGTCTCTGACTTATAACTGGTATGCTCAGGACAAAGATGGCAATGCAGTCACCTTTAACAAAACCGGGAAGGTCATTTATCTGTCCGCTGCCGATATCGATAGCTTGCTTACACTGCAGTGTGATGTTTCCAACTAGGAGGTGATCCTATGGCACTTATCACTTCCTGTCAGGCCTCATTTCAGAATGTTGCCGGATATGAGGAAGACATCGCTTCCCTTCAGGAAAATGTGCGTGAGTGCTATTCGGAGATTTCAAAATCCTCGGAACAGATCCGGCTCTCTGTTCGTGAAGAATATATCTCACGCTCAGAAATGGCAACGATCCAGCAGGATTTTCAATCCACCATCACTCAAAATAGTAGTGAAATCCGCATGGATTTTTCTGCTGTCACAGATGAGCTGAAGGACAATATCGCAACAAATCAGGAGCTCCTTGAAGAATATATCCGCTTCAAAGGAGCTCTTATTGAGCTAGGCAAGGTCGGAAATGCCTTTACTGCCGAGCTCTCCAACAATGAACTGGCCTTCAAAGAAAACGGACAGAAAATTGCCTATATCTCCAACAACAGCTTAGTTATCACCAATGCAGAGATTCGTAACAAGCTGTCCCTTGGTAATGAGACTAGAGGATGGTTTGACTTTATTCCAAGAAATAACGGTAACCTCTCTATCAAGTGGAGAGGTCCAGCATCGTAAAGGAGTGATTTATTATGGCTTCCAGCGGAAGTATTACAACCGGCACGAAAGAAGGCCATTCTGTCACCTTATCATGGACATTATCCAGTCAGGATATATCAAACAATACATCTACCATTGCATGGACGCTGAAAGGCTCCGGCTCAGGAAGTGGCTGGGTCATGTCTGGTGGTTTTAAGGCTGTTATCAATGGCACGACTGTTTACTCCACCTCAACCGATAATCGTATTCAGCTCTATAACGGAACTGTTGTAGCATCCGGATCCTTAAAGATCAGTCATAATGCAGATGGTACAAAATCTTTCAAATTAAGCTGTGAAGCTGGTGTTTATAGCTATGCAGTCAATGTATCCGCAAGCGGAACGCATACACTAAATACGATTCCAAGAGCGTCTTCGGTATCGGCAACATCAGTGAATATGGGCAGTGCCACAACAATTTCTATTTCAAGAGCATCTTCCTCCTTCACCCATACACTGACCTATTCCTTCGGTAGTGCTACCGGAACCATCACAACAAAGACCACTTCCACCTCTGTATCGTGGACACCTGCTCTCGCATTGGCAAGCCAGATACCGAGTACCACAAGCGGAACCTGCACAATTACCTGTGATACCTATAATGGCTCCACCAAGATTGGTACAAAAACCTGCACACTGACGCTAACAGTGCCTTCTTCCGTCAAACCCACTATCTCCGGTTTGACAGCAAATCGTATTGACGTCGATGTGCCAAGCACATGGGGCATCTATGTGCAATCGAAGTCGAAGGCTACTCTCACAATCAATGGTGCCGCCGGAAGCTATGGTTCAACCATAAAATCCTACAGCATCAGTGGCGGTGGATACTCTGGTACCTCTTCTACTCTCACTACTGGATTCTTGAACAGCTCTGGCACGATTACTTTTACTGCCACAGTGACAGATTCCAGAGGAAGAACTTCTGCTGTAGCTACCGTATCAATTACTGTCGTCGCCTACAGTGTCCCTTCCTTTAGCTCTTACAGCTCGCAACGATGCAACAGCAGTGGGGCAATATCGGATGATGGCACCTATATCAAGGCAACGGTGTCATATAACTTTGCATCCTGCAGCTCCAAAAACGCTGTTACTCGTTCTACCTACTACCGAGTAGCCGGGACAAGTACATGGACCAATGCTTCTGCCAGTTTCAATTCCGGTACGGCATTTACCTTCGGTGGCGGTAAGATTTCCACCGAAACATCCTATGAAGTTCGATACGAATTGACAGATGCTTTCACAACTATCAGCATCACCGATATCGTATCTACCGCATCAGTTGTTATGGACTTTAAGAGCGGTGGCAAAGGTGTAGCGATTGGCAAGGTATCAGAAACGGATAACTGCTTTGAAGTATCTGAGAAATGGGACATAAAGGTCTACGGCAAGCTATTGAGTGAATATATCAAACAGGCTATCGGTGCTATCTATCCTGTCGGCAGCATCTATATGAGCGTCAAGAACACGAATCCATCCACCTATTTTGGAGGCACTTGGGTTGCTTGGGGAACAGGTCGAGTTCCAGTTGGTGTCAATGCCAACGATACCAACTTTGCTACCGTCGAAAAGACCGGTGGTGCTTCTACCGTCACATTAACTACGGCACAAATGCCTTCTCATACTCATGCAAAAGGTACATTGGCAACAGCCAGTGCCGGTGGGCATACTCATGACCTGAAGAACCAGAAAACCTCATGGGGTACCAGTGGTGGCAATCGAGTTCTGGTTGATGCGACTTCTGGATATACTGCTGTCACAAATAAAACCACCACTAGCGCTGGCGCACATACTCATACAATTTCCGGCTCCACTGCTTCTGCTGGTTCTGGCAGTGCTCACAACAACCTGCAGCCCTATATCACATGTTACATGTGGAAAAGGACTGCTTAATTTTTATTCGCAGCTATCAGATGGTAGCTGCTTTTCTTATATCTAATTTCAGAAATGGAGGTATTTATCAATGAAAGAATTCTGGAACACAATTCAACTTATCTTTGCTGGCATTGGTGGCTGGCTTGGCTACTTCCTTGGTGGCTGTGATGGCTTGCTCTACGCTCTTATCGCCTTTGTTGTCATCGACTACATCACCGGTGTCATGTGTGCAATTGCCAATCACACGCTTTCCAGTGAAGTTGGCTTTAAAGGTATCTGTAGAAAGGTATTGATTTTCTTGCTTGTAGGCATCGCCAATATCCTCGACATTCATGTCATCGGATCTGGTAGCGTGCTTCGTACTGCAGTTATCTTCTTCTACATTTCCAACGAAGGCGTCAGCTTACTTGAAAATGCAGCTCACCTCGGACTTCCGGTCCCAGAAAAAATCAAAACCGTATTAGAACAGCTTCACGATCGAAGCACAAAGGAGGAAAACTAACATGACCTACACAAACAGTAAATTGGTAGCATACACCAAACTCAGTCCGAATCACTCCGGGCAGCGTACCCACAGTATCGACCGCATCACGCCCCACTGCGTGGTGGGTCAGCTGTCCTGTGAGAGCATCTGCAGCTGCTTTACCAGTCCGTCCAGACAGGCAAGCTGCAATTACGGCATCGGCAAAGATGGTCGCATTTCTCTCTGCGTGGAGGAGAAGAACCGCAGCTGGTGTTCTTCGTCCAACGCCAATGACCAGCGTGCAGTCACTATCGAGTGCGCCAGTGATATGTCCGAGCCGTATGCAATGAACAGTGCGGTCTATGATTCCCTCGTCAAGCTCTGCACCGATATCTGCAAGCGAAACGGTAAGAAGAAGCTCCTGTGGCTTGGGGACAAGACAAAAACGCTGAACTATGCTCCGAAGTCTGATGAAATGGTGCTGACGGTCCACAGATGGTTTGCGAACAAGTCCTGTCCCGGTAACTGGCTATATTCCAGACTCGGTGATCTGGCCGCTAAGGTTACTTCTGAGATTTCCAAAACCTCTTCCGGTGGCGTCACTGCTTCTACTTCACAAATATATCGTGTCCGCAAAACTTGGTCTGATTCTAAGAGTCAGCTTGGTGCCTACAAGTTGCTGGCTAATGCTAAGAAAAAGGCAGATGAGAATGCTGGATACAAGGTATTCGATGCCTCTGGCAATATCGTTTATCCGAATGCTGCAAAGCCTGTCCAAACACCTGCTGCAGATACTTCCTATAAGGTTCAGATAGACATTACCAACCTGAATATCCGCAAAGGACCAGGTACCAACTATGGCAAGACCGGTCAGTTCACCGGCAAAGGCATCTTTACAATCGTCCAGGAGTCCAAAGGCGAAGGCGCTACCCTCTGGGGCAAACTGAAATCCGGAGCCGGATGGATTTCTCTGGATTTTGCAAAGAAAGTATAAGGCATATCAAGCACAGGGTCTGTGGGAGTTATCTCCTGCAGGCCCGTTTTTTTATTTATCTTTTTTCGGCCAAACTGCCATCTCGCCTCCATTTAGTAGTGAGGAACTTCCTCAGATCGGAGGCAAATTATGCAAGATAACATTACAGCTTCAATGCCGGGTTCTACTTCTCCGAAGCCAATACAGCAGTCTGATATTGAGCAGGATTATGACTTTTTACTAGCACAGAAGGTCTCAGAACAGATGATGAAGCTTGGACTTATTTCCTTGTCGGAATTCAACAAATTAACTGAAATAAATCGTAAAACATTCTCCCCGTTCTGGGTTGAGATTATGCCCAAAATTCCTTGATATATAAGGGATTCAGAGCTAATATGTGACACTAACGAAGGGAGGTGAACTACCGTGAAGAAGGTAACCAAAATTGACGGTGTACAAAAGAATACCGCCATAAATAGCAAGCTTCGAGTTGCCGCCTACTGTCGTGTTTCGACAGGAAGTGACGCTCAATTGGAAAGTCTTGAGGCTCAAAAAAGCCATTATGAACAATACATCAATTCTCGTGAGGATTGGCAGTTCGCCGGTCTCTACTTCGATGAAGGTATCACAGGTACCAAAGCCGAGAAACGACCGGAGTTGCTCCGCCTGATTACAGATTGTGAAGCAAAAAAAATCGACTTTGTTATTACGAAGTCCATCAGCCGTTTTTCTCGAAACACGACTGACTGCTTGGCTTTAGTTCGAAAGCTCCAGAATTTGGACATTCCGCTTTATTTTGAGAAGGAAAACATCAATACAGGCTCAATGGAAAGTGAGCTTTTCCTTGCCATTCTCAGTAGCATGGCTGAGGGTGAATCGGCATCTATTTCCGAAAATGCAAAATGGTCCGTGAAACGTCGCTTTCAGAATGGCACCTATAAGCTCGGCTACACTCCTTACGGCTACGATTGGGATGGTAAAAACATGATCATTAATCCAGAACAGGCGGCTGTCGTAAAAAGAATATTTGCAGATATTCTTTCAGGGAAAAGTACAAATGCTATTGCAGATGAGCTAAATGCAGAAAAGGTTCCATCTAAGAAAAATAATCACTGGACTGCCAGCACCATTCGAGGCATTCTTGCCAATGAAAAATATACCGGAGATGTTATTTTTCAAAAGACCTATACAGACGAAAACTTTAACCGTCACACGAATTATGGTGAGGTTGATCAGTACATGGCCCCGGATCATCATGAAGCCATTATCAGTCATTCGGACTTCGATGCAGCAAATGCGCTGGTTAATCAACGAGCTGCTGAAAAAGGTATAGAAAAAGGCAGTGATAAATATCAGCAACGCTATGCTTTCTCCGGAAAAATAATCTGCGGAGAATGTGGCGACACCTTCAAACGCAGGATACACACTTGCAACACATACAAATATGTTGCTTGGGCCTGCAACACACACCTAAAAGATAAGAAATCCTGCCATATGAAATATGTAAGAGATGATGAGATAAAGGTTGCATTTATGACGATGCTCAACAAGCTCATTTACGGCTATCGCTTGGTACTCATTCCTTATCTCAAAGTACTTGAAAACTCATCTGGTGACGAAGCCATCCAGCGCATTCAGCATTTGGAACTGCTTATCTCTCAAAACAGCGAGCAGCGTGAAGCACTAACAAAGCTGATGGCTCAAGGCTACATCGACCAGATCCTATACAATCAAGAAACAAATGCACTCCTCCTGCAGGCAGAGACCTACCGCTCTGACATTGAAGCAATCACCATCGGGATGACCGGCGACGCAGCCAAGGTCACGGAGACAAATCTTCTGCTACACTTTGTGTCCCATACCGATATGCTTACAGCCTACAGCGAGGAGCTTTTTGAAAACTACGCAGACCACATTGAAGTAATAAGCAGAAATGAAATCAAGTTTGCGATGAAATGCGGTCTGACATTCACAGAAAGGATTGGTGATTAAATGGGCCACACACCCTTTGGTTACAAAATAGATAATGGTATTGCCGTTATCGATCAACCGGCTGCTGACAAGCTCAGACAGCTTTACAAAAATTATCTGAGTGGTATGTCCTTATCGAAGGCTGCATCTGCTGCCGGAATTAAAACTTATCACGGCACTGCTAAACGATTGATGGAAACAGCCCATTATCTTGGCGACAGTTTCTATCCTGCTATTATCGATAAGGATACCTACCAGAAAGCACAAGAGGAACGCAAACGTCGAGCCACAGCCCTCGGACGAAATAATAAGCAAACACAAATGAGAAAGCTACAGATACCTACCCATTTCCATATGGGTGAGGTCACTGTCCTTTATGACAATCCCGTCAAACAGGCAGAATACCTGTACAATCTCATAGAAAGCGAGAGTAAATAATGGGAAATGTAATGTTAATTCCTGCAAGGCGACAAGTCGGAAGCAACGCCAGAAAGCAGGAAGAAGAAAAGCCAAAGCTCCGAGTCGCAGCGTACTGCCGTGTCAGTACAGACAGCGATGAGCAGGCTACAAGCTATGAAGCTCAGGTCGAGCACTACACAGAATATATTCAAAAGAATCCTGATTGGGAATTTGCCGGAATCTATGCCGATGATGGTATCTCCGGCACCAACACCAAGAAACGAGAAGAATTCAATCGTATGATTGATGACTGCAAAGCCGGTAACATCGATATGATTATCACCAAATCCATCAGCCGATTTGCCAGAAACACATTGGACTGCTTAAAATACATAAGACAACTCAAGGATATGAACATACCGGTTCTGTTTGAAAAAGAGTCAATTAACACAATGGACGCCAAAGGTGAAGTTCTTATCACCATCATGGCATCTCTGGCCCAGCAGGAATCTCAATCCTTAAGTCAGAACGTCAAGATGGGCTTACAATACCGCTACCAGCAAGGCAAAGTGCAAATCAACCACAATCGTTTTCTTGGTTACACGAAAGACGCTGATGGAAATTTAGTCATTGATCCAGAACAGGCTGAAACTGTAAAGCGTATTTATCGAGAATACTTAGAAGGCCTCAGTATGGACAAGATTGCCGCTGGTCTGGAGCGTGACGGTATTCTCACCGGTGCCGGAGGAAAAAAGTGGCACACAAGTACCATCAACAAGATTCTCCGAAACGAGAAATACATCGGTGATGCCCTGCTTCAAAAGACCTACACTACCGACTTTCTTAACAAAACTAGAGTTAAAAATAACGGTCTTGTTCCACAATACTATGTAGAAGGCGACCACGAAGCCATTATTCCTAAAGATATTTACCTGCAGGTGCAGGAAGAACTTGTCCGCAGGCGAGTAGGTAAAACCAGCGCCAACGGTAAGAAACGAAACTACAGCTGCAACCACTGCTTCTCCCAAATCGTCATCTGCGGTGAATGCGGTGAAATGTTCCGAAGGCTCCACTGGAACAACCGAGGTGTAAAGTCCATCGTTTGGCGCTGCATCAGTAGGCTGGAGTCCACCGGTTTAGAATGTCACGCTCGCACCATTAACGAACTGGTCCTTCAAGACGCCGTTGTCAAAGCTATCAATCAAATGCTCGGCGACAAAAGCAACTATCAAGCACAGCTCCAGCTAAACATTGCCGCAGTCATCCGAGCTTCGCAGGCAACAGCTATTGACAGCATTGACGAAAAGCTAATGGCTCTACAACAGGAGCTCATTCAGAAAGCCAATAGCAAAGAGGACTACGACGAAATAGCTGATGAGATTTTCAGGCTTCGAGAACTTCGACAAAAGACCACTGTCGATACTGCTGCAAGAGATGAACAGATAAAGCGAATCAATGATCTTCAGGATTACATCTCGCAGCAGACCTCTTACCTTACAGAATTCGACGAAACATTGGTGCGACGCTGGATTAAGCAGATCACCATCTGGGATGACCGCATCACCGTCGAACTGAAATCCGGCGTCAGCATTGATGTGGATGCATAAGTCTATAGATGTACGAAACCCTCCTGACCGTGATGGCCGGGAGGGTTCTTTTGCTTCATTCCGTTTTCGTTTCAGGCAGATAATAAATTTTTCCATCCTTAGCAATAAGCTGCACATTCTCTGAATACAGCTCCGATTTGTCAATTGATAGTGTGCTCTCTCCAGAAGCCTGTGTACGAATCATGTTTGCCGTACTCTTTTCAATAGAACGATAATTTAAATCTTCATCAAATAACCCCGGAAGAAAATGAATCACGCCATCAAATCCTGCTCGTTTTCTTCTAACTTCATCAGTATCTATTTTCAGTCTCTCAGTCGTTCCTTCATGCCATGCAGCCAGCCTGCTTTGTGTGTCTTGAACCTGCTTTGTATATGTCGGAAGAATAGCAATGCATTGTTCTCTCGATACAGCACCAAGGTGTAGTGTATACCTCAAGTCCGATATCTTATACAAAACATCCAGCAATGATTTTTGATACATAAACCAATTCTGAGCATTACCTACAACTTTTTCATACGCTTCATAGTCAAGGTCTGTCTTCTTTGCAAATCCAGCTAAAGTTAAATTCGCTTGTCCCAGCAACTGAGTGCATTCCTCTTCAAGGCTGTCTAACTGATTTATCTTAGAGATTCTAAGTTCATTATTTTCTAGAATTTCTGTCTGGAAATCTGCAATCTTTTTTACATGAGCTACGAGCGAGAACACACGACTTCTATATTCATTATCTTGGAAATTCTGTATCTCTGAAATTCCATCACTAATGGCACCGAGCTCAGCATTTATTTGAGTCATATAATACTGGCCGACAACCATTGATGCCACTCCCATAGCAGCTGCGGCGGTGTTGGCTACCAATGCCGTTCCTTTTTGTGCCTCTACTGCCACTAAATTGGCATGTCCCTGAATGCCATCTGCTCCACGATAAAACCCTCGAACTGCACCTTCCATAGCCTTTGAATCTGTTAATTTTGCACCTGCAGGAATAATAGCTCTATATAGAACACCTCCATTTGCAGCTTGCACAGCCTGCGCTGCATTATTGGCCGCATTTCCTGCCTGCGCTAACCCCGGAACAAGATTGTTGACATGAGCAAGCACCTTGCTGTCTGTAATTTCAACAAGTGCATTCTCATCCTTGATGGCTTCTGCTGGAAGCATTTCCATCTCAATGACTAATTCTGTTGGGGTATCATTAGAAACAGCTATTGCACATTCCTCTGCATTAGTTTTTACATTCTCGTTTGAATTTGCTTCTTGAGCATGCTTTTTTCGTTGAACCATGAATATGCAGATTGCTACCACTGCTATCACGCATATTCCAATACCTATGTACTCCATTTTCAGTACCTCCTATCATTTTCTATAATAGGCCTTGTAAATTTTGCGATTTATAAAATCGTATATTTTTCAATTGCGCCACACGGCTTCGCTATATTTTTATTAAACAGAACAATATTTCTTCCAATTTCAGATACTGTACTTCCATAAATAATGCCGGAATATCCAAGAGAACTATAATACTGTGCCATCGTCTGGAAAGGTGCATACATAGTTCCTTTATCTGCTGAGTCATCAATTGGTTCAAATATCTGTTCGGAAAGCAATTTTGAGTACGTATAAACAGCCCACTCTGTAAACAGTCTCTTAAATTCTGCCTTATTAACGTTGTACTTCGGAATTCGACCCAATGCTTTAGCAGCTTTGATTCCTCTTTTCACTTGTTTTTGAGCATATGTTTCCAACACCTGATTTAACTGCTCATATGTCTTATTGTCAGCAATTGTTAAATCGACGAGCTTTATATCTGCAAAAGCATCATCAAATTTAAAATGACAAAATCCAAATTCATCACCAACATGCGTTCTACATTCTGCCTGAGCGCATTGATGTATAGCCGTTTCATTTCCAAGGGCCAAATACAGCCATTCAACTCCCGGTGGACTGAATCTGTTATCAGCCGTGATGAACTCTTTCTTCGGTATAAACCTTTCATAATCAGGAGCTTCATCTTTTTTGAGAACACAACCTCTTCCAACTTGTGTACCATCAAGGTCTGTTAGCTTTATTGTACTATGTTCAATTCCAAAGTTATCATGAAACAAATCATTATATACCTTTAGAAATGTACATTTTTTTGCTTCTTCAATATTGTCGTATGAGAAAGTGCCACTGGATAATGCTGCTCGAAACTCGTCCCATGTCTTTCTTATTGTTCTTTCATTATTTTTTATATCTCCAAAATCAAAAATCTGCCCCATGTTTTATACCTCCTATCACCGCTATCTATTCCACTGCCAAGTCTACCCCTTAGTATCGAGTGGCTTGAACTGCGGTCGGCTCTGACAACAATCCTGGTGCCACAACCTCTGACATCTAATCCACAGCCTAAACCCTACCGCTATTCTCCGGCTACTCAAATTTTCCTCATTCAGTTCCAAAAGTAGATATGTTTCCATACAAGAAAACCGAGCTTTCCGCAAGGCTTCTCTGATGATACCAACCTTACAAAAAGCCCGGAAATACGCCACTTTTCAGCACTTATTTATCTTTCTTTGACAGCAAACAGACCGTCTCAACATGGGGGGTGCGGGGGAACAGGTCTACGCCGCAAGCGCGGCGGGCGGTGTAGCCCATGGTGGCCAAAAGCGCCAAATCCCGTGCCAAGGTTGCCGGGTCGCAGGACACATACACCAGCCGCTGGGTGCCCATTTTATCCATAGCGGCGAACACCTCCGGTGCGCAGCCCTTGCGTGGCGGGTCTACGATGGCCACATCCGGGCGCACGCCCTGGGATGCCAACTGCGTTGCCGCACCGGCTGCGTCCGCACACAAAAATTCTGCATTCTCAATACCGTTGCGCCGGGCATTCTCCCGGGCGTTCTCCACCGCCTGGGGAACCACCTCCACGCCGATCAACCGGCGGCAGCGATCCGCTAAGGTCAGGCCGATGGTGCCCACGCCGCAGTACAGATCCAGCAGCACCTGGTCGCCGGTCAAGCCGGCAAAATCCCCTGCCAGCGCATACAAGCGTTCACATTGGTCGTGGTTGACTTGATAAAAAGCATGGGGGCCGATGGCAAAGGTCTTGCCACACAGCTTGTCCAGCAGTTCGCCCTTGCCCCAAAGCACCCGATCCCGGTCACCCAAAATCACATTGGTGCGCCGGGTGTTGCTGTTTAGCACCACGCCCACCAAACCGGGCACAGCGGCACGCAAGGCGGCGCAAAGTGCGTCCCCGCCGGGCAGATCCGTGCCGTTGATCACAATACAAGCCAGCACCTGGCCGGTAGCCTGGCCCTTGCGGAAATACAAGTGGCGCAGCAGGCCGGTGCCGGTCTCCTCATTATATACGGAAATTTGATGTTCTTCCGCCCATTGCAGGCAAGCCGCCACACCGGCGGAAAAATCCGTACACTGGAGCAGGCAATCTCCGGCAGGCACCACACGGTGGCTCTTATAGGCATAAAAACCGGCTACCGGTCGGCCGTCTTGCAGCTGCACCGGGTACTGGGCTTTATTGCGATAGCGCACGGTATCGGGCGCTGCCAGCACGCCCTCCACCTGCAAATCCAGGTGGCCGATCCGCTGAAAAGCATCGTCGATCCGCTGCTGCTTAAAGCGCAGTTCCTCCGCGTAATCCACCGTGCGAAAGGCACAGCCGCCGCACTGGGCGGACACCGGGCAGTCGCTCTCCACCCGATGAGGCGATGGCTCCAGCACCTGCTGCAGCCGGGCAACAGCATAGTTCTTTTTGGCTTTAATAATATGCGCCGTAACCACATCACCGGGCACACCGCCGCGCACAAAAATCGGCACGCCGTCCTTGCGCCCGATGGCGCTGCCCTCGGAAGTCAGGGCGGTTATATTCAGTTGAATCTCATCATTCTTTTTGAGTTGCACCCAAATCACCGTCCTTTATCATAGCATAAAACCACGGGAAAAGGAAGTGTTAAAATGAAAAAGGCGGCGGGCAAATTTCCTTGCCTGCCGCACTTTTTTGCAGTTTTAACGATGGACGGCCCGCTGCACTGCCTTGACCAGCTCCACCACCGGGATCACTGCCAGGGCTAGCGCCATCGACGCACCGTAGGCTGTACCGGACAGAGGAACAAAATCAAAGGCCGCAGCCAACGCCGGCACATACAGCACCACCGTGGACAGCACCAAAGACAGCACCATGGCGCCCCACAAATAGCCGTTTTGCCCCATAGAGAACAAACTGGCCCGGCGCGAGCGCATATTAAAGCTATGGAAGATCTCTGCCATAGACAGGGTAAAAAACGCCATGGTCATGCCGGTTTTATGGGCCAGCGGGTCCGTAATATGTACCAGTGCCGCCCAGTCCATTTGTACCGGGCAGGTAAGCAGCAGACCACTGAAATAAGCCAGCAGGGTCACCGCCGTTACCATCAGTCCCTGCCAGGCCACATCGAAGCCCATACCCCCGGCAAAAATGCCGTCCTTTGGATCTCGAGGGCGGCGGCGCATGATCTCCGGCTCGCCCCGCTCCATACCCAGTGCCAGCGCCGGGAAGCAATCGGTGATCAAATTGATCCACAGAAGGTGTACCGGCTCCAAAATGGTAAAGCCCAGCAGAGTGGCCACCAAAATGGTGAGCACCTCTGCCAAGTTAGAGGACAGCAAAAACTGAATAGACTTGCGGATATTGTCATACACCCGGCGGCCCTCCTCCACGGCCGCCACAATGGTGGCAAAGTTGTCGTCCGTCAGTACCATATCCGCCACATTCTTGGTCACATCCGTGCCGGTCATGCCCATGCCTACGCCAATATCCGCCGCCTGAATGGCCGGGGCATCGTTGACCCCGTCGCCGGTCATGGCAGTCACAGCCCCCTGCCGGTGAAAGGCCTCTACAATGCGCACCTTATGCTCCGGCTGCACACGGGCAAACACGCTGCACCGGGCAACGGCATCGTCCAACGCCCGATCGTCCATTTGGCTCAGCTGGGCGCCGGTGAGCACCTCCCCCTCCGGCTCCAAGATCCCCAGCTGCCGGGCAATGGCCGCGGCAGTATCCCGATGATCGCCGGTGATCATCACCGGACGAATGCCCGCTTGGCGACAAGCGGCAATGGCCTCCACCGCCTCCGGGCGCACCGGATCCATCATACCCACCAGCCCCAGGTAGCAAAGCCCTTGCTCCAGTGCCTCCGGCGACCGGGCAGACGGCAGGGACGGGTACTGCCTGGTTGCAGCGCAAAGCACCCGCAGCGCCCGGTCTGCCATACGCCGATTTTCGTCCAGGATCCGGCGGCGCAGATCCGCAGTCAAGGGTACCGCCCTCCCCTGCTGCCAGGTGTGGGTGCACCGCTTCAGTACCACATCCGGCGCACCTTTGGTGTACTGTACCACGCCTTCCGAGGTGCGGTGGAGCGTCGTCATCATCTTGCGGGCAGAGTCAAAGGGCAGTTCCCCCACCCGGGGGTACTGCCGCTCCAGCGCCGCCTTTTCCAGCCCCAGGTCTGCTGCGTCCTGCACCAGCGCCACCTCTGTGGGTTCACCCTCCATGCGGTCCCCGGCCCGGTGGGCGTCCGAACACAGCGCCATAGCGGTCATGAGCTGCTCCGGCGGCACACCGGTACGGGCGGTAACGGTCATTTTATTTTGAGTCAGCGTGCCGGTTTTGTCCGAGCAGATCACCTGCGTACAGCCCAGAGTCTCCACCGCCGTCAGTCGCCGTATCACTGCGTGGCGACGGCTCATTTTGGTCACACCGATGGACAGCACAATCGTCACCACCGCTGCCAGTCCCTCCGGAATGGCAGCCACCGCCAGAGACACCGCCACCATAAAGGTGGACAGCGCGCCGCTAAAGGTCAGCCCGCCTGCCAGTAAGCTGCGCCCTACATCTAACGCAAAGATCCCGGCACAGATGGCCAGCACCAGCAGGGACAAAATTTTAGACAGCTGGGTCAATTTCTTTTGCAAAGGCGTGGCGTTCTGTCCGGCGGTGTTCAGGGCGTGGGCAATGCGTCCCATTTGCGTGTCCATACCGGTGGCAATCACCACAGCACGCCCGCGGCCGTACACCACATTGGCACCCATAAATACCAAATTGCTGCAAGCGGAGGGCGGCAGCGCCTGCCCATCGTCCGGCAAAGGGGCCGCGGATTTTTCCACCGGCTGGGACTCGCCGGTAAGGGCGGATTCCTCCACCCGCAGGCCAATGCTCTCCAGCACCCGGCAGTCTGCGGGAATACGGTCACCGGCAGACAGCAGCACCACATCGCCGGGCACCAGTGTGCGGCTGGGCACGGTACACTCTGCCCCGCCCCGCAGCACCCGAGAGGTGGCCGGGGTCATCTCCTGCAAGGCGGCAATGGCCTTTTCCGCCTTGCTCTCCTGCACCACACCTAAGACGGCATTCACCGTCACCACGGTCATAATGATCAGCACATCCGCCGGGAATTCCCGATGTACGACACACAGCACCGCAGACACGGCGGCTGCCGCCAGCAGCACCAGGATCATCGGATCGGATAATTGCAGCATAAACCGCCGCCACAGGCTGTCGCCCTTTTTCCGCGCCAGCCGGTTTTCGCCATGTTTTGCCAGCCGGGCAGCCGCCTGTTTGCGGCTCAGCCCGCCGGGGGCGCTATTCAGCTCCCGCAGCACCCGCTCTGCCGTCCATCTGTATGCCTGCATTGCAGAACCTCCCATTTGAAAATAAAAAGACCCGTATATAGGATCACTACATACGAGTCTGTTTTTTATTCCGGGTGGCGGTTCGTCAGGCGCGAGCCACCATTTCGCCGTATTCTTCCTTGCTTTTCTTAATAAAGGCCGCCACTGCCTCTGCGGTGGGCATAGCGTCCGAGCAGCTGTGGGCGGAGATGAGCATAGAGGCCGAGGCGGAGCCGAACTCCAGGCACTCGATCATCTCTTTGCCTTGCAGCAGGCTGTACAGAAAAGCGGAGCCGTAGCCGTCGCCGCCGCCAAAGCCCTTGAGCACCACCGCCGGGAAGGGCTTAATGGAGTAATAATTGCCGTCGTTGGTGTAGGCGGTGGAACCGTCTTTGCCGTGCTTAATGACGCAAATCGTCGCACCAAAGGACTGCCAGTAGCGGGCGCTCTCCGGGTCAGAGCCTTTTACGCCCACAATGCCCTCCATCAAATCAAATTCCTCACGAGAGCCCATAATAATATCCGCACCGCGAGCCACTAAGCTGTAATACACAGCAATCTCGTCCTTGGACTGCCAGGTGTACGCCCGATAGTCGATGTCAAAGATAATGCGCACATTGTTTTTCTGGGCCAGCATCATGGCCTTTAAGCAGGCCTCTCTGGACGGAGACTTGGCCAGCGCCGTACCGCTGATCACAATGGCCTTAGCAGAAGCAATATACGCCTCGTCAATATCCTCCGGCGCCAGGCAAAAATCTGCCACATTATCCCGGTACATTAAGATGGAGGACTGCTCTTTAGACAGAATTTCCGTAAAAGTCAGGCCAATACACTCGCCGTTCTTGGCTCGGGTCACATGGGAGGTGTCGATCCCCTCATTTTGGAAATACTCCACCACATAGTCCCCAAACTGGTCGGCAGACACACAGCCGCAAAAGCCCACCTTGCAGCCCAGCCGGGCCAGGCCTACGGCAATATTGGCCGGAGAGCCGCCTACATACTTGTTAAAGTTAGACGACTGGGACAGCGGCTTATACATATCCGTGGGGTTAAAATCAATGGCAATGCGGCCGATGGGGATAAAATCCAGCGGTTTGGTTCTGTCAAATTCAATGTACTTCATAGTTCCCTCTCCATAAATTTATGCGCAGGCGACAGGTTTATGCCTTGCCGTCTGTGCCGAAAATCAAAATGTGGCGGTGGGCATTCTTATACGCCCCCTGCACCTCTGCCCCTTGCAGATCGTAGTAACCGCCGATAGCACCGGCGTCGTAAGCGCCCCGCACCGTCTGCTCCACGCTGTCAAAAGTGGCCGTGGCAATGTTGATCTTTTGGATCCCTGTCTGCGCACAGCGGCGGAAATCCTCCGATGAAATGCCGGTGCCGCCGTGAAGCACCAAGGGCGTGTGGGTATCCTCGGCCACCTGCGCCAAAATATCAAACCGCAGCTTGGGCGTGGCCTTATAATTGCCGTGGGCGTTACCGATGGCGATGGCCAGAGCGTCCACCCCGGTTTCCTGCTCAAAGCGCACCGCGTCCGCCGGGTCCGTGCAATGCATAGCGATCTCCTCAGAGCCATCCTCCGAACCGCCTACACAGCCGATCTCCGCCTCCACGGCAGCACCGTAAGGGTGCGCCATCTCTATAATACGGCAAGTCTCCGCTATATTCTCATCCAGCGGCAGATGAGAGCCGTCAAACATCACGGAGGTAAAGCCCAGCTCCAGCGCCTGGCTGATCTTCTTCTCCGTTTTGCCGTGGTCAAAGTGCACCGCCACCGGCACGCTGGCCTGCCGGGCAGCGGCCACCATCAAGGGACCGATCAGCTCCAGCGGCGACTGGCGCAGCCGCACCTCTGCAATCTGGAGGATCACCGGGGCGCGCAGTTTCTCTGCCGCTTGCAGCACACCCAGCACCATCTCCATGTTGGCAACGGAGAAGGAGCCAACGGCATAGCCGCCGACACGGGCATCCGCCAGCAGATCACGCATATTCACCAGCATAGGCACACCTCAAATACAAATCAAAAAATGCGATGAGTCGGGCGTAAGCCGAGTTCTGTCTTGGGCAATTATCTATCTCGACGCACGGTTGCCCGTGCGCTCCAGCCATCCTTCGAAGTTTTGTGTCGAGCAAACAACCCTTCAGTCGATGTTGCAGCGGATAGGGTTTACATGGCAGGGAATGTCTCCACCCCCTCGGTGAGCTCTTACCTCGCCTTTCCATCCTTACCGCAAAAGCGGCGGTTTATTTCTGTTGCACTTTCCCTAGGGTCGCCCCCGGCGGCCGTTAGCCGTTATCCTGCTCTGTGCTGCTCGGACTTTCCTCACGCAGTAACCTGCGCGCAACTGCCTGCCCGGCTCATCCTCTCCATTTTAATCCATAGCACCGGGGAATGTCAACTGTTTTTCTGCCGGGCAAGAATTTACAGAACAGGTCTTGCATTTCTGTTCTTTTTGTAATACTATGGAGCAAAGAAAGGCAGGTAATCGGAATGCCCAGATTTGAACAGGAAGGCTTTGACCCCCGCCGTCGGCGGGAGAACGACGCCCTGGACCGCACGGTGCCGGAGGAAGACCGGCATTTGGACCCGGAAGTGGACCTGGATTTTAACCGTCGGCAGCGGGATGTGATCGACCGGCAGGACGAAAGCGGGATCAACCCTTGCGACTATCGGGACCCCTACGCCCCCTCGGCACCGTACAACCAAAATAACGACCATGACCCAAACGGTTACATAGAACCACCGGCGCCGCCCCGCCGGTTTGAGAGCGAGCGCCCGGCAGATTTTTATACGGACCGGAGCAACACGCCTACGCCCACGCGTGCCCACAACCGGGAGCGGACAAGCCGTGATCCCCGCACCGTGGGCCGCAGCCATACCCCCACTGACAAGCACGGCAAGCCGCCAAAAAAAGGCAAGGGCAGCAAAAAGGCAAAAGTGGGGCTGAGTATCTTTTGCGTGCTGCTGGCGCTAATTATCATTCTTGTAGGCTGTGCCACCGGCGTACTGGGCAAGATCACCTATCATGCGCACAAAGAAAATGAATATGTGACAGCATCGAATCTAAAGAGCGACCCGCGGGTAAAGAATGTGCTGCTGCTGGGCGTAGACGCCAGACCCAAAGACAAGGCCAGCGCCTCCCGCAGTGACACCATGATGCTGATTTCCGTGGACTCTGTGCACCACACCATTAAGATGACCTCCTTTTTGCGAGACACCTGGGTGTATATTCCCTGCAAGGATATGAGCCAACGGCTGAACGCCGCCTGCCAGTACGGCGGTTACAGCGGCGTGGTAGACACCATTGAATACAACTTCGGCGTAAAGATCGACAACTATGTGGTCGCGGATTTTGAGATGTTCCAGGTACTGGTGGACGCCATCGGCGGCGTAGAAGTGAAGGTTACCAAGGCGGAGGCCAAGGAGGTCACCGGCCACCCCAAGCGCTACGGCAATGTGAAGTTAAAGGCCGGCAAGCACAACCTGACCGGCAAGCAGGCCCTGGCCTACTGCCGCATTCGCAAGATCGACACGGACTTTGTACGCACCAAGCGCCAGCGCACGGTGATGAACGCCATTATTAAGAAAATGAAGTCCTCCAACCCCTTTACCCTGTATAAAATGGCCAGCAACGCTGCCCCGTATATTGAGACGGATATGACCAAAAGCGAACTGTGCAGCTTTGTGGCCAAGGCCGGCAGCTGCGCCACCAGCACCCACCAGGCCCGGGTACCTTTCCCGGACACTTGGTGGTATGACACCATCAACGGCAACTCCGTCATCGCCATCAATAAAGAGGAGAATAAAAAGCAGCTGATCGACTTTATCTACAACAAGACCTCCGAACAGCTGGACAAAGAAGAAGCCGCAGCAGCCAAGGACTGACCGCTGCGTGCAAGGACACCACGGTCATCGGCCTTTATAATACCAACGACCATCGCTTTTGGTACGACGACCTTTTATAATAATGCACTGGTAAATAGGAAACGCCCTTTGTTTCACTTAAGAAACAGAGGGCGTTTTTTATTGTTTGGTAGGGGCGGATCGCATGCGCCCGCTTTTATCCCCTCAGTCGCATAAATGCGACAGCTCCCCTTGATAAAAACAAGGGGAGCCGTATTGTGTATAATCAGCCTCCCTTGTGTAAAGGGAGGCGGCAACGCCGCAAGGCGTTGACGGAGGGATTGGCGGGCGGCAATGACAAGAATATATTATTTCTTGGTGGTCACGCTCTTGGCCTTACTCCACCCGGAATAGAGCTTTACGCTCT
>OLPY01000012.1_pt1 | contig 188297 bp, 168 predicted proteins | sample 1672481 | NCBI WGS metagenome assembly OLPY01 (sample SAMEA3136691, study PRJEB25190) | human gut metagenome | biome: human gut; feature: human-associated habitat; material: faeces | place: Austria | collected 2013 | reverse complement strand
TGGAAGCAATCTATGAGTCAGCAAAGAGCGGTAAGACAATTTATTTTGATTAAAAGAGTTTTTTGGAAGCTATATTCAATAAACAGAGGGTCAGTCGTGATGGACTGGCCCTTTTCAAATGCCTGTTTCCGGGATGAATCGCAAAAATTTCTAAAATGGTCGGTGAAGCAATCTTGAAAGTTAATTATCAAAATGCTAATATAGTACGGAGTGTCATGTATTATCCCTGTAAATAACAGTAAAATCATGGAAAATGATTTACAGGAAGATGAACGTGGAAGAGAATGATACAATGGATTAGAAAGAGGTATTTTATAATTTGAACTCAAAAATATCAACAAATGTATTTGAAGAGGCCGGAATAACGCCGGAGACCCTTATAAAACTTGGACTTCCGCAAGACAGTAGATCATTATCACCGATGATGGTCCATTACTGTCAGACAAAATGTGCGTATAAAGATTCGATTCTTTTTTATCGTCTTGGGGACTTTTATGAAATGTTTTTTGAGGATGCGAAAACTGTCTCCCGTGAACTGGAACTTACACTTACCGGCAAAGACTGTGGTCTTTCTGAACGGGCTCCGATGTGCGGGATTCCGTATCACGCAGCAGAAACATATATCAATCGTCTGATCGATAAAGGGTATAAAGTAGCCATCTGCGAACAGGTAGAGGATCCGAAAACGGCAAAGGGAATCGTAAAAAGAGAAGTGACCCGTGTTGTGACACCGGGAACGAATCTTAATATGCAGGAACTGGATGAAGGAAAGAATAATTATCTGATGGCCATCGTATGTGTGGGAGATCATTTTGGGGTATCCACTGCAGATATCACAACCGGTGATTGCTATGTGACAGAGGTTGATGAGGAGCGGAAACTCTGGGATGAGATCAATAAGTTCCTTCCGGCAGAAATCATCTGTAATGATGCTTTTCTGGTCTCCGGTGTGGATGTGGACGACCTGAGGAACCGTCTGCATATCTCTGTGTTTGCACTGGAATCCTGGTATTTTGGAGATGATCTGTGTAAGCAGACATTACTGGAGCATTTTAAGATTTCCTCTCCTGAGGGGCTGGGACTGGCTGATTATGACAGCGGTGTGATCGCAGCCGGTTCCCTGTTCCGGTATCTTCTGGATACCCAGAAAAATACCATGGAGCATATGAATAAAATTATCCCGTATACTACAGACCGCTATATGGTTATCGACAGTTCTTCGAGAAGAAATCTGGAACTGGTGGAGACCCTGCGGGAAAAACAGAAACGCGGCTCTCTTTTGTGGGTGTTGGATAAGACGAAAACTGCCATGGGAGCCCGTATGCTGCGAAGCTTTGTGGAACAGCCATTGATCGATGCAGATGCGATCAACGAACGACTGGATGCGGTAACGGAACTGAACATGCAGGCGATGCTTCGCGAGGAGATCCGGGAATACCTGAATCCGGTATATGACCTGGAACGTCTGGTCAGTCGGATCAGTTATCGTTCTGCGAACCCGAGAGATCTGCTGGCATTTAAAATGTCTCTGGAAATGATTCCTCATATTAAGAATCTGCTGGCGAACTTTACCAGTCCGCTGCTGGTACGCATTAACGAACAGATGGATGGCCTGGAAGATCTGTATACACTGTTAGAAGCCTCCATTACGGAAGATCCACCACTGGCAGTCAAAGAAGGCGGGATCATCCGGGAAGGCTATAATGAACAGGTAGATACCTATCGGAATTCAAAAACCCAGGGAAAATCCTGGCTGGCACAGCTGGAAGCAGAAGAGAAAGAAAAAACCGGTATCCGGAATCTGAAGATCAAATATAATAAAGTATTTGGCTATTATCTTGAAGTGACGAACAGTTTTAAAGATCTGGTGCCGGAATACTATACAAGAAAACAGACGTTGACCAATGCCGAGCGCTATATCACACCGAAGCTAAAAGAACTGGAAGATATGATCCTTGGCGCGGAAGATAAATTATTTGCCCTGGAATACGATCTGTTCTGTCAGGTGAGAGAAGAACTGGCTGCACAGATTCCGCGAATCCAGGAGACAGCGAAAGCCATCGCGCAGCTGGATGTCTATGCATCGTTATCCGTGGTCGCCCAGCGCAATAACTATGTACGCCCAACGGTCAATACAAAAGGTGTGATCGACATCAAAAATGGCCGCCACCCGGTTGTTGAAAAGATGATCAACAACGATATGTTTATTGCAAATGATACCTATCTGGACAACGGCAGCAAGCGTGTCTCCGTGATCACCGGACCGAACATGGCAGGAAAATCCACTTATATGCGGCAGACTGCCCTGATCGTTTTGATGGCGCAGATTGGTTCTTTTGTTCCGGCAGAAAAAGCAAAGATTGGTGTGGTAGACCGGATTTTCACCCGTGTCGGAGCTTCGGACGACCTGGCCAGCGGACAGAGTACGTTCATGGTGGAGATGACAGAGGTGGCCAATATTCTTCGCAATGCGACTGCGAAAAGTCTGTTGATCCTGGATGAGATTGGCCGTGGAACCAGTACCTTTGACGGGCTGTCCATTGCCTGGGCAGTTATTGAACACATCAGTAATACAAAACTTCTGGGGGCAAAGACTCTGTTTGCTACCCACTATCACGAACTGACAGAGCTGGAAGGAAAGATTCCGGGTGTTAATAATTACTGTATCGCGGTGAAAGAACGGGGCGATGATATCGTATTTTTACGAAAAATCGTAAAAGGTGGTGCCGATAAAAGTTATGGTATCCAGGTGGCAAAGCTTGCAGGTGTTCCGGACAGTGTTCTGGATCGTGCAAAAGAACTGGTGGATGAACTGGTACATACGGATATTACCAGTACATTTAAAGATCTGGCAGAGAATTCCAGAAAGACAAAACCGAAAGCCGTACATTATGATGAAGTGGATCTGGAACAGATTTCCCTGTTTGATACGGTACAGGATCAGGATATCATAGAGGAACTGAAAAATCTGGATATTACGATGCTGACACCGATGGATGCGATGAATACCTTATATCGGTTACAGAATAAATTAAAAAATCGCTGGTAAACGAAATATAGCAGATGTTATAGCTTAGGAAGGAAATAGATCGATGAAACGACAGATTTCAGTCTTGGATCAGAGTACAATTGATAAGATTGCAGCAGGAGAAGTGGTGGAGCGCCCTTCTTCGGTTGTAAAAGAACTGGTGGAAAATGCCATTGATGCGGGAGCCAGTGCGATTACTGTGGAGATCAAGGAAGGCGGTACCACATTTATCCGTATCACCGATAATGGTACAGGTATTGAAAAAGAACAGGTTCCGCTGGCATTCCTTCGTCATGCGACCAGCAAGATCCGTAAAGTGGAAGATCTTTCGTTGATTTCTTCTCTTGGATTTCGTGGCGAGGCGCTGTCGAGTATTGCTGCTGTTTCCCGTGTGGAACTGATCACAAAACCCCATGAACAGCTGATCGGAGTCCGCTATCAGATTGAGGGCGGTATGGAAAAGGGAATGGAGGAGATCGGTGCGCCGGACGGAACGACTTTCCTGATACGGGATCTGTTTTATAATACGCCGGCAAGGGCAAAATTCTTAAAGACACCGACTACAGAAGCCGGTTATATCAGCAGTTTTATCGAACAGCTGGCACTGTCGCATCCGCATATTTCTTTCAAATATATGCAAAACGGTCAGACAAAACTGCATACTTCCGGAAATAATAATCTGAAAGAAGCGATTTATCAGATCTACGGGAGAGATATTACCAGGGAACTGATTGAGATCCATACAAAAGACCGGGAAGAGACGATCCGAATCGATGGATTTATCGGGAAACCGGTAATTTCCAGGGGAAACCGTAATTTTGAAAATTATTATGTCAATGGACGATATGTAAAGAGTAAGATCGTGACAAAAGCAGTGGAAGATGCTTATCATACGTTTATGATGCAGCATAAATATCCGTTTACCTGTCTTCATATTCAGATCAAAGGCTCTGATGTAGATGTCAATGTGCATCCGACCAAGATGGAAGTACGTTTTTCTGATCAGGAACTGATCTATCGACAGATTTATCAGACAATTATACAGGGTCTGCAGCACAAAGAACTGATTCCACAGGTGACGATTGGAAAAGACCGTTTGGCGGTACGTCCTGCGAACCGGGATAAAGCACCGGAACCTTTTGAGGTACAGCGCCGGCAGATCGAACAGCCGAGAGAATATCAGATGCAGCAGAAAGTGCAGCCGGAAGAGTTGAAAAACTGTGCGAAAGCGGCTAACCCGATAGCTGACAGGACAGCAGCAGTGGCAGCTTCCGGTGAAGAAACTCACAAAGGATCGGTTGTAAGGGAGCAGGGAACGGGATGTTACGGAGAAAAGCGTGAGACTGGATGCAGGAATGAGAACCCGGCGAAGCAAAATCCGAATTTGCAGACAGGACAAGTCGTTTCAGACAGAAGAGACAATATAGCTGATCCGGGTGTTCAGAAGGCTGAACAGATGGATCTTTTCGACGGAAAACTGCTAAGTCCGGAAGCAAAAAAACATCACAAGATCATCGGACAGGTTTTTGATACGTACTGGCTGGTACAGATGGAAGATAAATTGTATATCATTGACCAGCATGCGGCACACGAAAAAGTGTTGTATGAACGAATCGTAAAAGAGATGAAAGAACGGAATGTAAGTTCACAGATCGTCAGCCCGCCGATCATCATTTCTCTGAATCTGGAAGAACAGGAGAAAATGAAAAAGTATCAGAATATTTTTAAAACCCTTGGGTTTGAGATTGAATCCTTTGGAGGAAGGGAATACAGTATCCGGGCAGTGCCGCAGAATCTGTTCGGAATGACAGAACAGGGATTTTTTATTGAAGTACTGGATCATCTGGAGGAGGATCCATCCTCAAAAACGCTGGATGTCCTTTCGGATCGGATGGCGACCATGGCGTGTAAGGCAGCGGTGAAGGGAAATCAGAAGTTATCGCTTCGGGAGACAGAAGCACTGATCGATGAACTGTTGCAGTTGGAGAATCCGTATAATTGTCCCCATGGCCGACCGACCATTATTTCCATGACCAAATACGAACTGGAAAAGAAATTTAAGCGGATTGTGTAGGTGAACAGAGTGAAGAAACCTTTGATTATATTAACAGGTCCTACTGCAGTAGGAAAAACAAGCCTTTCCATTGCACTGGCAAAAGCGGTGAACGGGGAAATTATCTCCGCGGATTCCATGCAGGTCTATCGTCATATGGATATCGGTTCCGCAAAGATCCGGCCGGAGGAGATGCAGGGAGTCCCCCATCATCTGGTGGACTGTCTGGAGCCGGATGAAGAATTTAATGTGGTACGGTTTCAACAGATGGCAAAAGAAGCCATGAAAGGAATCTATGACCGCGGGCGGATTCCTGTACTGGTGGGCGGTACCGGATTCTATATCCAGGCAGTAACCGGAGATATTGATTTCACTGTGCATGGAGAGGATACGACTTATCGGCAGATGCTGGAAGAAAAAGCAAAGACTGAGGGAGCGCAGGCGCTTCATGAGATGCTTGCTGCTGTGGATCCTGCATCTGCGGCGGCGATTCATGCAAACAATGTAAAACGGGTGATCCGTGCACTGGAATATTACCGGCAGACGGGAAAGCCGATTTCTCAGCATAATGAGGAGCAGCGCCAGAAAGAGTCCCCATATAATCTGGCGTATTTTGTGTTAAACGATGAAAGAACCCGTTTGTATGAACGAATCGATGCCAGAATTGACCAGATGCTTGCCGATGGACTGATCGATGAAGTGAAAACACTGAAAAAAATGGGCTATCATAAAGGAATGGTGTCCATGCAGGGACTGGGATATAAAGAAATTCTTTCTTATCTGGATGGTACCTGGTCGCTGGAAGAAGCGATTTATGTATTAAAACGGGATACCAGACATTTTGCCAAGCGGCAGATCACCTGGTTTAAGAGAGAACGTCAGGTGGAATGGTTTGACAAGCAGGATTTTGGGTATGATGCACAGGGGATTCTGGAAGCCATGCTTGCTTCATTAAGAGAGAAGAAAATAATCAGGTGAGCGTGGAAAATTTCAAATAAATTATAAGATATGCATGAAAGGAAAAACAGAAAATTATGGATACGGCAATAACAAAAGAAATGTACAAAGAAATGGGAATTGATGGGAAAGTCTATTCTTTCGGACAGGAAATTGCTGAGAGTCTGAAACAACGATTTGAGGAGATCGATCGTGTGGCAGAGTATAATCAGTTGAAGGTGGTTCATGCCATGCAGCAGTGTCGTGCCAGTGAAGCCTGCCTGTATGCTTCCAGCGGTTACGGATATAACGATGTGGGAAGAGATACCCTCGAGGAGATTTACGCGGCTACATTCCATACAGAATCCGCTCTGGTACGTCCACAGATTGCCTGCGGAACCCATGCGCTTGCTGTTGCACTGGCAGGTAACCTGCGTCCGGGAGATGAACTTCTCTCTCCGGTAGGAAAGCCATATGATACTTTGGAAGAAGTGATCGGTATCCGGCCATCAAACGGTTCTCTGGCGGAATACGGGGTTTCCTATCGGCAGGTGGATCTGCTGGAAGATGGTTCTTTTGATTTTGAAAATATCAGAAAAGCGATCAATGAGAAAACAAAACTGGTAACTATCCAGCGTTCCAAGGGATACCAGACCAGACCTACACTTTCTGTAGCAAGGATCGGACAGCTGATTGATTTTATAAAAGAGATCAAACAGGATGTGATCTGCATGGTGGATAACTGTTATGGTGAGTTTGTAGAAACGATAGAGCCTACAGATGTGGGAGCAGATCTGATAGTAGGTTCTCTGATCAAGAATCCAGGTGGCGGACTGGCTCCGATCGGTGGTTATATTGCAGGAAAGAAAGAATATGTAGACAACGCAGCATACCGCCTGACTTCTCCGGGACTTGGAAAAGAAGTAGGGGCAACACTGGGCGTAAATCAGTCTTTCTATCAGGGATTTTTCCTTGCACCAACAGTTACGGCAGCGGCTCTGAAAGGTGCGATTTTTGCAGCCAACGTGTATGAACGTCTTGGCTTTGCAGTAGTTCCGAACAGTACGGAGAGCCGCCACGATATCATTCAGGCAGTCACCTTCGGAGCACCGGAAAAAGTAATTGCTTTTTGTAAAGGCATCCAGGCAGCAGCGCCGATCGACAGCTATGTGGATCCTGAACCCTGGGCGATGCCGGGATATGACAGCGATGTGATCATGGCAGCAGGTGCATTCGTACAGGGTTCATCTATTGAACTGAGTGCGGACGGACCGATCAAGCCTCCGTATGCGGTATATTTTCAGGGCGGACTGACCTGGCAGCATGCAAAACTTGGTATTATGATGAGCTTGCAGAAACTATATGAAAAAGGACTGGTAGAACTTCCATGAAAAGAGTTGTGATCATAGGCGGTGGGGCTTCCGGAATGATGGCAGCGATCCAGGCCGCCCGGGCGGGAGCCGCGGTTACGCTTTTAGAACACAATGAGAAACCCGGGAAAAAGATTCTTGCAACAGGAAACGGACGATGTAATCTGACAAATCTTGTACAGGAACCTTCCCGATATCGGAGCAGCCAGCCGGATTTCCCATGGAAAATCATTACACAGTATCCATTAGAAGATACACTGGCATTCTTTTCGGAACTTGGGATCTATATAAAAGACCGGGGTGGCTGGGTATATCCGTACAGCGATCAGGCAGCAGGTGTTGCACAGGTTCTTGAGATGGAAGCAAGACATCAGAAAGTGAAGATAAAAACTACGGAAGAGGTGACAGATATTCTCCGGGAAGATGACCGGTATCTGGTGAAGACAGCTACCTGGCAGTACCCCTGTGACAGCGTGATCGTAGCCTGCGGAAGTCCGGCGTCGAATGTAGAGGGAAGCAGTGCAACAGGTTATGCACTGGCCGAAAAACTGGGACACGCAATAGTGAAACCGTTACCGTCGTTGTGTGGAATCCGTGGAAAAGACAATTATTATGCGAAATGGGCAGGAAGCCGGATGGATGGCCGCATCATTTTGGAAGTGAACGGAAAAATCATCGGACAGGAACAGGGAGAGATTTTATTTACGGAATATGGAATATCCGGAATCAGTGTTTTTCAGCTGAGCCGTTATGCAGTGCGTGGGGCTGCGGAAGGAAAAACAGCTGTTTATCATCTGGATCTGATGCCAAAGCTGACAAAAGAAGAACTCGTACAATATCTGGCAGACAGACAACGGCAGAATGGCACTTATAAGAATCCACAGGAATTATTGATCGGACTGCTTCCGAAGAAGATAATAGATGTTCTGGTAAAGAAAACTTATGAACCGGAAAAGATCGCAGAGAAATTAAAAGACTGGCAGATAGCGGTAAAAGGAGCATACGCATTGCGACAGGCACAGATCTGTTCCGGAGGTGTGGATCCGGAAGAACTGACGGACCACTTAGAATCCCGTCTCTATCCGGGAGTTTATTTTGCCGGAGAAGTGATCGATGTGGATGGTCCATGTGGTGGATATAATCTACAGTGGGCATGGTCGAGCGGAGCAGTGGCCGGAAAAGCTGCGGCCAGGGAAGGGAAAATATTATGATTCGTATTTCACAGTTAAAATTGCCGGTGGATCATACTCCGGATGCACTGGAGAAGAAAATCTGCCAGCAGTTAAAGATAAAAAAAGAAGAGCTTTCTTCCTGGAAGATTGTACGCCGATCCCTGGATGCACGCAAAAAGCCGGATTTGAAATTTGTTTATGTGGTTGATGTGGATACCCCAAAAGAACGGAAAATCCTTCATCGCATGCAAAAGGTTAACGATAAAAATATTATGTTAACAAACAAAACGGAATATCAATTTCCGACAGGAGGAACTGAGAAACTAAAACAGCCGCCGGTTGTCATCGGAAGTGGGCCGGCAGGATTGCTTTGCGCATGGGCACTCGCAAAAGCAGGACTTCGACCGGTTGTTTATGAGCGTGGAGAGAAGGCATCAGAACGAAAGAAAACGGTTGATCAGTACTGGAAAGACGGTATTCTGGACCCGAACAGCAATGTGCAGTTCGGTGAAGGGGGCGCCGGTACATTTTCGGATGGCAAATTGAATACTCTGGTAAAGGATCCGGTGGGGCGACATAGAAAAGTATTGGAGATTTTTGTTCAGGGAGGCGCACCGGACCACATTTTATATGAACAGAAACCCCATCTTGGTACGGATCAGCTGATCGGTATCGTCACATCGTTGCGGGAACAGATTGAACAGATGGGTGGGAGATTCTGTTTTACAAAACAGGTAACAGATCTGGATATCTGCGATGGAAAGATCTGTCGGATCCAGCTGAACCGGAATGAGTGGATAGAAACACAGGTCTGTATTGCGGCTGTTGGACACAGTGCCAGAGATACCTTTTCTATGTTAAAAAGACATGGGATCTATATGGAAGCAAAATCGTTTGCGGTAGGTGTGCGTATCGAACATCCGCAGAAGATGATCAATCTGAGCCAATATGGACAACCGAAAGTAAAAGAACTTGGTGCTGCCAGCTATAAACTGACACATCAGCTGGAAAACGGAAGAGGAATCTATTCGTTCTGCATGTGCCCGGGTGGTTATGTAGTGGATGCTTCTTCTGAAAAAGGTTATCTTGCGGTCAACGGTATGAGTTATCAGGCACGGGACAGCCGGAATGCAAACAGTGCTATGATCGTAACGGTTTCACCGCAGGATTATGTGACGTATGGAATGAAGTATCTGCAGCAGATGGGAGAAGATGCTCTTGCGGCTGAACTGGATCAGAATCCACTGGCGGGAATATTCTTTCAGCGGTATCTGGAGCAGAAAGCTTATCAGCTCCATGAAGGCAGGATTCCCGTACAGACCTATGGTGATTTTCATGAAAGAAAAGAGACAAAAGCTTTTGGTGAAGTTGAACCATGCATCCGTGGAAGATATGCTATGAGTAATCTGCGTGAGATCTTCCCGGATTTTCTGGCAGAATCGCTGGATCTTGGAATCGCTGCCTGTGGAAGAAAGATTCATGGATTTGACCGACCGGATGCAATCCTTTCCGGTGTGGAGAGCAGAACCTCTTCTCCGGTCCGGATCTCTCGAAACGAGCAGATGGAAAGTAATGTCCGGGGTTTTTATCCCTGTGGAGAAGGTGCCGGCTATGCGGGGGGGATTACTTCAGCTGCGATGGACGGTCTGCGGGTGGCCGAGGCTGTCTGTAAAAAATATTGCTTATAAATCAGGAATCTTGAATTCACAGAAAATTTATGATAAGATAAATCAAAGTCTGGCAAACAGACTTTCGCTCTCAGCCTGAAGAGATCCTGGCAAGGAGAGCTATTTATGAAATATTCACAACGTATTCAGGAACTTCCGCCGGACGAACGCCCATATGAAAAATGTCTTCATTCCGGACCGGAGAAGCTGACAGACAGCGAACTTCTGGCTGTTGTTCTACGATCCGGTACCCGTGGAAGCTCCTCTGTACAACTGGCCGATGAGGTTTTGCATCTTGGACAAAACGAACAGGGTCTGCTTGGAATCTATCATCTTTCCATGGAAGATCTGATGCAGATTCGGGGAATCGGCCAGGTAAAAGCCGTACAGATCAAATGTATTGGAGAACTATCCAAGCGGATTGCAACCAGAGAAGCCGGAAAACTTCTGGATTTTCACAGTCCGGACACAATTGCAGCGTATTATATGGAACGGATGCGGCACGAAGAGCAGGAGCAGATGATTTGTACGATGTTAAATACAAAAAATCAGTTTTTAGGTGACGAAGTGATCTCGAGAGGAACAGTTAATTCTTCTCTGGTATCGCCAAGAGATCTCATCCTTGCGGCCTTTCGTCACCGGGCTGTCTATATGATCCTGGTGCATAATCATCCCAGCGGTAATCCGGAACCAAGCAAAGACGATCTTCTTTTTACAAAAAGAGTATGGGAAGCCGGAGCACTGGTAGATATTCCACTTCTGGATCATATTGTGATAGGGGATCAGCAGTATTTCAGCTTTCGACAGGAGGGGTTGCTTTCCTGACAGAGATATTGCCGGAATATAGCGGTTTGGTGAAAGCGGTGAACCGTTATGTTGGGATATGCAAAACAGAAGGGATATGCATTTATGTTTAAAAACCATGTATATGGAATTGACCTGGGCAGTAATATGATCAAGATTTACTCTCAGAACAGTAATGAAATCTTAAAAGAGAAAAATATGATTGCCATTCGCAACAAAGATACTGTACTTGCCGTTGGAGATGAAGCATATGAAATATACGAAAAGAATCCGACAAATGTAAAGGTATCTTCTCCGATGCTCAATGGTATGATCGCAAACATCAGTCACCTGGAGATCATGCTTCAACTGTTGCTGGACAAGACCGGACGCAGCGTTGGGCGGCACCCGGTGATTTATTTTGCTGTTCCGGTAGATATGACAGAGATAGAAAAGCGTGCATATTACAGTATCGCCCATACCGGACAGCTCAGACAAAGTAAGGTACTTTTGGTGGAACGTCCGATTGCAGATGCACTGGCGCTTGGCATTCCGATCATGCGTACCAAGGGATCCATGATCGTAAACATTGGAGCAGCTACAACAGAGATTTCTGTTATTGCAGATACCCGTGTGATCATCAGTAAGGTGATACCCGTAGGCGGTGACCGTCTGACACAGGATATCCTGACAACGATCCGCAGAAAGCTTAATTTTTCTATCAGTGAACGTACAGCCGGAAGATTGAAAGTATCTCTTGCAAATCTGGAAAAAGATACGAAGGATGCGAGAAAAATCATCGGTATTGACTGTGTGAGCGGTTTGCCGAGAGAACGAGTGATTACTTCACCGGCAGTAAATGAGGCGATCACTCCGGCGATTTGTGAGATCATTACAGAGATTCGGGCTTTTCTGGAGCGTATTCCACCGCAGATACATAAAGTGATCTTATCAGAAGGGATCTATCTTACCGGTGGCAGTACACATCTGCCATATATTGACAGGGTTCTGTCCAGGCAGATCGGCTGCCCGATCCTGCTGTCACATTATTATGAACTGTGTACGATCTATGGGCTGAAAGAAATTATCACCCACGATGCACTTCATCACTGGGCTTTCACTCCCAAAAAACAGAAATAAGGAGCTGTCATGAAAAAAAAGAACCAATATAAAATGAAAACAAAACATCTGATAACTATGATGACAATCCTGTGTCTTGGACTGATCGTCCTGTCTCTTTCAACCAGTTTTTCTTTTGCACCGGTGCGTAATGTCCTGGGTTATGTGATTGTTCCTTTTCAGAATGGGATTAATGAAGTGGGAAACTGGATGACGGATCAGAAAAACGGATTCCAGAGTATGAAAAAGCTGTCTGCGGAGAATGAAAAACTTCAGAAACAGGTGGATGAACTTCAGGCTAAAAACACCACACTGTCTCAGGACCAGGAAGAACTGGATCGTCTGAGAACATTGTATAACCTGGACACAGACTATTCGGAGTTTGAGAAAGTCGCTGCGCAGGTGATCGGAAAAGATACCGGTAACTGGTACAGCACGTTCCTGATCAACCGGGGAAGTTCAGATGGTATTGCGGTAGATATGAATGTTATCGCGGATGGTGGTCTGGTAGGAATCGTTACGGAAACAGGGGCACATTGGGCTACGGTTCGTTCGATCATTGATGACAGCAGTAATGTCAGCGCAACTGTCACATCCATTTCTCAGAACTGTATGGTAACGGGAGATCTGCAGATGATGGACGACGGTAAGATCCGTTTTATTCAGCTGACAGATAAAGAGGATCAGGTACAGGAGGGAGATAAAATCGTAACCTCCTCTGTCAGTAACAAATTTTTAAAAGGAATTCTGATCGGTTATATCAGTGAGGTTTCTACAGATGCCAATAAACTGACCAAAAGTGGTACGATCATTCCGGCAGTGGATTTTAATGATATTCAGGAAGTCCTGGTTATCAAGGAACTGAAGCAGCAGAAGACAGAGGATGTGACTTCGGAGGAATCACAGACACCAGATGACAGCACAACTCCGACACCGGATCCGACGCAGGATGCACAGGAGGATGAACAATGAGAAGAAAGCTGATTCTGGCGGTATTGATTCTGCTGGCATTTGTCTTACAGGGAACCGTGTTCCAGACACTGTCCATTGCTTCCATCGTTCCCAATCTGCTTTTGATCCTCACAGTATCGTTTGGATTTATGAGAGGAAAAAAGGAAGGAATGTTCGTGGGATTTTTCTGCGGTCTCCTGATTGATATTTTTTATGGAAGTATGATTGGCTTTTATGCGCTTATTTACATGTATATTGGATTTGGCAATGGCTTTCTGTATAAAATCTTTTTTGATGAAGATGTAAAAGTGCCAATGGTACTGGTTGCCGGCAGTGATATCGCGTATGGAGTACTTGTATACGGATTGCAGTTTATGCTCCGTGGCCGGCTGGATTTTTTCAGCTATCTGCAGCATATTATTCTTCCGGAGATGGTATATACAGTACTGCTTACGGCAGTTTTATACCGACCGCTCTATCGATTAAACCGCTGGCTTACGGAAAATGAATGGGAGGGACCCAAGTTACCTTGATGAGACGACCAAAAAAAAGACATAAAAAATTTATTATTCCACGGACTACAGTGCTGATTTTTATCTTTGCAGCTCTGAGTATGGTATTGATTCACCGCCTGTTTTCTCTGCAGATCATCCATGGACAGGAATACGCGGACAACTTCAGTATTATGACGACAAAAACAAGAACACTGAAAAGTACCCGAGGAAACATCTACGACCGAAACGGTCAGGTGATTGCTTCCAACGAACTGTCCTATTCGATTACACTGGAAGACAGTGGTGACTATGCAAGTAATACAGAAAGAAACCGCAGCCTGAATGGAGAAATCTACAAGATTATCCAGATTATCGAAAGCAACGGAGATACTAGCAGCAGTGATTTCCGTATTAGTGTCGACAGTTCCGGAAACTACAGTTACGATGTGGAAGGTACGACACTGTCACGTTTTAAAGCGGATGTATATGGACACAGTTATATTGACGATCTGACAACAGAGGAGGCAAATGCTTCTGCTCAGCAGATGGTAGAAGATATGCTGAAACGATATGAAATTCCATATGATCACAGTGACTATAAGGCTTCGGAACTGAAAAAAGCGCAGGAAGCCGGTCTTCCGGAGCAGCTGACAAAAGAAGAGACATTGAAGATTATATCGGTAAGATATGCACTTTCCACAACCAGTTTCCGAAAATATATTCCGGTAACGATCGCAACCGATGTTTCTGAAAATACGGTAGCTGCGATCCAGGAAAACAAGAGTCTGCTGGAAGGTGTGGATGTGCAGGAAGATTCCGTGCGTGTCTATACCGACAGTATTTATTTTGCACCGCTTCTTGGATATACCGGAAAGGTTTCTTCGGACGAACTTGCAGATCTTAGGACAGAGAATCCGGATGCAGGTTACAGCACTACTTCTATTGTAGGAAAATCCGGTCTGGAGAAGGTTATGGAGTCGACGCTTCAGGGAAAAGACGGATCGGAAAAAGTATATGTAGATTATTACGGAAAAGTGTTACAGATCGGTGAAGATTCCAAAGAAGATCCGGTACAGGGCAATAATGTATATCTTACTATCGATAAAGATCTGCAGATTGCCTGCTACAAGGTGCTTGAACAGAAGATTGCCGGTGTGCTGGTAGCCAATATCCAGAATATCAAGACTTTCAAAGCAGATGAAAATACCGATGCATCCACGATCCCGATCCCAATCTATGACGTGTATTATGCGCTGTTAAATAATTCCGTAATCGATATCGATCATTTTACGGCAGCAGATGCCTCTGAGACTGAGCAGAAGATTGCGGCAGCGCTGGAACGGAAGCAGGAAGAAATCTTCCGGAAAGTGGACGAACAGCTGACCGGAAGTGATACAAAACCATATAAAGACCTCAGCGAGGAGATGCAGGGATATGTCAGCTATATTGTCAATGATCTGCTGATGGACAAAACAGGTATTCTTTCTGAGACATCCATCGATAAGAATGATGAGACGTACAAGGCATGGACAAAAGATGAGACAATTTCTCTTCAGGAATATCTTACCTATGCGGCAAGCCAGAACTGGATCGATATTTCCAAGTTTTCAGATAAAAACACATATCTGGATTCCACAGAAGTATATCAGGAACTATCTGCATATATTTCAGATTATCTGTCTACGGATCAGGACTTCAGTAAGATGTTATACAAATATCTGCTTCTGGACGATGAGATTACAGGAAAGCAGCTGTGTACAGTACTGTATGAACAGGGAGTCCTTTCCACCGATGATGAGGACTATCAGAACTTCAAAGCCGGAAATCTATCTGCGATGGATCTGATGCTTCATAAGATCAGTTCTCTGGAAATTACACCGGCGCAGCTGGCGCTGGATCCTTGTTCCGGTTCTGTTGTTATCACAGATCCGTCCACCGGAGAGACACTGGCATGTGTATCTTATCCGGGATATGATAATAATCGTCTTGCTAACAATATGGATACAGATTATTACAGAAAACTGAATAAAGATTTGTCTACACCATTTTATAATAAGGCGACACAGGAACGTACGGCACCAGGTTCTACATTTAAACCGGTAACAGCGATTGCCGGTCTGTCAGAAGGAGTTATTACAGATAATGACTATATTTACTGTGGCGGCCGATTTGATAAACTGCAGGGAGCACCACTGAACTGCTGGTTGCTGAGCGGACATGGTGCACTTTCTATCAGGGATGGTATTGCCAATTCCTGTAACGTATTTTTCAGTGAAACCGCTTATCGTCTTGGACAGAATGCAGAAGGAACATTTAATGATAATACAGCGATGCAGCAGCTGATTAAGTATGCGAATCTGCTTGGGCTGGATAAAAAGTCCGGGCTGGAGATATCTGAAGCATCGCCACAGGTTTCCAACGAACTGCCAATCCCGTCCGCTATCGGACAGGGTACTCACAGTTATACCACGTCTCAGCTTGCCAGGTATGCAACGGTTCTGGCGAGCAGTGGTAATGTATATAATCTTTCACTGTTAGATAAATCAACAGATTCCGATGGAAATCTGATTGAAGATTATACTCCGGAAATGATTGATCATGTGGAACTGAGTCAGGGGATCTGGGATGATGTCCATGTCGGTATGGAAGGCGTTATCACCAAATCCAACTGGGGTATTTTCCAGGATCTGAACGTTACACTTGCAGGTAAAACCGGTACAGCACAGCAGAGTAAAAACCGTGCAAACCACAGTTTATTTATCGGTTATGCACCGGCAGATAAACCACAGATTGCGTGGGCAATCCGTATTGCAAACGGTTATGCGTCAACAAACTCCGAACTGGTGGCAAAGGATATTCTGAACTATTACTTCGGACTGAAAGATGAAACAGAGATTCTTACCGGACAGGCAAGTACAGCCAGCAATTCCAACGCAGGTACAGACTGATCGAGATGCAAAAGACAGACAATATGAACAAATATCAGGAGGATTGGATATGAGTGAAGTAATTGTTGTTACATCCGGGAAAGGCGGGGTCGGTAAGACGACAACTGCTGCCAATATCGGTACCGGACTTGCGGCACTGGATAAAAAAGTAGTTCTGGTAGATACAGATATCGGCCTTCGAAATCTGGATGTGGTACTGGGACTCGAAAACCGAATTGTGTATAATCTCGTAGATGTCATCGAAGGAAACTGCCGATTAAAACAGGCGCTGATCAGGGATAAACGGTATGCCAATCTGTTTTTACTTCCATCTGCACAGACCAGAGATAAAACCTCTGTTACACCGGAGCAGATGAAAAAATTATGTGAGGAACTGAAAAAACAGTTTGATTACATCCTGCTGGACTGTCCGGCAGGAATTGAGCAGGGATTTCGGAATGCCATCGCCGGAGCTACCAAAGCTCTGGTAGTGACAACACCGGAGGTTTCAGCGATTCGTGATGCGGATCGGATCATTGGTCTTCTGGAAGCGGAGAATCTGAGAGATATCCGTTTGATTATCAATCGCCTCCGCATGGATATGGTAAAACGGGGAGATATGATGTCCGTGGAGGATGTGTCGGATATTCTGGCAGTACCTCTGATCGGTATCCTCCCTGATGACGAACAGGTTGTAATTGCTACGAATCAGGGAGAACCTCTGGCAGGCAAGCCAGGTCTGTGCGGACAGGCTTATCTCAATATCTGTCATCGGCTTCTTGGTGAAGAAGTCCCCTTCCAGGATCTCGATGTGAAAAAAGGAATTTTGGGACGATTGTTTGGCAGATAGGAGGGAAGCAATGAGTATCTTCGGCAAAAAACGGAAAGCCTCTGGCACCATTGCAAAAGACAGACTCAAACTGCTTCTCATATCGGATCGGGTGAGCTGCTCACCTCAGACGATGCAGATGTTAAAAAACGATATGATAAAAGCTGCGGGAAAATACATACCTGTTGATGCAGGAAAGGTGACAATCTGTTTTCATCAGTCACCACCCGTTCTCACAGCAGATATACCGTTAAAATCCAGAAAGGATACAGGATCTTAACATGTTTAAACTTTACAGATTGAAAAATTATAATTTCCGGCTGATCATCTGGCTTCTGATGATCAGCGGAATCGGAGTGCTGCTGGTGGGAAGTGCAAAAGCTTCTCTGCAGTCGAGACAGCTGATCGGTGTGATTCTTGGTCTCGTGGTGATGGTTGTAGTTTCTTTGATGGACTACAGCTGGCTGTTGAATTTTTACTGGATCATCTACGGGGTAAACATTATAATGCTGCTGATCGTTCGGTTTTTCGGGGATTCTGCAGGTGGTGCTACCCGATGGCTGGATCTTGGCTTTGTACGTTTTCAGCCGACCGAACTTTCGAAGATCTTGCTGATCATGTTTTTTGCCCGGTTTCTGATGGATCACGAAGATACCCTGAATACCTGTAAGACTATTCTGGCTTCCGTAGTGCTCCTTGCAGTGCCGCTGGTTTTAATAAAGATTCAGCCGGATCTGAAAAACACGATCACTGTTACGATTATATTCTGTCTGATGATGTATGTGGCAGGCCTGAGTTATAAGATCATTGGTGGTATTCTGGGAGTTGCCATTCCGCTGGTTATTGTGGCATTCATTCTGATCACACAGACAGATATCAAGATTATTGACTCCTATCAGAAAGACAGAATCATGTCCTGGATGTACCCGGAAGACGAGACCTACAAAGATGATGTTATCCAGCAGCAAAATTCAATTACAGCTATTGGTTCCGGTGAACTTACCGGAAAAGGATATAATAACAACAAAGTTTCCTCTGCAAATAAAGGAAATTTTGTTACTCAGATTCAGACAGACTTTATCTTTGCGGTTGCAGGTGAAGAACTTGGGTTCATCGGAAGCGTTTTTATCATATTACTCTTGTTCCTCATTGTGGTTGAATGTATAATTACAAGCAGAAAGGCCAAGGACCTGTCCGGTAAGATTATATGTTGCGGCGTAGCAGGCGTCGTTGGCTTCCAGAGTTTTCTGAACATCTGTGTAGCCACCGGCGTTCTTCCAAACACAGGAACACCGCTTCCCTTTGTAAGTTATGGTCTGACATCTCTGGTCAGTCTGTATATTGGTATGGGTCTGGTATTAAACGTAGGTTTGCAAAACAGAAGATATTTGGGAGGAGAAAAAAATGAACATTGGCTTCATCGCACACGAATCTAAGAAAAAACTGCTTCAGAATTTTTGTATTGCATACAGAGGAATCCTCAGCAAGCATCAGCTTTATGCCACCGGGACATCCGGGCGTCTGATTGAGGAGGCTACGAATCTGGACGTCCATAAACTTCATGCGGGACATGTGGGCGGCGAACAGCAGATGGCATCTATGATTGAACAGAATCAGATGGATCTGGTGATTTTCCTTTGCGGACCATATCAGGAGAAAAAGCATGAACCGGATGCACATAAGATTTTCCGTTTATGTGATACACATATTATTCCGCTGGCAACAAATCTTGCCACAGCGGAACTTCTGATCAAATCCCTGGAAAGAGGAGAACTTGACTGGCGTGAAATGTATAAAAAATAGAAAACGATTATTGAAACCTATCAAAAAAAAGTATCGGGATACACTGATTCTTACAGGGATTCTGATTCTGTTTTTTGGTGTGGGAATTACCGCACTCGTACTTCTCCGCCGCTCTTCACAGTTGGATATGACTTCAGCTTATTCGGTAAAAGAAGAGATGTACGGTACACATGGTGCAGAAATCAGTACACAGAAAGCCGATTCCTTTGCCTCGTCATATGCAGTTTCCTCCGGAAATATGAGTCTGGAAGGTGTTGCGATCAGTGATACGACAAAAGCCGGTCTTTTCGATCTGGATCATGGATCTGTGATGTTTGCTCAGAATATTCATGAAAAATCATATCCAGCGAGTATCACAAAAATTATGACAGCGATTCTGGCATTTAAGAATGGGAATATGGACGACATAGTGACAATTCCGGCAGAGGCTCTGAACCAGGAATCCGGTTCCACAGAGATTGGCTTTCAGGAAGGAGATCAGGTAACACTGGATGAACTTCTTCATGGTCTGCTGATCTATTCCGGGAATGATGCTGCGGTTGCTATAGCACAGCATATCGGCGGAAGCGTGGATCAGTTTGTGGAAATGATGAATCAGGAAGCACTGGAGCTTGGTGCAACCAATACGCATTTTGCCAATCCTTCAGGACTGCAGGATGAAAATCATTATACAACAGTATACGATATTTATCTGATGTTACAGGAAGCGATGACGTATCCACATTTTCTGGAGATTGCACAGCTTAGTTCTTATAATCTTACCTGTAACAGAGGTGAGCAGGAAGTAACTTTTCATCTGGATGCTACCGATCAGTATCTGACCCGTCAGGTGACGGCACCGAAGAATGTGACGGTGCTTGGCGGTAAGACCGGTACAACATCAGATGCAGGCTCCTGTCTGGCACTGTTGAGCCAGAATGCCTATGGGGAACCGTATATTTCTATTGTTCTTCACGCGGCAAATAAGACGAATCTGTACACGTATATGAATCAGTTGCTTTCTGCGATCAATCAGTAGAATCAGCTGATTTTCAAAAATATCAGAAACAGGAAAGAAATGCACCAGGCGTTGTGCGTTTATTTCCTGTTTTTTTTGAAATTTTTCAGATTTTTTCAAATTTACCATTGTATTTCTTGGTGAAATATTCTATAATTACAACAACAGAACAGTACTTTTTGGTAATATATACCAGAAATCAAAGGAGGAAACTGCTATGGTTCAATTAATTGTAGGCAAAAAAGGTAAAGGAAAAACTAAGCAGCTTTTAGATAAAGTGAACGGAGCCATTAAAGCTGCTGAAGGTAACATTGTATATCTGGATAAAAGTTCCAAACATATGTATGAACTGAACAATAAAATTCGTCTGATCGATGTATCCGGATATCCGATTAAAAATGCAGATGAATTCATCGGTTTTGTATGTGGTATTGTATCTCAGGATCATGATCTTCAGGAAATGTATCTGGACAGCTTCCTGAAAAATGCAAAATTGGAAGGAAAAGATATTACCGATGCACTGCATCAGTTAAAAGATATTTCCGAGGCATATAAAATTAATTTTGTATTAAGTGTTTCCATGGATAAAGAAGAATTACCTGCTGAATTTCAGGATGATATCATCATTGCCTTGTAAAACTGTAGCAGATGAAAAGAGGGTTGCCTGTTGGCGACCCTCTTTTCATGTTTTACGCGAGTAACGAGCCAAAGTCCGTGCATGCACGCGACTCTGGCGACTGCCGCGATAACTATGAGAAACTCGCGGAACGTGTTTTTCATAGTTATCCGCAGCTTACGGGTTAGTGTCGGCGAGACGACTGAAAAAGGTGCAAAGGTACAGACCGCTTAATCCAACCAGGATATAGATGATCCTGGAAAGCCAGGATAAATTGCCGAACAAGAAAGCAACCAGATCGAATTTGAACAGTCCTACCAGCCCCCAGTTAATTGCACCTGTGATTGTCAGTATCAGTGCTGTATAATCCAAACCTTTCATCTTAATTTGATCAACCTCCTGTTTTTTTCGTTATCTCCAGTATTTCCACGATTTCACAGAATATGCATATTTTTTTTCTTGTGTATTCGTCAGAGGGATGATAGAATAATTTTATATGAGTATAAGTCAGAAAAACGAAGAGGAGTGTTTTCATGACTACAAAAAGGAAAAATAAAATATCCGGATGGTTTCGTAAGATCCCGTTAAATATAGGAACCTTTATCTTTGGGGCACTTTTTGTGTATATGGTAATTACGGTCATTCTGTATCTTACTGCAGATCATATTCAGTCCTATCAGGTGACTGCAGGTCCCTTATCCAATAATAAGACATATACAGCACTGGCAATCCGTGAAGAATCTGTGGTAAATACGAATGCCGCCGGTTATATCACCTATTATGCAAGAGAGAACAGTAAAGTTGGAAAATCCGGAGCAGTCTATACTCTGGGGGACACTCCGGCGCAGGCTGCAGTCAATGAACTGACCGAACAGGATTATGCCGGAATCCGCTCTTCCATTGCAGGATTTGCCTCCACATATGACAGTGACAACTTTTATGATGTTTATAATTACAAATACGAGCTGGAGGGATCTATTCTCCAGTACAGTGGTCTTCAGACGGATGACTCCATGGAAACTACGCAGACGGCCAATGGACAGACAATTTACCGGGCAGCACAGGATGGTATCGTTGTTTATGCAGTGGATGGCTACGAAGGGATTACAGCAGATCAGCTGACGGCAGATCTTTTCAGTAAGAAAAACTATCAGATTACCAATCTTCAGAAAGAACGAAAGGTATCCTCCGGGGATCCTGTGTATAAACTAATAACCAGTGAGACCTGGTCAGTAGTGATACCGCTGAGCACAGATCAGATTGTTTCACTGGCAGAAAAAAAGACGATCCGAGTGAAGTTTTTAAAAGATGATGCCACGCAGACAGGTTTACTGACCATTGTTACCGGTGAAGACGGCAATTATTACGGCAAGATCACATTCAGCCGTGGAATGATTCGCTATAGTGGTGATCGCTTTCTGAATATTGAACTGGTAACAAACACACAGACAGGATTAAAGATTCCGCTCAGTTCCATTGTGAAAAAGAACTTTTATGTGATTCCGAAAGAATACATTGCTACTGATGAAGAAGATGGTGATGCCGGCTTCTACCGAAAGGTTACCAGAAGGGGAAAAGATGATTCCTCTGAATTTGTCAAGGCTACGATTTATCAGGAAGACGATGATTACTATTATGTGGATATGGATACTTTTCAGGACGGAGATGTGATTTTGAAGCCTGACAGCCAGTCTGTTTATGAAATAAAAGAAAAGAAAGCATTAGAAGGTGTGTATTGTATTAATAAAGGCTATGCTGTTTTCAGGAAAATCGTCATGATTGAACAAAATGATGAATATTGTATAGTTGAGACAGGTACCACCTATGGACTTTCCCAGTTTGATTACATTGTCAGAAACGGAAATACCGTGAAAGAAGACGATATTCTGTTTAAATAAAGACTTACAAAGGAGAATAATGTATGGTAGCAGAACAGTTACAGAACGTACGAGCTGAGATCAGAAAAGCCTGTGAAAAAAGCGGTCGGAATCCGGAAGAAGTAACTCTGATCGCAGTCAGTAAGACAAAACCGATTTCCATGATTCGGGAGGCGATGGATGCAGGACAGACGATCTTCGGAGAAAATAAGGTACAGGAACTTTGCACCAAATACGAAGAACTTCCGAAAAATCTCGAATGGCATCTGATCGGGCACCTGCAGAGGAATAAAGTAAAATATATTGCAGACAAAGCAGCACTGATTCATTCTGTGGATTCTCTGCGTCTGGCAGAAACAATCAACCATGAGGGAGAAAAGATTCAGAGAGTGATCCCTGTCCTGATTGAAGTGAATGTTGCGCAGGAGGAAACAAAGTTTGGAGTATCAGTGGAAGAAACCATGTCTTTGATTGAGGAGATCTGTAAGCTTCCGTATGTGCAGATTCAGGGACTGATGACAATTGCTCCATATGTACCGGATCCTGAAGAAAATCGGCCTGTTTTCCGAAAATTGAAACAATTAAGTGTTGACATAAGCAGTAAAAACATGAATAATGTACATATGGATATTCTGAGTATGGGTATGACGAACGATTATCAGGTAGCTGTTGAAGAAGGTGCCACTATGGTTCGTGTTGGTACCGGTATTTTTGGTGAGAGAGATTATTCCAAAACAAAATAGATAGGAGATAAAAAATGAGCGTTTTAGATAAGTTTTTAGATGCCATCCGTTTAAATGATGATTTTGACGATGATGATGAATTCTTCGATGATGAAGATCTGGAAGCCCTTGACGAGGAAAAACCGAAACATCGTTTCTTTAAAAAATTGGATGATGATGATGATGAAGATGAAGAAGTTGAATATGTAAAACCTGAGAAAAAAGTGGCACCAAAGCAGACAAAAGCTCCGAAACAGACTGTAAAGCAGGCAACTCCGTCTGCATCCAGCAAGATCACTCCGATGAGAAAGAAAAACAGCGGAAATGGTACGATGGAAGTCTGTGTGATCAAACCTTCTTCCATGGAAGACACCAGAGAGATCGCAGATACTCTGATTGACCGTTGTACTGTAGTACTGAATCTGGAAGGTATTGATGTAGATGTGGCGCAGAGAATCATAGATTTTTCTTCCGGTGCATGCTATTCTATCGCAGGAAGTCTGCAGAAGATTTCCAGTTATATTTTTATCCTGACACCAGCCAATGTGGAAATTTCCGGTGATTTCCAGGAAATATTAAGCGGCGCTTTTGACGTTCCTTCTGTTCGGACAAACTTCTAAGATGAAAGAACAGGAAGTACAGTTCAAAAAGAGGCTGGCAGATCTGGCAAGAACAGCCTATTATCGGGAGATTCCTGTGTTTACGGATTTTCTGGATTTGAATGAACTTCATATGGTACATAGCTTTCGACCGGAGGAAGCGGGTGTTATGATCCGTACCTTCGGTGGCTATGAAGAAGCAGAGCGTCAGATAGCAGCATTTCTTCCTGATGCTCTTTCTTATGATTATGGGGAAAATGAAGAGCTTTTTCTTTCAATGTATCCGATTCGGTGTATCCGTATCTCGCCTTGTTCCGGAAAATTCAGTGAGGCGCTTACTCATCGGGATTATCTGGGAGCCCTGATTCATCTGGGAATCGAACGCTCCAGACTTGGTGATATAGTGATCAAGGGCCAGGATGCGTATGTATTCTGCCATGCACAGATGGAAGAATTTCTTATGCAGAACATTACCAGAATCCGGCATACAACAGTGAAAGTGTCCGCTGTTGAGAATCCGGACGACCTTCCGAAACCACAGTTTCAGGAGATCCACGGAACAGTCAGTTCAGTACGGTTGGATGCGATGATTGCTCTGGCATTTTCGTCATCCAGAAGTAGTATGCTGGGATTGATCGAGGGTGGAAAAGTTTTTGTCAATGGTAAAATGGTTGTATCTAACGGACATCCTTTAAAACCGGAAGATATTGTGTCGGTCCGTGGATATGGAAAGTTCCGCTATGACGGAATGGCGGGAACAACAAAAAAAGGACGGTGCAGTGTTACCGTACAGAAATATATATAACGTATTCTCAAATACGATCCTGCATTTCTACAAAAATAAAACAGGATGATTATTTTGGAGGAGAATTTTATGAGCAAACAATTACGCGTATACAGAGAAGGCGCAAAGACAGAATTTGATTACCAGATTCTCTGGGAAGAAGATTTTACAAAACTGGCGGATGCAGTTAAGAAACTGGAGCTTTCCTGTGGCAAGATCTGCATTGTAGCAGATGATACAGTGGGAAATCTGTATGGGAAAGAAGTACAGAAGGCACTGGAAGAACTGGATGTAACGGTTGATTTGTATACTTTCCCGGCGGGAGAAGCTTCTAAAAATCTGGATACAGTAAAAGAGCTGTACGCGTTTCTGATCGAACATCACTATACAAGAAAAGATGTACTGGCAGCACTTGGCGGAGGCGTTACCGGAGATCTTACCGGATATGCTGCTGCCACCTATCTGCGTGGTATTGACTTTATCCAGATTCCAACGACTCTTCTGGCTCAGGTAGACAGCAGTGTAGGCGGAAAAACAGGTGTGGATTTTGCACAGTATAAAAATATGGTAGGTGCATTCCATCAGCCGCGGCTCGTCTATATGAATCTGAATACGCTGAAAACTCTTCCGGAAGATCAGTTTGCCAGTGGCATGGGAGAAGTGTTGAAATCAGGTCTGATTCGTGATGCCAGATTTTATGAGTGGACGATTAATCATATGTCGGAGATTCAGGAACGAATCTATCCGGTTCTTGTAAAAATGGTTCGCAAATGCTGCGAGATCAAGGCTGCTGTCGTGGAAAGTGATCCGACGGAACAGGGAGAACGTGCACTGTTGAATCTTGGACATACAGTGGGTCATGCAGTGGAAAAACTGAAGAATTTTGAACTTCTTCATGGCCAGTGTGTGGCACTTGGAACCATTGCCGCTGCCTATATTTCTTTCAAAAGAGGCTGTCTGTCGACAGAGGAATTCTACGAGATCCGTGATATGAACGTGGGATTTGATCTTCCGATTTTCTTTAACGGTCTGGATAATGAAGCTGTATTGCAGACGACAAAGTCGGATAAAAAAATGGATAACGGAAAGATTAAGTTTATTCTTCTCAAGAAGATCGGACAGGCATACATCGATAAAACAGTTACAGACGAAGAAATTCTGGATGCGATTCAGTTTATTAACGGAGATATGATCGAAGGAGAATAAGGGATGGTGAAAAATAAGAAAACCATACAGTTTATCGGAGTGGACTGTATTCTTATGGTGATTCTGACACTTCTGGATCAATGGACCAAAAGTCTCGTTGTGCATCACCTGAAAGATCAGAGTGATATCATACTGATCCCGGGAATTTTCCGGTTGCATTATCTGGAAAACCGTGGAGCTGCGTTCGGCATTCTGCAGAATCAGAGAATTGTTTTTGTGATTCTGACGATTATCTATCTGGCTGCGGTATTCTGGTTTTTGCATCGTTGCCCGAAAACCGGACGTTATACATTGCTGCATATTATAGCATCAGTTCTGACAGCGGGAGCCCTGGGGAACTTTATAGATCGGCTCCGCCTGGGATATGTGGTGGATTTTTTCTATTTTTCACTGATTAATTTCCCGGTATTTAATGTAGCGGATATTTTTGTGGTAATTTCTTTTATTGGTATTGCAGTAAGCATTTTATTCATATATAAAGATGACGAATTTGAGTTCTTAAGCATCAGAAAAAAGGAGTCTAAGGCATAGTGGAAATCTATACGTTTACACCGGATGAGGAACAGAAAAATTTAAGAATAGATAAATTTCTTTCTGAACAGCTGCCAGATCAGTCGCGATCCTATTTACAGAAATTATTGAAAGAAGGAAATGTGACAGTCAATGAAAAAACGGTAAAGGCAAATTATAAAGTACAGCTTTCCGATACAGTGAAGCTGGAACTTCCGGAGCCGGAGTGTCCGGACATTCTTCCGGAAGATATTCCACTGGATATTTTGTATGAAGATGAAGATGTGCTGATCATCAATAAACCCAAAGGAATGGTAGTTCATCCAAGTGCCGGACATTATACCCATACAGTGGTCAATGCAGTAATGTTTCACTGCAAGGAACATCTTTCCGGAATTAATGGAGTGATGCGTCCGGGTATCGTGCACAGGATCGATATGGATACAACGGGTGCTATTGTAATCTGTAAAAATGATATGGCACATCAGAGTCTGGCAGATCAGCTGAAAGAGCATTCAATCACCAGAAAATACCGCGCCCTGGTACATGGAAATCTGAAAGAAGATGAAGGAACAGTAGAAGGGCCTATTGGTCGTCATGCCACGGATCGGAAAAGGATGGCAATCAATTACAAAAACGGAAAACCTGCAGTAACGCACTATAAGGTGCTGGAACGTTTTGGTGCATACACTTTTATTGAGTGCCAGCTGGAGACCGGGCGCACTCATCAGATTCGCGTGCATATGGCAAGCATCGGTCATCCACTTGTGGGAGATATTACCTATGGGCCGGCGAAGTGTCCGTTCAAACACCTGCAAGGGCAGTGCCTTCATGCCATGGTTTTAGGGTTTGTTCATCCTCGGACGAATGAATATATTGAATTCTCAGCCCCATTACCAGAATATTTCACTGATTTGTTAGAAAATTTAAGAAAATAGGTACTGTACAATTGATTTGTTTTATTTTATAATAATTATAATAAATTAAAAGAACGGGAGGGGTTGCTATGAAGACCAATACCATTATTACAATAGGTCGTCAGTACGGAAGTGCCGGACGTCAAATTGGAAGAGTCCTTGCAGAAGAGTTAGGTATCAAGTGTTACGATAAAGAGTTACTGGAACGTGCAGCAAAGGAAAGTGGACTTTGCGAAGAACTTTTTGAGAATCATGATGAAAAACCAACCAATAGTTTTCTGTATTCTCTGGTTATGGATACATACTCTTTTGGTTATACTTCATCTGCATTCTCTGATATGCCAATTAATCAGAAAGTTTTCCTGGCTCAGTTTGAAACTATCAAGAAAATCGCAGCTGAGGGACCTTGTATCATGATCGGTCGTTGCGCGGATTATGCACTGGCAGATTTTGATAACTGTTTCAGCGTATTTTTCCACGCGGATCTGCAGACGCGTATTCGAAGAATTGCAAAAATTTATGATCTGACAGATGCAAAAGCAAAAGATCGTATCATCAAAACAGATAAAAAACGTTCTAGCTATTACAATTACTACACCAGCAAACGTTGGGGTGATGCAGATTCCTATGATCTGTGTATCGACAGTGGTAAAATGGGAGTAGATGGCTCTGTAGAACTGGTGTTAAATGCAATTCAGCTGAAAGAAAAGGGATATAAAACAGCTATTTACTAAATTTTATGTAACTGTTCAGTACCTTCACAGTTACAATTTTATTATACTGTCTGAAGCTGTATATTGTGTAGTATAATAAATAAGCCCGCATAACAGGTGAGAGGATCTGTTATGTGGGCTTATTTATTACACATATATGTAAATCAGCGGATTTTTGGTGTCCAGTCAGGAATGTTGCCGTTTACAATTGCAGAAAACATCCGCTCTTTTACACCGGGATTCTCCTGATTCAGTTTTCGGAGCAGGTCTTTTACATACTGTCGTTTTGTATATCCGTTTGCCGGACAGGGGCTTTTTACGACAGGAAGCTGATATTTGTTACAGAAGCCTTTCACATCTGCTTCAGAAACATACATCAGCGGGCGGATCACCGTAAGGTCGGTGCGGTCAAGATGGGTGATCGGAGGAAAAGAATAAAAATGCCCTTCGTAGATCAGAGACATCATCATGGTTTCTACAATATCATCCTTGTGATGGGCATAAGCTATTTTATTGCAGCCCAGTTTTTTTATCGTGTCGTTTAAAGCACCTTTGCGCATTTTTGCGCACAGGGAGCATGGATTCTTTTCGTTCCTTTCATCAAACACGATCCGGGCTATTTCGGTTTTTACCACGGTATAGGGAACTCTCATGGTTTCGCACAGGGAGTGAATGCCTGACACATCAAAATCAGGATGCCCCAGATCGACCGTAATTGCCTCCAGATCGAATTTTTTCGGATAGTAGCGTTGTAGTCCATGGAGTGCGTATAAAAACGTTAAACTGTCCTTTCCGCCCGATATACCGATAGCAATTCTATCCCCGTCCTGAATCATGTTGTAATCATCGATAGCACGTCTTGTGTAACTCATTAATTGTTGCAGTTTCATTGTATGGTTCCTCCAATTATAAAATATCAGAATAATTGTATAAATCAGAATAAATTTGTAAATTCTTTGAATAACATAAATTTACAGTTATTTAAGTATATCAAATAAAGACTTTACAGAAAAGTCATAAATAGTTAATACATGGATTTTATTCTGTGCTATAATAGATAATATATGTTTATTAACAGAAAACTCGTGGAGGCGTTCAGATGAAAAACTTCTTGGGAAAGAAATATGTCCAGATTGGAATCACAGCATTTTGCGTTATAGCTGCCAGTATGTTATTTTATTTTGGTATCTTTCATACGGCATCAATTGCCAGGGGATTGAATACGATTTATACCATCCTTACTCCAATTGTATATGCAGCAGCAATATCATATGTTCTATGGCCGGTTATCCGTTTTATGGAGCGCAGTGTGGTTTATCGGATCTGTGAGAAAAAAAACTGGAATCCAACTCATAAAGTACGCCATGCGATTCGGATGATTTGTGTTATTATTACATTATTGTTGTTTTTGCTGGTAATCTATGGGTTGTTATCTATGCTGATTCCGGAACTGATCAACAGTATCACAAACATTATCGACAATTTGCCACGATATATTAATAATATAGAAAAATGGCTGACGAATCTTCTGAAAAATTATCCGGATCTTGAGGAAAACTCCAGTATGATTTTCTCAGCCGTAACATCTAAAGCAGAAACCTGGCTGACGGATGATCTTCTGCCTAAAATAAATCTTCTGGTTGCAAGCTTTTCTACCGGATTCCTGGGGGTTCTGGTATTCTTGAAAAATTTTCTGATCGGTGCCATGATATCTATTTATCTGTTGTACGGTAAAGAATCTTACGTTGCGCAGGGAAAGCGGTTGCTGTACTGCCTGTTCAGTACCAGAACAACAAATAATATCATTCGTGACCTTCAGTATGTAGATAAGACCTTCGGTGGATTTATCATTGGAAAAGTGTTGGATTCATTTATTATTGGAATTTTGTGCTATATAGGTACAACGATTCTGAATTTGCCATATGCATTGCTTGTCAGTGTTATTGTGGGCGTGACGAACGTAATTCCGTTCTTTGGTCCATATATTGGTGCTGTGCCGAGTGCACTGCTGATTTTGCTGGTTAATCCGATCCAATGTGTTTACTTTGTTATTTTTATCCTGCTATTGCAGCAGTTTGACGGAAACTTTCTTGGACCGAAGATCCTTGGTGGTTCCACAGGACTTTCAAGCTTTATGGTTATAGTTGCTATTCTTGTGGGAGGTGGATTTTTCGGCATTTTCGGTATGTTTGTCGGAGTTCCTGCCTGTGCGGTGATCTGTACAGTAATCCGCAATGGTATACAGAATCGTCTGACTAAGAAGTGTATGCCGATTGATCTGGAAAGTTATCAGAATATCGATCATCTGGATGCAGAAACGTTGAAACCGGTGGCACCATCTGCAGAGAAACCGGGAAGTGACAGCGTATTTAAAAGTTATCGTAAAATTCGGACAAAAGCGAATGCCAATAATGAAGTGAATACAGAGGATCACAAAACAACGGAATAAATGATATGATATACAGAAGGAGAAAAAGTCATGAAGTTTGTAATACAAAGATGTCAGGAAGCCAGTGTTTCTGTGGATGGAAAAACAGTAGGGGCGATTGAAAAGGGATTGATGGTACTGATAGGTGTCGGGAAAGATGATACTACAGAAGTGGTGGATAAATATCTGAAAAAACTATTACAGTTACGGATCTTTGAAGATGAGAACGGCAAGACAAATCGTTCTCTGATGGATATAGGCGGACAACTTTTGCTGGTATCTCAGTTTACTTTATACGCAAATTGCAGACATGGGAACCGGCCAAGTTTTACAGATGCCGGAGATCCGCAAAGGGCAGAACAGTTATATGAATATATGATCGAAAAAGCAAAAGAACAGGTGCCTGTAGTAGAAACGGGGATTTTTGGAGCAGATATGAAAGTATCTTTGATAAATGATGGTCCGTTTACGATACTTTTGGATGATGCTGCATTTGCATAAAAAACAGGAAGAAAAGAAATATAATAGATGAAAAATAATTAAGTACAACAGCTGATGCAGGGCTTATGTGGGACATTGATGGTTTTGAGTAAAAATGAAGATATAAAAAATGGGCAGAGCCAAATAGCCGGTCACTGTCCATTTTTGTTATATTGCATATGTACTTATTGCTTCTGTGGCGGTTCTTCCCGTAATCTCAATGCAGAAGCAGCTTTCCGACGCTGTTCATCTCCAACAGAGGCATAGTGCTTACGAGTTGTATTTACGTCTTTATGGCCTAATACATCGGCAACCAGATAGATATCTCCAGTTTCCCGATATAAGGCGGTACCGTAAGTGCTTCGCAGTTTGTGAGGGGTGATTTTCTTGGTAGATGTAATATGCTGTGCGTATTTTTTTACCAGATTTTCCACCGCCTGAACACCCATTCGTTTCCTCTGAATAGAATAGAAGAGAGCATGCTCATGACCGGCTACCGGAGTGACTGTCTCACGTACTTCAAGGTAATCCAGCAATGCTTTTTCTACTTCTTCACCAAAATATACGAACATTTCGTTTCCGCCTTTTCGTGTGACTTTTACCGCATCATTTTTGAAATCAAGATCTTCGACATCCAGACCGACACATTCTGACACACGGATTCCGGTTCCAAGCAGGAGAGTGATCAGGGCGAGATCACGGGTTTTTGTTTTTTCGTAGTAAGCTTTTTTCTGTCCGGAAAGTTGATCCCCGGCATGCTCGATATAATCCAGAAGCATGGCAACTTCATCGGTATCCAGTCGGACAATAGCTTTTTCATGAAGTTTTGGCATGGTGATCAAGGCAGGAGGATTCGTTTTGATCATTTCGTGTTTAAAGTAATAATTGTAGAAGCTGCGTAACGTCGAAATTTTGCGTTTTAAGCCAGTTTCGCCGTTAGTAACATATGTATCTTGATTATCTTTGTAAACCTTCAAATATTCCATAAATTCCTCGATGTCGAGAGCCTGCACCTGGTCCAGAACATCGATGGTCAGATCTGTGATTTTTTTATCCTTAAACAGTGGATTTTCGTTCACAAGGAACTGAAAGAAAATCCGGATGTCGTACGCGTAAGAAATTCTGGTTTTTGTGGTTGTTGTTGAATCAATGGCACGGAAATAATCCCTGGAAAATTCCGGAAGAGTACGAAGAACTTCACGAAGTTTTAAAATGTTTTCCATATCAGTTTGCTCATGATAAGTAACTCGATCCATAATAAAAATCCTTTCTGAATAGTATATAAAAAATAAGCCTTTGAAAGAATTTTAGCACAAGAAAAGAGCCTTGTCAATCTGTACGACAAACAACAGTTTTTCAAATAGATTGATACGGGAAACATAATTAAGTTCAGATATTTATAAATGAACTTCTGTCATATTGTGATCTACGGCATTCAGAAATGTGTTAAATATATCTTTTGTTTTTAAACGTAAACTGGATGTATTGATGCATGGATGACATCCCAGGTATTCTTCTTTCAGTACATCGCTGTCGACTAACAGACGAACCCGATGATCAGTGTCATTCATTAATCCTAGGATGCTCACAGAGCCGGGAGTCACATCTAGAAATTCTTCCATATAGTCCGCAGTTCCAAAGGATAACCGGGAACTACCAATCTGCGCAGATAAATCCTTTGTTTTGAATATTTTCTCTCCCGGAATCAATAACAGATAAAAATCGGTTTTTTGACGGTTGCATAAAAACAGGTTTTTACATGTTGCGGCTTTCAGGACCTTATCGATTTCTTCACACACATCCATATGCATCGCCGGTTCGTGATCCACGCGGTCATATTCGATATGTAATAGATCCAGTAATTCATATACTTTTTGCTCTTTTTTCAGACGTTCTGTCATATTTTCCGGACGTCCATGCTGCAATGTCAGACTCATAAACAGTATAAAATCTCCTTATCGTTTTTCTCATCCGATATAAATCGTTCTAACAAATTGTACATTAGTTTGGAACAGATAATATCAGATATATTTTTATTATAGAATCATATGTGTAGAAATACCAGAGATTTGTCCAAGCTAATCTATAGAAAAAACGCTGGTGTCAATTAAAAAAGATGTATAGAAATATAATTAGTATAACTTACTTTTTCCTATACATCTTTTCAAATATTAGTCTGTTTTTATTTTGTTTTCGGATCGAGCTGCTTTGGAAGAATCAAATTCAAGACAATCGCAGAAATTGTAGCAAGAACAACCGGGGATTTTCCGAAAATTGTAGTTACCCAGTCAGGGAACTGTGCAAGAGATGCGCTTGCCTGAGTAACACCCATACCAACAGCGATTGCCAGACCTACGATAGTGGTGTTTCGGAAATTCAGCTCTTCCGAAGCAATTAGTTTCATACCGGTCATGGCTATGGATGCAAATACAGAGATGGTTGCACCTCCAAGTACACAATAAGGTATGGTAGTAAGTAAAGATGAAAATTTCGGGATCAGACCGGCTGCAAGTAAGATGACTGCAGCTGTACCCATTACTCTCCTGCTTGTTACCTTTGTCGTGGAAACAATACCGACGTTCTGACTGTAGGTTGCGGTAGGCAGTCCACCGAAAAATGCACTGATAATATTGCTGATACCATATCCTACAATTCCACCGGTTAATTCTTTATCGGTAGGCATACGGTCCATAGCACCGGTTGTTGTGGCAGAAAAATCACCGATCGCCTGTACAGCATTGATCGCAAATAAAATGGCGATAGCTACACAGGATGAAGGTTCAAAGGTAATTCCAAAATGCATTGGCTTTGGAAGTTGGAAAAATGATGCATTGGATACAGAAGAAAAATCAATCATGCCAAAACAAAGTGATACAATATAGCCTCCAATGATACCAATTAGAATAGATGCCAGTTTCCAGATTCCTTTCCCATAATGATTCAGAAAAGTTACAATAATCAGCGTGATAATGGCCACCAGCCAGTTCTGCCAGGAACCGTAATTCTCACTGCTCGCACCGCCGGCCATGTAATTGATGGCAGTTGGATATAAAGATAATCCGATAGCAAAAACAACCGTTCCGGTAATCAATGGTGGGAAAAACTTGCGGATTCGCTTGATGTTTAATCCAACCAGTAAAGCAACAATACCGCCGACGATTTGTGCGCCGAGAATGGTGGCAATATCATACTCGCCTGCGATTGCCTGCATACTTGGCACGTAGGCAAAACTGATACCCATCATAACCGGAAGTCCGGCACCGATGGCGAACCACCTGGTTTTTATAAAGGGAAATAACTGTAATAACGTGGTAAGTGCTGACATTACCAGAGCAGCCTGGATCAGAATAACGGAATCCTTCTGGGAAAGTCCTGCTACACCGGCAACAATGATGGATGGGGTTACACATCCGACAATCATAGCAAGTACATGCTGGATCGCCAGGGGCATAACTTGTCCGAACGATGGCTTTCCGTAGAAATCAAATAACGCTTTGTCCATCTGTCTGGAATGACCTGTTTCTTTGGTACTCATACTATCTTTTTCCTCCTTGGTGTTATTTATTTATTATATATGGAGATAAGATATTTGAACACCCTTTTTTGTAATAAATAACAAACTATTTATTAATTTTTCTAATCAATAATTATTCCGGGACTTCACGAGTTAAAGTAAACTATATTTATTACCTGTATTCATCGGAGTAATACGGTACACAGATGGTAGTTCCATAGATCAGCTGATCATCCGGAAGATGGTTAATGCTTTTCACTTCTTCCATGTAAGCGCGGATATTTGTATATTCATCACTGATGTATTTCTGGGAAACACCCCACAAAGTGGTATCACGGTCTACATAAACGTTAGTATAGTATTTATAACGTTCCGGCACATCTGCATTTGCATCGACGCTGGTAAAACGGAGTATGGCTACTGTTGCCAGACAGATCAAAAACATACTGGCAAAAGGGAGATGTCTGCATTTTGTTTTTCTGGTACGACATTTTCCGGGGTGTAAATTTCTGCGAGTGCTTCGTGTAACAGTTGTCTTTCCTTTGTATTCTTTCATCATAGTAAATTCCTCCCATACTTTTGAAACATATGTTTGCGAACATTTGTTCTTTAACTGTGAATTTATTATAAATCTCGAACATCCGTTTGTCAATATGATTTTGGAGAAAATCCGAACAGATTTTCGGAATATGTGTTTGCATTTTAAGTGTGTATATGTTATCATTATAATTAAATAATTACAGAATTTGTAATGAAGTCAGAAAAATACAATTACAGATGCAAATAGATATATAATAAAGAAAAAGAGAATCAGATGTTCGGGAGGATTCAGCTATGGCATACGGGAAAATTACAGATAAACAACGGGAAATTTTGGAATATATCAAAAACGAAATTCTGAACAGGGGATTTCCACCTGCGGTACGTGAAATTTGTGAAGCGGTGAACCTGAAGTCCACGTCTTCTGTTCATGCACACCTGGAGAGTCTGGAAAAGAATGGCTATATCCGACGTGATCCTACCAAACCGAGAGCAATTGAGATCGTGGATGACAACTTTAACCTGGTGCGCAGAGAGATGGTGAATGTTCCGGTATTAGGCCGTGTGGCAGCCGGTGAACCACTGCTGGCGATCGAGAATGTGGAAAGTTATTTTCCGATTCCGGCGGAATTTATGCCGAACGCACAGACCTTTATTCTGAATGTTGTTGGGGAAAGTATGATCAATGCAGGGATTCTTGATGGTGATAAAGTAATTGTAGAGCAGACTGCAGATGCACAGAATGGTGATATTGTAGTAGCTCTGGTAGATGATTCTGCTACAGTAAAAAGATTTTACAAAGAAAAAGACTGTTATCGTCTCCAGCCGGAAAACGATTACATGGATCCGATCATCGTATATGATCAGTTGCAAATTCTTGGCAAGGTCATCGGTGTATATCGGTTTATGGAATAATCTCTTTAAAATAAATGTAAAATGAGATTCGACGGCCTATTATGAGTAATTGAAAAAAGAGTACAGAAAATCCTAATCAGTTTCTGTACTCTTTTTCTTTATCTGCGATATATCGTAACTGTTCAGTACCTTCACAGTTACGATATATCAATAAATTTTCGGATGCGCTTACTGTTCTTCTTTCAGCTCTTTCGCATCCATCACTTTTCCGTCTCTCCAGATACGTTCAAGATCATAGAACAGTCTGTTCTCTTCGTCGAAAAGATGAATTACGATGTCACCGTAGTCCAGCAGGATCCAGTTCGCACTGGAATAGCCTTCCGTCTGTTTGAGCTGATAACCGGCTTTTCCCAGTACTTCGTCTACATTATCCGCCATTGCCTGTACCTGGTTACGATTACTTCCGCTTGCGATGATAAAATAATCAGCCAGAGTGGTAATCTGTTCGATATCAATTACTTTAATATCGGAAGCTTTTTTATCTTCCAAAGCTTTACATGCCAGCAATGCCATTTTTTTTGCATCTGTCATTTTATGTTCTCCTTATTTTGTATTAATCAAGTCACTATAGTAATTATAGGCCTGTATCGTTGCCTGATCGATGTCCTGTGGGTCATCGTCCAGATACTCCAGAGTGTCATGCAGAATCTCATACATGCACAGATCCAGATTCTCAAAAGCAATCTTACGAATCTCAGCAAGTCTTGGAGCTTTATTCCTTGCCGGCTCGATATAGTCCGCAATATATACAATCTTTTCCAGAAGTGTCATGTTTTCTTTTCCGGTAGTATGCCAGGTGATTGCACTTAAGATTTCAGGATCTGTTACACCATATTTTTCCCGGGCTACCCAGGCACCTACTTTGGCATGGAGTAAAAAGGTATGCTCTCTCTCAAAGTCTGTGACCGGAATCTTATTATCTTTACAGATTTTCAGCTTTTTCTTTGCCGGAATACATTTGGCACAGTCATGAAGAAGACCTGCCAGCTGTGCGCGTTCCATAGGATAATCATAGCGGATTGCCAGGGATGCACTCATCTGCATCACACCGAGAGTATGCCAGAGACGGTCTTCGTCCAGATATTTTTTCAGCTTTCCGGCAATCTTCATCAGATTGAACTTCTGTTCTTCCATAACATTCCTCCTGCATTCTTCATCTTTTGTAATTTCCAAGAGAGGAATCCGGGACTATGCCCGGTAGATTCCTTCTTCGCGAATATAAGTATATACCTCATCCACAAGATAATACCGTACGCTTTTTCCCTGACGGATCCAGTCACGGAGTGTCTGTGAGGAAATTTCCAGGTTGGGAGTGTGCAGCTGGATAAAATTCCCATTGTATTTTTCTTCCAGATATAACATTTGTTCTTTCAGGGATTCTTCCGGAACAGCATTTCTTGTAGCTACCAATAGACTGGCTGCCTTACAGATCCGATCCGGTCTGCACCACGTGTCAAAATCATACAGAGAATCTGCACCGATGATAAAATAATACGTTTGATCCGGATATTTCTTATGCAGTCGTTCCAGTGTCTCATAAGTATACGTATATCCGTCCGGATGCATCTCTTCTGTGGAAAGACGGAAATGTGGATTGTCAGCGATAGATTTTCGCACCATCTCCACCCGCTGCTGATCACTTGCACGTCCCTCACGGTTCTGTTTGTGGGGAGGATTTCCGGAAGGCATAAACCAGACCTCATCGAGAGCCAGTTCCTCATAAGCCTTTTCTGCCAGAATCAGATGTCCTATATGAATCGGATCAAAGGTTCCCCCCATAATTCCAATTCGTTTTTTCATGATGTTCTCCTTACGGAAGCTGAATCTTTTTCTTCTCTTTTTTTCCTTCTTTATAAAGAACGATTTTCTTACCGATAACCTGAACAACCTGTGAACCGGTCCGTTCAGCCAGAACACGGGCGATTTCTTTTGGATCGTCCATACAGTTCTGTAATACGCTGATCTTAATCAGTTCTCTTGCTTCCAGGGCTTCCTTTGCGGACTGGGTAAATTCCGGCGTCAGACTGGATTTGCCGATCTGCAGGATTGGTTCTGTTGTCATGGCAATACTTTTCAGATATGCTCTTTGTTTGCTTGTCATAAACTCTCCTTTATTTGTAATAATCAAATTCAAATCCGTACATACGGACAGTGTCTCCCTCTTCAATACCTGCCTGTTCCAGTTCTTCAAGAATACCGCCGTCTTTCAGGAACTTCTGGAAGAAAGCGAATCCTTTTTCAGAATCCAGGTTGGTATATCCAAGCATCTTCTCAATCTTTGGTCCTTCTACCACATAAGTATGACCATCGTCGAGTTTTTCTACGGTATATGGCAGATTTTCCGCAATAAGAACGTCTTCCGGGAAGAATTCCTGCTCGAAAATAATCTGTTTTTTCTCAATGGAATCCAAAAGAGATTTTACATGGTATAAAAGTTCTTTCACACCTTTGCCGGTAACGGCAGAAATAGGAAATACTTTTACGCCCTGTGGCTCAAATTCGTCCTTCAGACGCTGAATCGGATCTTCTCCGTCAGGATAGATCACATCCACTTTATTGGCTGCGATTACCTGTGGTCTGGAAGCAATATCGGCGTTATATGCCTTTAATTCTGCATTGATCTTATAGACATCATCTACCGGATCTCTGCCCTCCGTGGAAGCAGCATCCACAATATGGATCATGACACGGGTTCTCTCGATGTGACGCAGAAACTGATGTCCCAGTCCCACACCTTCCGATGCACCTTCGATGAGTCCCGGAATATCCGCGATAACAAAACCGTCAGCACCATCGAGATCTACCACACCAAGATTTGGTGTAAGGGTAGTAAAATGATAGTTGGCAATCTTTGGCTGTGCATTAGTTACACGGGAAAGAAATGTAGATTTTCCTACATTTGGATATCCAACCAGTCCCACATCTGCGATGACTTTCAGTTCCAGACGTACTTCCAGCTCCTGGGCCGGCTGACCTGGCTGCGCGTACTTCGGAACCTGCATGGTGGCAGTTGCATAGTGCATGTTTCCTTTACCGCCGCGACCGCCTTTTAAGATCACCTGCCGGCGATTTTCACCGGACATATCTGCGATTACTTTACCGCTTTCTGCTTCGTAGACAACGGTTCCTTCCGGAACACGCAGTGTGATATCTTTTCCATCGGCTCCATGGCATCGTTTTTTTCCGCCCTGTTCGCCATTTTGTGCTGCATATTTTCTTTTGTGACGAAATTCATTCAACGTATTCAGACCTTCGTCCACTTCAAAAATCACATCACCTCCGCGACCGCCATCACCGCCATCCGGACCACCGTTTGGCACAAACAACTCTCTACGGAAGCTTACATGCCCGTCCCCGCCTTTACCGGAACGGATCACGATCTTTGCTCTGTCTGCAAACATATTTTTCTCCTATCTGTCAATATTAGATGGAAACAGTGAACTAAAATTATGATGTCGCTGTTCCTGTTATCGAATATATAAAAAGAAGGCTCCAAACCATTCTGATTTGAAGCCCGCTGCATATGCTTATTCAGCTACCGGAACGATAGAAACCTGTTTCTTATCTCTTCCTTTTCTTTCAAAACGAACAACACCGTCTACTAATGCAAACAGAGTATCGTCTTTACCACGTCCAACGTTTACACCCGGATGAATCTTGGTTCCACGCTGTCTGTAAAGGATATTACCAGCTTTTACAAACTGTCCGTCAGCTCTTTTTGCTCCCAATCTTTTGGATTCGGAATCTCTACCGTTCTTAGTAGAACCAACTCCTTTTTTATGAGCAAAAAATTGAAGGTTCATATTTAACATGGTTTTTACACCTCCTCGAAGATTATATCAATAAATTCTGTGTACTGTTCATCTTCCATTCTCTGTAATCCGAGAATCAACGAATTCAGCAGCAGGAGACTTTCTTTGGAAGGCTTGTTCTTTATCATAAAATGAATACGTGCAGATGATTCATCCACATCAATCGTAAACTCATCTTCTGTAAAGGCCTCAATAGAATTCACCGTATTGATCACCAGTGCAGAGATACCGGCGCAGACAATATCTTTACCTTCCTGGGCATATCCTGCATGATCCTCACTGGTAAAGCCTACACACTGATTTTCTGAATTCTGATAAAACGTAACTTTTGTCATCAGACCACCTGATTAAGCGTTGATCTTTTCGATTTTCACTTTTGTGAACTGCTGTCTATGTCCGTTTTTCTTGTGATAACCAGTTTTTCTCTTATACTTGTAAACGATTACTTTTTTAGCTTTTCCGTTTTCAACTACAGATGCAGTAACGCTGGCATTAGCTACGTCAGCTCCTACTTTTAAACCGTCGTTGTTTACAGCAAGTACCTGGTCAAATGTAACAGTCTCTCCAGCTTCTACACCAAGCTTTTCTACTCTAATGATATCGCCTTCGGCTACTTTGTACTGTTTACCACCTGTTGCAATAATTGCGTACATATGGCACACCTCCTATTATCATTACTCGCCAAATATGGTGGCTCTTTCGAGCTCTTCTACCTCTTTGTGCGGCATACTTCGTAATATTACCATGCTTTTTTGGATTCGTCAACTGTTTTTGAAGAATTTTTTTGAAATCTCATCATAATAGAATGCGACAGTTATTCAGTAACATCCAGTGCATGTGATGCCGCAATTGCCAGTACACCCGGACCGGTATGACAGGTGACGCTGAAGGATAATGGATCCATTCGTGTGATGGCAATATCCGGGAACATGTTCTGCACTTCTTCCTTCCATTGCTTTGCAGTTTCTTCATCGGTGGTATAAGCTACATGAAGTTTTAACTGTCCCTTTGTGACATAATCGGAAAAACGGCCTTCCACATCTTTTTTCATGGCTTCCAGCATGTTCTTTTTGGCAGCTTTAACACCACGGACTTTTTTGTAGGCATCGAGTTTGTCTCCCTGAATCTGCAAAATCGGTTTCAGGTTCAAAGCAGAGCCAAGAAGTGCTGCTGCCGGCGTAATACGACCACCTTTTTTCAGATATTTTAAGGTGTCTACCATCAGATAAATGCTGGATTCCAGTGCCTCTTTTTCCAGAATTTCTTTAATCTGTGCAGCCGACTTTCCGGCAGCAGCAAGATGTTTCGCATCCATTACAGACTGCTGCATGGTAACGGAGATCCTCTGGTTATCGACTACCTGTACCTTCCCATCATAATCCCGGGCAAGTCCCATAGCGGTAGAGCAGGATGCACTAAGTCCGCTGGACATCGGAATGTGCACGATTTCATCATATTCTTTTAAAAGTTTATCCCACAGATCCATCACATCACCGGGTGATGGCTGAGAAGTAGATAAGTCTGCATCGTTTTCAAGAAAATGATAGAACTGTTCTTTGTTCATATCCACATCTTCAAAATATAATTTTCCATCTACTAAGAAAGGCATCGGGATCACATAGATTCCAAGTTCTTTTCCTTCTGCCTGTGAGATACCACTGTTACTGTCGGTGACGATGGCAACATTGCCCATACTTTTGTTCCTCCTTTTACACTGCTGTAACGGTTTTCAATAATATACGTCATTTTAGCTCAATAATATAATTATAACATGGACTCAAAATAAATTCCACATCCAAAACAAATGATTCCTGCAATGAAGAAAACTGCGGATGGAATTGCAATTTTGAGTACTGTGCGATCCATCTGTTCTTTCGGGAAAAACGGTTGTTTTACATTATCTCGTTTGTGTAACAGATAATTGCCCAGGTACATTCCGAAAGGAACAGCTGCTCCAAGGATCAGATAAACACCGATGGAAATCAGAGGAACCGTCATGGTTCCGTCAGTACCGGTAAGCTGATTTTGCGCCTGCTGTAGCTGAGACGTTTTCAGAAGAAATTCCTGCAGCACCATAGGAACCAGATTATTTATCATATGAAATGCGGAGGAATATACCATATTTTCTGTCTCCAGCATAATATAGGACATAACTGCTCCCAGGATCGCAGTAGGCAGGAAACGAAGCGGGTTTGCATGAAAGAGACCAAAATAGATCCCCATGATCAGAACGACCAGCCATTCTTTTCGGATACGATACATGGTATGAATGATTACACCGCGGTGAACCGCTTCCTCACAGATTGCCGGAAGCAGCGCAACTACGATCACAGATACCCAGAAAGGTACGCTGTAGATCACATCGTTCAGTCCCTCGTTGATTGTCGCCATTTCTCCGGGAAATAAGCGATACTGGATCAGTGATACGACCATTGCAAGGATATAGGACGAAATCCACATCAGAATAGTTCCTAACATTGGCAGTCCTTCCGGAGAATGCACCGGAAACAGAGAGCGCAGGGAATACCCCATCACTTTTGCAAACAGCAGTGCCAGAATCAATAAAATAATTTCCGTAGCGGCCACACCATACAGTCCGAAATAAGACTGCAGCGGTACACAGACTACAAAAAACACAATCATAATTAACAGAAAAAATGCGGCTCCGTGCCACGGTTTTAAAGTTTTCTCTCGCATAGTTTATTCTCCCTTCTTCAGCTGGAGCAGCTGTTCTGCAAGGGTTTTGGCAGACTTTTTCCGGGTGATCTCCATGATGCCGAGAGCGGTTACATCCACAACTACAGTCTGCATCGGGTCCGATCTGACCAGTGAACCCATGTATTGGAGCAATTCAGATTGATCATTGGTATTTTTCATATTAATAAAGTCAACCAGAATCATACCTGACAGATTACGAAGCCGGAGCTGCCTTGCAATTTCCAGGGCCGCTTCCCGGTTGATCTGTTTATAATTTTCTTCTGCATCTTTTTTACTGCTGTGTTTACCGGTGTTGACATCGATGGCAACAAAGGCTTCTGTCTGCTGAATTATCAGAAATCCACCGGATTTTAACCAGATTTTCTCCTGAAGTGCCTGATCGAGCTCCCGTTCAAGATTATAGAGCCTTGCAAGCGGCAGCAGGGAATCTTCATAATATTCAATTGCACACATCGATGCAACCGGAATATCCTGACGGGAAACACATAGTTCTTCATACAGCGTCTTCTGGTCCGTGATGATTTTTTCTGTTTCTTTCCAGTGCACATCTTTCAGAATGGATGCAGTGATCGATTCTCCTTTGGAAAGCTTCGTATAGCACGGTGTGTGCAGTGCTTTCTGATACAGCTGTGTAAACTGCGTTTCCAGTGACCGCAGTTCTTCCTTCAACTCTTCCGCGGAAGCCAGCGCACCATTGGTTCGAAGAATGATGCCGTACGAGCAGTCTTCCGGCATCAGCTCTTCGAGAAACTCTTTTAACTTTTCCCGCTTTCCGGATGGAATCTTCGCGGAAATACCGAGTGTGCGGTTTCCGGTTGTGAGCACCAGATATTTTCCGGTAAAATTCAGGTTTGAAGAGACGCAGGGGGCTTTGGTTTTTATCGCTTCTCGGGTAACCTGCACCAGAAGTTCGTCGCCGGCGCGTAATTCTGGTGCTTTCTTCGGCATTGTGTAGAGAAAATTAGATTCCTTCGTATAAGGGAAATAACAGCTGGTGCGGTTTTCAATTTCCACAAAAGCTCCTTTGATATCCGGGAGAATTTTCTGGACTTTTCCCACATGGATACTTCCGAGCAGACGTTCTTCCCTGGGGTCTTCCAGACAGATTCGGCTGATTTTTCCGTTTGATTGCCAGGCAGCTACCCGGCAGTCTGTTCCGTGATAACAGAGAGTGGTAATGATAACACGTTCCATTTTATACAATCACATCTCCCAACGCTTCCAGGGATACCAGCTGTGGGATCTCCTCTTCACCGCGGTCGGCATAGACTTCTTCCCGGTGGATCATCAGTGCAAAGGGTTCCAGTTCGATTCCGAGGAATTTTGCGAATGCTTCCATCACTAATTCCGGTTTCAGGTTGTGAACACTTCCCTGGGAAAGCTGCATCCAGACTTTGTCACCGCGCAGTTCCAGTTTGTAGATCCACGGTTTGATATCGGTGATTTTCTCGCTTCGTTTTGTCTTTCTGAGAATCTCGATGCTATCCTGTGCAAAAAATGCTTCCAGCTGTCCTTTTTTCCACTCGACAGAGGGTTCTTTTCCCTCGCGGAATGCTACGGTATAATCAGCTGCTGCCACCAATGACATGCAGGCACTTGCTTTTCCGTCCGAGATCTGGCGGACACTGATCACTTTCATTCCCTCTGCCATTGTTGCATTTAACCGGTTCTCCATCTCTTTGGAAGACAGGGAATCGTCCGTCAATTCCATATCAAAGTATTCCCCGGCACTGGTGACACCAACGCCGAGAGGGGCCGCAAACGACATGATCATATGTGGAGAAAATCCGCCTGAGAAAGCGATCGGAATATTGGCTCTTCGGATGGCTTTCTGAAAATAACGCATGATATCCAGATGTCCGATGAATTTCATGGCACCTTCTTTGGAAAATTTAACTCTTACTTTCAACACATACACCTCCCTGATATTTTGCTGCACCACAGCCGGAACACTGCATACGGCAGTTCGGCGTTACGGTTTCTTCATGGGCACGTTTCCATTCACGTAACAGGAATTTCTTAGTGACACCGATATGAATGAAATCCCATGGGAAGATCTCATCATCACTTCGTTCTCTGATGGTATAAAAATCAGTATCGATACCACACTCGGCAAATGCCTCTTTCCAGTATTCCGGATGGTAATACTCTGACCAGGCATCAAAGAGCGCACCGTGTTCGTAAGCTTTCAGTATCGCATCCCCGACCTTACGGTCACCACGAGCCAGGATACCCTCCAGAACAGTAACATCGGCTTCGTGCCAGTTGTAGCGGATACTTTTCTGATTCAGCTGTGCATGGATCTCTTCACGGACGATTCTTGCACGATCAAGGAATTCTTCTTCCCGGCACATTGGAGCCCACTGGAATGGGGTAAATGGCTTTGGAACAAAGAAAGAAGTACTTGCTGTGATCTGACATTTTCCGTTTCGCTGATCTTTTGGGATCTCGTAGTAACGTTCCGCGATTTCTTCACAAAGATGAGCGATACCTTTCATATCATCCTCGGTTTCGGTAGGAAGTCCGAGCATAAAATACAGTTTCACTTTATTCCAGCCGCCCTCAAAAGCTTTTCCGGCACCTTCCAGAATCACTTCCCGTGTCAGACCTTTGTTGATCACATCACGCAGTCTCTGGGAACCGGCTTCCGGTGCAAATGTCAGGCTGCTCTTTTTGATATCCTGTACTTTCTTCATAACATCCAGGGAGAACGCATCAATTCGAAGAGATGGAAGGGAAATATTCACGCCTCGTCTGTCGCATTCTTCCATCAGGAAATTCACCAGTTCCGGGAGCTGTGAATAGTCACTGGAACTTAAAGAACTCAGAGAAATCTCTTCGTGTCCGGTGGCATCCAGCATCTCAACGGCTTTCTGTTTTAAGAATTCCACATCACGCTCTCTGGTCGGACGGTAGAGCATACCTGCCTGACAGAAACGGCATCCGCGGATACAGCCACGCTGGATCTCCAGAACCACACGATCCTGTGTGGCCTTGATAAATGGAACCACAGGAGCTTTTGGATAATACGTGTCTGTAATATCCATAACAATCTGTTTTTCGACAGATGCAGGAATGGATGCATCAGTTGGGGTGAAAGAAGCGATGGTTCCGTCTTCTTTATAACAGACCTCATACAATGCCGGTACATACAGTCCCGGAATCTGTGCCGCTTTCTTTAAAAATTCCATACGGCTGCTGCCTTTCGCCCGTTCTTCTTTATACAGATCCAGCAGCTGGAAATATACCGTTTCACCTTCTCCGATATAGAAAATATCAAAGAACTGCGCCAGCGGCTCCGGATTGTAGGTACAAGGACCGCCACCGATCACGATCGGATCATCCCAGGTCCTCTTTTCGGCCAGCAGGGGAATACCGGACAGATCCAGGATCTGTAAAATATTGGTATAACACATCTCATACTGGATCGTGATACCAAGGAAATCAAAATTCTTCACCGGATCCTGAGATTCCAGTGCGAACAACGGGATTTTTTTGTCGCGCATCACTTTGTCCATATCCGGCCACGGGGAATACACTCTTTCACACCAGATATCGTCACGCTGGTTAAACATATCATATAAGATCTGTATTCCGAGATGGGACATACCTATTTCGTAGACATCCGGGAAACACATGGCAAACCGGACCGCAACTTCCGATTTGTCTTTCATCACTGCATTGACCTCATTGCCGATATATCGGGCCGGCTTCTCGATGGTCAGCAGGATTTCATCGTCTAAAGCTAATTTTCTCATATTTATTTGCTTTTCCTCTTTTCAATATAAATAGAATTTTCTGTATGCCATCACCGAAGGTGATTTTAAACGCATTTTGCCTCGTAACTATGAAGGTACGGAATAGTTACGTTTTTGTAACATAAGAACGACACGGCATAAAAACCGCATCATAAATAAAGATATACTATCCGGGGGGAATTTGCAAGAGAAATGTTTGAATATTTGTAACTATTCAGTAGCCACTGTCCCGCGAGGTGTTTTGACATATTCATGTCAAAATCCCGAGACATACAAGCCAAAATGCCATCACCGAAGGTGATTTTTTATGCATTTTGGCTCGTAACTGTGAAGGTACTGAACAGTTACGAATATTTTATGATTACGACCCCAAAGTACTGTTCACTCTGTTCTCAGTAACTAAAAAAGGTCCACCGGACCTTTTTGTCGTATGCTTGGCAACGCAAAAAGCAGAACATCGTGTTCGGACATTCTGCTTCCGGCATATCTTCATATTGCATGGTATATTTATATTTGGCTGCTCCGGCAGCAGACTTCCCATGGTTCTGTATTGAAAATATACCTTTGCTATTTCATATATTCTTTTTTTATATAAACTTTAATATGATCTTCAAGGATTGATCTGTATTCCATATTTATCCAGATCGACCTTCCCGTCAACCACTTCCACCCCATCTTCTTCCAGAAGCTGAGCCTGTACCTGCTCACCGCCAAAAGCGAATGCTCCGGCGAGTTCTCCTTTGGCGTTGACGACACGGAAACAGGGAATGTGTTCCGGATCCGGGTTCTTGTGAAGGGCATTTCCCACAGCTCTTGCCATCTTCGGTTCACCTGCCATGGCTGCAACCTGACCATAGGTTGCCACATGACCTTTCGGAATCTGCTTAACCGCTTCGTAGATTCGTTTGGTCGGACTGTCTGTGACCAGATCATAACTTTCGGCGATCATCCGGCGGATCTCTTTTTCCGGTATCGTTCCGTCCAGAATGATCGTGTTCCAGTGCTCTTTGTTCTGATGATAGCCGGCGATTACCGAATCATAGGCAGAGCGCCAGAAATCTCTCCATTCAGGCGCAACCTTTACATTCAGATTGATAAAACCATTGCGCTTATAGATCCAGAGAAATGCTTTTTTACTTCCACGAACCCGGACAAGCTGCCAGTTGGGATCGTGAAAAGGTTTTTCTTCGTACACGTTGTCAAATGATAAACCGTATGCAAGTGCTTCTTCTCGTGTTGTCATAGTATCTGTTCTCCCGACGTTTTTATAAGATATCAAAAGCAAGATGATTGGTCATTTTAGTCTTCTTTGCAGAAAAAATCAACAGCTGCCTGTGTTGCCTCCGGCTGCATGCTTGGACCGAATCCGTGGTCAGCTCCTTTTACAATGTGCAGTTCACTGTTTTTATAAACATCATGGTAACGCTCCGAAGCAATCTTATTTACGATCGGATCGCTGTCACCATGCAGCAACAGAACTTCTCCGGTGTAGTGAGAAGCGATCTCATAGATCGGAAGACTCTGCGCGATGCGGAAGTAAAAACCACCGATGGTGTGTTCGTGTACATGGATTTTATCCGGGATCTGTACCGGATCGTAAGTGGTTCCCTGACACTCTCCTTTGATGGCATCGTCTTTTAAAGTAGCAGCAGGGGCAGACAGGATTATTTTTTTGAAAACTTCCGGATAGTATCCGGCGATCATGCTTGCAACCACACCGCCCTGGGAATGACCGAACAGGAAGATGTTACGGACATGTTCCAGAGATTTGGCATAATCAAGAATTACTTTTGCGTCTGCAATCTCATTTAACACGGTCATATCTTCCAGTTTTCCGTCGCTGTCCCCATGTCCGTTAAAATCAAACCGGACAGAAGCAACCCCTTTTTCTAACAGAGCATCGGCAAGAGCCGTCAGTAATTCTCCGTTGCGGTTTCCGGTAAATCCATGCATAAGAATAGCAATGTCATAACTGTCTTTCTCCGGCAGTAACAGTTCTCCACGTAAAGTTAATCCGTCTCTTTTCAGTTTTACGTTCATAATATATGCTCTCCTTTGCAAATATAGTTTGATAGTTATCGCTACAATTTCCGGGAGTTACCAGAGATCATAAGTCTTCATTGTTTCGGGTGTCCGATATTCGTGTTTTTCATAATAGCCGATCAGTGTTCCGTCTTCATCCCGTAAAGCAATCACATAAACATCTTTTAATTTCTTTTCATTGTGTGAAGTATAAACGATATTGTGCGATGGATCCGCTGCAAACCAGTCGATGATCTGATGAATCTTCGTATTCGAATCCGCGTTGTGACAGTTTAAGAGGTTTTTCCCGATCAGTGCTGCCCCGCCATATTTATGGTAATCTTCGATGGCAGCAGGATTCATATAAATAATCGTATGTTCCAGATCACAGATTACAATAGAAAGCCGGTCCTGATCAACGATGCTTTTAAAATAAGGGGATAAGATCTGTTTGGTGTCTGACATGATGTTTTCGTCCTTTCTGTTACAGTAAAATCTAACATTCATTATGTCGTGAGTTCGCCGTTCGCCAAGAGGGAACTTGCGCTCATTATATCATGAACTTCGTTCATGATCGCCATTCGCAGCTCCCGATGAACAAACTTCGTTTGCTCCCGCTCGCTAACGCTCATTATATCACAGATTGAGAAAATGAAACAGAAAAGAATACCCAGAGAATCCGAGATGGAATGCTCAGGGTATATATCAGTCTAATGTTTCCAACACCGACGTTCCTTCCCACTCTCTCACCTTCGGAATCCCCATAAGATCTGCAATCGTCGGGGCGAGGTCAAGCAGGGTAAGTCCATGCAACTGTACAGCTTTCGGGAATTCTTTTCCGATGAAAAACATCGGGATCGTCATATCTTCCGGGATATTTTCGCCGTGTCCCCGGTCGTGGCCGCCGTGGTCAGCGGTGATCACGATGGTGTATCGGTCATGGACAGCTTCGTAGACCTGCTGGACGCAGGAAAATGCATTGTTTACCCGGTGCATATATTCCGATGTCATCCAGCCGTGGTCGTGACCGCCTTTGTCGTCCGTTTCCACCAGATATAGATATACAAAATCCGGCTCTTTCCGTTCTATCAGGGAAAGGGCTTCCTGCGTGAGCAGCAGATCTGAATTATCCTCTTCGTATTCATTGACAAAGAGAGAGTATTTCATATTTCCGGATGTCCATACATGACGCATTGGTTCCCAGCCATAAAAAGCAGCGCAGGTTTTATCCGCACGCTCCAGCTGCTCTGCCAGTCCGCGGATCGGTCGTACCGGCGGCATGTAGTCGTTGGTGATAATCCCGTGGCGGATGGGCGGGACGCTGTAAAAGATTGAGGTGTGCGCCGGAAGGGTAACCGGTGGCATAACAGAACTTGCATCCGGAGAATAGCATCCGTTTTCTCTCAGTGTGTTTACAAAAGGATGTCCGCAGGTTTCCACGGCATCCGGTCTGAGTCCGTCGATGGAGATCAGAATTACTTTTTTATTCATATGTGAAATTCCCCCGTATATACAAAGATTTTGATACTGGCTGATTCTATACTAGAGCCTTTTTCAGACACGCTCTAGAAAGCCGGATATCATCATATACTCAGTATAGAATTCAATTCCCATCATGTAAAGAGATTATTATCTGATTTTCTGTGGATTTTTCAACGGCTCGGAATTACCGGCTGATTGCGCGATGATCTCAAGCGGCAGCATACGGATTTCTTCGTATGTCCTTTCCTGGCAGGACGGATCCATGGGGAAATCTGCATTTTCTTCTACAGTCTCTACGGTGATCGCAGGCTTATGCAGCAGTTCGGAATAATAATTGACTGGACTTCCGCCGTTTAAGCGGGACAGGTATTCCTCTTCCTGTTTACCAAGAGAATAATTAGATAATTTCTGCATATAACGCGCCAGCTTGTGGTTACGCTGATTATAGGAAAATGGCATTGCCTGCCTGTAATAATAGATAATGCGCCCTCTGGAATGAAAATCGAGGTAGCCGATGGTATCCCACTGTTCGAAGACACGGATCAACGTTTGCGTTTCCTGCTCGCTGGCGGGATATTCGCCGAACTGCTGCTGGATATAGGATTTACATGGAAAATTCCGGTTAATATCGACTGCTCTGGCATTGTATTTCCAGTAGGGCCAGTCCACACCGCGCATCTTACATGCCTGACGGAGAATGGGATTGCGGATGGCACTGAAACTTTCGGTGGCAATGACATAACCGTCCGGGTTGACAATGGGAAGAAAACAGATGGAACAGTGGTTGAGCAATTCCCGCACCGGATAATTCCCCATATATGAGTTATCCTGATATGCCTGACAATATTCCTGTGCCATCCGGGTCAGAAGTACCGGATTGATGGATTCTTTTCCATGGATACCGGATGTCAGGATCAGCGTATCCAGTCCCAATCCGACACGGAGCATCGGAATTGGTCGTTCATCATGGCTCTCCCCTACTTTTTTGTAAATCGTGGATTCCGGGTACTGCGTTCCGGATTCCTGCAGATTGCGGAGGAGTTCTTCATAAGTATAGGATTGATTTAACGTAATCATACAGACCTCCCTGTGTCATATGAAAATAATAAATAAGAACTTCGGGAAATATATTCCCTTTTATGTATATATGCGGAAGATCGTATTTTAGAATCAGAGAGAAAAACAGATAAGACAAAAAATGCACAAATAAAGCTGTCGTTCAAAACAGCAAATTTGAACGACAGCTTTATTTGTGCTTTACGTGGAATTCTTATGGACGAACCTGACCGTTTCCATAGATAATATATTTTGTGGTTGTCAGGGCAAGCAGACCCATCGGTCCTCTTGCATGAAGTTTTTGTGTGCTGATTCCGATTTCCGCACCGAAACCAAATTCAAATCCATCTGTGAATCTGGTGGATGCGTTGACGTATACACAGGCGGCGTCTACTTCATCGAGAAATTTCTGTGAGTTCGTGTAGCTTTCTGTGATAATTGCTTCTGAATGACCTGTGTTGTAACGGTTGATATGGGCGATTGCTTCGTCCACGGAATCTACGGTTTTCATGGAAATCACATAATCCAGATATTCTTTTCCCCAATCCTCTTCTGTTGCGGTGACAGCATCGGGAACCAGTTCGCAGATCTCCTGATCGCCGCGGATCTCCACGTGTTTTTCCTGTAAGCGTGCAGCAAGAACCGGAAGCAGTTTATCCTTTACCTCTCTGTGGATCAGAAGAGACTCACAGGCGTTACATACACCTACCCTCTGCGTTTTGGCGTTGATAATGATATCCACAGCCATAGACAGATCTGCGGAGGCATCGACAAAGATATGGCAGTTGCCTGTACCGGTTTCAATGACCGGGATCGTGCTGTTTTCCACAACGGCGCGGATCAGACCGGCACCTCCTCGCGGGATCAGAACATCCACATACCGGTTCAGTTTCATGAATGCAGCGGTAGTCTCTCTGGAGGTATCTTCGATGAGAAGCAGAGCATCCGGGTTCACGTTTGCTTCCGACAGTGTGCGGCGGATGCAGGTTACGATCGCCTGGATAGAATGAAACGCATCACTTCCACCCTTTAGGATCACAACATTGCCGGTCTTAAAACAAAGACCGAATGCATCGGCAGTTACATTTGGACGGGCCTCATAGATAATACCGACAACACCGAGGGGTACACGTTTCTGACCGATACGAAGACCGTTGGGACGCTGTTTCATGCCGAGCACTTCGCCGATGGGATCATCGAGAGCGGCAATCTGATACAGACCTTCTGCGATCTGTGCGATGCGATCTTCCGTTAATAAAAGCCGGTCCAGAAGTCCCTGGGACATGCCATTTGTCCGGCCTTTTTCCATATCCTTTTCATTGGCAGCCAGGATCTCAGTTGCATGGAGCTTCAGATCGTCGGCAGATTTTCTTAGAATCTGATTTTTTTCTTCACTTTTGAGATGTTGCAGATCCGGTTTTGCGGCCTGCGCCCGTTTCCCGATATTATCCAGGTATTCCATATGTATTCTCCCTTCTGTAAGTTCCTGCCTGGCAGTACTTACCGGTAAATTGTTTTCTCTGTGATTACCACATCCGGCAGCAGATCAGTCGGTTCGGTGGGAACTTCCTCCATCATCTGGAATTCGAATGCCAGTGCTGCGGTAAAATGACTGGTGTGTTTGCTCAGATACCGGTCATAAAAGCCTCCGCCGTATCCTACCCGGTGGCGCAGATTGTCGAAGGCGACTCCCGGCATTATCATCAGTCCATCCTCTCCGTCTGCAACCGGAAGACTTGTTTTCGGTTCGCGGATACCAAAATATCCCGGTTCCAGATCCTCTGGCTGTGAGATCTGATAAAAGATCATATCTTCTCCGACAACTTTCGGAGCAGCCACTTTTTTCCCGAGGCGGAATGCTTCTTTGATAATTCCGTCTGTCATAACTTCGTTTTTACAGTCTATGTACAGATAGATCCAGTCGCTTTCCTGAAAAGCAGGAAGTGAGAAAAGTTTCTGCCAGATCTTTGCACTGTTTTTACAGATAGATGCCGGATCCGTTTCTTTTCGGCGTCGGAAAATTTCTTTTCTAATGGCTTTCTTTGCTTCCATATTTTTCTCCTAGATTGGTGATGCTTCCGTCTTTTTCCTGGATGTTGATGTTATCCAGCTGAGAACGGAGGTTCATACGTACGCTTGCGATGAATTCTTTTCGAAGTTTATGCTGTTCTTTTTTTTCTTCCGGTGTCAGTTCCTGTGTTTTTGCCTTTCTGGCAAGTTCGTTGATACGGTCAATTCCTTTTTGATCCATGTTTCTGTTCTCCTTTTACAGTATCCGTTCCAGAAAATCCAGAACGTAAAAATCATTTTTCTTATGGGACAGGAATAGGGTTCCATAAGGGCGTCCCTGTATGATCTTATGGATGACATGAAAGTCGGCACCGTTGGCGATGATCATGTCAGTTCCGGCGGCACTCGCGATCTCGGCAGCAGTCAGTTTGGTTGCCATTCCACCGGTTCCTACGTTGCTTCCGGTACTTCCCTTTCCCATGGACAGCAGATGCTCATCCAGTTCTTCTACCACATCGATGAAAGTTGCTTCTGGATTTTTATGGGGATCATCGGTAAACAGCCCGTCAATATCTGAGAGAAGAATCAGAAGATCGGCACCTACCATAGCGGAAACCACTGCTGATAACGTGTCATTATCACCGAATTCAATTTCATAGGTAGATATGGTATCATTTTCATTTACGATGGGGATCGCTCCCATACGTAAGAGTTCTTCGAATGTATTTTTTGCATTTAATCGGTTCAGATTATTCAGAATCGTATGTTTGGTCATCAGAATCTGGCTGGCGACCTGGTTATATTCTGCGAATAATTTCTGATAGATCATCATGAGCTTTGCCTGCCCGATGGCTGCACATGCCTGCTTTTGTGCCATGCGCGATGGTTTTCTGTCATAACCCATAGTTTTACTTCCTACCATGATGGCACCGGAAGAAACCAGGATTACGTCTTTTCCCTGATTCCTCAGATCGCTGATTTCCCGAACCAGAACTTCCAGTTTGATCAGATCCAGATAGCCGGTATCCGGGTGAGTCAGGGAAGAAGAACCGATCTTGATGACGATACGTTTTTTATTTTTCAGTTTTTCACGAAATGTTGTGTTCATTCGTTTTTATCTCCTGCCTGTTTTACTGACATATTGGGATTGCTGGTGCAACCGCAATAATCTATATCATTGTACCGCACCAACGGAGAAAGTTCCAGTATTTTTTTAGCTGGAATAATTTTCGAGAAAACTGTAGAGTTCCTGACGTGAGTTCAGCCGATATTCCTCCTGGATTTTTTCACGGACAGACATCGGAAGACTCTCTTCGGAAATCTCCGTGGCCTCGTAGACAGAACCGTCCGGATGCTGGATAACAACCTTTCCGTTCACGATACGAACCAGATAAGAGGGCTGCAGGATCTGTTCTGTTTCCCGCAGCTGAGATGGCTGTATCTCTGAGGTACCGGAGTTTCCAAGCTGGTAGCTGAAATAGTATCCTGCAGTCAAAAGAAAAAGACAGGAACAGACGATTAATACGTAAGAGAATCGGCGCATATAGAACACTCCTTTTTCTTACAGTATCAGCGAATGATTCCTGTCTTATTCATAAATTTCAGCGTTTATTCAGTAAAAATAATCATTTTAATATTCAGTATCCGATGCTGCAGCTTCTTCTGCTGCTGCCTGTGCTTCACTGTCTTGTGTATCTGTAGAGGAAGCAGAGCTGTCATCGGAACCAAGAATCTCCACACGGTCTGCGTAAGTATCCTGAATAATACATACCCAGGTCTTACCGGTATCCATAGTGATCTGATTACCGTTGGTATCATAGTAGAAGGTAGCTCCCCATGGAGTGTGTTTTTTCCAGGTGATATCGATGGCCTTTCCGTTTACAATATATTTTCCTACATTTGGTTCATCAACGTCGATGTTCAGATAACCGTGTTCATCGTATTTTCTCCAGGAAGAATATTGCAGAATGATGTTTTTATAGGCGATCTGTTCTCCGGTCAGCTGATCAATCTGTTTGTCACCGTACTGGAAACGATAGTACAGTTTGTCTTCCGGATTGTATTCAAACCATGGCTCATTCAGGAAATATCCCGGTTTTACGACATTTGCTTCTGTCTCACCCGGAAGTTCCACTTCATCATCTACGCCGCAGAAGGCATAACCAGGCTGGAAGTCCTCAGCGTATTCCTGACTGTAGCCGTTGATCTCGATACCTTTCTGGATACCTTCAAAACTTGTATAAGCGTTGTGGGGAGATTTTCTGTCAGTGGTACGATAAAATACCTGATCACCGTATCCGGCCAGTCCACTGATATTATTTACCTCCGGTAATTCAAGGAAAGGAAGGGCATAAGCAGACTGTCCATAATGCGTATAGATCGCATCAAATCCTGAAGCGTAGAAAATATAATAATCACGGCAGCTTCGTACGGAACCGATCTTTTCCAGATTATCATAATCTTCAAAGACACCCATTAGACGGGTGATTCCACCTTCCACAGGTGCTTCGTATACTACCCCGGCATTGGCAATACCGGCCTGTGGGCAAGCAGGTCTCAGGTTGTTGAGCATAACAGCAACCGGGCGACGTCTTCCGATGGCTTCCGGTACATATTCTCCGGTCAGATAACTTACAACATAGCCATCCGGAATCGGATCTTCTGTGGGTTCCGGTTCTTCAGCAGCCATGGCAGTTGGTTCCGGTGTTACTTCTTCTGTTGCTTCTTCTGTTGGTTCCGGCGTTGCAGTCGGTTCGGCGGAACCAGACTCGTTTTTCTGGCATCCGGTCAGCATGATGCCACCTGCCAGCCCAAGGGCTATGATCAGTTTTGCATATTTTTTCATATGTGATCTCCTTTTCGTTGATAAAATTAATCTCTTCCAATCTGCAGCTGCTGCAGTGCTTTCTCCTGTTTCTGTTCCATGACAATACGTTCCTCATCAACCATATGGTCATACCCCAGAAGATGCAGCATACTGTGAGCAACTAAAAATGCGTATTCTCTTTTTACACTGTGTCCGTATGCTTCTGCCTGTTCCACCGCCTTCGGTATGGAGATCATGATGTCTCCCAGAAGAAGCTCTCCACTTTCCGGATCAAAGCAGCTGTCATCGTCTTCCAGCACAGAATAATCTGCAGGTGCCGGAAAATCAACCATAGGGAAAGACAGCACATCCGTAGCCCGGTCGATCTGACGATATTCCAGATTGGTTTTATGAATCGTTTCGTTATCTGTGAGAACCAGGCAGACCTGTGATTCATAAGGACATCCTTCCTGATCCAGAACGGTTTCCATGACATCTTCTGCGACCTTCAGAAAATCAAAATCAAAGGTCTGTTCCTGTTCATTGGAAAAATCAATACTCATAACTGTTTCCCCTCCGTCGTTGATTTTTCGGTGATGCCGGTTTTTCCGGGTGTTTCTTTTCGTAGGCTTCATAGGCCTGTACAATCTTTTGTACCAGCGGGTGACGGACGACGTCTTTGCTGGTCAGCTGACAGATGGAGATCCCTTCTACTTTCTTCAGCACCTGAAGAGCCATCTCCAGACCAGATTTCTGACCGGAAGGAAGATCTTTCTGAGAAGAATCTCCGGTAATGATCACTTTGGATCCGAATCCGATACGGGTCAGGAACATCTTCATCTGTGCCGGAGTTGTATTCTGCGCCTCATCCAGAATAATAAATGCATTGTCCAGTGTACGACCGCGCATATAAGCGAGGGGGGCAACCTCAATCAGCCCTTTCTCCATATTTTTTGCAAAGCTTTCCGGTCCCATGATCTGATACAGTGCATCATAGAGTGGGCGCAGGTAGGGATCCACCTTACTTTGCAGGTCTCCGGGAAGAAATCCCAGTTTTTCTCCTGCTTCGATGGCAGGACGGGTCAGGATGATTCTTCCCACTTCGTCATTTCGGAAGGCTGTGATCGCCATTGCCATGGCAAGGTAGGTTTTACCAGTACCGGCAGGCCCTACGCCGAAAACGATCATATCTTCCCGGATCTTATCCACATATGCTTTCTGTCCCAGCGTTTTTGGCTTGACCGGTCTTCCGTTGATCGTGTGGCAGATACAGTCTTTATCCATCTCCACAAGCGGAGCTTCTTTCTCTTCCATGGTCAGTGACAGTGCATAATCCACATTCTGACTCTGAATGGTATTTCCTCTGATAGAAAGCCCCAGCAATTCCCGGATGATCTTTTCCGCTTTCTGCACATTTGGTGCAGGCCCTACGATCTTTAATATGCCGTCACGGGAAATCAGTGTTACCTGTAAGGTGCGTTCGATCTTTTTTATATATTCGTCAAACTGTCCGAAGATATTTCTTTCATGTTCTGCCGGAATTTCTATCAGCTGTTCGATGATTCTTGCCGCCATTCATCTTGTCCTTTCGTAACTGTTTTTCTTTTAAAATGTCAACACGGACATTCTATCCTTTTATTTTACCACCTTTTTAGTGGAATTGAAGCCCTTTTTATGATTTTTCTGTATTTTCTGTATGTATATTGTTAATGTCCAATGGTAATATCCTGCGAAGCGTGTTACCGGGAACGGAGCAAACAGTAACTGTATATCGCTCCTGTACCGTGAAATATCTCACCGAACACAGCGTGGACAACAGGAAAAATCAGTTTGTTTCGGAAACAGAAGACGTGGAATCCGGAAGTGCTTTCCGGACTATCGGAGTTTTTTCGCTTCCGGGAATCTGTATGATCACATAGCCCTGCGAACGGCATCTGTTTGCAGTGAGTCTGGTACGGATATTCCGGGAAAGAATCAAGGCATCTTCGCGTACGAGATTTTTCAAGAAATTTTGCAGATGTTTTTGTGAAAGTTCCAGAGATTCTTTCGGTGAATAGCAGTAGGATTTTTTTTCATAGGGAACGGTTATGATTTTTCCCACGGTGACTGGCAGGTAAAAACTTGGGGTAAGGGTCAGTCGGCGTTCGATGCGATAAATATCAGAATTATTTTTTGGGGCATGATACCAGGAGATATCGGTTCCGAAGAATGTAAAAAAAGGATAGCTTTCTTGCTCTCCGGGATAAGATTTTACAGTGACCGTCCGGGAAAATTCATCATAATAAGGAAATTGAGTTTTTATAACGATATCTGCATCCGCACGCACATATTCGTAACGTTGTATCTGACTGTCATTATCCAGAATTGCAACCGAACCAGATACAAGAATATCTCCTTTTTTACAGACATCTCCCGGCTTTACCTGTGGCATTCCCATACGGGTGATGATACTTACTACGGTGCCATTCCACGGAGCGGTAAGATCCCAGCTGGTAAGGGTGTCCGCTAAGGCATCCGTTGGCTGCGGGATTTCGTCATTTTCTCTGATATCAATAATCAGACAGGTTCCCTCAAGCTTTGCAGATACCCAGACAACACCGGGAAAGGCCTGCCGGATTTTCTGCATCAGCTTCTGACAGTCTACATTTTTCTTTGCCATACCACAGCGGATATCCCATTCGGATAATGTGTCCAGGAGAACAGGTGTGGTATAATAACGGTTTCCTGTGATCTGAATATCCCAGATACGAAGGGAACATATAAATAACAAAAAAAAGCCAAGAAATATTCCGAGAAAAAAAGCCTTTCTTTTTCGTGCATGAAGTAAAAAGAAAGGCAGACCGTTTTTAGATAAGATATGGATCCGGGCATCTGTTTTCCGGCGAAACCGGCCAAGACGCAGGAAATCTCTGACAGAGAGTTCCATTTCATAGAAGGAAGCTTCCTGGGTAAGATTTCGAAGAGGAATCCGATTATGTACACAGAGACTGAAAAACCGATCCGGTGCAGGGCTTTCCAGACGAATGCGAACGTAGCCGCGGATATATTTTTTTATAGAATCCAAGAACGTACCTCCCGATCGTCGCAGTCAGATTTCATACAAAACAGATGTGATCTGTCCTGTTACTTTCATCTCAAGTTCTGTGTAGTAAAGAACGCTGAGGGAAACTCCCTGAATGCGTATTCTTCCATTTGCGGTCAGTACTAAAAGATGATCGGAACGGTATTCCAGGATACTTCGGTAATTTTCCAGAAGAATCTCCCGTTCACCAATCAGTGTGATGATACATCCATGATATGACAGATCGCCGGGAAGTTCCAGCAGATCAGCCAGACACTCTCTCACTGTTGTTATTTTTATTTTTTTCACAGAATGCTCCCGGTGTTTATTATTCAGTTTATGAGAATTCGCCGATCTTTATGCTTCCCGGAGGAAAATCAGTGAGAACCAGAGAACCATCTGTTCTCCCATATAATAATCCATGTGATTTTCTTCGATATTTTTGGTCAACAGGATCCCATGACTTTCAATACAAGGATGCATCAGATCCGGGTGGTTACAGGATTTTTTGGGATATGTGCATTTCTCACAGATGGAACAGGAATCCGTGGACAGTGTATAGCATCTCCAGGCATCCTGTTTTAAAAATGCTTCGATTTTTGCAGTGATCTCCTCATGCTCCTGTTTGGTAGCAAGCAGAGCATCCATATTGGAATAATCCGGTACTTCTGCCACAGAAGAAAATAAAAGGGCATGTGTGTACTGCTGGCACCGTTCTCTGCATTTGTCCACAGTTCCTACTGCCGGTGGACATGACCAGGATTTTCCATATCTTGGACATTCCCGCTTACAGATGGTGCGTACTTTGTCATTGAATTCAATATCATCAATGGAAAGAAAGGTATACTGATAAATGGGAAATTGTGTAATATAGTTTTCTATTGATTGAAAGTTCATAAATACTCCTTTTTTACTTAAATCATTACGTTCTATTATACCGTCTGTACCGCCAGAATACAAGTGGTGAATACCGGACCGCTCTCTGGCATATACAGTAAAGACAGAAAAAGAAAAGAGTACCTATGAAATATTTAAATTGTATCAAACAATGGCTGCACACAGGAAAAATAATCCGGGAAACAGACTTCCTTACCTGTTGTGTGGTACTGATTGCCTGTTTTTTTGTCGGCGCGGCGATACACTGTCACACAGAACAGGAGCATCTGGAGACTTCCGGACAGATTCTGCATCCTGAGACAGAGAACTGGGGACTTGGTTTTGGGCAGACCGGAGAAAAACCGACAGGAAATGTATCAGCAGAAGAATTGAAAAAGTATCATGCCGCCTATATGGATCCAACGGATGAAAAAGTCATCTATCTTACTTTTGATGCCGGATATGAAAATGGTAATACACCGGCGATTCTGGAGGCATTGAAAAAGCATGATGTAAGCGCAACTTTTTTTGTGGTGGGAAATTATCTGGAAACCAGTCCGGAACTCGTTAAGCAAATGGTGGCTGAAGGCCACACTGTAGGAAATCATACCTTCCACCATCCGGAAATGTCAAAAATTTCTGATGCAGCTTCCTTTGAAAAAGAACTAAAGGACGTGGAAACACTCTATCAGAAAATTACAGGAGAAGAACTTACCCGCTTCTATCGACCACCGCAGGGGAAATATAACACACAAAATCTGCAGATGGCCGGCGATCTTGGATATAAGACATTTTTCTGGAGCCTTGCCTATGTGGACTGGATTCAGGATCAGCAGCCCACAAAAGAAGCTGCCTTTGATAAATTATTAAAACGGATCCATCCGGGAGCGGTCGTACTGCTTCACAGTACTTCTTCTACGAACGCGCAGATTCTGGATGAACTTCTGACAAAATGGGAAGAAATGGGCTATCATTTTGCACCATTGTCGGAACTGGCAGAGAAGATTTAAAGGAAACTGCAAAGATGTTTCAGAGCCGGAAGAAGCTGACAGGAGGTATATTCCCGAACGAAAAAAAGATCAGCCGGTTGCTGTCTGCAAAACAACCGGCTGATCTTTTTTCCGTTAGATTTTGGTTTACTTGTGATAAGGCTGATTGGTCATGATTCGGTAAGAACGATAGATCTGTTCTAACAGAATTACCCGCATCAGCTGGTGGGGAAAAGTCATTTTTGAAAAACTCAGGGCATAATCGGAACGCTTCACAAGTGCATCACCAAGTCCGATCGAACCACCGATTACAAAACAGATATGGCTCTGTCCCCGGACACCCAGATTTTCCAGCTGACGGGAAAATGCAACAGAATCCAGCATCTTTCCGCCTATTTCAAGGGTGATCACATAATCATCATCCCGGATATATCGCATCAGACGTTCCCCTTCTTTATCCCGGATACTTTTTTCCACTACTTCACTGGCATGGTCCGGTGTTTTTTCATCAGCCACTTCGATAATCTCCAGTTTGCAGTATTTGCTGAGACGTTTCGAGTATTCGGCAATGGCATCGCGGAGAAATTTTTCTTTGATTTTTCCTACAGTCAACAATGTAATTTTCATAGCTGAATTATATTTCCTTTACATACTCGGATACGCATTCTGGCGGCTTGCAAAATATTCACGTTTCAGCTCCAGAAACAGCTCTGCATTTGTCGCCTGAACATATGGGTTGACATAGAAAATTGCCAGCAGTCCACAGGTACACAGAGACAGCAGGGACCATCCGAGAAACGAAAGATCCAGCACAAAGGTATTCCACTTCTGTCCATACATCAGTTCTTTGCTGAGGCGGAATGCATCCTGTCTTGTCATGTTCGGGTCATCTGCCAGAAGGTAGGGAACCATACGGTATTCGTAGGCTTTTACGATACCAGGTACAATCAGAAGCAGGGACCACAGACCAATAAAAAGTTTCCGTAAAAATAAAGTCAATACGGTTTTTCCGTACATGCCCTTCTGAAAGGCAAATCCCAGCCGTCCTACCGTTGGCTGATATTCAGAATTTTCCATAAAGAAACGGCAGCCACCGACTTCCAGAGGATTGAAAAGGAAAATCCCAAGTAAAGCACTGACGATCATGACACCACCTACGACAACTGCGATGATTCCACTTACCAGCATACCGGGAATGGAAGTACCGGAGTTGTAATAAAAGTGTCCGAGGTCTCCGTCATCAAAGTATTCTGTATAATAAGAATCATCGGAAGTGCCGGAAGAAGTTATCTGATTCCAGCTGTTGGATACAGCACTTCCGCCACCGCTGACAAATAACATCAGAATAAATGCAACAAGTACGCTGCGCCAGTAGTTTCTCTGAAAGGCTGCTTTGCCTCTCTCTTTCAATTCAAATCTTGTCCACATCATGTTGTTCTCCTTTTTCATGTAAAAGTATCTGTGTTTTGGTTTCATTATAACATGGAATCTATTGACTCACAAGCAGACTGGAAAATATTAATAGAAAAGAAAGAGTTTACATAATAATATTATGGTAACTTAAAATGCGTTTTAGGAAACGTATCTGACTGTGAGGATACTGAACAGTTGCAAGCACATTTTCCAGTAAAGTAAAACTGCCGGAAGACTTCTGTATAGAAAATTCTTCCGGCAGTTAAAATCAATCCTGCTTGATTTTATTTTGCTTTGTTTTTGATGAACTCATCGATTCCTTTTGCGGCTGCTTTACCGGCACCCATAGCCAGGATAACAGTAGCTGCACCGGTAACTGCATCACCACCGGCATATACACCTGCTTTGGATGTGGCACCTGTCTCATCATCAGCAATGATACATTTTCTCTTGTTAATGTCCAGACCAATGGTAGTAGAAGAAATCAGCGGGTTCGGAGAAGTTCCCAGGGACATGATAACAGTATCTACGTCCATCTCAAACTCGGAACCTTCGATGACAACCGGACGTCTTCTTCCGGACGCATCCGGCTCACCCAGTTCCATACGAACACATTTGATTGCTTTTACCCAGCCTTTTTCGTCTGCAATGATTTCTGTCGGGTTAGTCAGCAGATCGAAAATAACGCCTTCTTCTTTTGCGTGATGTACTTCTTCACGTCTTGCAGGCAGTTCTTCTTCACTTCTTCTGTATACGATATGTACCTCAGCACCAAGACGAAGAGCAGTTCTTGCAGCATCCATAGCTACGTTACCACCGCCGACAACAACAACTTTCTTTCCGGTTACGATCGGTGTGTCGTGGTCATCGCGGAAAGCTTTCATCAGGTTACTTCTTGTCAGGTATTCATTTGCGGAGAAGACACCGTTGGATACTTCACCCGGGATACCCATGAACATCGGCAGACCCGCACCGGATCCGATAAATACTGCTTCGAATCCTTCATTTTCCATCAGTTCATCTACAGTAGTGGATTTACCGATGATAACGTTGGTGTTGATCTTAACACCGAGAGATTTTACATTTTCAACTTCTGCTTTTACAACTTTATCTTTTGGCAGACGGAATTCCGGAATACCATAAACCAGAACACCACCAGCCTGATGCAGTGCTTCAAAGATAGTTACATCGTAACCAAGTTTTGCCAGATCTCCTGCACAGGTCAGACCGGAAGGACCGGAACCGATAACTGCAACTTTATGACCGTTTTTCTCTGCCGGAGCTTCCGGTTTGATACCGTTTTCTTTGGCCCAGTCAGCTACGAAACGCTCCAGTTTACCGATGGATACCGCTTCGCCTTTGATACCACGGATACATTTTCCTTCACACTGTGTTTCCTGTGGACATACACGACCACAGACTGCAGGCAGTGCACTGGACTGTCCGATTACTTTGTATGCTTCTGCAAAGTTACCTTCTTTCACTTCTTTAATGAACGCAGGAATATTGATGCTTACCGGACATCCCTGAACACATTTGGCATTTTTACAGGTCAGACATCTGGAAGCCTCTTCCATAGCTTCTTCTTTGTTATATCCAAGACATACTTCATCAAAGTTTGTTGCTCTTACTTTCGGTGCCTGCTCTCTTACAGGTACTTTTTTTAATACGTCACCCATTATTTGTCACCTCCGCACTGTCCGCATCCGCCGTGATGAGTATCACCCTCACGCAGTTTTAATAACGCTCTTCCTTCTTCTGTTTTGTACATCTGCTGTCTCTGCATAGCCAGATTCCAGTCAACCAGATGTCCGTCAAATTCAGGACCGTCTACGCATGCGAATTTTACTTCGTCACCAACGATGACACGACAGGCACCGCACATACCGGTACCGTCTACCATGATCGGGTTCATGGAAACGATAGTAGGAATATTATATTTCTGAGTGGTCAGGCAGCAGAATTTCATCATGATCATCGGTCCGATAGCTACACATTTTGTATAAGTTTTTCCTTCGGCGATCAGATCATCGATTACTTTTGTTACCATACCACTTCTTCCGTAAGATCCGTCATCTGTTGTAATATACAGGTTGCCTGCTACAGCTTCCATCTCTTTTTCCAGAATGATCAGGTCTTTGGTCTTTGCACCAACGATAACATCGGCATCAATACCATGTTCATGCAGCCATTTTACCTGTGGGTAAACCGGCGCAGTACCAACTCCACCTGCTACAAACAAGATTTTTTCCTTTTTCAGTTCTTCTGGATCTTCGTTCACGAATTCGGACGGACATCCCAGAGGTCCTACAAAATCTTCAAATGAATCTCCTGCCTGGAGTTTTGCAAATTTTTCTGTAGATGCTCCGATTGGCTGGAATACAATTGTTACAGTACCAGCTTCTCTGTCGTAATCACAGATTGTCAGAGGAATACGCTCTCCTGCATCGTCCTCTTTTACAATGATAAACTGACCTGGCTGACAGTGTTTTGCTACCATCGGTGCTTCTACAACCATGAGATATACAATCTCATTCAGTTTTTCCGCTTTGATAATTTTGTACATAACATCCTCCTAGTTATTTTTATTTTAACACGGCACAATTTCATAGGGTAACGTGTTATAATCCTCTGTCTATTTTGCCATAAAAATGTAGAAAAATCAATAGCTTCTATTTGGCTTCTGCAAGTTTGTAGATTGCGCTGCCCGGACTGCTGACTTTATTGTGTTCGTCGACAAGAATCGCATAGAAAGTATGTGTTCCTTTTAACATCTTTACAGGCTGATCTTCCTGATACAGTTCGTCGGCAATCGTTGGTTTTTTGTCAAATGCATAATATGCTCTGCATCCTTTTGGAACAATGATATAGATATTGGTATCCATGTCTGTGGTAAAGCTTCCTGATGACGGAGAAATCTGCGGCGGGTCAGGAGCTTCGTAAGCAATCGTGTATGTTTTGCTGACAATATCGCTTGTAATCCCCTTTTTGTTCACTGTAACCGCTTTGATAATGGTCTGCCCTTCTTTGAGTGCAATACTGCCGGTATACAGATTACTTGAGGAAGTCGGATCTGTTCCGTCGGTGGTATAATAAATCTGATCTTCGTCCTCTTTGGAATATAAAGAAAGAGTTTTCGGCTCGTCATAGCTGCCCTCTGGAAGACTGAATACCGGATTCTTACTGATATAAGCAGAAAATTTATTCAGTATGTCATCATTATCACAGCTGTCCAGCAGATTTTTCACTTCATCGGGCTGATCATTTTCCATATATATTTTGATGAGCTGATTATAAGCGGATTGGTTATCCGGTTCCAGACGAATAGCATCCTGAAGCGTTTTGATTGCCTGATCTGTCTTTTCCAGCTTAACCTGTACCTGTGCCAGAAGAAGTTTTGCATCAACGTCCGAATCATCCAGACTGACAGCACGTTCTACAAATTTATAGCTTTCTTCGTATTTGTGATTGGAAAATGCAGTATCTGCCATGCGGATCTGGTAATCAAAATCGTTGTAATTTTTTTTGTCCATACCAAGTTTGAAAAACAGACCGGCAGCAACCAGAACAAGAACACCGGCGACAGATACCAGGATCATCCGTTTCTTCTTCGCTTTTTTTCGACGGCGGTTCTCAGCTGCGATCGCTGCACGCTTTCTGGCAGCGGCGGCTTCTGCCTGTTCTTTTTCTTTTTTCAGTTTTTCCTGAACCATATAATCGCCAAAGGAATCATAATCAGGAACCCATTGTACTTCCTGACCGCAATTCAAACAGAAAAGTCGTCCTTCTTCAATCGGCTCTCCACAATTTGAACATCTCATTTTTATTCTCCTTTAAAAAAATATATGTTATAAACATTCTTCAATATAAGTATCAAATTCTTCCATCGACATCAGAACTTTTCGTGGCTTCGTCCCCTCTTCCGGACCTACGACACCGGCTTCACATAACTGATCCATTATGCGGGCAGCCCGGTTAAAGCCGATCTTGAACATACGCTGTAACATTCCAATAGAAGCTTTGTCTTTATCAATGATAAATTTTCCTGCATCTACGAAATAAGCATCCAGATCCTGTCCGGAACCTGATCCGGAAGTGCTGCTTTGAGAAGCATTCATCATATCAGTGATCTTACTGTCATATACCTGATCCGTCTGATGATTGTCTGTGAGAAATTCCACAACTTTTCCCACTTCTTTATCTGATACAAAAGCTCCCTGCAATCGCACCGGCTTCTGATATCCCTGTGGATAATAAAGCATATCTCCTTTTCCCAGAAGTTTTTCTGCTCCATTCATATCCAAAATCGTTCTCGAATCCACACCCGAAGATACAGAAAAAGCAATACGGGATGGCATGTTTGCCTTGATCAGTCCTGTGATGACATTGACGGATGGCCGCTGTGTAGCAATAATCAGATGAATACCAGCTGCTCTGGCCAGCTGAGCCAGACGGCAGATCGCATCTTCTACTTCGCCAGGAGCTACCATCATAAGATCTGCCAGCTCGTCTACAATGATCACAATCTTTGGAAGTTTCTGAGGTTTGTTTTCGTCTTCTATATCAGCCAGCTGCTCCACTTTCGCATTATATCCTTTCAGGTCACGAACGTTGTATTCTGCGAATTTGTTATAGCGGTCAGTCATTTCTGCCACAGCCCAGTTCAATGCGCCGGCAGCTTTTTTCGGGTCAGTGACTACCGGAATGAACAGATGTGGAATACCATTATAGACACTTAACTCCACTACTTTCGGGTCAATCATGATCAGCTTTACTTCATCGGGTCTGGCTTTATAGATGATACTCATGATCAGAGTATTGATACACACGGATTTACCGGATCCGGTAGCACCGGCAATCAGCAGATGGGGCATCTTACCTATATCTGCGACAACTGTTTTTCCTCCAATATCTTTACCGACGGCAAATGCAAGTTCAGATGAAAATTCTCGGAATTCCTTTGTCTCTAACAGATCCCGAAGCATAACCGGACTGTTGGTAGCGTTTGGAACTTCTATTCCGACAGCTGCTTTTCCGGGGATCGGTGCTTCGATTCGAATATCGGCAGCTGCAAGATTCAACTTGATATCATCTGCCAGTCCTACAATTCTACTGACTTTGACACCCTGTTCCGGCTGCAATTCATATCGGGTCACAGTTGGCCCGCAGCTTACATTGGTGATGGTTACGTTTACACCAAAATTGTGCAGGGTTGTCTGCAATTTCATGGCAGTTTCACGCAGATGGTCGTCAGAATCTCCGGATGCATTTCGATCGCCTCGTTTCAGAAAATCAACCGACGGAAAAACATATTCTTTTTTTACAGGTTCTCTGGCGATTTCCTGCTGAATATTTTCTATACCATTTGCTATCTCTTCCTGCGAGGAACGCGGCTTTCTGTTACGGGTGGCTTTTTCCGTATGAGATTCTGTAACAGTATCCTGCTCTTTTGATATATCCGGGTCTGCCTGTACTTCGTCGCTTGTAACAGGTTTTAATTCCTGTACATCAAACGGAAGCTCCTGCCGGATGGCATTGACAGGTTCTTCAGGGACAGGGGCAGGCGCAGGACGTTCGATATGAATCTCCGGCATGGCGGGAGAAGTCGCGTTTGCTTTTGCGGCTTCACGGGCCAGTCTGCGTTCTTCCCGTTGCTTTTGTTTTTCTTTTTTTATATTTTCTTTCGCGTTTTCTTTTTCCGGAACAGTATTGTTTTCTTTTCCTTTTGGCAGCTTCGTCTCTTCCAGTGCAAACACTCCACGTTCTTCTACTCGACGGGCGTGATTTTCAAGTGCTTCCTGATATACCTTTTCACCGGTTTTCTTTAATGGCGCAAGAACCGTATGCTGCGTGATAATGATCACAGAGATGATCAGAAAAATAAACATCAGCACATAAGCACCTGCAGTACCAAAGGAAACACATAAAAACTTTGCTGTTGCACCACCGATGATTCCACCGCCGGTTTTGTGCTGTGAACAATAAGTATAATATCCGCTTACCGTATCTCCCTTCAGACAGCCGAGAGTAAACAGGTGAATCAGTGTAGTAAGACACCAGAATGCCAGTGCGACACCCCAGAGTTTCCGAGACATCAGGTCATTGTCATAATTTGCGATAGCAAATGCAGTTCCCATAAACAGAACTACCGGAAACAGATAGGCCATCCAGCCGAACAGTCCGAAAAAAAACTGACTGATAACAGTTCCTACTTTTCCACCGATATCAAAATTGCTGATCACCAGCAGTACGGAAACAGCCAGTGTGATCAAGATCGTGATCTCTGTAACCAGCTCCCGGTTATACGCCTGTTTCTGGCGCTTTTTAGCGGAAGGTGTTTTTTTACGGGTTGTTTTCCTTCCGGCAGTACTCTTTTTTTTTCGTGTCCCCGTTGACGGCATAGATGTTATCTCCTCCCCTTATCTGATATGCTCTACACAAAATAACAGACGATCGCAAGAATCCCCATGATAAAACAATAGATGGAAAAAATGCGAAGTTTTTTCTTTTTTATAAAAGCCAGCATAAATCGAATGGAAAAATATCCGACGACAGCTGCGGTGAGCATACCTGCTGTATAACTGAATCCAAGAGACCAGGTGACAGATTTTGATTCCAGTTTTCCACATTCAAGAATCATAGCACCCAGGATTGCCGGAATCGATACAAGATAAGAATATCGAATGGCGAAACCGCGGCGAAAACCGCATAAAAATCCGGCGGTTATAGTGATACCGGAACGGGAAATTCCGGGAATCACACTGATTCCCTGACATACGCCGATAGCGAGAGCCTGAGGAACTGTAATATGTTTTGGCAGCTTATTCCCCAATTGCCAGTTGTCAACTACGAGCAGTAAAACTGCAGTGATAAGCAGACCAAGTCCGGTGACCGGAAGGGAAGAACTCCACCGGTCAACAAGATTCTGCAGCAGATATCCAAGGATACCGGTTGGTATTGTAGAAATCAGGATCATCGCAACCATGGTGCGGTAATTGTTACAAAGAATCTTGCGATAGGGTGTTGTCTGTGCACTATGCATTTTATTATCAATATATATTTTAAAATTGGCAGTCAGATCCTGAAAAATATGTATGGTTTCCACCAACATACGGAACAGATCGTTTTTAAAAACCAGACAAATAGCGATCAGTGTACCAAAGTGCAGCAACACATGAAAAAGTACATCGGTATCTGTTCGGATATTTAATAAATTTTCTAAGATGACCAGATGGCCGGAACTGCTCACCGGCAAAAATTCCGTAAGCCCCTGGACAATTCCCAGAATCATGGCGTCAAAAAAACTCATGGTTATCCTCATTTATTGTTTATTTGTATGCTTCTCTTACATCAAAATATTATTATATCATAAAAATACGGGAGATACAATCTCCCGTCTCTCTTTTCGGATGAAAATCTGAACTTTTAGAAATTAAGCAGCCATGATTGGAGAAAAAGAAATCAGAACTCCGCAAAGTATTGCCAGGGTAATGGCAAGTACGGTAATTACAAAAAAGAGGGGACTTTTTTTATCTTTGACAAGAAGTCGTCCGCACTGTGGACAATGAGTCAGGCTGTTTTCAAATAACAGCGCACACTCTGTACAACGTTTCATAGCCTTGTTCCTCCGAATACATAAACTTATCTGTCTCCTCATTTTAACACGAATCGATCGGCAGAACAACTATAGGTTTTTCTTCATCAGTTCTTTTAGCTTATTCAGTGCTTCCCGGATACCACCGATCTCGTTGATCAGGCCTTCTCTGACAGCATCCTCTCCTTCTAACATGGTTCCGACATCTTTGACCAGCATAGAGGTATCAAGCATCAGTTCTTCCAGACGTGGCTGAGTGATATCGGAATGCGCGGCGATAAAACCGGTGATTCTGTCCTGGGTTTTTTCCATGTTACGATAGGTTTGCATAACACCAATGAACATACCATTTGTGCGCACGGGATGAAGAACCATGGTCGCGCTTGGGACGATGAAACTGTAATCAGCAGAGACGGCAAGAGGAACACCGATGGAATGCCCGCCTCCCAGAACCAGTGATACGGTTGGCTTGCTGAGTGATGCGATCATCTCTGCGATAGCAAGTCCGGCTTCCACGTCACCGCCTACCGTGTGCAGAAGAATCAGGATTCCTTCAATTTGTTCATCATCTTCAATCAGAGCAAGCCGCGGAAGAATTTCTTCATATTTGGTGGATTTGGTACGATCTCCCAGAGATTCATGCCCTTCCACTTCTCCGATGATGGTGAGCAGATGAATCCGGCTTTCCAGGGGAACAGCGTTATCTATCGGTTCTGCTTCTGGCTGTAGCTTTTGTTTCGTTTCCTGTTTGTCCATATTCGGCATCTCCTTTTACTTTCTGTGAACTGTCAGTGTTCCCAATCAGTATGGACAGTTATGGACAAAAAAATACGCCGGAGACATGGGAAACCATGCCCGGCGTAAAATATTGTTGTTTTATTCGTCCCAGTTATGATATACAGCCTGTACATCATCATCATCTTCCAGAAGATCCAGAGTTCTTTGCAGATTTTTAACAGCAGTTTCATCTGTCAGTTCCACATAATTCTGCGGAATCATGGTAACTTCTGCCTCTGCCATTACCACGCCTTCTTTTTCCAGAGTCTCACGGACAGTGGAGAAATCGTCCGGATCGGTGATGATCTCATAACAGTCATCCTCTTCGGAAAAGTCTTCTGCACCGGCATCCAGAGCCATCATCATCAGGTCATCAGCTTCCATCTCGCAGTCTTCCTTTGCAACAATGATCTGACCCTTTTTATCGAACATGAAAGATACACATCCAGGAGTACCAACGTTTCCGCTTCCCTTTGTGAAGGCACTTCTTACGTTTGCAGCAGTACGGTTTTTGTTGTCGGTCAGGGTATCTACGATGATCGCGATACCGTTCGGACCATAGCCTTCATAGGTGATCATTTCGTAGTTATCGGCATTGGCATCACCGGCTGCTTTCTTGATACCGCGTTCGATGGTATCATTCGGCATGTTGTTTGCTTTTGCTTTTGCGATGACATCACGCAGCTTGCTGTTGTTTTCCGGATCCGGACCGCCCTCTTTTACGGCAATTACGATCTCACGGCCGATAATTGTAAAGATTTTTCCTTTTTTTGCATCATTCTTTTCTTTCTTGTGTTTGATATTGGCAAACTTAGAATGTCCTGACATAATATAAACTCCTTTTTCTATTGTATTTTTTCTACTCTTATTTTTTGAATAATATTGTCCTCAACAGAAAGAATCTGGAAACAATATCCATTCGCATTTATCTCTTTATCTTCAGCTGTCGGAATGTGCCCCAGCAGTGAAGTAAGATATCCGTTTAAGGTTTCAAAAGCATGATCACCAAGGTCGATACCCAGGACTTCTTCCACATCATCCAGTGGTGTCAGACCATCCATCAGAATACTTTCGTCGAACTGTGGCTGGATAAATTCTTCGGATTCGTCATATTCATCGAAGATGTTTCCTACAATCTCTTCCAGAATATCTTCCATCGTTACCAGCCCGGCGGTCTGCCCGTATTCATCGACAACAATTGCAATATGGATTTTTTTCGTCTGCATTGCCTGAAAGAGAGAATCGATTCCACGGGTTTCCGGGATATAAGCGACGGAACGAACCAGCTTTGGAATCTGCATCAGGCTTTTGGCTTCATATTCTGCCCGATTTTGATGTTCCATGGCATCTTTGATATGGATAAATCCAACAATATTATCGATATCTTCATGGTATACCGGATAACGGGAATTACTGTGTTCCGACATATATACAATGGCATCCTTTAGCAGGGTAGTATCGTCCAGCGCATTGATATTTTTCCGGTGAGTCATAATATCTTTTGCTGATTTATCATGGAATTCCATGATATTCTGGATCATCTCCGCTTCGCTCTCCTGAATGATACCCTGTTCATGGGCTTCATCTACAAGATCAATGATTTCATCTTCTGTTACATCATCTTCTGTGTGATTCGGATCAATACCAAACAGGCGTACGGTGAGATTGGTTAAAAGTTCCATCAATTTTGTAATCGGCCAGGCCAGAATAATACCTGCCTGCACCATATGTACCATCCGATAAGCGGAAGCTGCTGCATGTCGAGAGCAGATTCTTTTTGGTACCAGAATGCCGAAAGTGGCCAGTAAAATCAGATCCACAAAAAGTACCAGTATACACAGTATGATCTTTCCGGGGTTTTCTGTGAAAAAAACACCTGCAGCGGTAGCAGAAAGACTGACAGATACTGTCTTCATAATGCTTTTCAGTTGTACATAACCTACCAGAAAGCTTAACAACATATGGTAAAACTGTACGGTTTGGATCAGTGATCCAGGGGCATTCATAATGTGAAGGAGAAGTTTGCTTTTTTTGTCTCCCTGTTCCGCTTTGTCTTCTATCTCATTTTCATTGAGGTTCTGGATCGCGGAACCGAATCCGTAAAAAATACTGTTGATTACTATAAACAGCAGAAATAACATCCACCCGGCGACCGGATTATCACTACTATCCATATACACTCCTTTTTTCTGTGCGTATTATTAAGATCATAAGGCATAAGCACACAGTTATGCCCGAAAAAGTATATCACCTTACTATTTATTCGTCAAGCAACTCCATGTTATGTAGGAAGTTCCAGACTGATTTTCAGTGCTTTGTTTACTTTTGCAAGGGCTTCCGGATCCAGATGACAGATCTTGTCTTTCAGCCTTTTTTTATCAATGGTGCGCAGCTGTTCGAGAAGAATGACGGAATCCCTGACAATGTCGTAAGCAGATGCGTTGATCTCGATGTGCGTAGGCAGTTTGGCTTTATTCATCTTGGAAGTAATGGCAGCACAGATCACTGTCGGGCTGTGTTTGTTCCCGATATCGTTCTGGATGATGAGTACCGGACGGATCCCTCCCTGCTCACTTCCCACCACCGGACGAAGATCCGCATAATAAATATCTCCTCTTCTTATATTCACATTCTCCACACTCCGATTCCTATGTTCTGTCAGAAATTTCTGACATCTATAGTATTTCCTTGTTTATCCGGTGTATGCAGGTATATAAGAAATTTATCGATGGATGTTCGCTATTCGGCAGGTAGTAATCCGTAAGGTATTTCTATAACTGTGAAGGTACTGAATCATTACACATGGATGATTTTACAGATAGATTCTCGGTACACGCTTTGTGATACAGCAGATCAGTTCGTAGGAAAAACGACCGGACAGATCACCCAGTTCTTCTGCGGTGATCGTGCTGCCGTGGTCAGTTCCGAGTAATGTTACTTCTGTTCCGCGAACTGCTTCCGGAATGTCAGACACATCAACCATGAACTGATCCATACAGACTCTGCCGATAATCGGTGCTTTCTTTCCGTTGATCAGTAAGTATCCCTTATTGGAGAGGGATCGTGGATAACCGTCCGCGTAACCGACCGGAATGGTTGCGATTCTTGTAGAATCTCTGGTTGTGACAAAGGTTCCGCCATAACTTACTGCTACTCCTGCTTCCACTTCTTTTACGAAAGAAATATGACTTTTCAGTTCCATTACCGGTTGCAGTGCCACGCCCGGATTCACGACTTCGTCAGACGGTGCGATACCATAAAGTGTAATTCCCGGACGTACGGCATCGAGATCACCCTCACGGTGCCAGAGGATTCCTGCACTGTTGTTACAGTGACGGATCGGAATCCGAATACCGGCTTCTTCCAGCAAAGTCAGAAATTCCTGATAGTTTGCGAATTGCTGATGGGCAGAGGTCAGATCCTGTTCGTCTGCTCTTGCAAAATGAGTAAACGCACCTTCGATCGTAATTCCCGGAAGTTTGCTGATCCGCAGGATCTCAGGAAGGCTTTCTTTGGGATGACGAAAACCGATTCGTGTCATACCGGTATCAAATGCCAGATGGATCGGATGTACTTTACCTGCTTTCTGAGCCTCCTGAGATATCTTTTCAGCTGTTTCATAATCAAACACTGCCGGACGGATATCCAGCTTCACCAGTGTCTGATAATCTTCCGGAAAGACATAACCGAGGATCAGTATAGGTTTTTTTAAACCGGCATCGCGGAGTTCTTCGCCTTCCGGTACATTGGCTACCGCATATCCCCAGATGTAGTCTTTTCCTTCCATAAGATGTGCCACAGGAACTGCTCCATGACCGTAAGCATTGGCTTTGATCACACCAATCATCCTGGTTCCCGGTGTAAGATTTTTTTTCATGTTTTCCAGGTTTTGTTCCAGAGCATCCAGATGGATGGCGGCATAGACCCGACTGTTTTTTTTCATAATTTATTTTCTCCTGTATGTTCAATTCTGACTGTCCATTTTCTGCAGCTGTGCTTCAAGACCGGAAAGAATATCTGTAGCTTTCATGGAACGAGCTCCTTTGGCAGAGGCGGCCTGATCGCCGGCAAGCCCGTGAAGCCATACCGCAAATGGTGCCGCCTTGGAAGGGTTCATTCCCTGTCCAAGCAATCCTGCAACTACCCCACACAACACATCACCCGAACCTGCGGTGGCCATCCCATCGTTCCCGGTCAGATTCAGGAAAAAGCTTCCGTCTGCGGTTCGAATCCAGGTTCGCGCATCCTTCATGATCAGAGTACAGGGGCAGTTGTTATAAAATACATCCATAAACTTCTGCGGATGTACTTTCAGATCACTGATCGTACACTCTGCCAGCCGGCTCATTTCTCCGAGATGAGGGGTCAGGATGCAGGCAGCATCGCACTGTGCCTGCAGATCTTTTCGTTTTGCCAGAAGATTTAAAGCATCTGCATCAATGACTATAGGCTTGCTTTGACGGAATGTCAATACTGTTTGCAACAAGTTCTCCGCTGTTTTGGAAGTAGAAAGGCCCGGACCAACAGCAACCACATCTGCCCAGTCCATAGCTTTTCTGACAATTTCTGACAGTTCATCCGGTGACATGGAAGGTTCATAAACCGAAAGCATGGCTTCCGGAAACTGCTGCTGCAGGATGATACGGTTGCTTTCATCCGTCAGGATACGGACCATCCCGGCACCGCTTAAAAGTGCCGCTTTCGAAGAAAAGTAAGCTGCCCCGCTCATATTACGGCTTCCGGCTATCAACAGGATTTTTCCGAAAGTTCCTTTGTTGCCGGCAGGATCCCGTACAGGAAGCCAGGAAACATCTTTGTTATCCAGTGAAAAAACGCCTTCGGATGCGCCGTAGATGCCAACATCTTTCACCTGAATATGTCCGGCATAGACGGATCCAGGGTACAGACTGATCCCAAGCTTACGGTATGCAAAGGTGACCGTTTCGGTTGCCCGGATGGCAGTGCCCATAACCTGTCCCGTGCCTGCATGGATGCCGGATGGAATATCCACCGCAAGAACCGGAATGCCGGAAGCATTGATTTTCTCTGCCAGAGCCTGGTATTTTCCGGACAATTCTCTGGATAATCCGACACCAAAAAGTGCATCTACAATAGTAGTATATTCAGAAAACCGGCAGTTGTTGACTATCGATACCTGATAATTTTTAGCTGCCTGCCACTGAATGTTCATTTCTTCCGTGAAGGATGTGTGATTTCCGGCGAGATAAAGATCTACCGGATATCCTGCCAGATGCAGAAGTCTTGCAACTGCAACGCCATCTGCTCCGTTATTGCCGGAACCGCATACAACCAATGTTTTTTTCAGTGGAAAATGTTGCTTCAGACAGTCAAATACCGCCAGTGCTGCCCGTTCCATCAAAACCAGAGAAGGAATGCCCATCTGCTTAATCGTAGACTGGTCAAGCTGCTTCATCTGTTTTCCTGTTACTAAAATCTGCATAGCTATGATCTCACTTTCTGTAAAACTATGAGAAACACGCTCTGCGAGTTTCTCATGGTTATCGCGGCCTCTACACTCCGTTTCGGTCGTTGCTAAACAAGCGCCACTGGCGCTTAGCAACGCCAAGGTCTCGTACAAGCACGGACTTTGGCTCGTTGCTCACGTAAATAAAAGGCTGCTGCCCTCTGTTGGCAGCAGCCTTGCTGTTGTTAAATTTTGCCTTGTTCCTGTTTATGATCTTTTTCGAAACGGCTCAGATTGTAGGAAAGTCGCATCAGGCTTTCTGAAAGGTGTACATTTTCCACGATCACATCCTCCGGCATAAAAAGATTCAGATCTGTGTGGGCAAAATTCCAGATGGCTTTTACTCCCACATCCACCAGCAGTTTTGCCATATCAAGGGCTTTGGCTTTCGGCAGGGTCAGAGTAGCAATCTCTACATGATTATCCTTCACGAACTCAGGAAGTTCGTCAATCATACGGATTTCGATGCCGCGCACAGAAACTCCCTGCATGACCGGATTCACATCGAAAATTCCAACAATTTTAAATCCCTGTTTTTCAAATTGTGTATAATTAGCAAGTGCCTGACCGAGATTACCGGCACCTACGATAATCATATTGTGTGTGCGATCCAGCCCCAGGATTTTTGCAATTTCCGAATGGAGATATTTAACGTTATATCCGTATCCCTGTTGTCCGAATCCACCAAAATTATTAAGATCCTGTCGGATCTGAGAAGCTGTCACTTTCATCCGCCCACTCAACTCATTGGACGAGATTCTTTCTACCCCATCTTCCATCAGTTCTCCCAGATATCGATAATATCGGGGAAGACGTTTGATGACTGCTCTTGATATGTCTTTTTCCTCCACACTGCTTTCCTCCTGCATCATATTAATATTATTATAGTTAAGTGTGAAAAGTTTGTCAAATAAACTTCCTGATTTTGTTGTGATTTTCTTGCGAATTTTCTTCATTCATGTATAATATTCGATAGACTTGTGAAATTTAAGGAGGTTTTTCATGATTTTATCATGTCAGAATATTAATAAATCATTCGTAACAGATGATGTTTTAAAGGATGTGTCCTTTCATCTGGAGGAAAGGGAAAAGGCTGCACTGATCGGACCGAATGGTGCCGGAAAGTCCACACTGTTAAAAATCATTATGCAGGAGATGCCGGCAGATTCCGGTGAGGTGATAGTTGCCAAAGGGAAGACACTCGGTTATCTGGCACAGCATCAGGAAGTCAGTGGCGACAATACGATCTACGGGGAGCTGCTTTCTGTCAAACAGTATCTGTTAGACATGGAAGAAAAGATCCGCACCATGGAACAGCAGATGAAGACGTTGACCGGACGGGAACTGGATGAACTGCTCGCTTCCTACTCCCGTCTCACTCATCAGTTTGAACTGGAAGGTGGTTATGCCTGCCGCAGTGAAGTGGTAGGTGTATTAAAAGGTCTGGGATTTGAGGAAGAGGATTTTTCAAGAAAGATCGGCACATTATCCGGCGGACAGAAAACCCGTGTGGCGCTCGGACGTCTGCTGTTGTCCAACCCGGATATAATTCTTCTTGATGAGCCGACCAATCACCTGGATATGGAATCTATTGCATGGCTGGAGACATATCTGATCAACTATAAAGGCGCGGTATTTATCGTCTCCCATGACCGTTATTTTCTGGATCGCGTCGTGACAAAAGTAGTCGAAATCGATCGTGGACATGTTCGTACTTTTATGGGGAATTATTCTGCGTATGCAGAGAAAAAGGCAATGATCCGAGATGCGGAATATAAGGCATGGCTGAATCAGCAACAGGAAATCAAGCATCAGGAAGAAGTCATTGCAAAATTAAAATCTTTCAACCGGGAAAAATCCATCAAACGTGCGGAAAGCCGGGAGAAAATGCTGGATAAGATCGATGTGCTGGATAAACCGGTGGAAGAAAATGTCGAAATGCATCTGGAACTGAAGCCGCGTGTAGTCAGCGGAAACGATGTATTAACAGTAAAAAATCTGGCGAAAGCATTTCCTCAGCAAGAGCTGTTCTCCAACGTGGATTTTTCTGTGAAACGGGGAGAACGTGTTGCGATTATCGGCGCCAATGGAACCGGTAAGACAACCATTCTTAAGATTTTAAATGGTCTGGTGGAGCCGGATGCAGGGGAAATCGAACTGGGTAGTAAAGTACAGATCGGTTATTATGATCAGGAACATCATGTACTCCATATGGAGAAAACAATCTTTGAAGAAATCTCCGATGAGTATCCTTATCTGACAAATACAGAAATCCGCAATGTACTGGCTGCGTTCTTATTTACCGGAGATGATGTCTTTAAACTGATCAGTGCTCTTAGCGGTGGCGAGCGTGGTCGTGTCTCTCTGGCAAAGCTGATGCTTTCCGAAGCGAACTTCCTGATTCTCGATGAGCCGACCAACCACCTGGATATCGTATCCAAAGAAATTCTGGAACAGGCGCTGAAACACTATACCGGAACTGTACTGTATGTGTCTCACGATCGTTATTTCATTAATCAGACCGCGACCCGGATCCTGGAGCTTACAAATCAGGCAATGGTCAATTATATCGGTAATTATGACTACTATCTGGAGAAAAAAGAAGAACTGACACAGATTTATGCACCGAAGGAGGAAGAAGCTGTTGCAGATGTTTCAGCATCTGCAACCAAACTTGACTGGAAACAGCAGAAAGAAGAACAGGCGAGACTTCGAAAACGGGAGAATGATCTAAAAAAAACAGAAGCAGAAATCGAAAAGCTGGAAACCAGAGACGGTGAGATTGATGAAGAGATGGCACAGCCGGAGATTGCTGTCAATGTGGCGGAATGTGTGCGGCTTTCAAAAGAAAAGGCAGCAATTGCAGAAAAACTGGAAGAACTGTATGCAAAATGGGAGGAACTGGCGTAAACTATGAGAAACACGCTCTGCGAGTTTCTCATAGTTATCGCGGCCTCTACACTCCGTTTCGGTCGTTGCTAAACAAGCGCCACTGGCGCTTAGCAACGCCAAGGTCTCGTGCAAGCACGGACTTTGGCTCGTTGCTCATGTAAATTAAAGTCCGTGAATGATCTGAAAACTGTTTTCAGGTTATTCACGGACTTTTTATGTCAAGGTGGTTCGATGGTTATAACTGTTTGAATCCCTGCACCTTGTGTTTTTGGTGCCATGTCTGTTTAGAGTGCAAGAAGTTTTTGAATGTCCAGTTTTCCCCATCCCTGGCGGTTTCTTGGATATCCGAGATCCAAACAGGATTCCCGCAGCAGCATTTTTACTTCCACATTTGTAAGAAAAGGATCTTTCTGTAACAACAAAGCAATAGCTCCCGAAACTCTTGGTGTGGACATCGATGTTCCGCTTTTGATGGCATAGCTGTTTCTTTTGTTGGCACAGGAGATCACATCTGCCCCGGGGGCCACCAGATCCGGTTTGCAGACACATTCTGCTGTGGGACCGGCACCGGAGACAGAACTGATCCGGTCCAGCATATCACTTGCTCCCACAGTGATCACTTTCTTACTACTGCCCGGGGCTGTGACACTTCCATATGCAGGTCCCATATTACCGGCTGCGGTCACCACAACAAAGCCCTGATCCCATGCCTGTTCCACTGCTTTTATCAGTCGTGCGGCAGCTTTTGAATCCATTGCGGCAGCGCCCACAGAAATATTGATGATTCGTATTCCATAGAGGTTCTGATTGAAAGAGATCCACTGGAGTGCCCGTAAAACATCCTGTAAGCGTCCGTTTCCACGCCTGTCGAGTACTTTTGCAGCAACCAGGTGACACCCGGGTGCAACACCCTGATAGCGTCTGTCACTGGCTGTTCCGTCGCCGGCAAGAATTCCTGCCACATGTGTTCCGTGTCCGGAGTCATCATAAGGGTAAGGACGGTGTCCGAGAAAATCCTGAAATCCCCGGATCCGTTCACCAAAATCGATATGGGGATACAGTCCGGTATCTAAAATGGCAACGCCAATACCGGTTCCTGTCCATGTATTTGTGTACATAGAAAATCCGGCCTTTTTTCTATGGTATGATATAAAAGGTGAAAGGGAAAGCGGAAACGGTGCATATAGTAAAAAAAAGACCAACAGGTATGATATGAGTCAGCACCAGGATGCTATCTATGCAAATGACAGAATAGATCTGATCCTTCCATACGGAAAAATTGACGAGGAATTCTATCAGCAGATCATTGCTCCGTATGAACCTACTGTGATCAACGATCAGTTTGTAGTGATCCATATACCGATTCGGCCGAATGAACTTCTTGAAAATATACGGTTTGTGTACAGTCTGGTTCCGAATCTGTATGTTCCTCTGGATACAACCAGTCTGGAAGTCAGCGGAATCCTGCAGACACAAAATCAACCAGGGCTGAATCTTCATGGAAAAAATGTGTTACTGGGATTTGTGGATACGGGAATCAATTATACGCATCCGGCTTTTTTATCAGCAGATGGACAGACGCGGATCGTGGAAATCTGGGATCAGACAGTGCCCTCTTCCACCGGGGACGGACCTTTCGGGTATGGGACCGTCTATACGGCAGAACAGATCCGAGAGGCAGTAAATCTGGAAAATCCTCTTTCCCTTGTGCCGGTGACAGATCCGGAAGGACATGGAACCTTTATAGCGGGGGTAGCTGCCGGAAGTGAAAACCGGCAGCAGGAATTCATCGGAGCAGCCAATGAGGCTCAGATTGCGGTAGTGAAGCTAAAGGAAGCAAAACAGCCGCTTCAAAATTTTTATTTTTATTCCGGAGAGAAACCGGTATATCAGGAAAATGATATTATGACGGGAATTCAGTATCTTGTGGAACTGGCAGAACGCCTCAAGCTGCCGTTGGTGTTGTGTCTGGCACTGGGGAGTAACCAGGGAGATCATATGGGATATACCCCCCTTGATCTCACTTTACAGAGACTGGGTACGGTTCCGGGAATTGTCTGCGTTACTGCAGCGGGAAATGAAGCAGGAAAGGCACATCATTATTTTGGTAATGTTACAGGATATACCCAGCCCGCATCTGTGGAAATTCTGGTTCCCGAGGGCTGTCCTGGATTCTTTGCAGAACTGTGGGGCTTTCCACCGGAACTGTTCTCGGTAGGCTTTCGCTCTCCTTCCGGGGAGATAATTCCGCGGATACCGGCAAGGCTTGGACAGATGCAGAATATTCCGTTTTTTCTTGATCGTACCCACATTGAACTATATTATGAAGTAATACAGAGTACTTCCGGCAGTCAGCTTATTTTTCTTCGTTTTGTTATGCCCACACCGGGAATCTGGACGATACAGGTATATGCATCCGGTAATACCAGAAGTGAATTCCATCTGTGGCTTCCCATAAGTGGATTTGTGTCTTCGAATATCAGCTTTCTTATGCCGGATCCTTATACAACCATCACAGCACCGGGAAATTCCCCATATGTGATTACCGCAGGGGCTTACGATGCTTACAGCAAAAGTATCTATCTCAATTCCGGCCGTGGCTATACAAGAAATCAACAGGTTAAGCCGGACCTTTGTGCCCCGGGGGTAAAGGTGTCCGGACCGGGAATCAGGGACAGTTATGTACAGCGGGACGGAACGAGTGTTGCTGCTGCCCTGACAGCGGGAAGCTGTGCTCTTTTGATGGAATGGGGACAGAAATTGCCGTTTTCCCGCTATCTGTCAACCTATGAGATGAAGAATCTTCTGATTCGCGGAGCAATCAGGAATCCGGATCTTTTTTATCCCAACCGGGAATGGGGATATGGAACACTGGACATTTATCAGGTGTTTCGTGCGATTTCCACAACTTAAAAACTTTTTGGTGAATCCGTAACCATCTGTATGTCCATTCCATAAGATGAAGTGTAATCAATCCTAAACGGAGGAATACTTCAATGAGTGATATCACTGCTACAAACTGCGGATGCGAACGGGACTGTGGATGTAACAATGGATGTAACGGCGGATGCAACAATGGATGCAATGGAAACGGACTGTTTAATTTCTGGGGCGGAAACGGAAACTGTAGCTGCATTCTCTGGATCTTGATCCTTCTGGCTTGCTGCGGAAATAATGATGGCTGTGGCTGCGGAAACAATGACAACAACTACTGCCTGATTCTGCTGATTCTTCTGTGCTGCGGCGGATGCGGAAACGGCTGCTTCTAAACGTGTCTGAAAAAGGCTTTTCTTGAGCTGTGAGTCCCAATTTGTGGGAAATTTTATCCGAATGAGGGTAAAATCTACCGCAAATTGGGGCTTGCAGATTGCGGAAATGATTTTTCAGACACGCTCTAGTACATCGTTTCGTTAATAACTGTATTATTTCCCTGCGCCTGCGGTGTCTGTTCTCTGCCGCAGGCGTATATCTACATAATAGTGTGATGTGAATTAAGTCAAAGGATGACACGTGACAGTTATTGCCGGGAGTCCGGGGAAAAGAGATCGGAAATCCTGGTATGCAATGTACTAAAAGGCAGGTACGTTCAATGGTTACGCACCTGCCTTTTGACAATATAGAATAGTTATATCAGCATGTCGCATGCATGATTATATGTGTTTGATTGTATAGCTTCCATAACCACTCTCGCAGATCGAACTCTCAAAGAAGTAGGCAGCAGCACGGATCAGATATCCGGTATCTTCACTTCCTGCGGTTTCATAAGGTGAATGCATGGCCAGCTGTGGAAGGCCGATATCTACGGTATTTAACGCTACCTGTGTGTTGGAGATATTACCAAGGGTAGAGCCACCTGCCATATCAGAACGGTTTAAAAAGGTCTGATATGGTACATCTGCCCGTTTGCAGATTTCCTGGAAGATACCTGCGGCCATGCCGTCTGTAGTATATTTCTGATTGGCACTGTATTTGATCACAATACCTCCATTCATATACGGACGGTTGGTCGGACACGCCTTATCTGTATAGTTTGGATGTACGGCATGAGCATTATCTGCGGAGATCATAAAGCTGTTTGCCAGATATCTTCGGTAAGCGGACTGGTTTTTTCTCATTGCTTCACAGATGCGGATCAACGTATCGCGAAGCAATGTAGAAGCAGCCCCCTGCTTGCTGGAACTTCCCACTTCTTCATTGTCAAAGACACAGTGAAGCGGAATACTTTCTCCGTCCTGTGCCTGTAAGAAACCTTCCAGTGACGAGAATGCACACTGCAGATCGTCCAGACGACCGCAGGAAATATATTCTCCCGAAGCACCCCATACAGTACCGGGAGTCCGGCTGTATACATAAAGATCGTGTGCCAGAATATCTTTCCGGGCAACACCGGCAAGTGCTGCCATTTGTTCCATAAAGGTTCCTTTTGCGTTTTCATCTCCATACAGAGGAAGGAGCTCTTTCTGCGGATTAAACGGAACGCCGTTGTTGGCATCACGGTTCATGTGGATCGCGAGACTTGGAATCATCACCAGGTCCTTTTTAACATCCACCAGTTTTGTGACAATCTGCTCTCCGTCTTTCACTACCAGGCGGCCAGCTACGGACAGCGGACGGTCAAACCACGGAGCGCAGAGCATACCGCCATATTTCTCTACGTTCAGTTTTACATAATGTCCTTCTGCCTCTATCTCCGGGTTCTCTTTAATCTTGAACATCGGGGAATCGCTGTGGCTTGCCATGATCTGAAAACCTTTCCACTCCTTTGCCGGGATACGGAAGGCAATGATGGATGAGCCGTTGCGGATCACATAGTATTTTCCACCTGCCTGCAAGTTCCAGTCAGATCCCTCAAGAAGTGGCTGGTAGCCTTCTGCCTTCAGTCTGCATCGCATCGCTTCGATCGCATGAAATGCAGTCGGACTGTTTTCAATGAAAGAAAATAATTTTTCTGTTGTCATATTATGCATTTTTTTTACCTGTACTTGCATGAATTCCACGGTTTTCATCTCCGGCTTCATTGACACCGAATTCGTAGTCGTTGCCCGGCAGAATGATGTTCAGCAGAATACCTGCGATTGCTGCGATAGCAAGTGCTGTCAGGGTAATTGGAGTGCCTGCGATGGTAAAAGTGATACCATTGCTGAATCCAAGACCGCAGACAAAGATGACACCTGCGATGATCAGGTTTCTTGATTTGGTCAGGTCTACTTTGTTTTCCACCACGTTACGCACACCGATTGCAGAAATCATACCATACAGCATAAAGCTGACACCACCGATGATTGAAGATGGCATGGTACTGATGATGGCGGATACTTTCGGGATAAAGCTGATGATGATCGCAAAGCATGCAGCGATACGGATAACCAGCGGATCATGTACACGGCTCAGTTCCAGAACGCCGGTATTTTCTCCGTAGGTGGTATTGGCCGGTCCGCCGAGAAGGCCTGCCAGAGCTGTAGCAAGACCATCTCCGAGCAGTGTTCTGTGAAGTCCGGGTTCTGCCAGAAAGTTTTTCCCAACCGTCGCAGAGATGGCAGACATATCACCTACGTGTTCCATCATAGTTGCGATAGCGATCGGAGCCATAACGAGGATGGCAGTCACGTCAAATTTTGCGAACTGCATCGGCGGAAGGCCTATCCAGTTTGCAGTACTTACAGAAGAAAAGTTCAGGATGGCAGAGCCGTCCGGATTGGTAATTCCCATCGCGTTCATGATCAGTGCAACCACGTATGAGATCACAACCCCCATCAGTATCGGGATAATTTTAAACATACCTTTTCCCCAGATGTTAAAGATGATAATTACGGCCAGAGCAACAAGTGCGAGAAACCAGTTGGTGGAAGCATTGTTGATCGCAGAACCGGCAAGAGTCAGTCCGATACAGATGATGACCGGTCCGGTTACTACCGGAGGAAGGAACCTCATCACACGTTTTACGCCCACCAGACGAATGATCAGAGCAAGTACCAGATACATCAAACCGGCTACAACCACACCACCGCAGGCGTACGCAGCTTTGTCATTAACACTCATGGTTGCATACATACCGGTGTTCAGGTTGGCTACTGTTGAAAATCCCCCGAGGAAAGCAAAGGAAGATCCAAGAAATGCAGGAACCTGGAACCTGGAGCACACATGGAATAACAGAGTGCCGAAACCTGCACAGAACAGAGTTACGGCGACGGTCAGTCCGTGTGTCGGACCTTCACCACAGGCATCTGTAAAATAGCTGTTTACCAGAATCGGAACCAGAATGGTTGCACCGAACATGGCAAACATATGCTGCAGACCAAGGATCAACATTTTGGGGATTCCGAGTTGTTTGGCATCGCGAATCACATCATTTGTTTGATTTGTCATAACGTCTCCTTTTTCTTATTGTATTATTCTTTGCCTGTTCTATTATAGGGGTATTTCTGGTGGATTGCAAGGGAATTCCTTTCGGTTTTCGCTCCAGACATTCGATATCCAGTTCGTAGAGTGCGTTTCCGTCAATAACAAGTTTTTGCGTCTTTTTTTTTCGATTTTCCATACCGGATACTTCCTTTCAAAAGTCACATTCCTGCTTATATCTTATGCAGCCGGCTTCTCTTTTTCCGATGTGAAGCATAAGATAGTAGAAAAAACGGGGAAATTATATGAATGAAGACCATATAGCTCCGATGACACCTCTGGATCAGATGCTGGCTCAGGATTCTTTACAGATGCTGAAAGCCGCCGTCCCTTATTTTCCGGCAGATGTACAGCGGGTTTTTGCTTTGTATGCAAAAATGATGGAACTTTCCCATACAATTGCAATGTTTTCCGGAGGTCCTGCAGAACTGATGATGATGTCCGAAGAGTCCGGAACTTCGCAGCCACTGGATATTCTGCAGCAGCTTCGAACGTATGCAGGTGAAAGCCAGAAAGAAATGATTGATCAGATCTTATTTGCCTTTCACGCACTGGAGATTTTGCAGATGCCTCAGGAACCTGCAGATCCGCTTGGATAAGGAGGTAAAAGTTTTATGACTCAGGAATGGATGAAGGATTCGACACTGGAAGGAATTGATCCGGCCAAGATGGCACTGTTACAGTCTCTGATACAACAGGGAAGTAAAAAAAATCAGAACGAAATGCTTGCATTTTTAATGTCCGCAGCAGCCAATTCAAAGAAAAACGGACTGCAGTTCAGCCCCGGAGAGATGGATATGATTACAAAGGTGTTAAAAAAAGGAAAATCATCACAGGAAATTGCAAAAATGGATCGGATCTTGTCGATGATGAAAATGCTTCGGAGGGGATAAAACGATAAAATTATCGGAAGATTCAAAAAGAAGAGATATCTGTAATTACTCCACAAATATCTCTTCTTTATATATTTTATAATTTTCAGTTGTTGTATTCTATTCCTGCATGGAAAGAACACTGCGGTTCTGCCACAGGTATGTGATCAGAGAAATCACGGTCAGGATCAAAGAGGCATAGATCAGAATCTGCTCCACAATCACAAAACCACCACCCAGGTTTGCAATCAGAATGATGATCATAAACATCTGGCAGACAGTTTTACATTTGCCCCAGTAATTAGCTGCGATAACTACGCCATTATCGGAAGCAATCAGTCGGAAACCACTGATAACGAATTCGCGTCCGATGATGATGATAACGATCCAGCTCGGGATCCGGGACATATCAACCAGGCAAATCATGGCAGAACAAACCAGCAGTTTGTCTGCCAGTGGATCCATGAACTTTCCAAAATTAGTTACCAGATTATCCCGTCGCGCCAGATAGCCATCCAGCATATCAGTCAGACTTGCTATAACAAAGATAGCAAGTGCCATCCATTTGGACCAGGCGCTAAAATTTCCAAGAAGAAATACTACAAAAAACGGAATCAAAATAATACGAAGCATCGTAAGTTTATTCGGTGTATTCATCTGCAATCTCTCCTATCAAATCATATTCCAGGGATCCTGTTACGTGTGCTTTTACAAAATCACCAGACATCAGAAGTTCTCCGGTATTGATAAACATATAACCATCAATGCCCGGTGCATCTGCGTACGTACGTCCCACATAAGCATTTTCATCTGCTACTTTTCCCTCTATCATCACAAGATAGTCTTTTCCCACACAGCTTTCTCCTCGTTCCAGAGAAATTTCCTGCTGCAGTTCCATAAGTTCTGCCTGGCGATCCTGTTTGACTTCTTCCGGAATCTGGTCCTCCATAGTTGCTGCCGGTGTATCTTCTTCCGGAGAATACGTAAATACACCAAGACGGTCAAATTCCATCTGATCCACAAATTCCATCAGTTCCTCATGATCTTCCTGAGTTTCTCCCGGAAAACCGGTAATCAGCGTGGTTCGAAGGACAATATCCGGGATCTCTCTGCGAAGAGTAGAAACCATGTCGATCAGCTGCTGTTTTGAAGTACGTCTTCCCATTCGTTTCAGGATTTTATCACTGGCGTGCTGGATTGGCAGATCCAGATAATGACAGATTTTTTTCTCATCACGAATCGTCTCGATCAGCTCTGGATAGATTTCTTCCGGATAACAGTACAGAACACGGATCCAGACAATTCCGGGAATCTTACAGAGCTCTTTTAATAACAGGTGCAGTGATTTCTTACCATAAAGATCTGTTCCGTAGATGGTGGTTTCCTGGGCTACCAGAATCAGTTCTCTGACGCCCTGTTCTGCCAGCTGTTTTGCCTGCTCAATCAGAGTTTCCATGGGAACGCTGCGATAGTTTCCTCTGATTTTCGGAATGATACAGTAAGTACAGTGTTTGTTACATCCTTCGGCTATCTTCAGATACTCATAAAAACCGCCGGTTGTGATCATACGCTTGCCGGGCATCTGCGGTATGCCCTCCAGTGGTGTAAATACATGACTTACTTTTCCTTTCAGGGCTTCATCAACGGCATCTAAAAGAGCTGCCTGACTGTTAGTACCTAGAACGGCATCTACTTCCGGGATCTCTTTTGTGATCTCTTCTTTGTAACGCTGAGCAAGACAGCCGGTCACAATCAATGCTTTCAGATTGCCGTTGGTTTTATAGTCAGCCATCTCAAGAATCGCCTGAATACTTTCTTCTTTTGCATCATGGATGAAACAACAGGTATTGACGACAATCACATCTGCCTGCGATTCATCATCGGTCACTTCGAATCCATGGCTTACCAGCGCCCCCAGCATCTCTTCTGAATCAACCAGATTCTTGTCACATCCGAGAGACATGAAAAATATATACATAGATTAATAAATCCTTTCCATTGGTTAAAAAAGAGATGCCAGCACGCTCATGCAGCATCCCCTCTTATTGACCTGATTATTCTTCTGCGGTTTTGTCTTCCGCTTCCAATTCTTTTTCAAGAGCTGCTTCTGCCTCAGCTTCTTCTACATCTTCAGTGTCCGGGATGATAGTTACTTTTCCTTTATAAACCTCATCTACGGCGATAGAAAGTGGCTTATTCAGCGAATAACTTACCATCGGTTCCGCACCTGCGATCAGCTGTCTAGCACGTTTGCTGGTAGCAAGAACGATGGAATATCTGCTGTTGCATACAGGAGTATCACTCTCCTCAACGTCTTTGTTTACTGCCTGGATTAATTCTGTATAAGATGGATGTATCATAATTTATTCTCCTTTCATTTCTTTGAGTTCTTTTTGTATATCAGCAACCAGATCAAGATTCTCAGAGACCTTCAGGTGCTCGCTCTGAATCAGCTGGTGAACTTCCTTTACACAAGTATCCAGATCATCGTTGATGACCAGATACTGATAATGATCCATGATCTCGGATTCTTCCGCAGCACGGCGCATACGGTCGTTGATCACGTCCATGGTTTCCGTTCCACGATCTATCAGACGGTGTTTGAGCTCTTCTGCAGATGGCGGGGTTACAAATAATAACAGAGCCTGCGGATTCTTCTCTTTTACTTTCAAGGCACCCTGCACTTCAATTTCCAGAATGACATCTTTACCGGCAGCCAGCTGTTCTTCTACATAAGCTTTCGGTGTGCCGTAATAATTATCTACATATTGTGCATATTCATACAGCGCATCCTGACGGATCAGTTCTTCAAACTCTTCTTTTGTCTTAAAAAAATATTCCCGTCCGTTTTCTTCTCCCGGCCGCGGATTCCTTGTAGTCGCCGAGATGGACAGTGCATAACATTCATAGTTCTTCATCAGTTCTTTGACTACTGTTCCTTTTCCGGCACCTGAGAAACCGGAAATAATTACCAGACTTCCTTTTTTACTCATCCAGATCACCTTTTTCTTCTATAATTTTTTCTGCATGAAGACGCTTTCCGATAGTGTCCGGCTGTAATGCCGACAACACCAGAAATCCTTCCTGGGTGACAAGTACTGCTTTTGTTCGTCGTCCCTGGGTAGCGTCGATCACTATCTTCTCTTCTTTTCCTTGCTGCACCATTCGTTTGACAGGAGCAGCATCCGGACTGACTACGGCAACTATTTTGTCACGGTTGACTATATTACCGAATCCGATATTAATAAAACCGGCCATTGCGTGCCCTCATTCTGCGGATTATTCAATATTCTGAATCTGCTCCCGCACTTTCTCAATCTCTGTTTTCAGGTCAATTGCCAGATTGGATGTTTCCAGATCATTTGCCTTGGACAGTATGGTGTTCGCCTCACGGTTCATCTCCTGTGCAATAAAATCCAGTTTTCGGCCAATGCCTTCACCATCGGCGAGTACTTCCTTCATATGACGGATGTGACTTTTCAGACGAACTGTTTCTTCATCTGTGCAGATCTTGTCTGCATAGATGATAACCTCTGACGCGATTCGGCTTTTTTCAATCTGTGTATCGCTTAACAGTTCTTTCATCTTATCTTCCAGTTTCTGCCGGTACTCCTGGAGAATCTGCGGTGAACGCTCCTCCACCATTCCAACTTTTTCAAACATCTGATCAAGTTTCTGCAAAAGATCAGTCCGGAGGTTCTCCCCTTCCGTCTTCCGTGTCTCAACAAACTGTTCACAGGCTTTCCGGAGTACCTGTTCCAGAAGTCCCCATAATTCTTTTTCATCCGAATCCACTTCTTCCATTGTAAATACATCCTGGAACCTGCCAAGCTCCGCTGCGGTGATGTCGTTACAGATACCAAAGGTATCTGCCATCTTCTTAAAATATGCCATATACTGGCTGGCTACGTCCTGATTATACTGCAAAATCATGTGAGACTGTGTAAAATCCTCGTAACTGATAAAGATATCGACCTTTCCTCTCAGCATGTACTCTTTTAACAGTGTACGGATCGCACTGTCGAAAAAGCTGAGCTTTTTCGGCATCTTGATGTTAAAATCCAGATACCGATGATTTACAGATTTGATTTCGACCGTAAATTTATGCTGCTCGTCCTGTGCCTCGGCTCTTCCAAATCCTGTCATGCTTTTAATCATAATAGTTTTCTCACCTTAAATAATTTCTTAATTATTGCTTAATATGCATATGTTTTTATTATAAGTCATTACAAAACCCTAGTCAAATCCTTTTTTTCTGTTATAATAAAAATATTCAAAGAAGGAGTGTGTTTTTATGGCTTTTGACGGAATCACAATTGCAAATATTGTAACAGAATTAAATCAGACCATCACCGGCGGTAAGATCAACAAGATCGCCCAGCCGGAAAATGATGAGTTGATCATAACCATTAAAAATCAGCGGAAACAGTACCGTCTGTTTTTATCAGCCAGTGCTTCTCTCCCGCTGATTTATCTGACGGAAACTAATAAACCAAGTCCACTGACGGCACCCAACTTCTGTATGTTGTTAAGAAAACATATAGGGAGTGGCAAGATCATCGCGATTGAACAGCCGGGTATGGAGCGGATCATCCGTTTTACTATTGAACATCTGAATGAACTCGGTGATCTGTGTACCAAATATCTGATTGTGGAGATCATGGGAAAACACAGCAACATTATCTTCTGTAACGAAGAGGATCAGATCATCGACAGTATCAAACATGTGTCAGCTCATATGAGTTCCGTGAGAGAAGTCCTTCCCGGGCGTCCGTATTTTATACCGGAAACACAGTCAAAACTGAATCCGTTTGTATTAACGGAAGAAATCTTTCAGGAAAAGATTTTTCCGCGTCCTGTGAATGTGGCAAAAGCAATCTACACTTCTATCACGGGAATCAGTCCTCTGATGGCAGAAGAAGTTTGCTATCGCGCCGGCATCGATGGCGGTATTCCAACCGACGGACTTGAGGATGTGGAGCGGGTACATCTGGCACATACTTTTCTTCGCATGGTAGATGACATCAGGGACGGGCATTTCGAACCAAACATTATATATAAAGGAAAAGAGCCGGTAGAATTTGCCTGCTTTCCACTGTCTCAGTATCAGGATTACCGTGCTGTCTCTTATCCATCGATCTTCCCGGTGTTAGAGACATATTATGCTGAAAAAAATATTGTCACAAAGATGCGTCAGAAAACAGTAGATCTGCGAAAAATCGTACAGAATGCCCTGGAGCGAAATGTAAAAAAATATCAGTTACAGCAAAAACAGCTGAAGGATACAGAGAAAAAAGAAAAATACCGTGTCTGGGGAGAGCTGCTGAATACTTACGGCTATGAAGTGGAGCCTGGTGCAAAGTCCATGGAGGCGTTGAATTATTACACCAATGAAATGATTCAGATTCCACTGGATGAAACGATGACCCCACAGGAAAATGCCAAGAAATACTTCGATAAATACAGCAAGTTAAAGCGAACCAAGGAAGCACTGGATACACTGTTGCAGGAAACCGGAGATGAGATCAAGCATCTGGAATCCATTGCCGCTTCTCTTGATATTGCCTCATCGGAAGAAGATCTTGTACAGATCAAAGAAGAAATGATGGAATATGGATATGTAAAGCGGAAAAATACAGGAGGAAAAAAAGTAAAAGTCACCTCTCGTCCATATCATTATATTTCCAGCGATGGATATGATATCTATGTCGGCAAAAATAATTTTCAGAACGATGAGCTTTCTTTTAAGTTTGCTTCCGGCAATGACTGGTGGTTTCATGCCAAAGGACAGCCGGGATCCCATGTGATCGTAAAATCAAAAAATGAAGAACTTCCGGATCGCACCTTTGAAGAAGCAGGAAAGCTGGCAGCTTACTATTCCAAGGGCAGACAGGCACCGAAGGTGGAAATTGATTATACACAGAAGAAAAATCTCCGGAAGCCAACCGGCGGGAAACCGGGATTTGTTGTATATTACACAAACTACTCCCTTCTGATCGAACCGGACATTACGGGACTTCAACAGATACAGTAAAAGGAGGCAACGCCATTGAAGAAAACAAAGGATTCTCAGGAAACAAAGATCCTGAGAAAACCGGTTGTACGGATTGAGACAACCGCGGATACCGGACTTACTCAGGCACAGGTGAAAGAACGGATGGAAAAAGGATGGAGCAATGCCCCGGTGGATTCTCCTTCCAAGACGACCAAAGAAATTATTATCAGCAATGTATTTACGTATTTCAACCTGATTTTTCTTGTGATTGCAGTTCTGCTGCTTCTGGTCGGTGCATTTCGTGATCTGACTTTTCTCCCGGTCATTATCTGTAACACTCTGATTGGTATTATTCAGGAGATCCGTTCCAAGAAAGTACTGGACAAGTTGAGTGTGTTGAATGCGCCTAAAGCTACTGTTGTGCGTGAAGGAAAGCTTCAGACGATTCCTGCAGAAAAGGCGGTGCTGGATGATGTTGTAAAATTTCAGGCGGGGAATCAGATCTGTGCCGATGCTACTGTGATTGACGGGGAGGTACAGGTCAACGAATCCCTTCTGACCGGGGAATCCGATGAGATCACCAAAAAACCCGGGGACACGTTGATGTCCGGAAGTTTTGTTGTTTCCGGTTCCTGTCTCGGACGACTGGAACAGGTAGGTGCAGACTCTTATATCTCAAAACTGACACTGGAAGCAAAGGCAACCAAAGAAGGGGAACAGTCTGAGATGATCCGTTCCCTGGATAAACTGGTTCAGATTGTTGGATTTCTGATCATTCCGATTGGGATTGTTCTTTTTGGACAGCAATATCTGCTTGGTGACAGTTCCATCAAGACCAGTATGCAGGCTATGGTTGCGGCCATCATTGGTATGATTCCGGAAGGGTTATATCTGCTGGCCAGTGTAGCTCTGGTAGTCAGTGTAATGCGATTGGCCACGAAAAAAGTTCTTGTACATGATATGAAGTGTATCGAGACGCTTGCCAGGGTCAATGTGCTGTGTGTTGATAAAACCGGTACCATTACCGAAAATACCATGAAGGTTCATGATGTGGTTTCTCTGGAACCATATGAAAAAGAAGAACTTCCCCCATTGAAAGAACTGCTGGGTGATTTTGCCCACGCTATGTCGAAAGATAACATTACAATGGCAGCAATGCAGGAATATTTTACACAGGGAAGCGGACAGGTAGCTACTTCAGTAACTTCATTCTCTTCCGCTTTCAAATACAGCAGTGTTACTTTTCATACGACTTCTTATGTGCTTGGTGCACCGGAATTTGTTCTTCGGGATGATTATGAAATATATAAAGAAACAATAGAATCTTATGGAAGCGAGGGTTATCGTGTCCTGGTTTTCGGTCGATACGAGGGAACTCCGGACGGAAAAGCACTGACAGAAGCAGTGGTTCCTTATGGTCTTGTATTGCTGGCCAATCCGATCCGTAAAGAAGCCTGGGAGACATTTCAGTATTTTGCAGATCAGGGTGTGGATATCAAGGTTATATCCGGTGATAATCCGGTTACAGTATCAAAAGTAGCTTCTCAGGCGGGAATCGCCAATGCGGATAATTACATCGATGCCAGTCAGTTAAAAACACCGGATGATATCAAGCAAGCAGTGTTAAAATATACGGTTTTCGGTCGTGTGACACCGGATCAGAAGCGACAGTTTGTCCGTGCATTGAAAGAAGCAGGGAAAACCGTTGCAATGACCGGTGATGGTGTCAACGATGTACTTGCACTGAAAGACGCTGACTGCAGTATTGCGATGGCCTCGGGAAGTGACGCAGCAGCACAGGCTTCTCAGCTGGTATTGCTGGAATCTAATTTTTCGTGTATGCCTTCGGTTGTACTGGAAGGACGTCGGGTCGTTAATAATATCGAACGATCTGCAAGCTTGTTTCTGGTAAAAAATATTTTCAGCTTTCTGCTGTCGTTGTTTTCTATGGCGTTTATGATCACCTATCCGCTGGAACCATCTCAGATTTCCATGGTGGCCATGTTTACCATTGGTATTCCGGCATTCCTGTTGGCAATGGAACCGAACAAGAAGATGATTGAAGGCCATTTCCTTACGAATGTGCTTTTAAAAGCGCTTCCGGCCGGACTTACGGATGTACTGATTGTAGGATTCCTTACAGTATTCGGGCAGACATTTGGAATGTCAAACGAGGAAATTTCCACGGCTGCTACTCTTCTGCTTGCAATTGTCGGACTGATGATTCTGTTTAAAATCAGCAAACCGATGAATGTATTCCGCTGGATCGTGTGGTCGGCTATGGTGGCTGGATTGTTGTTCTGTGTGATTTTTTTGAAGAATCTGTTTGGAATTGGAGTGATGACACGGAAGTGTTGTATGACGCTGATCGTGTTTGCGGTTGCTACGGAGCCGCTGTTGAGGTATATTTCGCAGATTGTGGCGGGGATTCGGAAACGGGTGTTGCGCAGACGGGAAAAACGGCTGGATAAAAAGTATCCTAGGAAACGTGGAGAATAAAAAAGAGGTTATTAGCTAACGGACGCCAGAAGGCGTGAACATATGGGTTGGACAACGTTGGCAGGCAGATTTTGAACTATGTGCTAAGTGCGACTAGGTGATTCGCGGAGAGCCGCTCATCGCCAAGTCTTACTAAGCACAGGATTTCAAAACTCTGCCTAACCGCCAACAAAGTGTTGTTCCAACCCATATGTTCGCGCCTTCTGGCTATTTACTAACAACTGGATGGTAGAAATGTGATTGAAAATTTTACAACTTATGCTGTCCCTGATGATTACAGGAGAAAGGTTTATGTTTTCCGAGGTCTGATTCAGGATTGTTGTGTCAGGTACTCTTCGGTTGTCATGAACTCTACGTGGAGCGGTGACAATCCCTGTAAGATGTGCAGGGTTTCTGCTTCAAGAATCGGGTTCAGGCCGGAGGTGGCATCGGTGAGCCAGATGAGTTTGCAGCCGAGGTCGATGCCTTCAAAGAAAGTGGATAGGACACAGCATTCGGAGACAACGCCGGTGAGGATGATGCGGTCGGCTTCTCGGGCAGCCTGACGGATGGCGGGTACCTGAAAGGAGGAATATGTGCTTTTGTCGTAGATGAGGTACGTTTCGGCTGCTTCTTTGATTCCATCCATCAGTTCATTCATCCAGGGATCTTCATTAATTTTGCGGTTCAGCTCGTTATAGGTTTTCCAGGTTCCAACCGGGTGTTCGGCGGCGATATAGCGGGTGAAGATAGTCTGATTTTTTGGATGCTTTTCCAGAAGTTTCAGGATATTTGCCTTTGTGTGCGCTACAGTCTCACATGCCCATGGCTGGTCGGGAAGGTATACATTTTGCATATCGATTACTAATAATAAATCATTCATGATACAAATCTCCTTTTATTAGATATTCTGCTTTTCTATCTCAGCAACAAAACAAAGATTCGTAACTGTTCAGTACCTTCACAGTTACGAGCAAAAATGCATTTAAAATCACCTTCGGTGATGGCATTTTTGCTTGTATGTCTCGGGATTTTGGCATATTTATGCCAAAACACCTCGCGGGATAATGGCTACTGAATAGTTACAAAGATTCTACATTTGTAACTGTTCAGTACACTCACAGTCACCTGAATTTCACTATAAAGATATCTATGGGAAAAGTCAATCCTGTTTTCTTATTCAGTAACCTGTTGCAGAACATCCCATTGCTTTATATTTACAATTGACAAGACAGCTGTAAAGTGTTAAGGTAAACAGGCAAATATTTTTAGAAAGAAGGTTTTGATTATGTCTGAAAACCTGATGCCGCATATCCGTCTTCCGAAGGATCTGGATGTGGACTGTGTACTGTTACCGGGAGATCCGGCACGGGCAGATACGGTAGCTTCTCATCTGGAAGATGCCAGACTGCTTGCATCAAACCGGGAATTTCGTAGCTGGCAAGGCACATATAAGGGCAAAAAAATGTTGGTTACTTCTACCGGAATAGGTGCTGCTTCCTGTGCGATTGCTGTGGAGGAACTGATCCAGTGTGGTGTTCATAACCTGATCCGTATCGGAAGCTGCGGAGCCCTGCAGCCGGAATGTGCTCTGGGCGATCTGATCTTTGTAACCGGGGCGATCCGGGACGATGGCACTTCTGCTGCTTATGTGGAAGCACAGTATCCTGCGATACCTGATTTTGATCTCCTGAGTGCCTGCCGGGAAAGTGCAGTTGCTGAAAATATTCCTTATCACCTGGGAATCTGTCGCAGTCACAGCTGCCTTTATGGTGATCGGAACCCGGAGCTTTACAGTTATTGGGCCCGAAAACGAGCAATTGCTTCTGATATGGAAACTGCAGTGTTATTTGTACTCGGTTCCCTTCGTGGTGTGCGTACTGCATCGATTTTAAATGTTGTTGCCGCCTCTCAGTCCTCTGTCGCGGAAGATATTGGAAAATATGCCGCCAAAGAGGCAATTTCCATGAGTGGGGAAGAAAGAGAAATTCTTACAGCGCTGGAAGCATTCACCAGAATCCAGAAATAATCAAACCCAAAATATCTGAAAATCATCCGAAAAACAGATGGTATACAACTTTTGTATCCTGCATTTCTGATGATACAGATAAAAAATCACATCGAGGGAGGATGAATCATGAAAAAGATTTTTAAAACACAACTGAATGCCGCCGTCATCGTTCTGATACCGGCATGTATCGGAATCAACTATCTCGGAAAACTGTTCGCCAGTTTCCTGAAACTGCCGTTATGGCTGGACAGCATCGGAACCTGTATCGGTGCAGCACTTGGCGGACCTATCATCGGAGCCATATGTGGTGCTGCAAACAACCTGATCTACGGATTTACCACCGGTGATAATATTACACTGATCTATGCACTGACCAGTCTCTTTATCGGTCTGGTTGTCGGTATCATGGCACGTATCGGATTTATGAAAACATTCCCCAAAGCTCTGTTGACTGCATGTGCAGGCGGACTGGCAGCTGTTGTTGTTTCCACACCACTGAACATTCTATTCTGGGGCGGTACAACCGGAAATGTATGGGGTGATGCAGTATTTGCCGCAACACAGGCAGCAAAACTTCCGCTGGCACTTGGTTCTCTGCTGGACGAGATCGTTGTAGATGTACCGGATAAGCTGATCACACTGATCATCGTATTCCTGATCCTCAAAGGTCTTCCAAAGAAACTTACCACTCTGTATGATACAGAAGAAACTATCGAAAGTCTGGATTAATTTATGAAAACCATCAGTTTATACACAAATAATGGAAGCTGGCTGACACAGCTTCATCCATTTACCAAATTATGGTATCTGGCAGCAGCAATCTGCATTCCCCTTCTGACTGGTTCTTTGTGGGGATTTGCAGTGATGATCATAATCAGTTTTGTACTGCTAAAAAGCGGCAGGCTTATTAAAAAAGCCCTGCCGCTGATTGCATTTTCTTTTACAATTATTCTTACAATTTTTCTGATTCATGGTCTGGTCAATCAACAGAACAAGAATGTATTGTTTGCCATCGGATTTCTCAGGTTTTATAAAGAAGGATTATTGTATGCAGCGCATATCGGATTAAATATTCTGAATATGCTTCTGTCTTTCGCAATTGTCGTTTTATCTACCCGCCCTTCCGAGCTTGTGGATGAGTTGGAGCGAAAGGGATTTTCTCCGCGATTTGGTTATATTATCAATTCTGTGTTTCAGATTATTCCGCAGATGATGGGGACGATGCATACCATCACCGATGCCCAGAGAAGCCGCGGTATGGAAACAGAAGGTAATCTTCTGGTTCGTATCAAGGCGTTTCTTCCACTGATCTCGCCGGTTGTTATGAGTGCGCTGACAGCTACCAGAGAACGGGCAATCGCATTGGAAGTACGTGGATTTGGTGCAAAAGGATTAAAAACCTGGATGCATCCCCATCAGAAGACAAAAGCAGACCGGATCTTCAGCTGGCTGTGTATTGCAGGGTTGATTCTGGCACTGGCAGGGAGGATTTATTTATGGCTTTTTTAGAAGTAGAACATTTGAAATATCGCTATCCCCATACGAAAAAGCTGGCGTTGGATGATATCTCCTTTACTGCTGAGAAAGGAGAATTCATTGGAATTATCGGAGAGAATGGTGCGGGAAAAAGTACGCTCAGCCAGGCTTTCTGCGGACTGGTTCCTCAGTTTTACAAAGGTGCTTACGGAGGTAAAGTGACTGTTGATGGAATTGTTGCTGCTACCACACCTACTGCGGAACTTTGCAAAAAAGTCGGGCTGATCTTTCAGAACCCTTTTAACCAGCTTTCCGGAGCGAAAGATACTGTTTGGGATGAAGTAGCCTTTGGGTTGGAAAACTTTGGCGTACCGGCTGAACAGATCCATGAACGCCTGGATAAGGTTCTGCATCAACTGGACATCTGGCAGTTTCGGGAGAAGAACCCATTTGATCTGTCCGGTGGACAGATGCAGCGTGTGGCCATTGCTTCTGTTCTAGCCATGGAACCGGAGATTCTGCTTCTTGACGAGCCGACATCCCAGCTGGATCCACAGGGAAGCGAAGAGGTTTTCCATACAGTAGAGTTACTTACCCAAACAGGTATTACTATTTTTATGATTGAACAGAAAATGGAGAAACTGGCATCTTACTGTGACAAAATATTACTCTTACATGAAGGTAAGCAGGTTGCTTTTGACACACCGGAAAAGATCTTCTCAAGACCTGATCTTGCAGAATTAGGTATTTGTCCTCCCTATGTAACCCGTTATTGTGTCGAACAGCATCTTTTTCGTCCGGATGGTACGTATCCTGTAGTTGTTGAGGATGTGAAAGAAGCTTTGAAAAGAGATAAGGAAAGAAAGGTTACACTTCCGCAGCTGGCAGATACTGTCCTGGCAGAAGCACCAGAAAATCGATTTGATGTGAGAAATCTTAAGTTTTCCTATACAGAAGATCATCCTATTTTTGAAAACTTCCAGTTGTCTCTGGATCAGCGCCCTACGGCAATTATCGGACAAAATGGTGCCGGAAAAACCACACTGGTACGTTTACTGAAAGGTCTGTTAAAGCCTTCTGCCGGAACAATCCTCTACCAGGGAGAAGATATTTCCAGGCGTACGGTGGCCTCTCTTGCCGGACAGGTGGGTTATGTTTTTCAGAACCCGGATGACCAGATTTTCAAGTACAAGGTCATTGATGAGGTTATGTTTGGTCCGTTAAATATCGGTATGCCAAAAGAAAAAGCCATGGAAAAAGCCATGGAAGCGTTGGCACTGACAGAATTGACTCCCTATGCGGGTGAAAACCCGTATGATCTGGAACTCTCTCAACGGAAACTGGTTGCGATTGCTTCTGTTCTTGCGATGGATACAGATGTAATTATTCTGGACGAACCGACGATTGCACAGGATTACAGTGGAAAAGAGATTATACGGAACATTATTGCCAGTCTTTCCGAGCAGGGAAAACTGGTATTGGCGATTCTTCATGATATGGATTTTGTAGCACAGTGTTTTTCAAGAGTTGTAGTTCTTGCCCATGGACAATTACTGGCAGACGGTACACCTTCGGAGGTATTTGTACAAGAGGACGTATTGAAAAAGGCTGCTCTTGACATGCCACATCCATTACAGCTTCGGAAAGCATTGGAACAGATACAATGACAGAGGTCTGTAACAATATATAAAAAGTTGAAACTGAAATTCACGAAAAGTGATTTCAGTTTCGACTTTTTGATTTACGTGTGTTACACATCTAATGAAAACTCTTCAGCCAGTTTACCAGTGAATCATGCCAGATGTTGTCAGCTACGGTCTTCTTCATCTGATCGGTCACCGGACCGTTTCCGGCCATCTTCTCAAGGATAGCCGCCTGAAGTTCGGATACCGTCATCTCGTCCGGTGTTTTACTCCAATCTGTTTTCAAAGCAGTTGCAGGCTCTGTTTTCTCTTCAAAGACAATGGTTTCATTTTCTGATGTCTTCTGCTCTTTTACGGTTACCGGTTTTACTTTTTTCATTATTGCAACCGGGACCGGAGTCTCGTTCTTCAACTGTTCTTCCGGAATCCAGATATCGCCGCTGTTCGCAGGAATCGTCACGTGGATTCTTCCACCCTGTATTTCTGCCCGATTACCGGAAAGTGCACCGATATATATGGCAGTATTACCTGCAGGCAGATTCATATCTGTGGTATTGTCATCGTTGTTGACGGTGACAATCACACGTACATTGTCCAGATCCCGTGCAAAAGCATATTGCCGGTTGGTAAGCATCAGTTCATTATAATTTCCATAGCTTAATGCCGGTGTGTCCTGACGGATCTTTCCGAGTGCAGCAATCAGCGCTGTACAGGGATTTTCAGTGACGGCATTTTTGTAATTTTCCAGATCCAGTGCCGGACGAAGGCTTGCATCTGAGAATTTTTCTTTCTTTCCTTCGATTCCAAATTCCGATCCGTAATAAATACTCGGAATACCAGGCAGAGTATACAACAATATATGAATCGGTGCAAAATGCGCTTTGTTGCTGAGTTTGGTATAGATCCGTTCTACATCATGATTGTCCACAAAATTGTAAAGATCCAGATCACCCATATTCTGCAAATATTTAACGGTATGTGCGATTTCAAAATAATTATGGTCGTTATGCCCGCTGTACAGGGCTTTATGCAGAGCATAGTTTGTTACACTGTGCAGAGTATCGCCGTTAACCCAACGGCTGTAATCACCGTGGATAACCTCTCCCATGAGCCAGAAATCCTCTTTTACTTCATCAGCAGTACGGCGCAGGGCATGCATAAAGTCAAAATCCAGGACATCTGCAGCATCCAGACGAATACCATCAATATCAAATTCAGACACCCAGAAACGTATCACATCACAGATATAATTCTGTACTTCCGGATTGCGCTGATTCAATTTTACCAGAAGATTATATCCTCCCCAGTTTTCGTAGGAAAAACCATCATTATACTCTGTGTTTCCGCAGAAATTCACATTGCAATACCAGTTAACATAGCGGGAACGTTCCCGGTGTTCCTGGATATCTTTAAAAGCAAAGAAATCACGTCCGGTGTGATTGAAGACACCATCGAAAATCACACGGATTCCTTTTTTATGGCAGGCAGCTACAAAGTTCGTAAGATCCTCATTGGTTCCCAGACGGGAATCCAGTTTCTTATAATCTGTAGTCTCATATCCGTGTCCAACGCTTTCGAATAACGGACCGATATACAGTGCTGTACATCCAATCTTCTGGATATGATCGATCCATGGCAACAAAGTATTCAACCGATGTGCCGGAGCACCATAGTCATTCTGTGCCGGAGCACCTGTAAGACCCAGGGGATAAATATGATAAAATATAGCTTCATTGTACCAACTCATGTGAATGCACCTCTATTTCTACAATTTATTTAACTGTTCAGTACCTTTGTGATCACAGTATATTTACTTTTATTATAATACCACACCTTCTTACAGAAATCCAGCTATTTATTTACCGTTCGGTATATAAATTATCTAAACAGAAAAAATGGGCAATACAGATTTCCCTGTATTGCCCATTTGTACAACGTATTTTTTCGTTGCCTTATGCCATGATCGGTTTTAAAGCTTCTGCCAGTTTTTCTTTCTCTGCTTCTGCTTCTGCCAGATCTTTACCCAGCGTGGTGTAATAGATCTTGATCTTTGGTTCTGTACCGGATGGACGAACGATAACGGTTTCGTTGTTCTCCAGTTTGTAGATCAGAACGTTGGCTGCCGGAAGACCGGTTTCTTCCGGTTTTTCATAGTCTGTTACGCTGGCAACTTTATTGCCTGCGATTTCGGTCAGAGGATTCTTTCTGAGTCCTTCCATGATACCTGCCATGGTATCCATACCACTCAGTCCCGGGAATTCAAAGCTGTCTACTTTGTTCAGGTAACGACCATATTCTTTGTAAATCTCTTCCAGTCTCGCTTTCAGAGAACTTCCGGTGCTTCTGTAGTAAGCAGCCATCTCACAGATCAACATGGAAGCGATGACTGCGTCTTTGTCACGTACATAAGGACCAGCCAGATAGCCATAACTTTCTTCGAATCCGAAGATGAAACGATCAACTTCACCTGCTGCTTCCAGCTGAGCAATCTGATCACCGATCCATTTGAAACCGGTCAGGACACTTCTCAATTCTACACCGTAATGTTTTGCAACGGCATCTGCCAGCGGTGTGGATACAATAGATTTTACTGCTACCGGATTCTGTGGCATCGTGCCTTTTTCAATACGTCCTGCACAGATATAATCCAGGAGCAGAACACCCACTTCATTTCCGCTGACCAGTTCATAAGAACCATCGGGACATTTCATAGCGATACCTACACGGTCAGCATCCGGGTCTGTTGCAAGCATCAGGTCAGCACCGGATTCTTTTGCAAGATTCAGTCCCAGTTCAAGAGCCGCAAAGATTTCCGGGTTCGGATAACTGCAGGTTGTAAAGTAACCGTTTGGATATTCCTGTTCCGGGACAATGGTGATATCAGTAATTCCGATGTCTTTCAGTACCTGTGTGACAGGAACCAGACCGGAACCGTTTAACGGACTGTATACCAGTTTCAGTCCTGCAGTTTTACACAGACCCGGACGAACCTGTCTGGACTCGATAGCATCATACAGGGCACGTTTGCAGTCATCTCCTACGAAACGGATCAGTCCTTCTTCTACACCTGCTGCAAAAGACATATATTTTGCACCGGTCAGAACATCAGTTTTCTGAATCTCATTGTAAACGATTGCTGCAGCATCATCTGTCATCTGGCATCCGTCCGGACCGTATGCTTTATAACCATTGTACTTTGCAGGGTTATGAGAAGCAGTTACCATGATACCTGCATTACAGTTGTAATATCTGGTTGCGAAAGAAAGGGCCGGAACCGGCATCAGAGCATCATAGATTCTGACTTTGATTCCGTTGGCTGCCAGTACACCTGCAGCAGTCTTTGCAAATACATCACTTTTCAGACGGCTGTCGTAGCTGATGGCTACAGTTTGTGTGCCGCCCTGTGTTTTTACCCAGTTGGCCAGTCCCTGTGTTGCCTGACGGACCACATAAATATTCATACGATTGGTACCTGCTCCCAGGACCCCACGAAGACCAGCAGTTCCGAATTTTAATGCGACCGCGAAACGTTCTTTGATCTCATCATCGTTTCCTTCGATCCTGGACAGTTCCGGGTTCAGATCGGCATCCTCAAGATCTGCTGCCAACCAGCGTTTGTATTCTTCCTGATACATTATTTACCACTCCTATTATCTTTATTTTTGTCACTTAAAAAGTTATATAGATTGTAACATGTTTTCACAAAAACAGCAACTGCTTTGTGAAACTTAAACGAATGTTAACAAATAATTTCGGTGAAAACGACAAATTCTACTATATTATCAGAAAAATTGCATGTCATTTTCCAATGACAAAACACGCCAGATATCATATCATGTTCTCAATTTTCCAGAGTGGCGAAAAATAATTCATAAAAATCGTCTTCGCCTTCCAGTTTTGGCGAATTTTCTCCCCCACCGTTGGTACTGCGACGCATGGAAGCATAAAACTCTTCCCCTGCCTGAATCAGATCCATCGTATAGATTGGATAACCTTCTTCCTGACATTTTTTACAGAAAGCATCGACAGGATTATTCTCACTGCGGGTTGCAAAGAGTGCTTTTCGAAGTTCCGGGTCTTTCTTGGCTTTCAGCTGCAGTGCATCCAGTAATTCAATCGTATTCATAAAACATCCTCCTTTATCCCGTGATATGCAAAAGAGGCCTGCCAAATACAATGCAGACCCCCTTGTCTTTTACTGTTTTTAATTATTTCTGAACAATGTTGATGATTTTCTTCGGTACATAGATCTCTTTTACGATTGTACCTGTCAGTTTGTCAGCAACGGCTTCTTTTCCTTTTGCGATTGCATCTTCTTTGGAAATATCAACCGGGATACTGATGACTGCACGGGTTTTTCCGTTGATCTGTACCGGTACCTCTACTTCGTCATCTTTCATAGCGTCTTCATCATGTTCCGGCCATTTTGCTGCAAATACGGATGTGTCATGACCCAGAACCTGCCACAGTTCTTCTGCAATGTGCGGAGCGAACGGAGAAAGCAGAATTACATAGGTAGACAGTGTTTCTTTGTCAATACCACCGGTCTTCTTAGCCATGTCAATCATCTTGTTGTTATATTCCATGAATTTGGAAACAACGGTATTCAGGCTGAAGCTTTCCAGACGTTCTGTGATATCGTGAATCAGGCAGTGACGCAGTTTTACCATCTCTTTAGTTTCTGAAACATTTGCTTCTGCGCTGTCCTGTACCAGTTTCCAGAAACGATTCAGGAAACGGTATACACCGTCGATTCCTCTGTCATCCCACTCTGCATCCAGTTCCGGCGGTCCTACGAACAGCTCATAGATACGCAGAGAGTCACATCCGTAATCTCTTACCAGATCATCAGGAGAAACAACGTTTCCTTTCGATTTACTCATCTTGATACCGTTCTTACCGGTGATCATACCCTGGTTGAACAGTTTGTGGAATGGTTCATCAAAGTCAATAGCTCCAATATCATACAGGAACTTGGTATAGAAACGGGAATACAGCAGATGCAGTACCGCATGTTCTACACCACCGATGTACATATCTACCGGCAGATATTTGTCAGCTTTTTCTTTGGAAACCAGCTCTTTGTCATTTTTGTTATCTACATAACGCAGGAAATACCAGGAAGAACCTGCCCACTGTGGCATAGTGTTGGTCTCACGTTTTGCAGGTCCTCCGCAGGCCGGGCACTTGCAGTTAACCCATTCGTCAATAGCAGCCAGTGGAGATTCACCGGTTCCTGTCGGTTCGTAGGATTCTACATCCGGCAGACGAAGCGGAAGTTCTTCTTCCGGTACCGGAACGTTTCCACATTTCGGGCAGTGAACGATCGGGATCGGTTCGCCCCAGTAACGCTGACGGGAGAATACCCAGTCACGCAGTTTGAAGTTTACGGTTTTACGTCCGATACCCATCTTTTCGATCATCATCGGAGCTTCTTTCTTCAGTACAGAAGATTCCATACCGTTCCAGTCACCGGAGTTGATCATGGTTCCGGAAGCCTCGGTATATGCTTCTGTCATGTTTTCGATTTCTTTTCCGTCTTTTGCGATTACCTGGATGATCGGAATATTGAACTTGGTTGCAAATTCAAAGTCACGGTCATCATGGGCAGGTACACACATGATTGCTCCGGTACCGTAATCAGCCAATACATAGTCAGACAGCCAGATCGGTACTTTGGCACCATTTAACGGGTTGATTGCATAAGATCCGGTAAATACACCAGTCTTTTCTTTGTCCTGCAGACGATCCACGTTAGACTTCATGGATGCATCGTAGATATATTGTTCCACAGCTTCTCTTGTTTCATCGGTAGCCAGTTCTTTTGCCATGGCATGCTCAGGAGCCAGTACCATGAAGGTTGCACCGTGAAGGGTATCCGGGCGGGTGGTGTATACAGTGATCTTCTCGTCTTTTCCTTCAACCGGGAATTCAACTTCTGCACCATAGGATTTACCGATCCAGTCACTCTGCATCTTTTTAACTTTTTCCGGCCAGTCCAGTTTGTCCAGATCATTCAACAGACGGTCTGCATATTTTGTGATACGCAGCATCCACTGACGCAGATTTTTCTTAGTTACTTCAGAACCACAACGTTCACATTTTCCGTTGACAACTTCTTCATTTGCCAGACCTGTTTTACAGGATGGACACCAGTTGATCGGGAATTCTTTTTCGTAAGCCAGACCTTCTTTAAACATCTTTACAAAGATCCACTGGGTCCATTTGTAGAACTCAGGATCTGTGGTGTTTACTTCGCGATCCCAGTCATACAGAGCTGCGATTTCGTTGATCTGACGTTTGATGTTTGCTACGTTGTCTGCGGTTGATTTTGCAGGATGTACACCCATTTTGATCGCATAGTTCTCAGCCGGCAGACCGAAAGCATCCCATCCCATCGGGTGAATGATATAGTAACCGTTCAATAATTTGTAGCGGCTCCATACATCAGAAATTACATATCCTCTCCAGTGTCCGACATGAAGACCATTTCCTGACGGATATGGAAACATGTCCAGACAATAATATTTTGGCTTTTTGCCATCATCCACATTCACCGGGTGTTCTTCCCAGATATCATGCCATTTTTTTTCTACTGCCCTATGATTATAAGGTACTGTCATGGTTTCTTCCTCCTAGGTATTGCTTGAAATATAAAAAGTCCTTTTGTTTCTGTTTTTCAACTAGAGACGAAAGGACTTTATTTCCGTGGTACCACTCTACTTCATGAAGCATAAGCCTCATGCACTTATGGATTCTGTAACGGGAACTCCCGCTTTTTCTTACTTGCATCTTCTATAAATTATGAAAATGTTTCGGAAAAAGGACTCCGGGGCCAGTTCAAAGCTCTCTTCTGCTGACTCGCACCAACCGACAGCTCTCTGAAAGAACGATACCGCTTTTACTCTTCCCCTTCCAGGTCGTATACTTTATAAAACATAAAATATTTTAACTGCAAAGACAGTGTTTGTCAAGGCTTTCCTGTTATTTACACGGGCAGCAAGCCAAAGTGTTACTGTCCACTCCATTCCCGGTAACACACCTCGCGATGCACAGAATTTATACCAATCGTATAAATTCGCGAAACATATTTTATCTCGTTATGGCTGCTCATCAAAACGATGGTTTTTAAAATAGTATTCTTTATCGTGCTCATTAATCTCACGATATACCTTACAAGGACTTCCAAAAGCAATACAGTTTGCCGGAATGTCTTTTGTTACGATAGAACCGGCACCGATCACGGAATTTTCTCCGATGGTCACATCCGGAAGAACGACAACATTGGCTCCCAGCCATACATTATCACCAATGGTGATTGGGAATGAATACATTCCGTCTCCCCGATGTTCCGGATCAATGGGATGTCCGGTGGTACACAAGGTTACATTCGGTCCGATCAACACATTTTTTCCGATGGTGATCTTCCAGTCATCGATCAGTGTCAGATTCATATTAGAATAGGTGCCGTCTCCGATAGATACATATTTTCCAACAGCTGCTGTAAGCGGTGGAGTGATCCATACATTTTTTCCTACTTTTCCGAAAATATCGTGAAGAAGTGCTTCTCTTCCTTCCATATCTTCCGGTGGCATACTGTTGAATTCTCTTACCAGTGCTTTTGTGTGAGCCTGCAGACTCATATTTTCATCATCATCCTGCCATACATACCCCTGTTTCATTCTCTCCTGCTCAGTCATAGTTTTTCTACCTCCCAGTTAATATTACTACAGGGTTAAGTGTAACATATTTGTGTGGGAAAAGCCATCTGTTCTCGAAGAAAAGTATTGCCACGGTACATAACAGTAAGATATAACAGTCAGGTGCTTTTTCATAGCATCAGTTGTCCATCGAATCGGAAAAAAACAGACGTGGGAAAAGATCTTGTCCGAGCTCTTCCGCGGTATAATCCGCATTGCAGGATACGCTGGGAGCATACAGGTACGTATATCCATCCCGTATAACCATAAATGCCAGCCAGAAATTGGTATCCTCGTTGTTTCCGCTGGTAAAGGAAACAATATACACCGGATAGGAAAGACTCTCAGTATAACCATCGTCCTGGTAAACGGAAAGAATGTTATATATGCCTCCGTCGGTCAGTTTTTCTACTGCAAGGGTTGCGTATGCCTCCGGAGTGTCTGGAAGATCTTTCGGGTTGACATAGCAATAGTCAACGATGCAAGACATCCCGTCTTCTAACATATCGTCATATCGGTGAGTCCCGTCTTCATAATTTTCATTTAGTATAGAAATCATACCGGTATAAGGAAGAGCACCTCCCATGAGAACCGGTATGTCCACAGAATTCTCCTGACCGGACGGCGCATCAACAGGGTCTTCGTTTGGTTGTGACGGAGAAGGATCTGCCTCATCAGGTGTATGGGATCCATGATCATTACCTGATTGAGTGTTTTCTGTGGTGTCGATATTTTCAGGAACTTCAGGTTCGTCCGTTATTATCGGATCAGTGTTTTTTTTCGGGTCAGACGGATCCTCGTCGTTTTGTTTGGTGTTTCTATCTGCAGTAATGAATGGAATCTTGAAGGGTAATTCGACCGGAAGCTTGAAAGAACAGGATGTCATGGTCAATGCTGCTGTGAGGAGCAGTGAAGCAAAAAGCCATTTTCTTTTCATAAGCGTAGTCTCCTTTCTTCTGATTATAGCAAATAGAATGATATACAGAATTCCTTTTTTACATTGTACCATATATTGTGCGGTTTGTGTGACTTTGCCTTATAAAATGATCCACTGGTCTCTCAATTATTGTTATCGGTAAACAGTGATATTTCATTGAGGAGAAACGCTGGAGATCCAGTCTTTTGGCGAACAACCGCACTGCTGTTTAAAATATCGGCTGAAATGAGACATGTTTCGAAATCCACAGGAAAGAGCCACTTGTTGGATCGGCAGCGCTTCATTTGTCAGTAGATTTTTGGCCTTGTCAAGACGGACCTGTAGCAGGTCGTTGTGTGGGGTACTGTGAAAAAACTGCCGGTAATAAGCGTAGAACTGACTTTTTTCCAGGTTTATCTGATTGCAGAGTTGTTCGGTTGTCCAGTGTTTTTCATAATGGCGGAGCATCTCCATGCGAAGTGCCTGAAAATCCCGGTACAACTCTTCTTCTTCTGGGTTATGTCGCTGCCCTTTTTCAAGTCCACGGGCTGCCGTGACCAGAAGCTGGCAGATCAGTGCACTCTGCATTGCTTCCGTATGAGAACCGCGGGTGATGTATTCCTGCTGCAGCTTGCGGATGATTTCTTCTATTTCTTCCGGATTTTGCGGATAAAATATCTGATTTTGCGGAAGCTGAAAATATTCTGCCGGATTCTCCTGTGCAACAAAATGAAGATAACTGTTCCGGAACTTCTGTACTGCCTGATAGTGCTGCATCTGTCCTGGTGTGTACAGGATGCAGGCATTTTCTCCGGTAATCAGTATACCATTCTCCTGATAAACTTTCATCGGAGTTTTCAGCAATAAAAACAAATAATCGCCGCTCCCCTGTGGACGGTAGATCCGGTCAGCATCTGGGTTGGAGCGGTTGTATTCGCAAAACTGTATGGAAATATCTGAAATCATTACTTCATCACCCTCTCGTATTTTCTACAAAAAGCATACCTGACACCGGAAAAAAAGTCAATTACTTCGGACAAAAACCTCTGGTATTCTTCCAATGTTCTGTTACAATCATAGACAGTACAGACAATACATGTCGAGAGCACATTATATAACCACAGGAGGTTTTTACAATGAAAAAAGCTGAAATTATTGTAGACAAATATTTCCTCACCGGCGCGGTAGACAAAAGGATCTTCGGTTCTTTTATTGAACATCTGGGAAGAGCCGTGTACGAAGGAATCTATCAGGAAGGCAACCCGAACTCCGATGCACAGGGATTTCGGAAAGATACCCTGGATCTAGTCAAAGAACTGCAGGTTCCGATCGTTCGTTATCCGGGCGGTAACTTTGTATCCGGTTTCCGCTGGGAAGACAGCGTAGGACCAAAAGACAAACGGCCATCCAGACCGGAGCTTGCCTGGGGTGTGATCGAAACCAATCAGTTCGGATTAAATGAATTCGCCGACTGGTCAAAAAAAGCAGGAAGTGATATCATGATGGCTGTCAATTTGGGAACCCGCGGACCGGAAGATGCCAAGAATCTTCTGGAATACTGTAACTTCAAAGGCGGCACTTACTACAGTGATCTGCGAAAAGAACACGGTTACAAAGATCCGCACGATATCAAAGTATGGTGTCTGGGAAATGAAATGGATGGTCCGTGGCAGATGGGCCATAAAACGGCTACAGAATACGGAAGAATCGCAGCTGAGACTTCCCGTCTGATGAAATTCATGGATCCTACGATCGAGACCGTAGCCTGCGGAAGCTCCAATCTGGATATGCCAACCTTCGGTTCCTGGGAATACACCGTTCTGGATGAGGCTTATGATGAGGTTGATTATATGTCTCTGCATCAGTACTATGGAAACCGTGATGGCGATACCCCTGATTTTCTGGCAAGTTCCAAAGGAATGGATGATTTTATCTCAGGTGTCGTAAGTATCTGCGATGCTGTCAAAGCAAAGAAACACGGCAAAAAGAATATTAACCTGTCCTTCGATGAGTGGAATGTCTGGTATCACAGCAATGAAGCAGATGAAAAACTGGAAAAATGGATCCAGGCACCCCATCAGTTGGAAGATATCTACAATTTTGAAGATGCCCTGTTAGTCGGAAGTATGCTGATTACACTTCTTCGCCATGCAGACCGTGTAAAAATTGCCTGCCTGGCACAGTTGGTCAATGTTATCGCACCGATCATGACTTCTGACACCGGTGCATGGAGACAGACTATTTTCTATCCGTATTTCCACGCAAGTGTATACGGAAGAGGTACTGTTCTGAACACCCAGGTACACACCCCGGTATATGAAAGCAAAACTTACGGAGAAGCTCCGTATCTGGATTCTGTATGCATCTGGAACGAGGAAGAAGATACTCTGACAATCTTTGCTGTGAATAAGAGCCTGGAAGAAGATATGGAAGTCAGCTGTGACCTGAGACAGTTTGAAGGTTACAAAGTAACTGAACATATCGTTCTGACCAACGATGATCTGAAAGCGGTTAATACAGAAGCCGCTCCGAACACAGTAGCTCCGACACTCTCTTCTGCTACCAAACTGGAAAATGGCAAATTACAGACCGTCTTTGGGAAACACAGCTGGAATGTAATTCGACTGAGTAAATAATTTCTTTCAAAAATGCTCCTGGAATCCCAGGAGCATTTTTAATAACTGTTCTGTAACTATTCAAAGTTCTTGTTATTCTTTTATTCTAACGGTTCCTCATAGAATCTTCCCGCGATTCCCTCGGATTTGATAATGTTGATAAATGCTTCCGGATCCAGGCTGTGAACCAGTGCAGTCACTTCTTTCACCTCATCTTCTCCCAGTACTGTGTACAGCATGTCTTTGTCCTCTTTCAGATAGCAGCCCTGAACGGCAAGATGTGTGATTCCATGCCTGGTACATTCCATAATCTTCTGCTCCAGCATTGCTCCGTGACGGGTGACAATGAACATGGTTGCTTTTTGATCTTTTCTGTGAAGTGTGTTGATCGTCTGTGTGGAAACGAACTGGAAAATGATGGAATACATCGCAGCCTCAAATCCAAACAGAAAACCTGCGGTCGTAAGTATCACCACATTGATACCAAAAACAAAATTCCAGGACGGTTTATGCAATCTGGAGGAAAGATAAACCGCAATAAAATCCGTTCCACCGCTGGAAGCTTTTCCGAACAAAGCAATCGAGATTGCTGTTCCGTTCAAAATCCCGCCAAATACAGACACCAGAAGCGGATCATATGTAATCGGCGTTACCGGGATCAGATCGACCAGAAAAGAGTTCAGTACGATCATCAGTACCGTATATGAGGTAAACTTTTTCCCGATCATCCGAAAACCGATAATCGCCGGTATCGCATTCAATGCAATATTGATCACCGAATATGGCAATGAAATTCCGAAAAATGTTTCCGCCGTACGCTGTAACAAAAGTGATAAACCGGTAAATCCTCCCGGAATCAGATTCCCCGCCCGGACGAAAGATTTGATGTTGACAGACATCAGTAACGATGCGAAAAGTACGCAGCCTGTCGATATCAGTGGCTGCTTCCATCTTGGGGATGTTCGTACAGTTGCCGGTTGTTGATTTGTAGTTTTCATTTTGTTCTCCATTATAAAAAACTATTGTTGCCTTCACTTAAGGAAGTTTTAGCAGCGTGTCCTATTATAGTATAGCTCTTTTGAGATGTTTCATCAATGGGAATTCATTGGACTTTATTTGTAGATATCTTCTAACATATCAAGTATATGGCTCTCAGGCAGTTCTGTGAACTAATTCTGCAAACTTTTTATACCGTTCGTACATCCTGTCATAAATTTCCATATACTCCGCATTTGGCAAATCACCGGGTTTTGGCTCTTGTTTAAAGAAATTAACTCGCGATACATTTCTTTATCGTCATCATCCAGTTTATTACTTTCCAGTAAGAATTTAAACCGTCTGCCAACAGGAAGCTTCAACACTATTGCCATTTTTTCATGCTTCTTTCCGAAGCTATACTACTGGAACGGAAGATACTCTGCTCCAATGTACTTTGATTTTACCATCTAACAGGCCAAATAACAAGTTGATACCCCGGCACTGTTTTACAGACTAATATTATTATTTTACAGTTAAGCGATAATCTCTATCATACAAGCAAAAAAGTGAGCATACACCACGACAAAATAATCGGTATATGCTCGCTTTTTTACTCATCATCTTTTGCTATTTTTTAATCACCGGAATCTCCGTATCATCTTTCGCGTCCAGGTCATCCAGGTATTTTTTCGTTTCTTTCACAATAACCGGGGAAAGGAGCAGTACGGCGATCAGGTTCGGGATTGCCATCAGGGCGTTCAGGATATCGGCGATGTCCCATACTACATCAAGGGCTACTACCGGGGCGATCACAGCTACGGCGATATATAACACACGATAAGGAATCAGTCCCTTTTTCCCTGCAAAGTATTCCACGCAACGTTCCCCATAATATGCCCATCCAAGGATCGTAGAGAATGCGAAGGAAATAATTCCAACGACAAGGATCAAAGGTCCGATGATCGGAATCTGATCGAAGGCAAGGGAGGTCAGTACACCACCATCGGTGATCTCATTGGCATTGATAGCCGGGTTTTTCATAATCGTAGAAACCAGTACCAGACCGGTCATCAGACATACGACTACAGTATCCCAGAAAGTTCCGGTGGAGGATACCAGTGCCTGGCGTACAGGGTTTCGAGTCTGTGCTGCCGCTGCGGCAATCGGTGCAGAACCCATACCGGATTCATTGGAAAACAGTCCACGGGCAACTCCGTAACGCATCGCCAGCATGATACCGCTTCCTACCAGACCGCCGGCTGCTGCTCCCGGTTGGAATGCCAGGCGACAGATAGTTGTGATTGCAGGTATGATATAGTCATAATTAATTCCAAGAATCACGATACAGCCAAGCACATAGAAAAGTGCCATAAACGGAACCAGTCGTTCACAGACCCTTGCGATGCTTTTGATTCCACCAAAGATGACAACTGCTGTCAGAACGCCAACGATGATTCCGACAACTGCTTTATTGATGTGTAGATTCTCATTGCAGACAGTAGCGATGGCGTTAACCTGTGTGGCACATCCGATACCGAACGAAGCAAACCCGGCAAATACAGCAAAGATCAGCCCCAGCCATCGCATATGCAAACCGCGTTCCAGTGCGTACATGGCACCACCCTGCATTCGTCCATCTTCGGTTTTGACACGATATTTTACTGCAATTAGTGATTCACTGTATTTCGTCGCGATACCGAACACACCGGTAAGCCAGCACCATAAAACGGCACCAGACCCACCTAAGGCAACGGCAGTTCCCACACCGATAATATTTCCGGTTCCGATCGTAGATGCCAGCGCAGTGGCAAGTGCTCCGAACTGACTGACTTCACCGTCTGCATCCGGTTCTTTGGATACGGAAAGCTTGATTCCTTTTGTGATTGTTTTTCTCTGGATAAACCCGGTTCGAACGGTCATGAAAAGATGAGTTCCGAGAAGTAACAGAATCATCCCCCAGCCCCAGACTTTTCCGTCCACCCAGGTTACCAGTTGACTGAACTTTTCCATATGTTTGTTCTCCCTTCTGTGGTGTAGATATGTAAATCTCATAAATATTTCGTATCTTTATAGTTGCTGAGCGTTTAAAAGATTCTGTACGTTTTCCAGGTGCTCTGATTCCTGTACAGGATATATCAGTTTATGGCATATAGCGGAATATTATGCCGGCAATAAGATAACATAGGCTTCGCGATCTTGATATGCAGGAAGATAATTTCCTGTATATTAAAAAAAGGCAGACACCCTCTCGGATGTCCGCCCTTGGACTTACATATCTCATCTATATTTTGTTTATCAGTTGATTTTTCTTATTATATCATGAAACTCTTTTGCTGCCAAGTGAAAATTTTCTACTCCAGGTTCAATACCGTACAAACCGGAGTTCCTTCCAGGTATTCTACGGTAACCGTGTCTCCCTCCTGCAATGTTACGACCTGCAGATAATCCTGAATCGGGACATCGAAGATCTCGGAATGTCCATTTAATACCAGGTAGAAATGGGAATTGCCGTCGATAACGCTCTGCGCGATCCGCTGGATCGTTCCGGTGACAGTTTTGAAATCGCTCTCATTTCCAGCAGTAATTCCACTGGTATTCAGGAGTTTCACATAAGCGTCCTGGCAGGCGGATACGGTATCTCCGATGGCAACATTCTGGTATTTCTGGATATTTACCATCGCGTATTTTTTTACCAGTCCGGCACCGTCTTTCAATGCCATAAAGTATGTTGGTTCATTGGAAATATTCAGAAGGATTGGGAAAGTTGCTTTGTACCCAAGGTTCTGAACCTGCCCTTCCGCAGATCCCATCGCCGAATACTCTTCTGCTCCGTTTACCTTATAATATCGTGTCTCTCTGGTACGTTGATTGATCAGAACAAATCCTACGTTGGACTGATCTCCGCTGACAGAAGTTACACCGGTGTATACCCATACATCGTCTTCCATCGCCATGTAATTATATCCGTCTGTAGATTTCAGACAGCCTTTCTGTCCGAAGATGCTGTTGATATAACCGTGTACCAGTGTTCCATAATAATTATACTGCTGAATCAGAAGATCTGCCGGATTGGCACGATCTACCCATTCCGGACAGTCTTTTAACGTGTAATCCTGGCACTCTCCTGTCTGGGCATTACACAGGACAACTCTGCCGATTGTTGCACCACCAAAAAGTCCAATTGTATACTTCCGCACCGGGCAGACCCAGTAAGGAGTGCCATTATCGTCAATCTCGAAACTTAACTGATCGAAGATATAGGTTGGATAATGAAAACGCAGATGGCGATAAATATTCCGGTTCAGATATTCTGCCTCGGAATAACGGATCGGTTTGTCCAGTTTTACCAGCGAGGTATCCTGTGTCGTCATATCGATCATAATATACGCCGGGATTCCCTGTGACTGGTTGGTCAGCCATTTGATCGGGCTTGCGTAGACCAGTGGAGTCACGCGAACCGGTTTTTCCTGATAATTGATCTGCGAATACAGATCGCTGACCTCAAACTGAGAAACCATATCTACCATACTTCCCATTTTTCGGTTTCCAAGAATCATCGCGCTGTCTTTGTCAAGCAACGGAATCTGACTGAAATTCACCGGCTGGATATCTTCCGAAAAGTAGCGTTCCTCGATGGTCAACAGATTTCGATACTGTTTTGCGTTTACGATGGGGGAAGATAAGATGCTTCCTGCTGCAAATACAAGCAGTACAGCCATCAGTACGATGCCTCCGATTTTCAGAAACTTGCTGCTTTTCACCTCACGGATGCTGGTAAACTTCTTTTTAGCTGCATAAGCTGCCAGAATCAATACGAGTACAAACAGGATAAAAATCCAGATTCCCGTAGAATGAATGTTGATCGCCGGGATTGTTACATAATAATAAATCCCCGCAAGAACGATCACCAGCAGCACTAGAAGCGCTTTGATTTTTCCTTTTTTCATATTGTCTGCTCTCCTCTTTGGAACTGTTGTTTTTTGTACTATATCAGTATACGCTGTTTTTCGCAAGTATAACCCACAAGAATTCACAAATTCTTAAGGAAGCCGCGGTCACAGGAAGTATAAAAATATCCGAAAGTAAACCAGTTGTCAAATAGCCGATTCACTTTCGGATTAAGTATCTCGATTTGTTTTACAGAGATTCACACTCCGCATTAATCGTATCTTCGGTTGCTTTCATTGCTTCCATTGTCATCGTCAGCAGTTTTTCCAGTTCCCAGCCGAGCTGATCGGCTCCGCGCTGGATGACTTCTCTGGAGCATCCTGCAGCGAATCCTTTGCTTTTGTATTTTTTCTTTAAGGATTTCAGTTCCATGTCTTTTGTACTTTTGGAAGGACGCATCAGCGCTGCCGCCCAGATCAGTCCGGTCAGTTCATCGGCTGCAAACAGTACTTTTTCCATCTCATGTTCCGGTGCTACATCAAGAGTAACACCACATCCGATCGTGATACCATATCCATGGGAGACTACACTGTGGATGATATCTTCACCAACGCCTCCCTCTCTTAAAAGTTCCGGTGCTTTCAGGCAGTGCTCTTCCGGATACTGTTCAAAATCAATATCATGCAGAAGTCCTACGATACCCCAGTATTCTGCGTCTTCAGCGTATCCAAGTTCGTTAGCATACCATTTCATTACAGCTTCCACGGTAAATGCATGCTGCAGATGAAACGGATCCTGATTGTATCTTTTTAATAATACCAGTGCATCTTCTCTTGCTATATAGTCCATATTTCTTTCTCCCTGTCCGGTGTGCACTGCGCCTGAAACACACCATTTGTAATTCATAGATTTCTTAAAAATATTTTTGAAATGATTTCACGCATAAATGCATTATAACACGAAATCGCTTCAAAAACAGAAGCTTTTTCACACAATACCTTTGTGGGTATATATATCAGGAAAAACTGTTTTTCACTTCCTGTGCAAAATGATCCGGCGTATCCATAAAGTAAAACGGTTCATACTCCGTATATGCAGATGGACGGCTGACAGTAAGCAGCTGTATTTCTTCACCGGAAAGATCCGAGAGAAGTTTCTGCTTTAATTTTGCCAGTTCTTTTCCATGCATCATTTGGATTGCCAGACTGCTCCCACCCTGATTATTTTTTGCAATCAGATAACACATCCCGAAGCACCTCCTCACATTCACATTCTGTTCGGATTCTTCCTCTCTCGTACTCTCTTCGCAGGGTGATTCCCACATTTGCCGGACGATGTTTACTCCATACATATTTATGCAGCCAGTTGTTCATCTGACGGTCATAGTAGGTATTATATTGAATCTCGATCGGGTAATGTCGGTGGCCATACTGATAATAGATATACACACCGCGGTATCCGTCATCGTGTGTTTTCCCGTTGGACATGTCTACAACGGAAATATTCTTTGCTTCTCTCAGACGTAAAATTTCCTCGTAATTATCGCATAATGTCCGAAAACCGAGGATATCGTTAAATACCCGCTCTACCCGGCTTTCCCCGGATGCCCGTTGATATTTCCGCAGGATCGCCTGAAGACTTTTGATGCGGTAATCAATCGGAAGTCCGGCTAAAATGTCACTGGAATCATACCAGGCGACGATATTTTTCAGCTCTTCTGTAAGAGTCTCTTCATCCAGACCGCTGATCGGCTGGTCCAGATTCTCTTCCAGTCTGGTTCGAAAGGACAACTTTCGCAGCAGGGCAAAAGACAGTCCGTCTTTCTTCAAAATATCTTCTACCATTGCTACTGCCCCCTGATTAATCTTCCAGAGTAACTTTCACTTTTTTACCCATAGCTCCGGCAATCTTTACCAGGAATTCCAGGCTTGGGTTGTAATTTCCACTCTCAAAACGAGTGATGTTCGGCTGAGAGATACCGGCACGTTTTCCAAGTTCACTCTGCGTCAGTCCCAGTTCTTTGCGGTACTGTTTGTAAATGTCGACGGTTCGCTGAATCGTCACTTTCTGCTGTGTTTCCAAAAGAATTTTTTCTCCGTTTTCCATAATGATATAATCCATTTTTTCACTTTCCTTTCATGTTTTATCAATACCGTATGTGATATTCATATGATAACCTATACGGTATGAAATGTCAATAGTAATACGATACAAAATAAAAAAAGTACAGAAATCCCGGAAAAATATTTTCCAGGATTCTGTACAGTTCTTAATCATAGAAATATTTGCTATTTTACATAAAGCATTTTTTCAGCATCTTCTGCTTCGGCAAATGGTCCGGGCACAGTTGCCACACCGCGGTGATTTCCGAAATAATCTTCGTCAAACCAGATCGGTGTTCCATCTGCATTTTCGAACGGCTGTTCCGGTTCGAAGGCATTTCCAAGCACTTCAGTGTTGATCATTCTTCCGGTAAAGCCTTTCAGGAATTCATAGATATTGGTTTCCAGATGATATCCGTCTTCTTTTTCCACCAGTTCAACCTTCACATCCTCCCTGTTCTCTGCTGCGGTCAGACCATTTCTTTCCTTTTTCCATGCTTTTGCTCCTCCGAGATACACATTACCCTCGCTCCATACCGGCAGATGACCAAAGTGTACCGGTTCCAGTTTTACCATATCCACCGGTTTTGTAAAGTCAAACTGTGAGATCCATTCCTCATATGTCGGATACTCGTCGAATGTCCAGGTGCCAGCCAGACGATTTTCCGTGTCATAGCCATCATCGGAATCGTGAGGGGTAATCACATCTTCTTTCGGCCATTTCTGTACAAAAATATTGTTATAGAAACGGTCATCCCCGTGAAGAATCGTCATGAATCCCATCACCTCTGTACGGTGCGGAATATGATACGGTGTATATCTCCAGCCGGTTCCTTCACCAACACAGGTCAGAGAACCACAGATCAGGTTATGTACCATTGCTACACCCTGTGTTGCGAAACGAAGGGCAGCATCAGACAGAAGAATATTGTTGTCGATCAGTGTCGGTCCATGTCCCACTTCCACAAACAGATCTTGAGACATCATGCCGCCCTTCAGATTCTTTGCAAAGGACGGACGCTGGTTGTCATGAAGCAGATTCTGCGTGATCCGTGTTCCCTGTGCTTCCCAGTCACACCAGATACCCATGGTACAGTGATGAATATGATTACGCTGATACAGAACATCAATCGCTGCATGCATCTTGATACCTGCAATCTCTGCACCGCCCTGTTCCATCATGTTGTTGATGTGATGAATATGGTTGTCTTCGATCACACTGAACACACCGCCCATACGACCGATGATACCGCCTTGTTCACAGTGATGAATATTATTTCTGCGGATAATATGACTTCCTACCTTTTCTTTCAGCCAGCCATGATACTGTCCGCGGCATACGGCATCACGTTCCATCTGTGTCGGACTCTTGACATACTTATATGTAAAATAATGATTGTTATCCGGATCCAGATATTTACCTACGGAGATACCTGCGCATTTGCTGTTGGAGATATCGCAGTCCTCGATGATCCATCCCTTGCTCCAGTGTGGACCGATCATACCGTCCTGAAATGCTGCCGGCGGTGCCCAGGTGGTTGCGGCTTTGCAGATGGTAAAGCCGCTGACAGTAATATAACTTACTCCTGTTTTGGAAGGGAAAAAGCATTCACGACGCACATTGATTTCTACATTTTCCGCGTTCGGATCTTTTCCCTGGAAATTGGCGTAAATGATTGTTTCATCCGTTTTGGAATCCTGTTCGGCATACCATTTGTAGACAGATTCTTCCGGAACCCAGCTGCATGGATACACTTCTCCGCGAAGACACTCATCCAAAGTTACTGCCTCATACATAGCGCGACCGTTCAGATATACGCAGCCGGTATGTTTGTCTGCCTTTGCAAAATACCAGTCACCATATACTGCAGTCGTATATGGGTTATAAGAACCGAACACACTATTTGCCACACGACATACCCAGGTGTTGTCCTGATACGGTGTCCAGGTTTTAATCTCCTCCGCACCGGTAATCACAGCACCCAGTGGCTTTACACTGCGATAGGTGATCCGGGCATCTTCACGTCCGGCATAGATTGGATCTACATATTCACGGTAAGTTCCCGGGAACACTAAAACCTCATCACCCGGTTGTGCGATCTTTGCAGCATCATTGATTTTTCGAAAAGGAGTTTGTTCGGTTCCGTTTCCGTTACGTACAGCATTCACATCTACATAGATTCTCATGTTCATAACCTCCATTGTACTTCATCTTTTATAAAAATCAGTTATTATGTAGATTTCTCAATTATGTTTTGAGAAATATGGCCATTTATGGTTATTATACTATAGACTCTGATCTGATAAAAGATAAATCTGACAGTTTTAGAAAATTAGTTTTCCGTACATGAATTCAAAACGGCTGGGAAAGAAACTACACCGGGAGATTGCGGTATTGCTCGATGTTTCTCTCCTGATTTTCATTGTAAATGAAATAATAATCGATTTGACCGGTTCCCTGGGTATAAATATATTGTCCATAGATTCTCACGTTACAGAATAATACGGTACTTCCCGCCGCAACACCGATGGCATATCCCTTATTGGACAGTACCAGTGGCATCCGAAGTTTTTTCTGTCCAAAAGAAATATACCGCGCTTTCGTGCTCAGATCCATAAAATCATCTGCAAGAACACCTTTGGATTTCAGGCGCTCATTTTTATCCCAGGCGAAAAAGTTCCATGTCTGACTGTCCAGAAGCAATCGAGGTTCCGAAGGATTTTCCGTAAGCAGTTTTTTACCGTCTCTGCTTAAAAACTGCACAGCACCATTGGCTTTTTCCACCCGAATCAGGATACGATCAGTCAGAAGCTGTACTTCAGAACGGGACTCTTTTGCGCCCCATGTTACTGCGGTATCTGCCTGTGTTTTCCAGTTCGTATCCTGGATCGTGCCGGTGACACCTTTTACAAAGCTGATACGGATCGTCGACGGTGTGATCGGTGTCAGCCGAAGAAGTCCGGCTGCACTGGCGATCTCCAGATACTGCTTTGTCTTTTTCACCCATTTTACAGAAAAATTCCCTCTGGAATGTCCTTTGACCTGAAGATGACTCTCCGGTGGGAAGGTTCCATATGTATACGGGGATGGATTCACCAGTCCGTCGATGGCGGAAGATTTTAATTTTTTATCCGTTGATTTCTTTAACAGATTTCTGTTTTTGGGAATCAGTGCCTGATGTACTTCAAACGGTTTTGGAATTAGCACCGGTGTCTCTGTTCCGGCAATTTCCTGTTCCTTTTTCAACTGAATCTTTCGAGGACCCAGATAGCCTCTTGCCTGCCGATCCCTGTCGCCCTCTTCTCTCCGCTGCTGTTCGATCTCTTTCTGCGTGTGTACCGGTTTTGCGTATTCTTTCGCTTTTTGCAGACTTTCAGTCTGGAATTCCTGCATATGTTTTTCTTTCGGTACTTCGGTTTCAATAATATCCGTAAGAGTATCCTGATACAGTACGGTAAGTTCATGAAGTGCACGGGTAGCGGCAACATACAACAGTTTGATATGCCCGTTATCCTGTGGATATTGTTCTTTTGTCGGATTCCACAGAAGTACCGCGTCAAATTCCAGTCCCTTCGTATACATGACCGGGAGAACCATAATTCCCTCTCCGAACTGACTGCGTTCCGGTGTGTAGCCCTCCAGATCCAGACTATCCCGCAAAAGTTCCGACACGGCTTCGGCTTCCGCCTCATCGCGACAGATCACGGCGATCGTTTCGTATCCGTTTTTCTGCCATTCCTGAATCTGATTTACTGCTGCGTCTTTCATAGCAACTGCGTCCGCACTGGCTTCCACTTTTACCTGCGCTCCGTGACGAATAATCGGTTCCACCGGATAAATCGGGAAATCTCCATGCCGGAGAATTTCCGTGGCAAATTCTGAAATTTCCACGGTATTTCGATAACTTTTCCGAAGTAATCCGAACGCATCGTACGTTCCCCGCAGGATCAGCGCGCGAAGTTCTTCCCAGTCATTTAATCCCTGTCCGAAATGGATGTTCTGGGAAGTATCTCCCATGATCGTATAGGTGCATCCGCGCATACAGTAGTGCAGGCAGCGATATACCATCATGCCAAAATCCTGTGCTTCGTCGATGACCACATGGCTTGCCTCCCGTATCGGATCGGTTTCCTTGATCCGCTTATAGATATATGCCATCGCCGCAAGGTCGTACACATCAAACGATGTATCTGGTATTTCGATAGGAATTCCCTCTTGCTGCTGTGCACGGAGAAAATCCTGATAAAAAGTTCGCACGGAACCATTCCATTTTCCGTTGCCAAAGTAAGTGCTGTATTTTTTGTCCAGTATTTTCCGCTCTTTTTCTGTGAAAGAGATCACTTTTCCCGTGATCACATTTTCATAGCGGGCATACAGCATTTTATTTAGCATCAGGATCTTGCTTTCCAGCGAAAGGAGCGGATTGTCACGCAGATACTCCCGGATCATCGCAGGACGCATCAACCGTACGCCTGTTTTTTCCATCACGATGGCTTCCTGCGGAATCTCCTGATTTTCGTATGCCTGACAGTACACTTCCAGTTTTTCGAACCAGGCAGTACTTCCTTTCTGTTCCTGCCAAGCTTCCTGAGATACCGGATGAACTCTGTATATTTTTCCATCCCATTCCTCATACAGAAGGCGGATAAACAGCTCTTCCATCGTCATCTGACGAATCCCGTATACATCCAGCTCCGGCAGAACACCGGTGATATAATTCAGCAAAATTTTATTGCTCCCGATAATATAAAAATCTTCCGGGCGGAAATCCTCTTTGTAATTATAAAGAATATAGGAAATCCGGTGCATCGCCACTGTGGTCTTTCCGGAACCCGCCACACCCTGGACAATCAGATTAGTCCTGGGGGAGCGACGGATCAGCAGATTCTGTTCTTTCTGAATGGTTGCAATGATCTCTCCAAGTACGTTTTTTTTGCTTTTGGCAAGGTATTTGGTCAGAAGTTCATCATTGGCTACCACATCCGAGTCAAAGTAGTCTTTCAACCGGTCATTTTCAATCTCATACGTCCGTTTCCTTTCCAGATCGATCGTATGCGTCCCCTCGGAAAGAACGGTATACGAACAGGGACCAAGACCGCTTTCATAATAAACAGAAGCAATCGGTGCGCGCCAGTCCAATACTAACGGCTGCGCATCATCCCCGGAGATTCCAACACGACCGATATAATACGCTTCTTTTTGTTGTTTTTCTTCTGCAAGAAAATCAATTCTGCCAAAATACGGTTTCTTTCTGGCTTTTTCCAGGCGCACCATATTCTGTTTATATTCTTTCAGACGCGCCGTAGCATTGTTCCAGAGTGTCAGACCTTCTTTATCTTTTGCATCGTAAACTTCCATCAGATCGGCAAGATCTTCATTTGCCTCCCGGATGGCTTTACGCGCCTGTACCAGATGCTCCTGGGCAACCCCGATCACATATGCCAGCTGGTGTTCTTCTGCTTCTCTGCTGATACCGGGAAGTTCTGCTGCATCCTTTTCCATTTTTTCTGCCATAGCTCTTCTCCATATTTTTATATTTTTTCACATACGACAGTGCCCATCCCCTGCAGATCTCTCGTATTTTCTGTATTACATTTACATTAGTGTGTTATTGCCTTTATTGAAACAGTGCTTTCATCTGATCCAGCGAATCCACACATGCGGTTAACATGTTCTGAAGTTCCGCGTCCGGTTTTGTCTGATCCGGTACCATGACAACCTGACAGCCTGCACGGTACGCACTGGTCACTCCGTTCGGTGAATCCTCTACCGCCATGCATGCAGACGGATCCAGTCCCAGCTGTTGGCAGGCATAGATATAAATATCCGGTGACGGTTTTCCGCACTTGACCATATTTGCACAGATGATCCGGTCAAAGTATTCGTACAGTCCGATCTGTTTCAGATATCGTGCCGCGCGTTCCGTATCAGTTGCCGTAGCGATCGCACGCTGGATCTTCTTTTCTTTCAGATATTCAAGAAGTTCTACAGCTCCCGGTTTGATCTGGATTCCATCCCGTTCCAGATATTCTTCCATCAGCTGTTTCCGATATGCACGAATCGCCGGATAGTCCAGATCGGGATCCTGAAACATTTCTTTCAGATGCTCCGGCGCATATGGCTGTCCCAGCGAACGCATGGAAAGTGCCTGCTCATCACTCATCGTATAACCAAAATGCGCCAGTGCCTGTGGCCAGCAGATCCGGTAATATTTTTCTGTGTCAATCAGTGTTCCATCCATATCAAAAATTACTGCCTGTATCATTCTTTATACTCCTTGTCTGTTCTTTTCCTGTAGTCGCAAATATACCAGTTTGCATCGACAATCGTTCTTATATTTTACTACAAACCTGCACGAAAAGGAATATGAAGATCGTTGATTGACTGAGAAACCAGTGACTGCCAGCTTTTTCAGATACATCGCAGCATAAAAAGAACTCCTGCCAGCTCTGTTCGCCTGCAAGAGTTCCCGTGTTTTCAGACACGCTTTAGTATGAAGTTGTTAGTGACTGCATTTGTTATATTTTGATTTGCTGATTCCTAGAATCACACCGAGAAACGTATCGATTGCCGTGATGGTTCCCACCAACTGTTCTCCATAGGGAAGTCCCCAGATGCCAGCCAGTGCAAAATACAACGTTCCCAGAGCCGGCAGAAAATACATGGCGAGCCATTTTAATCGATCATATGTTTTGTTACTCATATCGCATTCCCCGCTTCCTGATATGTCCCACCGCATCTGTGAGACGATACCCAGCTATCTATCTGATTTACCATATGCGTGAAATGCGTTTTCTGTCACTCTTCTTATTTTGCAAGCGCAACTTTTTTGTGATGCCCACTTTCCGATGCTCTGCCGGTTATATCGGATGTTACCTCTGTTTTTTCTCGACTCCAAAGATAGCGATCAAAGAACACAGAAGCAGAAACATCGGATAAAACAGCCGTGGCATGATCTGGAAGGCGGAAATCTCGTATCCAAGTTCATGTGCCGCCGAGATGGCTACCAGCATCTGTGCACCGTAAGGGATAACTCCCTGGAAGATACAGGAAAAAGTATCCAGTAACGAAGCTGTTTTCTTCGGTGTCACGCAGTATTCCTGGGCCATTTCTTTTGCAATCGGATTCGCCATTACGATTGCAACGGTATTGTTGGCAGTTGCAATGTCCATCGCTCCGACCAGCAGTCCCATACCCAGCTGCCCGCCGCGTTTTCCCTTAAAGATCCGGTGGATCCAGCCGAGCAGTGCATCAAATCCTCCGTATTCCCGGATCAGTGCACACATGGCTGCGACCAGAATCGCCACCATACAGGTTTCAAACATTCCTGAGACGCCTGAACCCATATTTGCCAGCAGATCGGTCGGTGTGGTATGCCCGCCAAGCAGCATGATCAGCGCGCCGGAGGCAATACCGGTTAGAAGTACGACAAATACATTGATACCGATGATTCCACCGATCAGAACCAGCACATAGGGAAGCACCTGCAGCAGATGGTACGACTGATCGACTCTTCCGTGAATCTCTGTCTGAAAAGACAGAACCAGAATCAGAACCAGTGTGATCACCGCCGCCGGAAATGCGATCCAGAAGTTTTCCCGGAATTTATCTTTCATCTCGCAGCCCTGTCCGTTACAGGCTGCGATTGTTGTATCGGAAATAAAGGAAAGATTGTCCCCGAACATTGCACCACCCATGACCGCTCCGACACAAAACGGAAGATCAAACCCGGATGCAGCAGATACCGCAACTGCGATCGGTGTCAGCAGGGTGATCGTTCCCACGGAGGTTCCCATTGCCACCGACACGAAACAGGCCACTACAAACAGCACTGCAACCGAAAACCGCGCCGGAATCAGCGCCAGCATAAAATAGGCCACACTCTCCGCACTGCTTCTTCCGACAACGCCGACAAAGCAGCCGGCGGTCAGAAAGATCAACAACATCGTAATGATATTCTTATCGCCCACACCCTGCGCCATCAGTTCCAGTTTTTTATCAAAATTTACTTTCCGATTCTGTACACACGCCACCAAAATCGCCGCCAGAAAAGCAACGACGATCGGCACGTTATAAAATCCCATCGGAATCTTTAACACATATTCAAACAAAATTCCAAGCCCCAGATACAATACCAGGAACACGCCGATAGGGAGTAATGCAATTCCATTTCCTTTTTTCATGTTTATTTTTTCCTTTTCTACTATCATTCATTTATTTTGATTTTGTAACTGTTCCATACTCTCACAAGTACCCGTTTTAATCCATTAGTTAATTTCACTTTAACGCTCATATGAAAAATCAGATTTTTCACATAGCTGGAAGCGTAATTACTCTTTTACCATGTATATGGTACAGATTTTAGTCTTTTTATTTATATCAATATTCCGCAGCAATGATCTATTTCATGTTGTATGATCTGCGCGATCCAGCCGGAATACATCTGTCGCTGTTGTTTGAAATTAATATCCTGGTATTGCACTTCAATCTCCTGATACCGCATACATTTTCTCACCCCTGCCAGAGATAAACACCCTTCTTCCGTTTCATATGCCCCGGACCTTTTGATGATCTTCGGATTATACATCAAAACATTCATAAATCCCATATGCACAGCAATGATATTTTTCCGTACCCCGATCATATTCGCCGCCATACCGACACATTCTTCTTCATGTGCCTTCAAAGTATCCAGCAGATCCATCCCCGTCTTCCGATCCGCCTCAGTTGCAGGCTCAGATGGCTGGTTCAGAAAAAAGATATCTCTCATAATTGGTTTTACCATACTACTCCTCCATAATACAAAATATCTCCCCATGGGACACATCACTTGCGTGAGAGGTGTGGGGAGTCCTGTTACAGATATAATACAATATTAATTTAAAAAAATCAATGGTACAAAATTTTCTTTAAACTGTATATCGACAAATGAAATTCCTCCGTAAGTTCTTTCAGAGAACATCCATTTTTCTTCTTCTCACGGATCATCTGATTTCTTTCATCCAGTTCTTTTCTTATTCCCGTGCTGTTTCCCCAGCTTTGTCTTGTACCATCTTTTTTCGGAATATAGATCAGTTCTCCTGCACAGTATTCCTGAACCTGTATGAAAAGTTCCTCAGGCAGGATATCTTTTCCATTCAAATATGTCATGCGTTTTCTCCTTTTGAAATGAATTTTCATAAGATATCACAAAACATATTTGCTGGCGATCTCTTCTTACTCTACATATCCAATCGCCGTTTTTATGTTTTGCGATATATAGAGTTCGGATCCTATCATATTATTTGATTTCTTTATAAGTATAAGTATTTTACACATTGTCTGCTTCCTCGCTGATTTTGATACTGTTATTATAATATACTGAAAAAGATAAGTAAATGAATTATTCTTCATACCATTTCTGTTGCATCGTATAAAGCCTGTAATATTCTCCTTTTTCAGCTAACAACTCCTCATGATTTCCAATCTCTGCTATCTTTCCTTCTTTCATGACGATGATCTTATCCACTTCTTTACAGATTCCAATTCGGTGCGATACGATGATTGCTGTTTTTTCTCTGGCAATTTTCAGAAACATTTTTAATACTTTCGTTTCCATAAGCGGATCCAGAGCTGCTGTTGGCTCATCCAGAAAAATAACACTGCTGTCTTTCATCATTCCTCTTGCAATTGCAAGTTTCTGCCATTGCCCTACAGAAAGTTCTCTGCCGCCGAATTCATTTCCCAATAGTTGATTTACAAATGCCTGGGAAATGAATGTCTCTAACCCAACCTGATGCAAAAGCATGTATATTTTACCCGTATTTTCCATCTGCTTCCAGTCGCCAATCCCAATATTTTCTCTTACAGTCAATTCATACTTTATAAAATCCTGGCTGACAAAAGAAATTTGTTTATAGAATTCTTCCGGATCAAGAGATCGCAGGTTTTGCCTTCCGTAATATATCTGTCCTTTTTGTGCTTGATACAAGCCCGTCAGTAATTTTACCAGTGTTGTTTTCCCACTACCGTTATTTCCTACAATAGCGACAACTTCGTTTCGTTTTATTGTAAAAGAAAGATTCGAAACTGCCGGAGTTTTTCTCCCTGGATAAGAAAAACTTAATTGTTTTACTTTGATGCTGTCAAAATCTGAACAGAGTTTTTCCGTTCCCCTTTCCGCTTCTTCCATATCCATAAAATCATAATAATCTTTTACGAATGCTGCACATTCCGGAATCCGGCCAAGACTGACCAGAAAATACTTTGCTGCTGTTTGAAATGAAGTGAATGCTGCTAAGGCTGCCGCCATCATTCCCACATCCAATACCTGATGTAATAAGAGTAGTATTGTACTAAAAATACTCAGCAGATATCCGCTTTTACAGAAAATCTCACATATCAGTAAACTACGCATATCACGTTTCTTAAAATTCCAGACTTCCTGCTTCATATTATCCCGCGCCGCATACATTTTCTGCTCAATATAATCTTCGATTTCAAAGATTCGAAGTTCTTTTACTGCCTGCTTATCTCCAAACAGATGATACAGATAATTTCTGCGTCGTTCTCCTGCTGCCTGATATCTTTTTAACTCATAAAATTCTTTTCCCCGGACCAGTCGCACAATGAGATATGGGAACACGCTCAACAAAGATATTCCCACAAGAACCGGATGAAATCCATCCAGTACAAGCAACGTACCATTTACTTTAAGAAATTCTGCCAGTATATTAAATACCGATAAACTCAGATCCGAAAAACGTTCCTGCTCAATACAGTTTTTTGCCCGTTTCAGCATATTATTTGTTTCTGTATTTTCATAACAGATCATTGACAGCCGGGTTCCTTTTTCTCCAAGTTCTATTTGTAATTGCTGTCCTGTCTGAAAATCAATTCTGACCATACAAGAATAAAAGATACTGTTTGCTACTTCTGACAGAACAAAAACTGCCAGAATCATACAGAAACAGATCAGGCTGCTTTTGAAATCTTTTTGGTAAACCAGATTAAGAAAAACGGACGTCAACCAGATCGTTATTGCCGCCATCAGCGACTGTAACATCATACAGATGATCTGAAGAACAAGTGTACGCGGAACAATTCGGTGGATATCTCTCAATGAGCGTAATAATAGTTTTTTCATTTTTCAGTTCTCCTACTGATACCATTCTGCCTGTCTGCAGAATAGTTCATGATACAACTCCTGATTTTTCATCAACTCTGTATGGTTTCCCTGTTCTGCTATTGTTCCGTTTTTCAGTACCAGAATATGATCCGCCATCTTTGCACTTGCCAGACGATGTGAAATCATCAGACTTCCTCTGGATCGTAACAGCAAATAAAATAACTGATACATATTATATTCTGATACCGGATCCACAGATGCCGTAGGCTCATCAAGGACTGCATAACCCGTATCATTCAGGAAAATTCTGCCGACAGCCAATCGCTGCCATTGCCCTCTGGATAAATCTATCCCCTCATGTTCCAGTTTTCCGAGACTGGTATCCAGTCCAAGTTTCTTTAGTTCTTCCAGATGCACCGCATCCAGAACTTCCTGCAATTCCAGATCATGAGAAATCCTGGCTAAATTTCCAAAACCAATATTTTCACGAATTGTCAGCTCATACTGAAAAAAATCCTGAAATACCACTTTGATAGCTTTTCCAATCTCACCATTGTTCAGATTTCTTATATCATATTCATCAAACAAAATCCTCCCACTGGTCGGCTGATACAGCCCACATAATAATTTTATGATTGTGGTTTTTCCGGAACCATTTTCACCTACAATGGCAGTACTTTTTGAAAGATCCAGTTCAAAACTGATATCATGTAAAGTTTCCGTTCCCGCGTTTGGATAAGAAAAACAAACATGCTCAAACCGGATCCGGCGGACAGTTCTGTCTATGCATCCTTTTCGTTCCGGAATATTTTTTAACGCAAAAAAGGAATGAAGATACGACATTTCCTGAATCTCTCTGGAAAAATTTCCAAAAGTTTCCAGTAAACCATTGACCGTATCAACAATGTTTAGAATCGTCTGGAATAAGACCAGAAACATACTAACAGAAATCCGTCCAGTAATCACACCATATAGCAGGACTCCTCCGGAACACAGATACCACAATGCAGAAAATGTACTTTTTCTTAACAAAGTTTTCTCTACTCTGATCAGCGTCTCCTCTTTTTCTTTTCTCAGTTTACTGCTTTGTTTTTTCCAAAGTTTTTCTATGTAATCCGTTGCCTGATATATTTTCAGTTCCGCCAGACTTGTCTTTCCGGTCAGCAATCTTTCATAATAAGCAATTTTTCGTTCATCTGCCGTCTGCCTGGAATATAAATCATACCACAGACATCCTGCCTTATAATTTTCATACAACATAGGGGGGAAAAACAGCAGAAAGATACCCACCAACAACGGGGATGCCTGTTGAAAAATCAGCAGATACCCGATCAGCAAGATTATAATTCTGACCATTTCACACAGTTTCCAGAAAATCATTCTGATTTTCTCACCTGGATTCTGCGAAATTCTCGAAATACTGTCATAAGTCTGCGGATCTTCATAGCAACTGTAATCCAGCTTTCTGTATTTCCGCACAATCTCTTTTTCTAACCGATCCGTTATTTGCATATCGAATCGAATTTCCACATAGCGATCCACCCCCGTCAAAAGCACTTCTGAAAATACACCAGCTATTAATATTACCAAATGCGTATTCAATATGAAGTGGCAACGATTCTCCTGTAATAAAATTAAAATATCGTTTACTATCCTTTGAAGAAGCACAGTATTCACCGGAACAATGATTGCTGTTAAAACAGAATTCAATAATTTCATACAGCCCCATAAGCGACTGTATTTCCATATGATACTTAAAATTTCTTTCATCTGAGTTTTCATATGATATCCGTCTCATTTCCTTTTGATGAAGTATAAGATCATTATACTTTCTCAATTCAAAACGTACAGGATAGAGAATTGTTTTAAAAGATTTGTGTACAAGAACGACTACTTTTCGTGTTTTACTATAGTTTACAATCGTGTAGATATTATAGTAGTTGTCTACACGATTGTAAACTTTTTGATATATTCAACTATTGTTTCTATTTCTCAATCTCAAACTTAAATTTACTGTTACTCCAGACATCATCCTTAAAATGGATCTCCATCGTCTTCCAGTCTTTCGGGACTTCGAAGCCGACCATTCCATCCATTTTCTTTCCGGGAGCTATTGTTCCGTCCAGCTGGTTACTGGTTTCATTTTCCATCATGGCGGCAAAAGAATAGTTCAACGCATAGTCATCTGCGTAGCCGTCAAAGCTTAATGCGCTGCTGACAGTTATTTCGTTTTCCGAATTATTCACAATATCGAATTCTACCATGACATATTCATTACCATCGGTCGGTTTGTTGTATTCAGAGCCTTCGTTTTCCGAATAGCTGACCATCGTCACCTGTACATTGTTCATCTCTGCTGTCTCGCCGATTCCGAATGTATCCTTTTCTTCCCGATCTTCAGAAGTATCTGTCGCACTTTCCGTCGTGGTTTCAGAACTTTCTGCATCCGCTGTTTCTACTTTTTTCGGGTTATCCTCGCCCCCGGACATCGCTGCGATAAGGATGACGACAACAACCGCAATCGCGATCCATTTGCCGATTCCTTTTTGTTTTTTCCGGCAGTTCGGGCATACTTTTGCGTCTTTTGGGATTTCGGTTTTACAGTGTTTGCATAATTTGGTGTCTTTTTTGTTTTCCTTTTCCATCGTATTCCTCTCCATTTTTCTGTCTTTTTCCAGAAAATGTTTCCGAACCGCTTCTGTCAACATAAAAAGAAAGAAGCCCGGAATCATTTTCCTGTGCTTCTTTCATCATACAGATTCTATATTATTTTATGGTATGCACACAGCATACACTTTTTCAGAATAAACCTTCCAGGATCATCGCAATCATTACCGCTGCTACAAACAGCGCCATATACAGCAAAACATCTCCGATGATGCGAATGAATCTCGCGGGATGATTTAAAAGTGGAATCTTCCGACGGACACCCCGGTAGTCACCGATCAGAAAAATACTTGCCATCTGCGAACTCCACAGACAGATTCGGTTTACATACTGAATTGCCGTATTTGCCGTTGTTCCGTTCGTGTTATGAAAATCCATGGAAAAACAGATCCATGCGACAAACAGATATCCCAGTCCTGCCAGAATCATTTTCCAGAAATTGTCGGAATGAAATCCCGGAGGTGCCCAGGACATATCGCGATTTTTCTTAACATGATTCGATGCTGTCACAGAAACTTCCATTTGCCCCGAAGATTTTTGTACAGCTGCTTTCTCCAGTGCACGCATCAGTTCTGTAACATTCTGATACCGTTCTTCCGGATTCATGGCAGTGCAGCGCGAAATAATCTCTCCCATCTGCCCGGCTGCTTTTTCTTCCACCGGGAATTTTCCTGTCAGAAGATAATTGAACAGCACACCCAGTCCGTAAATATCCGTCCTCGCATCGGTCTGTGAAAATCCAAACTGTTCCGGTGCCGCGTACCCTTCCGTTCCCATCATCACCGTATCTCTGTGTTTTCCCGGCTGATACTGGCGGGCAATGTCAAAATCAATCAGCTTGATCCTGTGATCGGCGGTAAGCATGACATTTTCCGTCTTCAGATCCCGGCAGATGATCGGCGGTTTTGCATCGTGAAGTGGCTGCAACGCCATACACAGATCCCGGATCATCCCGGCGGCTTTTTCCTCAGAAAACTTCATACCACTTTCCAGACATTCTTCCAGATTTTTTCCGGTTTCATATTCTTCGATGATAAGCAGACGATTTTCGTCCAGCTGGATACATTCATAAATGACCGGAAGATACGGATTCGTATGTTCTTTTAAAAACAAATACACCGGATACAACTCCGAAGAAATCACTTTCTGTACTCCGATAAGACCTGTCTGCTGATTTCTTACCAGGTCAATGGATTTATCTTCTCTCAATGCGCCCAGATGCTGATACTGCGATAAACGGTATTCTTCTGCCCGTGTCATAAAACTCCCCCTCTTGCATTCGTACAGGAAAAATTATATAATACCCTCACTTATAATGCAAGGAGCTGCCAAATTTATGAAACCATCTGAGAAATCCAAAAATACCAATGAACTGATGCAGATTCTTTCTTCTGCAAAAACGCCCGAGGAATTACAGGCTTATACAGAAACGTTGAAACAAGAACATATCAGCTGCTCTTTTGTCGATTTTATCTCCGAAAAGCTCAGGGAACGAGAGCTGTCTGCCGCCGACCTGATCCGCAATTCTATGATCCAGCGAAATTACGGTTATCAGCTTCTCAACGGAACCAGAACACCTTCCAGAGATAAGGTTCTGGCTTTTTGTCTTGCGCTTGGACTCGATCTGACGGATACCCAGCGTGCATTAAACTGTGCCGCAACCGGTCAGCTCTATCCCAAAAACAAAAGAGATTCCGTTCTGCTCTTTGCAATCAAAAAGAATCTCTCTGTTATGGAAACAAATGATCTGTTATACGATATGGAAGAACCACCGTTAAAAGTTCTCTGATCTCTTATCGTTTCATGTATCGCTTATTCACATACATCATTCCTGCCAGACACAGCACCAGCTGCAAGATGGATGACATCGGTGGTGTGGCAAGGCCAATGTGGAACAGGGCCGGGTTCGGCTGGATACTCATAAAATAGGATACCGGTACACGGACACAGAAAGCGCCGAGGATTCCCTGGATCATAACGAATCTTGTCATGCCGATACCATTGTAGAAACCGATGTAACAGAAGAATACCGCCGTAAAAATACAGTCAATCGCATATGCTTTCAGATAATCTGCCGCTGCCAGGATGACCTCCGAATCGGAAGAAAGGATACCCGCCAGAAGATCTCCATGGAAAAAGCCGGATAAGAGGCAGGTATCTCAACCTGACATCTTATCCGGCTATTGCTTCCAATGAACCCAGGATCATTCCTCTGAACCGATCCCCGATATGCAATGCAACAAATTGCCCTCCGATGAAGTATCTGACGGAAAATAACGAAGGGGAATTGAATATTGCTGTTCCACTGATGCGAAGCAGCTGTATGATTCCACAGATTATGGCAGAATTTTCAGAAAAATATCCGAATGTCAATGTCAGCATCTGGGAAGAGGCATACTCTATTCAGGAAAAACTTCTGTTGAATGATCAGCTTGATTTTGGGATTTTTAATGAGACGAGGGAACATCTAAAACTGGAATACGAACTGCTGAAAAGAGAGGAAATTCTTCTGGTTATGCCACCGGATCATCCGTTGGCATCTTCCGGATATCAGTCTCCCTCCGACCGGTATCCGAGAATCGATCTGTCCACGCTTGCCAGCGAACCTTTTATTCTCCATTTTCCGGAACAGACCACCGGAAAACTGGTTCTTGAAGCCCTGGATCGCGCCGGTGTCCAGCCCCGTGTACCGGTTCGAAGCCGGAACACGGAGACCTGTGTAAAACTTTGTATGCAGGGAATAGGCATGTGTTTTACGCCGGAAACATATATGCAGAATATGGAATTTTCCAGAAAACCGGTTTGCTTTTCTGTCGGAGAAAAAGGAATCTTTACAACACTGAGCATCGCTTTTCGCAGGGGAACTTATCTTCCCAAATACGCCAGGGATTTTATTGAAATTGCACGGAATAAATAAGGATTTCACTGATACAACGGATGGTTTTTGTGCCATTCTCTATTATCGCTTCTGCAACAGAAGATTCAACCATTTTTCTTCTTCCCTTCCCGGACGCACATCACCGGTCACCCAGGATTCTGCTATGGAAAGTGACTCAGTATCACGGATGAATCTCTGGAAACTGTTCCAGGTGAAATCCGTGAAATATCTGCCGTTTCGCATCCCTTCACACTCTCCATATTTGAAAGAAGTATAGATCCATCCATCGGGACGCAGGGCATCCGCCATTTTTTTCAGCACAGATCTTAATTCTGTTTTTTCCAGATGCAGAATCGAAGAACACGCCCAGATACCGTCATACTGCTCCCGGACATCCAGATCCTGAAAATACATCTGGCGTACCGGAATTCCTGTATAGGCACTGGCGATTTTACACAGTTCTTCGGATCCGTCTATGGCCTCCACCTGATAGCCATGTTCCAGAAAATATTTGGTATCTCTGCCGGAACCGCAGCCAAAATCAAGAATTGCCGCTCCCGGTTCCAGTCTGCTTAAAAACCGATTCAGTGTATCTGTCAGATCTGCGTGAACTGTACCGCTGACAAAAGAACCGGCATTTTGATTATAATATTGTAATGTTATATCTTTGTTTTCTTTATACATAGTTATATCCTTTTCTATTACAAATAAAATTATGCAAATCAAAAACAGCTTTCAGGAAACTGACACGTAACCCGGAAGCTGTTTGATTATTGCTATTTCACCAGTTTAAATGTCTTTTCCAGCATAAAGAACATCAGAATCAGGAAGAACAATACATAAACCGGAAGTAAACCGACAGAAATATGGTTTGCGATCAGTCCGAACAGCGGCGGCATAAAAGTAGATCCCACATAATCACTTGCCATCTGGATACCGATGATCGCCTGGGAGTTCTTCTCTCCGAAATTGGAAGGTGTTGCATGGATGATAGATGGATAAATCGGTGCACAGCCAAGTCCCATAATAACCAGACCAAACAGTGCAAATTCATCGATGGATACCGGTAACAACATACCGATACATCCAACAAGAATGATAGCGATGCCCAGACGAATCATCTTGTGGTCTCCCATTTTTTCTGTAATAAAACCTGCCAGAAATCTTCCAAGTGTGATACCGATGCAAAACAGGGACGCAAAGGCTGCTGCACGTTCCGCAGAAATTCCCTTTGCTCCTACCAGATAGCTGCTTCCCCACAGAATCACTGCTGATTCCAGTGCACAATAGGAGAAAAATCCAAGAAGAAGATTCGGAACGCCTTTGATCTTCAGTGCACCTTTGATGCCTACCATCTCTTCTTCTGCCTTTTCTTCCTGCGCAGTTTCTTTTTTATTCACCTTCCATATCGGCAGTGTCACGAAAAGAATCAATGCTATTCCGATCTGGATAAAAGATACCATGCGATATCCGTTCTGCCACACCGATGTGGTCAGTGCATAACTCATCACATACGGACTGATAATGGTTCCCAGTCCCCAGAAACAATGCAGCCAGCTCATATGCCTGGAGTTATAATGAAGCGCTACATAGTTGTTCAGTGCAGCATCAATCGCTCCCGCACCCAGTCCATAGGGAATGGCCCATAGACAGAGCATCCAGAAGGCGCTTGCCGTAGAAAATCCGAATAATGCGATTGCAGTAAGCATCACGCTGAACACAGTTACAATCTGTGTACCGAATTTCTTTGTCAAACGCTCAGACATCAAACTGGAACAGATGGTTCCTCCGGAAATAATCATAGTTACCAGACCCGCATAAGACAGCGGAACCTGAAAAGCCTTGTGCATCACCGGCCAGGCAGAACCCAGAAGGGAATCTGGCAGTCCGAGACTGATAAATGCCAGATAAATCAACAGTAGTAATAGTGTATACATCTTTTTCTCCTTCTCTTTCATAGTACAACCGACGATGGAAAAGGGCGTCCCAAAGGTTTTCCATCGCCGGTTGCATTTGTTTTCTATCTATTACTATACGTTAAAATATATGACTTGTCACGGGGAAATTTGTGAATCTCAGAGAAATTATTGATATTGTTGCCGGTTGTTCAAAATTCGCTGACACACTTCACGAGACATTGCCGCAGAATATCAGTTCGATATTTGCTATACCGGGTAAAATAATGGATCTCCGAACCCGTCTGTTATTTAGAATCCTCATTCCGTTTCTTAATGTGTCGAATGACAATGGAACTTTCCCGGCAATACCGGCAGATGCTTTACCGGATGTCTCTGTATCAGACTGCCAAGGAACAGCAATTATCTGTGGGAACGCTTCCTGTACTCTCTCAGTATCATCTTACCGGAGGTTTCCGCCTGTTTCAGAAAGAACACCCAGAGATTTCTCTTGCTCTTACCGAGGTGGAAGAAAGCGAATTAATGGAAGGCATCGAAAAGAAGCGATTTGCCATGATTCTTGCCAGAGAATCTATGATCGATACGGAACATTATCATTTTTTTCCTATTGCAACCGACCGGATCTGTGTCATGCTTCCGGCAGATCATCCACTGGCAACACGACAAAAGCTTTCTGTTACAGCACTGACCGATCAGTCTTTTCTGCTGATGCACCCATACACATCCATTTATCAGCTGTGTATGCAGATTTTTCAAAATGCAGGTATTCATCCGTCGATTCTTCGCACTGCACGCGTAGAGTCTTTAATCAGTGCCGTTGCTGTCGGAGAAGGTATCAGCCTTTTTGCAGAGAGCAATTTTCGTCTGTTTCAACATGAGGGCGTGATATCTGTTCCTTTGGAAGAATCACCGGTACTCCGGATTGGATTTGCATATAAAAAAGCCGGAGAATATACTCCGGCCATGGATTGTTTTTTACATTTTATGGCAGATTCACAGAAATATTGAATGGTTCTCAGCATCTACAACGGATGTAAAACCGTAAACATCTTCAGAAGTTCTTTTTCTCCATAATCATCGAAGCGGATGATTATGGTGTCTTCATTTTCGGAGATTACCGTTCCGACTCCGTATTTTTCATGTGCTACGCGCGGCTGGTTGGCTGCGGAATCTGTATCTGTATGATTGGTTGCACTCTTCGCAGGGTTTTCTTCTTTTTCCTCATGCCTGCACGGATCCGTGTCTGGTTTTTCAACATCTATCTCAGGCGATATTGTCCGAAAGTCCTCTTCTGGCATTTGCAGCGTCCGCTCTTCTCTTGCCTGCAAAATCTGCCGCTTCATCGCCTGCAAATGTTCCGCCGCACTTCCTTCTGCATATTTTGGTTCATCCAGACCTTCAATCAGGTCTTTCGGAAATATTTTTAGGTATTTTCCGGGGCCTGGAATGATTCCGTAGCCGTCCGGGCTGGTGTAATAGGAAAGTTCCAACTGTTCCTTCGCGCGGGTCATTCCCACGAAGAACAGACGTCGTTCTTCTTCCTCCTGATCAAAACCGGTTCCACGCAGAGGCAACAGACCATCATTCACACCGATGATGAAAACACAGGTAAATTCCAATCCTTTTGAGGCATGAAGCGTCATCAACTGCACAGCGTCAATTTCTTCTTCTCTGGAACTATCTTTTTGCCCTTTCGCACTGTAACCCACTGTATTTATTGGATATTTTGCTGTCAAATCTTCTATACTTTGCTTTTCTGTAACGTAATTCCCTGTTACTATATTCTCCGTCTTCTGGTTCTCTGAATTGTGCATCCAAGGCAGTCCATAGAGAGCCACATCATTCAAAAATTCTCTGATATTCCACTTGTTCCGAATTGCATCAAAAATTCCCAGAATACACGCCTTATCTTCCTGATAACCAGCTCTAGATGGCATCAGATAACGATCCAGTGAGAACATTTCCCACAATTGATCGGTTTCTTCTGTCACAAACACATCTTCCTGAACATTCACCATCCCCGAAAACAATGGAGAATTTTTCGGCAATGTTCCATCCGTCTCCCAGCGTCGGATCTGCTGTAATGCTTTTTTCGTTGTCCATCCCTCTCCATACGTTTTGTTGCACAACGCTTCCACACCACTCGTGGTATCCGAATGATTCACGCAAAACCGAAGCACATGAAAAAACCACTGCACTACCGGAATATCTTTCATTTTTTCTTTCACTGCCACATGCACCGGAATCCCGTTTCTGGTAAGTACCTGTTCCAGTAGTGCCGACTGATTCTGCAAACGATACAAAATCCCAATCTCGTGATACGGAATCCCCTGCATATGAAGCTCCCGGATACGGGCTGCCAGATCCTCAGCCTCCTGAAATGGATCATACTGTTTTCGGATCTGCACTTTACCGCCTTCGCTTTTTACCCCTTCCAGCGTACTTCCATTCTGCAAAAATCGTCTTGCTGCAGATAAAATCGTCCCAGAAGAACGATAATTGATCGGAAGGCTGAGTTCCATCGCCTGATAGCGGTTTTTCAGCTGGAAGAAAATCTGAAAAGCACTTCCCCGCCAGCTGTAGATCACCTGATTCGGATCACCAACCGCAAAGAGATGACTGTCTTTTCCCATCAGACTGTCCAGAAGATCCAGCTGACTCTGATCGCAGTCCTGAACTTCATCGATGATCAACCACAGCGGACGTAGAATCTCCGGGTGGCTCTGAAGCAGCTGTCCGGTATGTAAGATCAACTCCTCGTATGTCATTTTATTCTGTTTCTTTTTTTCTTCTTCCAGCAGAGTACACAACCGTTCAAAATCATCCCCGTAATCTTTCGGTTTTCTTCCACTTTTCTGACGGCTTTGATCCAGCCGCTTTTTTAAACGGTTTTTATATTTAATCTGAAGATTCTGTTCCGTGATCAGCTGCTGTGCCATCTGCATTTCTTCTTCGGGGATGCATACCTGAAATTCTTTCGTATATCCAAGTTCCTCTACCGGAAGAATCGTCTGTAACATCCGAAGTGCCACACTGTGAAACGTGCCAAACCACAGATCTTCCTCTTTTCCGGTCAGATTTTCCAGCCGCTCCCGGATTTCATTTGCTGCCTTATTGGTAAAGGTAAGCACCATCAGATCCTTTGGAGCCACTCCTTTTTGTTCGCAAAGATAGCGAACTTTTGCCGTCAACACGGTCGTCTTCCCGCTTCCTACATTTGCATTGACCAGACAGGCAGGACTCTCATCAAGCACTGCCTCTTTCTGGTAGGGATTCAGTTTATTCAGATCCATCATCTTTTTTCTCTCTCCTGATATCCATCGCCCGGTAACGGCGAAGAATCTTTTCCTGTTTCTCCCGTTCTTCTCTATCGTAGTCTTCTACAGACCGCCCGGCTGTATCGTGACTTTCTGTCCACGTTTTTCTTGTATCTGAACCCGTAATGTCAGATAAATTTCCCCGCTTTTCCGGTCTTTCCGCCCGGATTTCCAACCGAAATCCTGCCGGAAGTTCTGTATAATAACCGATCAGATTCCGCAGACTCTGTTTATTTTCCGGCCCATTCGCCCACTGTGCAAAAAATGGTGTGTCTACCGAAAGAATCAGTCTGGTATCCTTCACTTTCACCCGGTGCACGGTCTGGAAAAATCCGGCGTACTGCTCTCCGTTCTCTCTGGCTTTCCGGCAAAAAATATCCCACTTTTCCGGTAATGTTTCCAGTCGGAATTCTTTCCTTTTCCAGGTGGACTCTGCCCAGGTAACTACTTTTTCACCTTTGGGAACCTCCGATGCTTCCCGCAGATTTTCCAATCCCCACAGGATCAGTTTGCGATCCAGTTTATAATCCCCCACACATGCCGCACATCCGTCTTTGCATTTGCAGCCGGACACCATGCGAATCGCCTGTTCGATCACCTGCGGGATCAGATCATAGATTTTCTCGGAAAATCCAAGACCGCCCACATAGCCGTCATAGAAATAAATGGATACATCCGACGCTGTTTCACCCGATAATTCCAGCGCATTTGTGGAAGTTATCACATGGATATCCTCCTGTTCTGTCATCGTCACCATCTGCGCAGCATTTTTCAGAGCGAAACACAAGCCCTGAAAATGATTATTCCTGGTCAGCCGTCCCGTATCATCCGCCTGCAGCAGACCACGATACGCCCGTACCAGATTCTCCGGCAGATGCATCCAGGTTCCTTCGGTATCATAATCCTTCGTCAGCGGTGTCCAAAGTTCCTCATATCCAAGGTTCTGATGGTTATGGAACTGCAGTTTTTTGTACATATAGACATAATCCGCCACATTCACATCACCAAACTGCACCCGAATCCGGTTCCACTGCTGTTCCTTCTGGCTGTGGATTACATGAATATTCGTCTCGCCTCCGGCAACCGTATAATAATTTCCGTTAAATGGAATCGCATACGCCATCTTGCTCTCCAGATCCATCTTCACCACCCGGTAAGATTCCCCGTCGTGGATATAAACCGCACCTTCATGAATCTCCCGAAACGCCTGACTTTCATCCATCTCCGTGATCGTTTTTCCGGTTTCCTGATTCAACAGCGTGTATTTGTTCTTATCAATATTTCGCATGGAGAAATCGCCCGCCGGATACTCGCCGCCTGCCCATGCAAACCGACCGTTCTGGCTTCGCACTTCCTGCATCTTCATCAGTATCGGAATCGTCTCTCCGAGATCCGGGAAGCGGGCAATGTCATCCAGAGACATCGGGAGTTCTGCTGCCGCCGCACGGATATGTGCCAGTTCGATCAGCAGGTTATCCGGATCAATCACCGCATGTTCACTGCTCTCATCAAAAAGCCATCCAGGCTCCAGACCGATATACTGATCCATCGGAAGGTGATCCAGGATCAGATAGTTGGTACAGCTTTTCTTACTTCGCCCCGCACGCCCGGTCTGCTGCCAGAAAGAAGAACGGGTTCCCGGATAACCGATCAGTACCGTCACTCCGATAGAACCGATATCAATTCCCAGCTCCAGTGCATTCGTACTCACCACCCCCAGCAGATCCCCACGGATCATCTGCTGTTCGATGGTCTTTCGCTCGATCGGCGTATAACCGCCCCGGTAACCGGAAATCTGATCCGAAGTCACTGTAGTAAGAAAATCCGCCGCATCCAGCCGGTCTCTTGTCTCTTTTAACACAACTTCCACATTTTTTCTTGATTTTGCAAATGCAAGAAAACTGTCCCTCTGTTCCATCAACTGTGGAAGCATCTGTGCCGCCACCGACACAATGGATTCCTGCCCGTAATATTGCTGATCCTTTCCGCTTATTTTCGGTGGCTGTATCAGCAGATAATTCCGCTCGGATGCCGCCGAACCGTCTTTTGTCACCGAAGCAAATGGTTGTCCACAGATTTTTTCCGCCAGTTCCACCGGATTGGCAATCGTAGCCGAACTACATAGAAAATGAGGGACTGCGTGATAATACTCTGTAATCCTCGAAAGCCGCCGGAAAACATTTGCCATATGGGATCCAAAGGCTCCACGATAGGTATGCATCTCGTCGAGAACCACGTATTTCAGGTTCGAAAAGATAAAATCAAATCCGTATTTGCTGTGATTTGGCAGCATAGCGCCATTTAACATCTCCGGATTCGTCAGAATAATATTTGCCCGGTCCCGGATCCGTTTTCGCTCGTTCACTGGCGTATCACCGTCATATACTCCGGCACTGATTTTCTCCGGTCCGAAAAAAGAAAGCCACGGCTGCAATGCCCGGTACTGATCCGCCGCAAGTGCTTTCGTCGGATAAATAAAGATTGCCCGCGCCGTCGGATGTTCCAGAATCTCCTGTATCACCGGAAGCAGAAAACTCAGCGTCTTTCCACTAGCCGTCGAAGTGGTAATCACCACGTTCTTCCCTTCCCGCGCCAACTCATACATCTGCGCCTGATGACAGTACAGCTGATCAATTCCCCGTTCCCGCAAAAACTCCACGATCTTCGGATTCAGAGATTCCGGAAACGAGGAATATATCGCTTTCCGTGCAGGGATCGTTCTTCGATATATAATTAAATCCTTGATGTCCATAACATCCACAGTCCTTTCTGATGCAAACTTGTGTTCTGGTGTTATTGTAACGGAGAATACTGCGGGATGCAAGATGGAATGAGAGAAAATAAATTATCTTCAACGTATAAATTTCCCGGTAACACTGTTTTCATTTTCTGTGACCTGCTCCGGTGTTCCCACAGCAGCGATCCTTCCGCCTGCTTCGCCGCCTTCCGGACCCATATCGATGATATAATCTGCGTTTCGGATCACATCCAGATCGTGTTCTATCACAATCACAGTTGCCCCCTGATCCACAAGTGCCTGGAATACCTGAAGCAGCGTCTTTACGTCCAATGGATGTAATCCAATCGTCGGTTCATCGAACACGAAAACGGAATCAAACTGCCCTTTCCCCATCTCACTGGCAAGTTTCAGTCTCTGTGCTTCCCCACCGGACAGTCCCGGTGTCGCCTCTCCCAGGGTCAGATAGCCAAGCCCAAGATCTCGCAGTACTTCCAGCCGCTGCCGCACCACTTTCCAGTCTCCTGCCGCCTGTAGTGCTGTGTTCACATCCATCGCCATCATCTGCGGCAGCGAATACCTTTTCCCCGGTTCCTTTTCATAGCAAACCTGCCATGCCGCTTTCGCATACCGAGATCCTTTACATTCCGGACACACCACATCTACATCCGGCAAAAACTGTACATCCAGTGTGATCTGCCCTGTTCCATCACATGCCGGACATCTGAGATTTCCGGTATTATAGGAAAAATCCTTTGCCTTGTATTTCATCCTTTTTGCATCGTCAGTCTTTGCGTAAATCTTTCGAAGTTCATCATGCACATTGGCATACGTTGCCACGGTAGAACGAATGTTGATTCCAATCGGTGACGCATCGATCAGTTTCACATGGGAAATCCCCTCCGCAGAAACATTTTTCACGTGTTCCGGCAATGTCTCTCCGTTCAGTGCTGCCTCCAGTCCCGGAATCAGGCTTTCCAGCACCATCGTAGTCTTGCCAGAGCCGGACACACCGGTCACAACGGTCAGCCTGCCTTTTGGAATATCGACTTCCAGAGGTTTTACCGTATGGATCGCATTGGTAGAAAGATGGATAACTCCCAGATCAAACATATTTTCAGCATGCGTCTGTTCCCGTACCGGCAAATTCGTTTTCTGCGCTAAAAACGGACCAATCATGGAAGCCGGATTCTTTGTAATCTCAGGGATCGTTCCCTCTGCGATCACATATCCACCGCCATTTCCTGCCTCCGGTCCCATCTCCACGATCCAGTCAGCTTCCGACAGAATCTGCGTATCGTGATCCACCAGAAGAACCGAATTACCATCTGCGATTAGATCATGCATTACGGCATTCAATCCATTAATATTGGAAGGATGTAATCCGATCGAAGGCTCATCCAACACGTACAGCACACCTGTCGTACGGTTTCTCACAGCTCTCGCCAGCTGCATCCGCTGCCGCTCCCCGGTAGACAATGTCGCAGCTGCTCTGTCGAGAGACAGGTAAGAAAGTCCCAGATCCATCAGTCTTTTTGCAGCTGTCTGAAAGGATTCGCAGATTGATTCTGCCATTGGACGCATTTCCTCCGGCAGAGAATCCGGAACATCGGCAACCCATACAACCAAATCTTTTAAAGTCATCTGACACGCCTCCGCCAGTCCGATGCCTCGAAGTTTCGGTGCTCTCGCTTTTTCGGAAAGTCTGCTTCCCTGACACTGCGGGCAGATCTCTTCTTTCAGGAATTTTTCCACACGTTTCATGCCCTTTTCATCTTTTACTTTAGCAAGGGCATTTTCCACAGTATACACCGCATTATAATAGGTAAAATCCAGTTCTCCTGCCTGGTTCGAATTCTTTGCTTTATAAAAAATATGTTTCTTTTCCGCCGGCCCGTGATAAACAATATCTTTTTCTTTCTCCGTCAGCTCGCGAAACGGAATATCCGTGCGCACACCCATTTCCCGACATACATCCGTCATCAGTGACCACATCAGACTGTTCCACGGTGCAACCGCCCCGTCATCGATACTGATCGAATCATCAGGTACCAGAGAATCAATATTTACCGTCCGTACTCGCCCGGTACCACCACATTCCGGGCATACACCCTGAGAATTAAACGCAAGTTCTTCCGAACTCGGCGGCTGCACCTGCTCCCCACAGATTGGGCAAAGAATCTCCTGTTCCGCTGCCACTTTTAATGTCGGCTCCACATAATGCCCATTGGGACACCGATGCGAAGCCAGCCTCGAATACATCAGCCGCAGACTGTTCAAAAGCTCCGTTCCCGTGCCAAACGTACTCCGGATCCCCGGAATTCCCGGCCGCTGATGCAGCGCAAGCGCCGCCGGCACATACAAAACTTCATCCACCTGTGCCTTCGCCGCACCCGTCATACGTCTTCGCGTATAAGTAGAAAGCGATTCCAGATACCTCCTGGATCCCTCCGCATACAACACCCCCAACGCCAACGACGACTTCCCGGAGCCGGACACACCTGCGATGCCTACGATCTGGTGTAGGGGGATATCTACGTTTATGTTCTTCAGGTTGTGGACTCTGGCACCTCGGATTTGGATGTATTTGGGGTTGTTATCGTGATTGTTCATTGGTTGTTCTCCTTTATTTCTTACATCTTTGATTGACTTTTGATAGAAATACTTTATAATGAAGTTAAGAAATGGGTTTTGTGTCGTGTACGGTCTTAGGATCCAAGCGGGTTGCTCGTTTCTTTTTTATTCTATACAAAACTTTTATCCAGCTCACACAATATCTTTATATCATAATCCCATAATGAGCCGATAACCATCGGCTACCGGCTCATCGTTACTCAATTCCGTATTCATATAATTTCCAGAATTTTTTATTTTTTAAAAAGTAATCACTTCCGGTTCATGCGTAAATGCAGAAATCGTTGCGATTGCATTCTTAAAATAAAAAACTTCTGTATTACCATCATCTGCGGCATACATTTTCTGCAGACTCGGATATGCGTCCAGCATGGACTGTCTTGCTTCCACACGATCATCCTCTACCAGTTCACCAGCCACACGGATCCATTCACCACCCTTAAAAGCACAGATCTCAGCTTTCGGATTGGCATGTAACTGTTTTGAGACATTTTTCACTTTTCCGGTCTGGATATACAGCTTGCCCTCAAAAATATGAGCTGTTCCAAAAGGACGAACTCTCGGTTGATTACCCTCTACAGTTGCCAGATAATATGTCTCTGCGTCTTTTAAAAATTGTAATACTGTCTCCATGATTATGCCCCTTTCTGTGGTGATATGTTTGAGATAAGTATAGCACTGGAAAGACGGATGTGCAAATTTTTATGTATTCATATCCACCTTTCATCTTGCATTCATTCCACCAATTTCTTTTATTTTCCTGTGGATTTTTCATAAAATCATGTATAATCAAATCAACAAGTATTTTGGTCGACAAGACCATACATTAAAAACACTTTGACCGACGAGGTTTCTCTGGTTTTCCAGAGCGGTGGATGGTTAGCGCCATCCACCTTTAAATGTCAAATAATTTTTTCTTCTGATTCTCAGGAATAAATTTCTCCAATTCCCCATACTTTTCCTCATTATCCCATATCAGCCATCTCTTAAATGCCGTAAACGCAGAACTGTCTTTCAGTTCCCTCTTCAGAAGCATCGCAATATCCTCTTTTTCCTCTTCGTTCTCTGCTTCCTGATACTCCCTTACATATTCTTTGAACTTTGAAAGATCTTTCCGCAACGTTTTACGTATAATCCTTGCTTCCATTTTCTTCTGAGGAGTCGTTCCATAATATGCATCATTTAACAGCAAAATGGTATTTCTGATCGCTACATTATCATCCTTCACCGGCACAAACTCCAGTTTTTCATCCGTTCCAAAATAACCTGTTTTCCGAAAAGCAATCAGGTGTTCTACAGGCTCTGTTGTACAGTTCAATATTGGTTCATATTTGTCTGACTTAATATTGTTGCAATGTGCACACACCCAAAACAGATTATTCCAGTCATATTTCAATTTTTTATCGCCCCGGTGCGGAATCAGATGTTCAATTTGATAGGATGTTGCCTCTTTGTTTTCGCAAATATAACATTTCCCATGGAATACTTCCTGTAACGCCTGATTCACATGTTCCGTATTATACGAACGACCTGTATCACATGCTTCCTGCAAATCATCCATTGCCTCTTGTGTATGCGGGGTTTCCTTCCTCTCAATCTTAATCATTCGTTTCCCTTCTCCGTTCGATATCCTCAAACTTTTCTCTGGCAGCTCCTGACAGATTTGTTGACAAATTTTTAAATTTTATTTTTAATTCTGCCCGTTCAGCCCTCTCCTCTTCCGTCAGTTTTTTTCCAGAACACAACTGTGCATATCGCTCCAGTTCCTCTTTTAATGTATCTGAATATTCATCTGCCTCAAAGTAACCTTCCGCAAGTTCATCTGATGAAAAAGCAGCCAGATTTTCCAGTTCCACATGCTTTTCCAGATCATATGCTTTCGCATTGGAAATAGAATTCAAAATATATGGCGAATGTGTTGTCACGATAAATTGAATATTCGGGAAAAATTCTGTTAAGAATGGAAGAATTTTTTTCTGCAGTTCAATATGAAGATGCGTTTCCAACTCATCAATCAGAACAATTCCCTGTGCATTATACTGACTGATTTCTTCACCCAATAACCAGTTTTTATCCATTCGAAGAATCAAATCGGATACAATATAGATCATGGATGAATAGCCATCTGACAGTTCACTGAATTCAAAAGGCTCCCGGCCTTCCTGTCTGATTTTAAAATTATAATTTTTATAATCATATTCCAGATGAATCGATTTTTCATCCAGTAAAACCTGTAGTGCAGATTCAAATCTGTCAAACCATTGTTGAATCCGCTCTACGATTTCCTTATCGCCTTCGTTTCTTGCAAAAGACTGCTGGGTTTTCATGTGAACCATATATTTAAGAAGAATATTTCCGGCGTTCTCTGCGGTGTCATATACCTTAGCCAGCTTGATATTTTCCACACCATTCGGTTTCGCAAATTGTGCTTTCCGTTCTGCCGGAAAATACGCAGTTATAAATTCTCCTTTTTGATATGCACTTTCGAGTCCATCATTATCATTCCATGCAACCCTAATGCCATCGCTATACTTACGAATCAAATCCGACCATTGCCTGTAATCCTGTTCCGCTTTAAATCGTTCATTCTCACTTGAAGCATGTTCCATCTTACGTTTCGCATCTTCTTCTAATTCCGGCCATGTTCTCGTTAATCGAATAAGATGTCCATCTTTAAGTACTTTCAGATATCTTACTAATCTTAACAGTAACGATGTCTTTCCTGAACCATTTTTTCCAGTTAACAACAAATGCTGGCGCTTGGTTGTATCCAATTCAATCGTTATATTTGATAAATGATACAACTTTTCTATATTAATTTCACTGATAAAATATTCTTTCACTATGAATCCTCCGGTTTCCGGTTATTCTGCTTAACTATTCATTATATTATCATGTACGGAAGATATTTTCAATTTTTCTGGATATACTCCCTGATCTTCTCAATCAACCCTTCATCCGCCGGCAGCCATTCCACACTCTCCAGCGTCTCCTTCGTCAGCCATTTCGCTGCCTCGTGCTCCTTCAGCACCAAATCTCCAGACTTCACTGTACAAATGAAGCAATCCATCGACAAATGAAACTTCGGATAATCATACTCCACGGTGTCCAGAAGTTCTTCCACCTGGATCTCCGTATCCAGTTCTTCCCGGATCTCTCTTACGATTGCTTCTCTGGCTGTTTCCCCTTCTTCAATCTTACCTCCCGGAAATTCCCAGCCATCCTTGAATTCACCGTAGCCTCTCTGCGTTGCAAATGCCTTTCCATTATCTATAATAATCGCTGCCACTACCTTAATTGTCTTCATCCTGCGTCTCCTTTATCCATTGATAATATACTCATAAATATCTTCTCTAACCGGCGTATCCAATGCCCACTCGATCTCTACTGCTGTCTTGTCCGTATTTGCCATGACAAATTCTTCGGTTCGACCGGTAGCTGTCATCCGACCAAGATAATAAAATTCTTTGGAAATCTTATCATCCTTATTCTTTCTCACAAAAAGCTGTACATCAATCCCTCGCTCCTTTGCTTTCACGAAATTTTGCACATCCTCTGAATCTCTGCTTCGCCCACTTTTCGAAATAGCAATCAGACGATCCGCTGCGGCGCCGATAAGGAGTAAGAAAGTTTAGACCACTGTGATGATGATCGTGGTTATATCATTTTACAAACAAGCTGATCCATTCCCGAGCCTCTTCCAATGTTTCAAATCCTTTGGACTGATAGTTAGGATGATATTTCAACGTTTTGAAAAGACTTTCGGCATAGGGGTTATCATTGCTTACACGTGGTCTGCTGTTTGAAGGAGTTATACCAATCTGACACAGGGTCGCCAACATTGTAGCGCCTTTCATGGGTGAGCCATTATCAGAGTGTAAGACTAATGGCTCCGTAGTAAGCCGCCCTTGTTTTAAACAGATCCTTTTAATCAAACTGCTGGCATAGTCGGCACTTTCTTCCTCGTAGACTTCCCAGCCAACGATACTCCTATCGTAAAGATCTGAGAAAAGATACAGATAGTAAAACATACCCTTATGTGGACCATTCAGATATGTGATATCCCACATATACACCGGATAATTACACCGATACTTTAAATAATTATTTATATTTTCAGTATTTTGTTTAATACTCCGCTTACTTTATACCAAAATATTTCCTTTTTATCTGTTATATCAATCCTCATCAAGGCAAATGTCAGCTCATAATTATTACTTATTCCATATCCCTGAAATCTTGCTAAATTATATCTTTGATACCCTAATCGTTCCAAGTCTCTATACAAATCCTTCTTAAATGCCTGCATCATCCCATTGCCCTCTTTTATTCCATATCGATAATGATTCCCAGCCACTTTAAAACCATCTTTGATTTCGCTTAAAACAAAAAACTGATCTTGTGTCAAATTTTCATTTTCTAATAGGTTAATTCTATTATTCTCCAAAAATTCAATCGCATTAATAACTTTCTTGCAAGAATAAGTGAATCTCTCTATCAGTAATTGGTCTTTACCATTTATAAAATAATATGGTATTTTCTGCATTTCATCATCTGAAGAACATTTACTATTATGTTCACGAATCGCTATTCTTTTTTCCTCTGTCTCTTTTACCTTTTCTGGATTGTTTTCAGCAATACTATTCAACAGTTTAATATATGTATCAACCCACTCACTCCAACACAAACTTTTTTCTTTGTTTGATTTATCAATTGTACCGCAACAAGAAGACATCTCTTCAAATAAGAAACTAATTTGATACATCACAACATTTAAATAGTCTTCCTTTTTCTTTGCTTTCATTACGAACAGATTTACAAACGCTAATAATAGCAAAAAGTTTGACGCAATGATTATTATACTAACAATTTTAGCATACACCGTCTGAGGAACAATATCTCCATATCCTACTGTAGAAAAGGTAATTATTGTATAATATAAAGCATCAAAATACGAGTTCATTTCTTTAAAACAGCTATTTTGAAACCGTTGTATTATCCATACAACTAATGACAAATTTATGATATTCGTTAAATATACACTAATAATCAAAACGAAAATTGGGCATTTGGATTCTTCAATTATTTTTTTTCTGTTATAGATTACTTTGATAACATTAATAAAAAAACTAAAATACAAATGTACCGCCAAAATCAACATCGCTATAGATAAGCTTTGTGGGGTCAGCACAGAAATAACAGATAATAATATTGAAAAGAAACATATTCGACAAATCTTTTTTTCTAATGGTAGCATTTTAATTTCTCCAATTCCTTTTTTATCTAGTTTACCATACCATTTTCCTAATTCAAATTATAATCTGTATATCATCAAAGCTCTTTCAGAGTAAAACTCACAATCCAAAGCCCCTTATAACTTGTATCCTTCTTAAGCTTTGCCTTGAACCCTTCCACATACATTTCCGTCTGCCTCACATATTTTATTTTATTGTAATGAATCTCAAAATAATTCCTCATACAATTTTCTCCCCAAACTAATATGCATTTCTCATATTAATTCATTATATCTCCCGGGTTATCTTTTATATACATTTCTATACAAGCTTTTCTCCAAACTGTTCAACCGTAGTATCCGCATCTCTATCCGAGACTGGTTTCCCCATCGCTTTTTCAATCAATCCCAGAATTTTCTTCGCCCTATCAATAAGATAAGTATGAAAATCATCCGATACTAGCGCCTCATAATTGATGCAATGTGATTCTATTCGTTCTTTTAAAACATCTTCCGTCAATCCATCTACCTTTTTCAAAATATTTTTTGTGTATTCACTCGGTGCTCTACCGCCGATAGAACGATTGGTAGCTGGTAAAATTGGTGTTTTATTAACAATTGAATTATAATATTTCCGTTCGATTCCCATCTTAACACAATATGCCTCCGGAAAGATATGATGAATATCAGGTGATTCCAGCATACTGTTCACAATATCAATTGTGGTATCATTCATAAAATCTCGGCATTTTTCTTTATAAAGCAATGCAATGACACCTTTATATGCTGCACTCAATCTGGTTTGTAGCGTAAGAAGTCTTGTTGATGAAAAGAACGCACTGTTAATTGTTCTGGCCGGATTTGGTCTTTGGAATACTTCATCTATAACATCTTCCATATCGTTTGCATATCTGGTCTCATTGGCACCACCATACATTTCTCCAAGAATTCCACACCAATACCATTTAGACAGAATCTTAATTGTATTTGCTTCATTACACTTACTTTTTCCTAAATAGGCACATATAGCTGCAAGTGGTATCAGCTGAGTTGTATATGGCAAATCTCTTTGCCTGAAAACAAATTGATACTGAAGCAGAAAATTTCTGGCAATTCTATATCCATCCAGAACGACATCGCGATTTGCTATGTATGACTCATACGGAAGATTTAGTACATCTTTCTTTTTACAACTTACAGCTCTCGCATGATCCTTTCCTGCCTGTTTGTCTACATAGCTGGTATACAATGTGACTGTTGTTAAAAATGTTGTTTCATCGATCCCGTCAAGCAAATCCGTTCTTAACGTATCGTCTATTCCCTGGATTTGCTTTCTACATTTTTTCCAGTCTTTCCGCAAATCAAATTCCTGAGTAGCATAAGTTGCCGTAACCAATTCGAATACCGTAAGCGGTACTCCACCTGTATTCACATTTTCGAACACCTTGCAAACAGCTTCCCGTGGAGTAGATTTATCTAATGTAATTACGGGCAATTTATATTTAACGATTGTATTCATCACCTCATTTTGAAAGCTTTTAAGAAGTTCCAGTTCATCCGTTTTTCCAGAATAGTACGTCATATATCCAAACTGCCACTGTAACAATGCGTTACTGTCAAAGATAATATTGACTGGAAACATTTTCTGTTCGTATTCTTTATCTTGCGTAGAGAGATCCAATTTTACATCTCTGTCAAAATTCTCTTTTATTTTTCTGTCTGATGGAACAGATATTACTGCATCGATTCGATCTTCATATTTATCCATGCACTTTTCCATAGATAAATAATAATAACGTTCTATATTATTTTTTCCTTTTTCCGTTTTTGTAGAAACTGGTTGCTGAGAAAACATCGACTGATAAATGGATGTTAATCTTTGCTGCCCATCCAATACCAGAAAATCCGGAACAACATTTAGTTCTCCCACACCTTTAATCGTCCTGTATTTAAATTTGATTTCCGGATTACCATATTGTAAACGCATAATTGCTCCCATAGGATAGCCCTGTGATAAACTGGCAATAATACCACAGATTCTTCCATCATCCCATGTCCAGTCTCGCTGAAACTCTGGAAGTTGTGTTTTTCCTGTATTTACTTCATCTAAAAGTTGGCTTAAATTTGTGTCTAATGATGATGGTGAAATAATCATTTGTTTTCCCTCTCTTTTTAACTCGTCTTCTTACAACTCTTCGCATAAAACTGAAACTTCTTCGCCACTTCATTCAACGATCCAATCGCATAATACCCATCCTTATTTTTCCCCACACACCCTATCAACGGCGATGCCAGGAATTTAAGGATATCTTCAATTTCATCCAGATTAGGATTTATCGAAAATCTCTCGTCATCCCTCACTGTACGATAAATCTCACGGGAAGTAAGGATCCCTTCTGTCACTTCGTCTTTGCTTTCGTTTACAAGGCATCCCACAATTGCATCTACCAATAAGCCGTAGCGTTCGGTTCGATTTCTTGCTTCGTCCAGGACACTGATATCTACGATTCCTGTCTGTTCAAAGATCTTTTTGTAATCTTCTCCGGTTAATGGAATCTCTACTTGGTTGCGAATCAACTGTTCCAGTGTGTCCACATCAATCAGTGCAACTTTATGTTCTTTGCATCGGTTTAAAAGTCGTTCCCCTCGAAAAGAGCATCCGACGATTGCAGAATAATCCGCATGATGAAGTTTTCGGTGGTCTTTCAAAGTGTCAAAGTCAATCTGATCCTCTGTAACATTTCCAGATTGCGTAGATTTTGCATCTACCGCGACTGCATAAGATAATTTGGGGGCTGTTCTTGCTTTGATCAGGACATCGGTTTTTCCGGAACCGCCAAGCCAGGTTGCATCATAGCCGATAAAATCAAATGCTGCTCTTATGGCTTTTTCAAATCTGTTGGGATTATAGGAATCTTTACTGGACAGTCTTAATTCTGTAATAAGGCTTTCACAGGAATCATTGTAACAATCGCCTGCATTTTCCTCTTTCTTTATTTCGGATGATTTAACACTCTCTTTCGCCACAATGCCAAAAGTATCCAGAAGTTTTTCTCCTCTGGCGGTGAGTCCATATTTATCGTTTGTCACACTGTAAATCAGCTTAGCAGCAGATAAAAGAATCAGTCTTTTACGCGTTTCCTCGATACTTTCCCTGTCGAATCCGTAAGATACCTTAGCTATTATAGAAAGTGTTTTTGCATTTTTCGGTTCTTTTCTCAGCTCTGCCAGCAATTCATAGACAAATAAATATCTCGCATCCAGACATGCGATCAGATCAACCGGTGATTGTTTTTCAAGCCATGTATTTCCAAGTTCAGAGGTCACATACATATTCTTACTGATACGATCAACGAATCCTATTTTCTCCAAAAATGAAAGAAACATATTCGACGATGACACTGCGATCTGATAATTAACTTTCGAATACTCCCGAATCTCTTCGATAGAAATCGCCTGATTCATCAATTGCAGATATGCGCTGATTGTTATACATGCATCGGCTGTTTTTCCCGGCATGTATCCGATCGCCATTCTTTTTTTCTCTGTTGTTGCAGGCTTTAAGGCACTTGCCCATTCTGACATTGGAAGCTGGGTTTCCAGAAGTGTTTCGTCCGGTTCTTCCTCTGTCTCTGACGGCATAGTAACCTCTATCTGCTGCAAAAATTCCTGCCCTTTTTGTGTCAGACTATACTCCAGTTTATATTCTTTAAACCGAACCATATCCACATCCCGAAACCATTTGATCCGGTTATGAATTTCAGAATTTGTTTTCCAGTTCAAATGATACTCTTCCGCGATTTTCAGAAGTTCCTGTGAGTTTTTTGGTTCTTGCAGATAGAATAGGATTTCTCCCATAAATACAATCGTGGAACAGAAAACAGCCGTAGAAAAGTAACTATCCTGTCGTTCCAAAACCATTTCTCCTAATTCTGTCAACGTCCACACCTGTTTCTCTTTATTAACCAGACCAATCGGACGGATCCATTCACACATTCGTCCTAACGTAGCTGTACTGTTACTTCCTTCAATATTAAGCATTGTATTTGCTGATTTACCGTCCTTGACCATTTTCAGAATATAGTACAACACTTTATCCTGCCCCATATCTCCACTGGGCAGTTTTGGCATTCCAAATGCTTTTTGTTTCCATTCTCTGTTTTCCGGATATTCAATATTTGTCATTTGTTTTTCCCCCACTATATCACATACATTGGCAACCTGCGTAATGAACTTATTTTTGCTTAAAAATCATTTAAACTCCGCCCATCCCGTCATAATACTTCCGCAAATCTTCCCTCATCTGTTTCCGCACTCTTTCCCAGTCTTCCGCCTTCATTTGCCCGAACAGTGCATGGTTCATCGAAATCACGCTCAAATCTTTCGAATAATACAAGAATCTCTTTCTCTCAAATTTTTCAAATGGATTCGTAAGCATATTTCTCTGCACCGCTTTTCGGTCTTTCAGCATTTTTTCATCATATGGGCAGGTGCTTCGATCCACCTGGAGGCCTCTGGATAACCGGTTCTGATAAAAGGCAATATAATCATCCAGAACCTCTTCTATTTTCGCATCTCCGATAGAATCGATATGTTTTACAATCGCCAGCAGGAACGGCATTTTATACGAAAGTGAGTAATCTCTTTCTTCCAGGAATTCAAAGAAATCTTCTTTGATCGTACTGTCATTATGTTCTTTGATGTTTAATTCTTTCCGGTATTTTTCGACATCGTCCGGACTGAACAGGTAAATGGATTTGTTGCCGAACCGGTATTCTACACTCGGCACGATCTTTTTCTTTTTGACCCAGCTTGTCACGGTTCCGGTACTGACGAAATATTCTCTGGCAACCTGTTCCTGGCTGAGATAATCGCCATATTTTTCCTCAAAAGAATTGATATCGACTTCCATAATGCGTTCAATTCTCTCCTCCAGCCCATCGATAATAACCATATCTCCCGGTGTATAATCTGTTTTTATAATATCTCCAAATGGCGCATAATATGGATTTGCAAATATCGTATGCATATTACAGGCTTTGATCATTGCACCATATTCGTCCACCAAATCAATAACAATAACATTTTTCTTTGTATCCGTTTTCCGCAGTCCTCTTCCAATCTGCTGCAGATAGAGCACTTTGGAAAGCGTAGGTCTTGCCATAACGAGAATTCCCAGTTCCGGATAGTCCCAGCCCTCGGAGATCATATTACAGGCGCACAAAAACCGAATCTTCTTCTGTTTAAAATCTGCCATAACAGCCGCCGGATTCTTTGTCTGTCTGGTGTAGCTGGCTGCAGTGATATTGGCTTTGTTGAGTAGTTTTGCCATCTCATTTGCATGGGCAACATTGACGCAAAAGATGACTCCCTGCCGTCTGGCAGCTTCTCCGTCTCCAAAATATTCCTGAAGGACATTGACAATCAGCTCATTTCTTGAAGTAACCCGTATTCTTTTTTCAAGATCTGCATTGATATAGTCTTTTCCGTTGAATCGGACTTTTGATAGATCAATATTTGTTTCGATCCTGTAAACATTTGCCCGGGCAACGATTCCTTTTTCCATGGCTTCTTTTAAGGATAGCGAAGTGGAGTATGTTCCGAAAACCGTTTCCAGTTTTTTCTTATCCGGACGCTGATCCGTTGCGGTAAGTCCAACCGTAAAATCCGCCTCATAATACTGAATCACTCTTTTCAGCATCGGTGCAACCGCATGATGTGCCTCATCCACTACGATATAATTGTAATAATCTGCTGGAAATTCCGTATAATGTCTGCACATATAGGCATAGGTTCTGATCTCTATTTTCTCTGCCAGTTCCGGTACAGATTCCTGTACTCTTGCCCTCCAGTCCGCAAGAATATTGATTCCCGGAACCAATATCAGTCCTCTGAAGCCCGGTTTTTCTTTTGCAAATTCGCGCAGGTCTTCCTCTACAATCCTGGATTTTCCGGATGCCGTTGGTAATACGATCAAAAATGCTTTGATACCTGCCATTCTACGTTTTTGTATTTCCTGTAAACTGATCGTCTGGTGTTCATATAATTCCACTTTTCTGTCGATTTTCAATCCGTCATCGACAAATGCTGTGGTATCTTTTCCGAAATATTGTTTGATATCATCTTCGATTCGATTTTGAAACGCACAATCTTCTTTTGAAAATCGGAACAGTTTGATTCCCCATAAAACACAGGTATTTTGTTTATTCAACTGTTTCCTGTATTTTTCTTCTCCGATAATCTGCGGATGATGAAAATTAAGTCCATTTTCTTCTACAGCGTATCTTTCGGTCTGTGTTCTGATAAAATAATCGAGAAAATAATTGTTTCCATTTTCATCACTGATTCCATATTCGCGTGTCAAATATCTAAGCGCATTCATACCGTAGGCATTTGAAAAGCTATCCTCAAAATGGATCTCCAGAGGTGATGCATCCGCCTGTTCTGCCCGGTCCCCAACGGTTATCCTGTAATCTTCAGGTAATGTCATTTCATCGTTAGCAAGATAGCTGTCAACTTCAGACTGTATATAACCTAAGAAACGAAAAACTCTTTTAAACTGATGGATATAACTGTTCTGTTTGTCTGTAATAAGCATATAAGAAAAAACAGGCTCATCCGGGTTATGGTCACAAATATTTTCATCAATAATGACCATATCGATGCCATTATCATAAAATCTTGATATTCCACCATTCGGATAGTTCACCTGTTCTCTCAAAGAAAAATCTGTATGTTGTATCAGAAAATTATCGCTATCTGCTGCTCTCACCATATTCTCTGTCTCCATTATTTTAAATCCGTATTAAAAATGATGCATTATTTTATATTATAGCATATAACAGGTAATGTTTCCAAAGTTTTTCGACATTTTATAGTGTATTTTGCTATTTTATTCGACATTTCTCGACACATTTTTATTTATTTTTCCAATTCATATTATTTCCCAGATGTTTCTTTCCATAATCAAAATTGCTCTACTGGATCAATTATTGATATGCAATGCAATAAAACCGCTGTTACCGTTCTTCCAGATAATAGCGGTTTATAGCAACCTGTTCTCTACTTTCGCTCCATCTCTTCTCTCACTCTCTCCAGCAAATGCCCAATTGCAAACATCACCGTCTCATAATGCATATACTCCAGAATGTTCCGGTCCACTAGCACCTGCAAACTCGCCGGGAATTCGTCATCGGATTCCCAGAATCTCAGTATAACGGGAAGAAACGAAAACAGTTCCAACTGGTAAGCCACATCGCCTTTTTCCAGCCTGATCCCATGTAGCCGCTCGCAGGCTTTCGCCAGTTCTGCAGTCTTTCCATCGAATTTCTTTCCTGCATCCCTGAAAAAGTTACTGTCATTTGCCAGATTTCCTCCCCGCACCGTAGAAAGGCTGCCGATATGAACCCATTCATGGGCGGGATGACAGTATTCTTTGGAATTACACAGGACATCGTAGATTGTCATGGCTTCGTTGTAATTTGCATTTTCTTCCGTCTGGAATTCATCCACAGACCAGGTGATTCCTCCGGTGATGCGGTTAATCCGGTATTTTCTTCCTACAAAGAAAATATAGAGATACTTTTCATCATGATCCAGAGCAAATTTCCGGATCATTTTTTCCTGATCGTATTCCAGGAAATGGGAGGACATACGGTCTTTCATCGTTTCATAGTTTGACATGTTGATTTTTCCTTTCTATGGATCATATATTATCCAAAATCTGGATTTTTTACTTGTTTTGGATAATATGTTATCTATAAAAATCATATCACATCAAATAAAATTTGCAATTTTAATTCCATCTTCAGCCACCGCGTTAATCACCAGTTTCTTATGAAGGAAAAGATTTTCGTTCATTGCTCAAACAACCAAAAACAGAGTATTTTCAAATTTTGTTGTATCTCAAAATCAAAAATACTCTGTTCCTCTTAAATTATATATTTTTTATTACTATTATTATCTCTTACACAGCCTCCACAACCGCAGCCGGTGCCGCAAAGTTTCTGGCGGCTTCGCCTAATTTTACGAATCCCTAGTTATCCAGTGCTTCTTCTGCGATACTTACGCAGTTGTCGGCAGCTCGGTCCAGGTTGTAGAGGATGCCGGAGAAGCAGCCGGTCATCGCCGGATCGCATTTCTGATTCTTTACGCGGTTCAAGTGGGCTTTGTTGAATTTCTTTTCTGCTTTATGCAGTTTCTTTTTATTTTTGAATACCAGTTCCGCTTCCTCTTCACTGCCCTCTTTTACGGCTGTCATCGCCAAGCGCAGCAGATCCAGAAGGACATTGATGCAATTTTCAATTTCCTTGCCGGCTTCCTCGGAAAAGCTCATGCCATCGTCCTGGATTTTTATCCAGATGCTGTCGATATCCTGACACCGGTCGGCGATACGTTCGATATTGTTGGTTACATACAGAAGTCCTGCTGTTTGTTCAGACTGAAGCTCTGTCAGATTACCGCTGGAAAACAATTTGGTGATATAGTCCGTGATTTCTTCCTGCAGGTGCTGGACGATATCCAGCTGATTTTTGAATTTTTCATATGCAGCTGAGGTCTTTTTCTGATTCAGAGAACCTTTCAGGCTGTTCAGCATATGTACGGCAAATCCTGTCAGATTTTCCAGTTCCTGAGATACCAGATACATAGCAGCCACCGGCTGATCAATTACCTTGTTATCCAGATATTTCGGTTCATAAACCACACCGGTATTCTTATCTCTTCCACGGATAATCGTGGTAACAATCTTCACCATGAGCGGGATCAGCGGCAGCCATACCAGTGTACAGACCACGTTGAATGTCGTATGTGCATTGGCAATCTGGCGGGAGATCACATCGATCTCATTTCCTTTTGGAGAGATATAACGTACAAATTGTGCAAACCACGGAATGATCCAGATAAATACGCAGGTACCCGTGATATTGAAAATGCTGTGCGCGATTGCTGTTCGTTTTGCATCTTTAGACTGTCCGATAGATGCTAAAAGTGCTGTAATTGTCGTACCAATGTTATCGCCAAGCAAAATCGGGATGGCTCCGGTCAGTCCGATCACGCTGCTGACACTGTCCGGTCCTGCCTGGGAAGCAAAGCTCTGAAGGACTGCGATCGTTGCAGAGGAACTCTGTACCACCAGAGTCATCACCGCACCGAGGACAACACCCAGCACCGGAATAGAAGATACTTTTCCCATCAGATCTACAAAGATCGGGCTTCCTGCCAGTGGTTTCATAACGCTGCCCATGATCTCGATTCCTTCGAACAAAAGTCCGAAAGAAAAGATAACCATACCAATATTTTTAACCTTTTCTTTTTTCCCTAAGAAGTTCAGCATGAATCCGATGAAGATCAACGGATAAATGTAATCACTGATTTTGAATGCCATCAGCTGGGCAGTCATCGTCGTACCGATATTAGCACCAAAGATAACGGAAATCGCCTGTGGCAGACTCATCAGTCCGGCACTTACAAAGCCGATGACCATAACGGTAGTTGCCGAACTGCTCTGTAACATAGCCGTAACCAGGGCTCCGGCCAGTGCTCCCATGATCGGATTCTTCGTAAGAAATTCCAGAATCTTCTTCATCTTTTCTCCGGCTGCCTTTTGCAGCGCATCACTCATACTGTTCATTCCATAAAGGAACAGCGCCAACCCACCAATCAGCCCAAATACTACTTTTACATTTTCATTCATTTTGTGTTCTCCCTTTTCCGGCAGCTGTCTGCTGCTCGATTCTTGAAATCATCTGTAAAATCTCTGTTATGAATCTGTATAATTCATTTACGGTTTACAGTATAGTGGGAGAACGCATATGGCTCTATCATGGTATTGTATGATTTTCGTTAAATCTGTGTAAAGCTGGTAGTTAGTTCCTGTTAACTCCAGTTAAAAGGTCAGGCGCATCTGATTCCAGACAGCATCGCCGTGGACAGATTTGTCTGTTACTCCTTCATTTTGGAAACCGAATTTTGCATAATAATGGATCAATGCATCTTTGCAGGTCAGCACCAGACCCTTCCTTCCCTGTTTTCTGGCATCTTCGATCGCCCGCTCCAGCAGTTCTCCTGCCAGCCCGCGTCTTCGATAAGCCGGGATTGTATTCACCCCGAAAATCATCTGCCAGACACCGGTTTCGTCATGCATGGAAGCTTTTTCGTACATTTCATCCGTCAGATCTGGTTCGTTGGTGACAAAACCATCGACGAACGCAACCAGTTTGTTGTCATTTTGCTCGTCGAACATCAGCCAGAAATGGTTGGCGTAATGAATAAGGCGGTCGGCGAATTCCTCTTTTGTGGCGGCTTCGGCTGGTGGGAAGCACTCGGACTCTACGGCGGCGATCTGTGGCAGATCATCTATGGTTGCAGTTCTGATTATCATGATATTGTATCCTCCAATTTATTATCTATTAACTTTTTTCTTTCCACTTCGCAGCTGATATCATTTTCGGGTATAGTCTGCGTGGTTATGCATGATATTTTCAAAGAGCCATCCGACCAGCAGACATTTGTTACTCTATCCCAACACCGAAAACGCCATAACCGCAACTCCCAGCACCACCAGAATCACTCCTGTAGCACGGTTCAGAGTCTTTGGCGTTGCTTTATTGGCAAATACGGCTGCGATTCTTGCCCAGAGGAAGGTAAAGACCACACACAGGATCCATACTGTCCAGTCTGGTGTGCCGCCGATGGCAAAGTGGGATACGGCTCCGGTGAGGGCGGTGAAGGTCATGATAAATACACTGGTTCCCACGGCTGTTTTCAATTCATATCCGAGAACGGATGTCAGGATCAGAAGCATCATCATACCGCCACCGGCACCGATAAATCCGCAGATAAAGCCGATCATCACTCCGCAGATCACAGACTGAATCGCACGTTTTTTCGCAGACACCTGTGCCATGGCTTCTTTTGTAGTCATGACCGGGCGAAGGATGAATTTGATACCGAGCAGGAAGGTCATGAAGACGGAGAAATTTCCCATCGTTGTGGACGGTACCAGGCTGGAAACGTAACTTCCCACTATGGTAAACAACAACACGGTAACCATCATGATCAGACCATTTTTTATATCAAGATTCTTATTCTTCCCATAAGTATATGCGGATACGGCACTTGCCAGCACATCCGAGGACAATGCGATTCCCACTGCCATGTAGGGATCCATTCCCAAGAATGTGATCAGCATCGGGCTGATGACCGCCGCCGCGCTCATGCCGGCAAATCCGGTCCCGAGACCTGCACCCATACCTGCAAAAAATGTAACAATTACTGTTAGTAAAATACTCATTTCTTTTTGTTCTCCTTTTGATATGTATTCAGATTTTCCTCTGTCTGTTCCATCACCTGTTCAAAAATCTTTCTGGACTCCGCAGGCACACCGGAAAATAAGGTTTCGATAAATGTTCTCTGGATCTCACATCCCTGTCTCCAGACATTCTCTGTTTTTTCCGTACAGATCAACTCAGTTTTCCTCCGATCTCCCGGCACCTCACGGCGTTCCAGATACCCTTCCTGCGCCAGGCGTTCCACATGGAGCGATACCAGATTTGCCTTGATTCCGCGAATCTTTACGATATCTGCAGCAGTTTTATACTGCGGATTGTTTTTCAGGAACATCAGGATATCCAGGGATGTCTGCGGGATGCCGGTCTGCTGGCATAAAGGTCGACACAGCTGATTATAGACATCCAGCAATTTATGTATATACTCAATGCTTATCATGCCTTCTATACCTCTCTTTCATTTTTAGAATGTTCATTTTTGAAGTATTTTAACATGAAATTCCTATTATTACAAGCGTGAAATAATCATTACATTTTCATGAATTATACTATATCTTTCTGTCTATATAATACCTTCCTTCTATTTCTTACAAAATCCTGAAGTTTGTGGTAAAACATGTCAGAATTTGTTATGATACAGAAAGTAACATATATATTTTGAGGAGGAATTTCAATATGTTTAAGGAAAAAATACGTGTACTACTTCTTGGGGGAAGTCTGACGGATCACGGCAGCTATGCAGATGGCAATTATCAGGGATATCCGGTTGTCATTACAACGGAATCGACGGTTTACCACGTTCGTATCAATGCCGTCTCCACACAGGATCCGGACAACGCACAGCTGGCACAGTATCTGGAATACCAGAAGCAAAATGTCAAACACCTGGCAGACTATTCCTGTACTTCTACTTCCGCCTTACTGACCATAAAAATGCCGGCAGTAAACGGAAACAAAGTTCCGGATATGATCAACAGTGTCGTAGATCCTCTGATTCAGTATCTTCATGGCGGTAACTATCAGCCTTGCTGTGAGTCCTGTGGCAGCACACAGGAATATCTGTCAAATTATGAGGTTAATGGTTCCTACCATTATCTGTGTACTTCCTGTGCACAGCAGATCGAGCAGAATCTTCAGCAAAATCAGCAGACAACCCGTGCAAAGAAGAGTAATCTGGTTGCCGGACTCGTAGGTGCTTTCGTCGGTTCTCTGATCGGATGTGTACTCTGGGTACTGATCTATCGGCTCGGATACATCGCGGGTATTGCCGGTGCAGTCACTGCAATCTGCGCACTGCGTGGATATGAACTGCTTGGCGGTCATCTGGATCGGAAGGGTGTGATCATTTCCACTGTGATGATGCTGGTGATGATTTTCTTTGCCAATCGGCTTTCCTGGACCTGGGATGCTTACGATGCACTGAAAGACGAAGGGTACACCTTTTCCGAGTGTTATCAGTATCTGGATAACATTCTGGATCTTTCCGAACTCACCGGAAGCTATTACAGCGAGCTGTTCATCGGATACGGACTTACCTTACTCTGTAGTGTACGGCGCATCATCGACGCTTTCCGCACCAGTAGTGGAAGTTATCGCATGAAGAAGGCACAGTAATCACCATAGATTCTGTAATAGAATCATTCGAGCAATAAACACAAAAAGACAGAAATCGGAATCGTCCCGTACCATTGGTACATGTCTGAAACAGATTTCTGTCTTTTTTATTTACGCTCTAGTTCTGCCACCGGATCTCACCCTTCTGGATCAGTGGATACCGTGCCAGTGTGGTTCCGTCCAGATTCTCACGATGCATATCAACCGCAGTGATCTGATGATTTTCATAGGTATTATAATAGTAGATTCCCTTCTGAGCATTCCAGCAGGAAGTGTAGATCGTGATCTCATATTTTCCGTCTGCCACCTCACAGCATCCTCTCTGCTGGTCCACCGATCCCAGAATGTGGAAAAACTGGCTGACGCTTTCCGCCTCGGAATCTCCCGATACTGCATGTGCTCTGGTAAATGCCACTTTTGCAAAGCGGGAAGTAGAAGAAAGATCTCCCGGAAGTCCAAGTGCACCCATGCCGCGGCTGTAGGTCTGTAATGGCAACTGCTCGGAAAAATGATTCTCCGGCTGTTTCGGTGACAGATGCATATACTGATTCAATAAAAACATCTGCTGTTCAAATGGCGGATTATTGGTCAGTACACCTGCCGGATTATCATAAACCTTCAGTCCCTCCCGGACACATTCGATGGTGATACACGCATATTTGTCCGCCAGAATCCAGTGCAGCTGTGCCGCCGGAAACTGTGGGGCGAATACGGTTCCCACCAGATTCATCTCCGCCAGCATTTTCTTCGCCTCTTCTACCGATGCGCACTGGGAAAGAATCCATGGAATGAACTCAAACTGAGCCACGTTTTCCCGTCCCTCCTGGATTTCCTGGTAGACAGCGTTTCCTACAAAGTTCAACCCTGCCATTCCAAGTCCTTTTTCATTGACCGCATCGTAATACAGCGGGTAATCATCCGCTACATGTGCCATACCGATGATCGCATAATGATTTTCCAGTTCTTCCATATGGCGAAAATGAAACGGATAATTTCTTGGTGTTACTGTAATCTCATCTCCATAGGAGAATTCATAATCCAGCGTCCGTCCCATATAAAAATCTTTTGTCTTATAAGTAGCTGCTGTACACATTTCCATCTGCTCCTTTTATTCAAAATACTTGCATGGCTGTTCTGTTTTTTCTCATTGTTCTGATGCTTTCATAATTTTCTCTGCACTGGAAGGGTCCCAGGAAGAAATCTCCAAAACTGCATCCGGAATCTGCTGATCTCCGGAATCTGGATTATGGAACCAGACGCAGGACATTCCTGCTGCTTTTGCCGCCTTTCCTCCATTAGTGGAATCTTCTACTACCATACATGCGGAAGGATCCAATAATAATGCTTCTGCTGCGGCAAGAAACGTATCCGGTGCCGGCTTTGGATGTGCCATATTTTCTCCACTGATAAAAGCAGAAAAATACTGAGCCAGGTCAAGATCCTTCAACACTTTTTGGATCACATCCTCCGGAGAAGAAGATCCGACTGCCAGCAGATATCCTTCCTGATGTAGCTTTTCCAGAACTTCCCGGATTCCTTCACATTGCGGGAATCCTTCTTTTTCCACGATTTCCTTTTTCTTTTCTTCCATTCTCCGGTTCATCGTCGGATAATCCTCGAAAATATCACCGTAAGCATCCACCATCAGCTGCCGGAAAACTTCTCTGGTAGAACCGATGCACGGTTTGTAAATCTCATAGTCCAGCGCAATTCCGTCCTCTTTCAGCACTTCCTGCCAACACCGAAAATGCAACGGTTCCGTATTGACCAGAACACCATCCATATCAAAAATAATCCCTTTTTTCTCAGCCAGTCGATTAGCTACTTTCGTATAAGAGGGAACCGGCACACCATATAGTTTTCCCATGCGAACCACTTCGTATACCAGTCCGTCGATTTCTGATGGTTTCCCAGCCATTACATCCCTCTGCATAGAAGTAGTTGTTTCCGGTGCAAGATTAGACAAAATATGTAAGTTAACATCTACCATGTCTTTTTGAAATGGAACGCCCATAGCATCTGCAAGTGCTGCGATTTCCCGGATCATCGAACAAAACAGTTCCCGCGGAGCGCCCTCTTTCTGAAAATCCCCCGCTACCGCGTTACAGTACAGTCCTGCTGCTCCGATCGGAGACACATAGGAGAATTTTTCAAGTGCTTCTCTGCGAATATTTTCGGATAAAATTCCGTCAATAGCACTGTCCGTAAAATCCTGACGGATCTCTTCGAGTTCCGATCTCCAGTCTGTCTTTTCCCGAACTCCAAAGACGATCCGCAGAATCTTTCCATGCTGCAATAACACACCCGGTTCTTTGATGTTGGCAGATACATAGATGCATCCGTCTGTTACCAGAAGTTCCGGCAGTTCTTTTTGCAGTTTTGCACCGGTTCCATAGATATTCAGAATCGGAATCACGATCGTATCCGGTTTTGCCACGCGGCGGATAAACGGGACGGTATCTTTCAGTGAATACCCTTTTACACACACCAGGATCACATCCGGTTGTTCCTTGTAGTGTTCCATATCCGTTACTTTCACAGCAATTGTCTCAGGATTCGGATCCCAGAGACGCTCCAGAGTCAATCCATGCTCTTTCATAGCTTCCAGATGACGGCCACGGGCAATCAGTGTCACATCTTTTCCTGCCTTTGTCATAAAATATCCCATAACTCCGCCGGTTCCTCCGGCTCCTATGATTGCATATTGCATTTGTGTTCTCCTTTTTTCTTTGCATCTGTCACAGATTCTGATGGTATTCAGAACATAATCATAATATTATGTACGAGATAGTTATTATTCACCAAATAACACTTCTCTGTTTGTTCCGTAAAAGATTTCATCATGACCGGACAATTTTTTCAGGATCTCTTCCATCCGATCCCAGTTCTGATCCACGTCAAACTCATAACTGTGTCCCCACAGATAGAAAAGCTGTGGTTCCTCACTGTCAGATGCCAGAAAACGGTCAATCAGATCCATCACATCCGCATCATTATGATGGCAGGTTGGCTTCAGTGTCAGCGGCTCTTCCGGAAGTCCAAAATTTCCGGTCCGCTCTATCGTACGGGAATAACGGATACCACAGGCACGCGCAATATCCACTACTGTATCGTTATAAGTACCAAACGGATATGCCATTCCCACAACAGGCTGCCCAAACCGTTCTTCCAGATTTTTCTTGTCTTCCAGAATCTCATTGCGGATCGTCTCTTCATCATATTTGGGAAGATCTGCATGTGTCAGACAATGTGCTGCAATCTCATGTCCCTGATACAGTTCTTTTAAACCTTCAGTGTTCATTCGATGAATCAGAAGCCCCTTGGGATGTTCCCATACATTTGCATAAGACTGCATACCGCTGTTTAAGTTAAAGGTGCCTTTTACACCATAAGTATTCATCATTTCCACCAGACGGCAATCCTGTGTCACACCATCATCGTAACTGAATGTTACTGCTTTTTTCTTTCCATTCCACATAACAATTATCCTCCTTTGGCAATTTTAGTGTACCCAGTCATCTGTCACACTTTCTTTCGTATTTATTACTCAAGCACTTTCTCTACCATCTGTGCATCGATCGTTACGGACTGCATATGATTGACTTCAATCTGATACAGAGCATTGGCTGCGATATGCTCTGCGGCCTGTTCCAGATCACGGATACCGCTGGTATTCGCATGTTTCTGAATGATTCTGTCCAGCCCCTCATCTGTCAGAATAATTTCATTTTCTTTCAGACTCATTCGCTTCAGTACTTTCGGCAGTGCGTATTTTGAGAAAATAATTTTCTTCTCTTCGTCTGTATAATCCGGAATGTCGATCACCGCAAAACGGGACATCAGCGGTGCACTGATCTGGGATTTGTCGTTGGCGGTGGCGATCGGATAGACACCTACCGTAGGGATCATACATTCCATATAGTTATCGGTGAATCCCAGGTTATCAAGCAGGGTCAGCAGAACATCCGCCGGGTTTCCGTTTCCTTTGCCGGAGGCAGCTTTGTCCAGCTCGTTGATGATAAATACCAGATTGGACTCTCCTGCCATCGAAAATGCATCCATGATGATACCGGGTTTTGCATTGGCATAGACACGGGAACTTCCGGTCAGCTGTTCCGGATCGTTGATGGAACTCATATCCAGAGTTGTCCACGGCAATTTCAGGATTCGTGCAACCGCATAGGCAATCTGGGATTTTCCGGTTCCTGCAGGTCCTACCAGAAGCAGACCGTATGCCGGTAACGTATGCGTACGGTTGATCTGGATGATCGTCTCGATAATTCTCTGTTTTACCTTCTCCATACCGTACAGTTCTTCATCGAGGATTCTTCTTGCTTCCTGCGGGTCGATAGACTCAAAGTAATTGCTCTTCCACTGTACATTCATCATAATCGACAGTGCTCTCTGTGCATGCCGTCTCTCTTCCGGAGATACCTCATGGGATTTTGCAACCGCCAGGTTTCTTCTCGCCCAGAGACGAATATTATCCGGCAATGTTTTTCCGGCGCAGGTCATAAAGTCGGTGATGCTCTGTATACTGGTCAGTTTCATATCATCGCCGATTTCTTCTGCATCCTCATCTTCCTCGATCTCTTCCGGTGCATTGCTTGCCAGAAGACGTTCGATCATAAACTGTAAAAAACCATCCTCCGCCGAAAGTTTGGTGCCGCCACCGAAAGCGATCTCACGAATCTTATAAACGGCATATCCATTTTCTCGGTTCTCACCGGACAGACGGATATGAATATGATTGCCGCCGAGCCATTTTAACAGACTGACAAAACGGGCATCGATCTGCAGAATGTCCGCGGATACGATACCGTCTTCCTCCTCAAATTCAAAAGTCGTCTGTTTCGCCGGATTAGAAAAGAATCCGCTGGAATGGTGTTTCCACTGCCGTTTTTTGTTATCCAGCACCAGCATCGGGCGTTCCGGTGTAGCGGTGGATTCGTCGGAGCGGAAGGTTGTATAAGTACAGGTCAACGGTTTGTCTTTATCCGGGGTATTATTAAAATCAAATACTGGCATTGTAATTTCTCCTTTATCACCGTTCCGTTTTTAACTCTCATCACCGGAACAGTTCTTCTGTTTTTTCGATTTCCTTTTTTGTGCAGGTGACCGTTTCATAAATGCAAAAATCTACCGTATTATTACCTGTCACACTTTAACAGTTTACCATGATTTTCCGAAAAAAAAAAGTGAAAACGTTACTAAACCGTTATGATCCGTCCCATCTCCGCTGAAGTTCTGTGGGAAATCGAGATTACCGTTCGGTTTTCCGATACGCGCCGCAGTGCCTGTAAGACTTCCTTTTCCGTCTCCACATCCAGATTTGCCGTGATCTCATCCAGCAACAGGATCGATGGTTCTGCAACTGCTGCCCTGGCGATAGATAACAATTGCCATTGCCCCTGCGAAAAGATCTCCGGGGTACACACGGTATCGTAGCCATTTTCCAGACTGGCGATCGAATCTTCAAGACCAGTCAGTCTTGCTGCCGCCTGCACCTGTTTTTCCGTGATTCTCCGATCATACAGTGTGATCTGCTCACGCACCGTACCCGGCACCATATGGAAAGACTGCTCCACATAGCCAAACAGCGATCTCCTTTCCTCTTCCGGAACTTCTGTAGCAGAAACATTACCGATCCGTATGCTTCCACTCTGCGGCTCATACAGACCAAGCAGCAGCTTCAGGATCGTACTCTTTCCGGCACCGGTACGCCCGGACAATGTGACCTGTTCGCCTTTTTTCACCTCAAAACTCACACCTTCCAGAATCAGATGTTCGTCATAGCCAAAGACTACATTTTCAAAGGATACCGCGGTCTGATCTCCGACATCTGCCGTATGTATCTTATCTGTTGTAACCTGTTTTTTCTGTTCAATGATATCTTTTGCTGTTTTCCGGACACCCTGTCGTTTTCCGTTCGCTCTGTCTGCTTCAGCTGCTTCCAGATTGAAAAACTCATTGATTCTGTGAATACCTGCCATCGCTGACTGGATCGTCTGAATCTCCATACCAAGGCTTTCTATCGGTGTGAAAATCTGGGAAATATAATTGATCACGGCTACTGCTGTTCCAGCAGACATTCCAAAGAATGTCAGAATCTGCTGATTGCCAGATGCAGATAACAGCATCACAACAGCAACCACAACGGCATTCAGAATCAGAATAACCGGTGAGTAAATCGCATCATAGAAGTTCGTTCGTTCCATCGCCCGATAGCTGTCGCTGATATATTTGTCATACCGCTCTTCCATATATTTTTCTTTTCCAAAACAGTGGATCGTCCGAATATTGTGAAGCGTCTCCGGCACATGACCCGAGGCACGGCCTACTGCTCTTCGGTTCTCGATCTGTGCGGTCAACATATTTTTCTGCACATGTCTGGTAAACCAGAACAAAAATGGCAATAAAAACAGTAAAACCAACGTCAATCCCTTATTCCGAAACCAGATCACAGCCAGGATACTCAGGATCTTACATGTATCCGCAAACATGCTGATGATTCCGGAAGTAAACAGGTTCTCTACCGTATCCACATCTCCTATAAACCTTGATACCATCGTTCCCGGTTCCTGCTGATTGATCGTATCCGCACTGAGGCTGACAAACTTTTCCATCAGGCGGCTTCGAAGCGCATGCGTGATCTTCTGTCCGAAAACAGTCAGAAGACTCTCGCGCGCCGTATCCATAAAACCTGTCAGGGCAAGCACAACAAAATAGAGGACAAAGAACGAAAACGCTACCGCATCTCCTGCCGTAATAGTGTCCACGATTTTTCCAAGAAGAAGCGGCGGGATCAGAGAGGCTCCGATGGCTCCAAGTACTGCGATCAGGATCCCGCTGGACAGCCATTTTTGTTTTTTTACTGTATCGATCAGAATATTTCGTACATTTCCTTTATGCTTCATGACTGTCCTCTCCTTCCTGTGTGGTAAATAATGTCGCATATGCCGAAACTTTCTGTAACAGTTCCTCATGCGTTCCCACGGTCGTTTTTCCCTCGTCCATCCAAATGATCTGATCCATCTGTGGAAACAGATACAGTCGATGTGACAAAAGCAACACGATCGAATCACGGGTCATCGCCCGTACATTGGCAAACACTTCTTTCTCCGTCGATTTATCCAGTGCAGAAAACGGATCATCAAGCACCAGTAACGGCTTTTTATGGCACAGTGTTCTTGCCAGTGCCACACGCTGTGCCTGACCTCCGGAAAGGCGAACCCCACCATTTCCAATCAAGGTATCCTCTCCCTCTTCCATATCAGAAACTTCCCGGTCAATACACACTGCTTTCAGATAGGTTTTCAAATCTTTTTCGTCTCCCAACAACACATTATCTCTGACGCTGTCATGAAACAGCTCCGGATCATGTCCCAGGTAGGCTACGATACCCTTACGTTCTGCCTCTTCCATCTGCAGCAAATCTTTTCCTGCAAATCGTACCGTTCCCTCATATGGACATTCACATAAAAATAACTTTCCAAGGGTTGATTTTCCACAGGCTACCGGACCGGTCACGCCGATGATCTGCCCCGGTTTTGCTGAAAAAGACACATGTTCCAGCACGTGCTTTCCGTCCGGATAAGCAAATGAGACATCTTTTACTTCCAGATTTCCAGGGCCCCATTCTTTTCCGTTTTCTTCCTCGTTTACCGAGTCAAACAGCGGACGGATACGATTCCAGGAAACCTGCGCTTTATGTACAGCATTGAAGAGTTTTGCCGCACTGGATGATTTTGTAGAAAGCTTCACAAAGCATGCCAGAAACGTGGTAAATGTTGCGATTGACCAGCTGCTCCATCCGCTTCCCAGTATATTTTTCTGACCAAAATACAGAATAAACAATACACTGGTCATAGAAATCACTTTATAAATCGGAGGCATGGCACTGTTCCAGATATTTGCCTTTACCGCGGTTGTTTCATAATCGATAAGATTCTTCTCATAAGCCATCTGCCGGTCTCTCTCACAGCCAAACACCCGGTAGGTGACAGCGTTCTGTGCACGATCAAGAGTCACTGCGCTCAATACTCCGCACTGCTTTTTATATGCTGCTCCGGTTCTCTGGATCATCCGTTTCATCTTCTCCGCTGTAATATATGAAATCGGCGGAAAGATCATACACAGCAGAGCAAGCCGCCAGTCATACCACAAAAGCATGCCTGCATAGGCTGTCAGAGCCACACCGGTATCAAAAATCTCCGTCGTGAATTTACGCATGCCCTCCACACAATCATCTACATCCAGGATGGCTTTTGTCATGATGGTTCCTTCCCCTTCTTCCCGAAGGCTCGCCCTCCTCCTGGTCACAAGACTGTGATACAGGATCTCTTTCATTCTCCGGTTTACATTATTTGCAAACCTGCGTACATAAAAACGTTTGACATATCTGGATACCTGTACGATCCCGATTGCTGCCACATAACCGATTACAAGAAACAGCATATTGGCAAAAGTTCCGCTGCCTCTCAGAATATCCACCAGCATTCCCGTCATCCTTCCCTCAAACCACGGTTCCGCCAGAAGTCCCAGGTTATAGATCAGGCCGGAGATTGTAATTGTAAGAAGAACTTTCCATTCTACCCGAAAATACGAACCGATTTTTTCCGGACAAAACTTCTCATCCTCTCTCTTCTTTTGCAGTTCCTTGTTTTCCATCCCCGTCATTCTCCTCTTTTGCCAAAATCCGTGTAATATTTTCAAATCCTGCCTGTCGTTCTCTTTTTGATTTCCAGTACAACATGTCCAGTGTTTTACAAAAATGCTCCTTTTCCTCCCCTGAGAGATCCTCTAACAGCCATTCATAAAATACGGTTTCGATCGATGTCTTGGAATTTTTCAGGTGTTCCGCTTTTTCTGTCGCATAAAGCAGCTGGCTCCTTCCATCTTCCGGATTCGGTTTTCGAACCAGATATCCTTTATTCTCCAGGCGGGCTACCCGTTTTGCCGCAGCTCCTTTATCCATCTTCAGACTTTCACGCACTTTGGTCTGGGTGATTCCCGGATTATGACGTACCAGATGAATCACATCAAACTCCGCAGTTCCGATTCCCTCTTCTTTCATGGTCTGAACTGTAAATTTTCCTACTTCTCTGGCTATTTTCGTGATCTGCCGTTTTGTATCATCCATAAGAAATACCCCATCCTTTCTTCACTTATACTTTTCTCTTTCTGTTTTTTATAGAATATCCGTCCGTTAGTTGTACTATCAACTATCTGGATGATAGTACAACATTTTGGGTATGTCAAGTCTTGTCTTTCGATTATATAGTCTGTGGTATTCCTGTAGTTACTGTTCACTCCGTTCCCAGTAACACGCTTCGCGGGATATTATCAGTGAACAGTAACTTCCTGTTCAGACCGTCGCTAATATCTCATGCAGGTACGGACTCAGACATGTTGCTCACATAAAAAAAGAAACCTGACATACTACTGACAGATTTCTTTTTTAATCCTTATGAAGGGGCTTCAAATATCTCCCTCTTTATATTTTTTCATTAATTTGGCCAGTGCTTTATTTTCTCCTGCAAGAATCAAGATCTCTCCCATACACAGGTTTTCTTCCGGATGGATGTTGACACAAATCGTTTCCCCTTTCTTGATTGCAATAACATTAATTTCATATTTTTTTCGTAGATTCAGTTCTTCCAGATTATGATTAATCCAACTATCCGGAACCGCAAGTTCTACCATCGAAAAGGAATCTGACAGCATAAAGAAATCCTGAAATCCTCCTGAAATCAGGTTTTTACCAAGACGGATACCCGTTTCGATTTCGGCCATCACTACACGGTCTGCACCGATCTTTTTCAGAATCTTGGCATGCATCTGATTCATCCCCTTGGCGATTACCAGCGGAACACCTGCCTCTTTTGCCTGCAATGTCGCCAGAATACTTGACTCCATATCTTCCGAGATCCCTATGATCACCACATCCATGTTACTGATTCCCAGCGATTCAAATACACGGCTGTCCGTCACATCTGCCCTTGCAGCATAAGTCACATAATCTGCTATCTCCTGCACCAGTTCCTGGTCTTTATCCACTGCCAGAACCTGTTTTCCTGCTTGTGACAGCGTCTGTGCCACAGCATAACCGAATTTTCCAAGTCCGATTACTGCATATTGTTTGTCCATGATTTTTTTTTCCTTTCTGTTAATCTGTTCTCCCCTATTCTTTTATCCAATCAGAATCCTCTGTTCCGGTCTCTGAATATCCGCATCCACATGTCTTGTTCTGCGCCCAAGGGCTACCGCAAGTGTAATCGGCCCGATTCGTCCCATATACATAATAAGTATGACAATGATTTTCCCTGCTGCCGGGAGCTGTGAAGTCAGAGAACGGGTCAGTCCCACCGTCGCCACCGCCGAAACAACCTCATAGGCACAGTCCAGAAGCGGATGACCACTGACGGCAACCAGAAGGATCGTGGCCGTAAGAGCAGTAGTCAGTGCAAAAAAGAAAATCACCACCGCAGAGCGGATATTTTCTTCCACAACTTTTCTTCCCCATACTACCGTATCATGATTTCCACTGATATAAGAAGTAACCAGCACGATAAGAAGAGCAACCGTAATTGTCTTCACACCACCGGCAGTTCCCATCGGTGAACCGCCGATAAACATCAAAATCATACTCACCATCGCAGACCCATCCGTAAAATTTTTCTGTGGAATCGTCTCAAATCCGGCTGTTCTTGTTGTTATGGACTGAAAAAAAGCAGCCATCACTTTCTCTCCCGGTTTCAGATCTCCGAGAGACCCTGTATGATTCCAGTCCAACAGGAGGATCAGAAGTGCCCCGCCTGTGATCAGGATTACTGTCGTCGTCAATACCAGTTTTGTATGAAGGGTAAATCCGCGGATAAAATTTTTTCTGGTTCGTTTTCCTCTCAGCAGATCCTGCACATGCTCGATCACTTCCCACCAGACGGGGAAGCCAAGTCCGCTCAAGATAATTAGTCCCATGGTTGTAACATTCATCAGAGGATTGGTTACAAAAGGCGCAAAAGAAGATTCACCTACCAGATCGATTCCTGCATTGCAAAACGCGGATATCGAATGGAAAATACTGTACCCGATTCCTTTCCACAGTCCATAATGAGGAACAAACCAAAAGCTATAACATATCGCTCCTGCAATCTCAACCACCGCTGTTCCGATCAGGAGTCTTCTGACAATTCCCACGCTTCCTTTCAGTACCGGCAGATTATATGTATCCTGAATCAGTTTGCGACTCTGCAGGCTGATTTTTTTTCGCAAAACCAGAAATATCATGATCATACATGCCATGATTCCAAGCCCGCCAAACTGGATCAGCCCCAGAATCACAATTTTTCCAAACACGCTCCAGGTGGTTGCAGTGGGCACGGTCACAAGGCCGGTTACACACACAGATGTAGTCGCCGTAAATAACGCATCAAGCCAATATACGCCCTTTCCACTGGCCGATGAAACCGGCAGACACAAAAGAAGCGTTCCCAGTATGATCACTACACCAAATCCAGTCATCATAATTCTTTCTGTCGGCGTATGCCACTGCCTTTTTTTCTGTTTTTCAGACATCCTTTTTTCTCTTCTTTCCTATATTTTTTCCAAAATATCAACTTTCTGTTTCATTTCTGATATTTTACAACCAATGATTCTTCTTTTAGAATCCGAAATCTGCATAATCCTCCGGAAGAAATCTGTGGTAAATGATATGGCAGCCCTCATCTTTAAAGCAGTAGTAATATGGATCTTCCGAGTCCACAAAGCGGATCATCAGGTCAAATTCTCCGTTGTCCATCGGTTCCATCGCGCACTCAGATGTCTGACTGCGGAATAATTCTTTTACCTCATCCAACGTCGTTCCGTGCTTTGTAAGTAACTGTACCAGTGCAAAGATAAATGCATTCTCGTCCCGGTGTTCGTGCACATATTCTGTCGCATGTTCCGACAGGAAGAAGCAGAAACGATCTCCTTTGTGCGATACCTGTACTTCCCCAAATATTTCTTTTGTTGCCTCCGGAAATCCTCCCAGTGACTCCTGCATCGCCTCTGCATCACCTTCGCTTTCAAAAAAATGATGCAGAGAACTCAAAGGATAATACAGCCGGATCGGTTCTTTCATATATCCAAGCTTTGCCTGTTCCTCTGCAATCACATCGATCAGACTGTCCTGTAGTTTTTTATATCCATTTTCGTACATAATTCTATAATCCTTTCTGGCTGGCCCCTTCGACCGCCGGTCGTCGATGGTGTCAGGCACCATTGAATTTTTATGAAATATTTTCACAGCTATGTGAATTATATAATCTCACGGATATTTTCGCAAGCAGAAAGAACATCCTGTACATTTAAAACTGTACAGGATGTTCTCCCTTGCACTTTTATTCTTTATTTCATACTGTCAGGTTATTCTTCCCCTTTGTCTACCTTGCTGGCTCTTGCTTCAATCTCTCTTTCCTGTACATCTCCAGGTGCCTGCTCGTAACGGGCAAATGTATAAGAGAAATCACCGGCTCCACCTGTCATGGAACGAAGTATGGTTGCATATCCGTAAATCTCCAGTTCCGGAACATCTGCTTCTACGATGGTATATCCCTGTTTATCCGGGTTCATACCAAGCACACGGCCACGTCGTTTGTTCAGATCACCCATAACATCACCGGTAAATTTATCCGGTACACGGATCTGCATATTTACGATAGGCTCTAACAGAACCGGCGAAGCTGCCAGGAAACCGTCTTTGAATGCCATCTTTGTTGCAGTCTTGAATGCCATCTCAGAAGAATCTACCGGATGATAAGATCCATCATACAGAACCGCTTTCACACCAACTACCGGGTATGCTGCCAGAGGACCGGATACTACAGATTCCTGCAGACCTTTTTCTACTGCCGGGAAGTAGTTCTTCGGAACGGCTCCACCGACAACGATCTGCTCAAATACATATGGTGTATCCAGATCACCGGATGGTTCAAAGGTCATCTTTACATGACCATACTGGCCATGTCCACCGGACTGTTTTTTATATTTTTTATCAATATCTGATTTTTTACGAATGGTCTCACGGAAAGCTACTTTCGGTTTGGAAAGTTCCACATTCACTTTATACTGTTCCTGCAGTTTGCTGACGATCACGTCTATATGCTGGTCACCCATGCCATAAAGAAGAGTCTGACGGTTTGCAGAATCATTGACTACTTTCATTGTCAGATCTTCCTGACACATCTTGGAGAGTGCCTGGGAAATCTTATCCATATCTGCTTTGTTCACTGCTTTGTAGCGTTTGCAGGTATATGGAGTAGAAATCTCCGGTTTGCCGTAGAATACCGGGACAGCTTTTGTTGCCAGAGTATCGCCGGTACGCAGTTCGTTGATCTTGGCTACGGCTCCGATATCACCTGCATGAAGTTCCGGAACCTCGATCGGTTTGGATCCTTCCATAACATACAGCTTGCCGATCTTCAGTTCTTCTTCTCTTTCTACATTATATAAGGTATCCCCGGACTTGATAACACCGGAACAAACTTTCAACAGTGAATATTTTCCGATAAACGGATCTACGATCGTCTTGAAGACCTGTGCGGATTTCGGCATGGTGAAATCATAGTCAGCTTCGAAAATTTCACTGGTTGATTTTACGATACCGGCGCGTTCTCTCAGATTCGGACTCGGGAAGTATCCACAAATATCGTCTAACAGGATCTTAACACCCTGCAGGTTGACCGGAGATCCCATGCATACAGGAACCAGACTTCCATCGCCTACGCACATGGATAATGCTGCAGAAATCTCGGTAACAGAGAATTCCTCACCTGCAAAATAGCGATCCATGAATTCTTCGCTGGTCTCTGCTACAGCTTCCAGTAAGATCTCTCTGTATTTTTCCAGATATTCTTTTGAATATTCCGGAATCTCGCATTCTTCTTTCTTATCTTTTTCAATGTAACGGCGGCCTTTATTCTTTACAATATTGATATAACCGACAAATTTTCCATCCTCACGAAGCGGCATGTGCAACGGTGCGATCCTTTTGCCATACAGTTCGGTCAGATCTTCTACTACCTGACGGTAGCTGACATCATCCATATCCATCTCTGTTACGAAGAACATACGTGGCAGTCTGTATTTTTCACACAGTTCCCATGCTTTCTGGGTTCCTACCTGTACGCCTGATTTTCCGGAGATCACGATCACTGCTGCATCGGCGGCGGCTACTGCCTCTTCAGCTTCTCCTACAAAATCAAAGAATCCAGGTGTATCTAAAATATTTACTTTTACCTTATCCCATACAACCGGCACGGTAGAAGTACTGATCGAGAATTTTCTCTTGATCTCTTCTTTGTCGTAATCACTGATGGTATTGCCATCTGTCACCTTGCCTAAACGACTTGTAATACCTGAAAGATAAGCCATAGCTTCTGTCAGTGTAGTCTTACCTGCTCCGCCATGACCAAGCAGCACTACATTCCTTATTCGGTCAGTTCTAAAAACGTCCATATGTAATACCTCCCAAAAATTAGTATAGTTATATATTACTAAATTTCTTTGAATATTTCAAGTTATTTATGTAATTTTGACAATTATTTTCTGAACTTTTTTCATTTGTGTTTGTATATTTTATGTTTTTGCGATATGAATTGTTTCTTTTTTGTATATTCTATCTTCATTTTGTTAAATTATCTCAAAGAACCCCTTTTTGTACTGTATATATTTTCTTCTTCTCTTTTGATTCTCCCTGTCGTATAATCTCTCACCTGTGCTTTCCGGCGTTAAAGTTCCATAGTTTAAAGCACTAAAGCATTGACTTTTCCTATCTTGTGCTTTACAATGGTAAAAGTACGCAAAATACACGCGTAATTACTGAGAAAGGATTTTGACAGACAACTATGAGTGATTCACTGAATATAGGATTTATCGGTCTGGGGCTGATCGGCGGATCCATCGCCAAATCTCTGAAACGTTTTCACCCACAGACCAGAATTTTTGCATATACCAGAACGGAAGCTACGCTGGATCTCGCCGTGTCCGAAAGAATTGTTGATGTAAAATGCACGAAAGAAGACGAGGCATTTGCTTCCTGCAATTATATTTTCCTCTGCGCACCGGTTCATGACAACATTTCTTATCTCGAATGGCTGAAAGATCATATGAGCCCGGACTGTATCGTTACGGATGTGGGAAGTGTAAAAGGTGAGATTCATCAGGCGGTTGAGAAACTGGGGCTGGATGACCACTTCATCGGTGGACACCCGATGGCCGGTTCTGAAAAAACCGGTTTTGAAAATGCCACTGATATGCTGATCGAAAATGCTTACTATATTCTTACACCAGGTGGTCAGATTGATATTCCCCGTCTGACACAGTTTATGGAACTGATTTCTTCTCTCGGAGCTATTCCACTGGTACTTACTTATGAAGAACACGATTATATCACTGCGGCTGTGAGCCATCTGCCGCATATCATCGCCTCTACACTGGTAAATGCTGTACAGAAAATGGATACACCAGAGGAAAATATGAAACTGATCGCAGCCGGAGGTTTTAAAGATATTACACGTATCGCCTCTTCTTCTCCTGTGATGTGGCAGCAGATCTGTCTGGAAAACCGGTCGATGATCTCCAAAGTACTCGATGAGTATATTCGCCTGATCGTACAGGCAAAATGCTGGGTGGATAATGGTGATGCAGATGAAATCTATAATATGTTCAGTAATTCCAGAGAATACCGCAATTCTCTTCCGGAAGCGAGCAAAGGGGTAATCGAGAAGATTTATGCCTTTTACTGTGATATTTATGACGAAGCCGGTGGTATCGCTACGATTGCCACACTGCTTGCGATGAATTCAATTAGTATTAAAAATATCGGCATCATTCATAACAGAGAATTCGAGGAAGGTGTTCTTCGGATCGAGTTTTATGATGAGGAATCCTGTGTGAAGGCACAGGGTGTTTTGAAAGAACGGAATTATACACTTCATATTCGGTAAGGAGGATGTACATATGGAACTTATGCAGGCAAAAATGCCTCTTCGCGGAGAGGTGAAGATTCCGGGAGACAAGTCGATCTCACACCGCGCTGTGATGTTTGGTGCACTGGCTGACGGTACGACAAGAGTGACGAATTTTCTGCAGGGAGCAGATTGTCTTTCTACGATCTCCTGTTTCCGCAAATTAGGAATCGATATTGAAAATACGCAGGAGGAAATCCGGATTCATGGGAAAGGCCTTCACGGGCTTACTGCTCCGACTGAGATTCTGGATACCGGTAACAGTGGAACCACAACACGACTGATCTCCGGTATTCTCGCCGGTCAGAATTTTACCACAACACTTACCGGTGATGCGTCGATCCAGAGCCGGCCAATGGGAAGGATCATCAAACCACTTTCTATGATGGGTGCTACAGTCGAGAGTCTGAAGGGAAACCAGTGTGCACCGTTACAGATTCAGGGGCATCCGCTGACTGCGATCCATTATCAGTCACCGATAGCTTCTGCGCAGGTGAAATCCTGTGTTCTGCTTGCCGGACTGTATGCAGACGGAATTACTTCGGTTACAGAACCTTATCTTTCGAGAAATCATACGGAACTGATGCTCTCTCACTTCGGCGCACGGGTCACCAGTGAAGGAACAACTGCTTCTATCTCGCCGGATTCGGAACTTCACGGACTGGACATTTCTGTTCCCGGAGATATTTCTTCCGCTGCTTATTTTATTGTGGCTGCTCTTTTGGTGCCGGGATCTGAAGTAATGATCAAAGATGTGGGAATCAATCCTACCCGAGATGGCATTCTTCGTGTATGCAAGGCGATGGGCGCAGATATCACCCTGTTAAATAAACGAACAGCCGCCGGTGAACCGGTTGCGGATCTTCTGGTTCGTCACAGTGAACTTCACGGTACGGTTATCGAGGGTGAACTGATTCCGACGTTGATCGATGAGATTCCGGTTCTGGCGGTTCTGGCAGCTTATGCGAATGGAACTACGGTTATTCGAAATGCGGAGGAACTGAAGGTGAAGGAATCGAATCGACTGGATATTATGGTGAACAGTCTTGGGGCTATGGGCTGTGATATCGAGGGTACCGATGATGGTATGATTATCCGAGGTGGGAAACCGTTACATCATGCTTCTATTGACAGTCATCTGGATCACAGGATCGCGATGTCGTTTGCAGTGGCTGGGTTGGCTTCTGAAGGAGGAGTCGAAGTGCTGCGGGCGGATTGTGTGGATATTTCTTATCCGGAGTTTTATGCGGATCTCAATAAGCTTATGAAATAAATTTATTGGCTAAGGGGACGCCGAGAGCTGCGGGAAACCGGGGTGGACAACATGGGCAGGGCAACTTTGAACTAGCCGCTAACTTCGACTATATTCACTTGGGTCAGCTGACCCAAGCGAAAGTCTTCGTAAGCGTCGGATTTCAAAGCTTGCCCTAACCGCCCATAAAGTGTTGTCCACCCCGGTTTCCCGCAGCTCTCGGCTGTTTCCTGGCAAAAATATGTAATGACTATTTTTAACGATACACAGCCCGGAAGAGCAAAAAGATCTCTCTCAAAAGCATTTTGTGGGCGGTTAGGGCGAGTTTTAAGATCCTGTGTTTAGTAAGACTTGGCGATGAGCGGCTCTCAGTGAATCATGTGCATCGTTGAAAAAATCCCCATATCACTCGGATTTGCAGACAAGCGAGTGATATGGGGATTTTTTCATAAGATGTACAAGTCGCACTTAACACATAGCTTAAAATCGTCCTGCCCACTGCTTTTGCAGGGGAGCTTTTTGCAATTTGGGGCGTACGCCTTGAATATCTTATTTGTAGAAATCTACAACATCTTCCGGATTATAGTACACTTTATCCTGCTCTTCTATCGTCGCTTTTCCATCTTTCACATCGATAATCGTTACCGCGCAGTTTGGCGGTACGTGACCTCTCCAGAAGTCGTCTTTCCGGCCGTCAATGTGATAGAGAAAGGCCCGTGTCGAGCAGCCGTGTGCTGCTATTAGAATTGTTTTATTCCGGTAGTCCGGGTTGTGGATCAGGTCCTCGTAGAAGGCACCGCAGCGATCAATCATCTGCTGAATAGATTCGCCTTCTTTCGGTGGCTTGTAACCGAAGGGATCCGTGAAGAACTGTTCAAAATCTTTTGACGGAATCTGATAATTCTCCCTTCGACAGCAAAGTCCTTCCCATTCTCCGAAACTGATCTCTTCTATTCTCTCATCCGTAAGAATCGGTATATTTCTGTCACCCAGTACCAGTCCGGCGGTCTCGTAAGCCCGCTTTAACGGGCTTGCGATTGCCAGGTCAAAATGTACATCTTTTAATTTTTCACCGGTGATTTTTGCAAGGCGGATACCGTTTTCGTTCAGTTCGATATCCGTTCTTCCCTGCAACCGTCCCAGAGTATTCCATGAAGTTTCTCCATGACGAATCAGATATATTTTCATCTTTTTTACTTTCTAAGCTGGATTCCCATGTCTTCCAGACCATTCAGGATCTTGTTCATAGCGCCATTGATTTCTGCTTCTTCGAGAGTTTTCTCTTTGGAGCGGAAGGTCAGAGAATAAGCAACGGACTTGAATCCTCTTTCAATCTGATCTCCTTCGTAAATATCAAACAGTTCGAAGTGTTCCAGAATCTTACCGCCTCTCTGAGCGATCATATGTTCGATCTGTCCAACCATGATCTCTTTCGGTACTACCATGGAGATGTCACGGTTTACTGCAGGGAATTTTGCGATTCCTTCGTATTTGCGGTCGAAGGATGCATGTTTTACGACATTCAGGATATCCAGAACTGCCACATATGCGCGCGTTCCGATACCATAAGTATCTGCCACTGCAGGATGCACTTCGCCCAGATAACCCATCAATTCGCCTTCGTAGCTGATCAGAGCCTGACGACCCGGATGCAGGAAAGTCTTACCGGCTTTCGGATCGTACTCAGTTTTCTTATGCATACCGATCTGATCGAAGAACTCTTCTACTACACCCTTCATATCAAAGAAATCACCGTCTCCGTACATACCCAGAGTGAACATCATACGTTCATCCGGCAGTTCAGTCAGCGGAAGTTCTTTTGGCAGATATACATTGCCTAGTTCGTACAGACGGACATTTTTATTTCTTCTGTTATAGTTTGCTGCCAGAGAAGTCAGCATACCATTCAGAGAAATGGTTCTCATGATACTGAAATCTTCACCCAGCGGGTTGGAAATGGTGATTGCTTTTCTCAGTTCATCTCCTGCCGGAATCTGCAGTTTGTCAAATACCTTCGGGCTTTCGAAAGAATAGCAGTATCCCTGGGAGAATCCACAGTACTCAGCCACATCTCTTGCCACTTCTTCGATCCTCAATTTAAATGGCAGTTTTCCTGTTGTTGCCTCACCACTTGGCAGTGTGGTCGGAATATTGTCATATCCGTAAAAACGGGCAACTTCTTCTGCGATATCTGCAGTACGGAAGATATCATGACGGAAGGTCGGAGCAACAATCTCGTTGGTTGTTTCATCGTAAGCCAGTTCTACCCTGGACAGGTACTCCAGCATATCTTCTTTGGAGATATCAGTTCCCAGAAGGCTGTTGATTTTTTCCGGTTCAAACGGTACTCTTACAGGTTCTTTTTTCTTGGTATATACATCAGCCACACCACCAACAACTTCACCGGCTCCCAGTTCTTCCATCAGCTGGCAGGCACGGTCGATGGCTGCCTGTGCATTGTTCGGATCCAGACCTTTTTCAAATTTTCCGGAAGCATCTGTACGAAGTCCGATTCTCTTTGCAGACAGACGGATATTCGGACCGTCAAAGCATGCTGCTTCAAACAGAACTGTTTTTACATTGTCTGTGATCATGGAATTTTCTCCGCCCATGATACCTGCGATACCGATAGATTTTTCTCCGTCACAGATCATCAGAACGTTTTCATCCATCTGGCGTTCCTGACCGTCAAGAGTAACAAATTTTTCGTCTTTTCCGGCACGGCGTACATGGATCTCATGATTTGCGATCATATCCAGATCATAGGCATGCATCGGCTGACCATATTCTTCCATGACATAGTTTGTGATATCTACCAGGTTGTTGATCGGGCGGATGCCGTTGGCAGCCAGACATCTCTGCATCCATTTCGGGGACGGACCGATTTTTACATTTTTTACGACTCTTGCGCAGTAACGCGGGCAGAGATCTTTGTCTTCTACCGTTACTTTCACATAATCATTGACATCTTCGTCGTTACCGGTAGCTGTTACAACCGGCGGAACGAATTTTTTCTGGAAAGTAGCTGCTGCTTCTCTTGCGATACCCAGTACACCGTAGCAGTCTACACGGTTGGAAGTGATCTCATATTCGATCACTGCATCGTTCAGTCCCAGTGCTTCGATCGCGCTTGCACCAACGGTAGCATCTTCCGGGAAAATATAGATTCCGTATTCCGGAGCTTCCGGATACATTTCTCTTGTGGAGCCAAGTTCTTCGATGGAACACATCATACCGTAGGAATCCACACCACGCAATTTTCCGGCTTTGATCTTGATTCCGCCCGGAGTTTTCTTACCGTCGTGTCCACCTGCAACTCTTCCTCCCGGAAGAACAACCGGAACTTTGTCTCCTTCTTTTACATTTGGAGCGCCGGTAACGATCTGTGTTACTTCATTGCCTACATTTACCTGGCAGATGATCAGTTTATCTGCATCCGGATGTTTCTCAATCTTTTCAATCTGTCCGATCACGATGTTTTCCAGATCGGCATCCAGTAATTCATATCCTTCAACTTTTGTTCCGGACAGTGTCATCGCATCTGTATATTCCTGAGCTGTGACGTCCAGATCCGGGACAAACATTTTAATCCATGATAAAGATGTATTCATTCTTTTAATCCTCCTAGAACTGTTTTAAGAATCTGTAGTCATTTTCATACAGAAGGCGCATGTCATCGATCTCGTATTTCAGAAGTGCGATACGCTCCAGACCTACACCAAAAGCAAAACCGGTATATTCTTTCGGATCGATGCCACACATCTCAAGTACATGCGGATGAACCATACCACAGCCAAGGATCTCGATCCAACCGGATCCTTTACAAAAACGACATCCTTTGCCACCGCACTTGAAACAGGATACATCAACCTCTGCACTCGGCTCTGTAAATGGAAAATGATGCGGACGGAATTTTGTTTTTGTTTCCGGTCCGAACAGTTCTTTTGCAAATTCTTCCAGTGTACCTTTCAGGTCAGAGAAAGTAATATGTTTGTCGATTACCAGACCTTCGATCTGATGGAAGGAAGGAGAATGGGTTGCATCTACTTCGTCAGAACGGAATACACGTCCCGGTGCGATCATACGAATCGGCAGTTTCCCTTCTTCCATGGTTCTCGCCTGAACCGGAGAAGTCTGGGAACGAAGCAGAATGCTGTCTGTGATAAAGAAAGTATCCTGTTCGTCACGAGCTGGATGATCTTCCGGAATATTCAGTTTGGTGAAGTTGTAATCTGCGTACTCAACTTCCGGTCCTTCCACAACTTCATAACCCATACCGATAAAAATTCTTTCTACTTCTTCCAGTGCAATGGTATTCGGATGACGATGACCAACGTTTGCTTTTTTTGCAGGCAGTGTGACATCGATTACTTCTGCTGCCATCTTTGCTTCCCGCAGTTCTTTCTCCAGACGGTTTTTTGTCTCCTCCATCATAGTTTCAATTTTTGCCCTGGCTTCATTCACCATCTGTCCTACTTTCGGACGATCTTCCGGAGCTACATCCTTCATACTTTTCAGCACAGAAGTAAGCTGTCCTTTTTTACCAAGGAAATTTACTCTTACATCATTCAGTTTGTCCAGGGCGTCTGACTGTTCAATCTTCTCAGAAGCTTCATCCAGAATCGCCTGTAATGTTTCTTTGATACTATTACTCATGGCAGTTCTCCTTTTCTATTTGTTGGGGATAGCACAATGCAACGGGTAAAATACGCTACGCGATTTTTATTCGTTTTCGCAACTATGAGAGACACGCTACGCGAGTTTCTCATAGTTATCGCGGCAGTCGCCAAGGTCTCGTGCAAGCACGGACTTTGGCTCGTTGCTCGCGTAAAAAAAGCCTCGCCCTTCCAGATTACTGGAGGGACGAGGCAATTATATCATCTCGCGGTACCACCCTGATTTCCGATTAAAATATTAACGGACACTCATTAAGACTTAACGCGTCTGTACGTCTTCTCTTACTTGTCTTTCGGAGAAGAAGCTCCAGTGGGAATCTCAATATATATCTGAACTTAAAGGAGCTCGCAGCCGGTGACTCCTTCTCTCTGTAAGAAAATATATATCTACTGACACTTTCTCAGCTTTTTTCTTTCGGCATAAATTATAGTATGGATCCGCTTATCTGTCAAGTTTTATTTCCGCTTTATTCCTACTTCATACCCTCTTTGGTATTTACCCCTGTTACTGTTTCGGTCATTTTCAGTAACTTCTACAATTCCTTCTTTTCTGTCGTTTCCTTGTCTGTCATTTTCTTTTCTTCTGTATCATTTTCCCGGATTCCTTTTAACAGTCCCTGGTACTCGCTGCGAATAAGCTCGCTTGCCATTTGATGCAGCCTGCGAAGGCGTTCTTCAAAATAAGCATTGATTTCCGCCCCGATCAGAACAATATACATACAAAAATATAACCACAAAAGAACCAGAATAATCGTCGTCAGGCTTCCGTACATGTTGGAAAATCCATCGTAATAATCCAGATAGACAGAAAATCCAAGGGAAAACAGTGACCACGCCACCGCCGAGACCACCGCTCCCGGTATCTGACTCCGAAAAGAAGTCTTTCTGTTCGGCAGAAATTTATAGATCATCAGGAAAATCAGTGCCAGTACAACAAGTGAAACTGCTGTACGCATACCAATGATATAGGCAGTGACTTTGGCAAGCGTCGGAATGTACTTTGTAAGAAGTTTCTGAATACTATTACCGAATACCAGAAGAATCAGGCTGCTGATAACAGCAAGAATAAAGATCAGTGTATACAGAGCAGACCTTATCCTTGTCACCACATAATTTCTCGTCTCTTTTACATGATAAATCGCATTGACCCCATTCGTCAGTCCCTGCAGGCCTTTCCCCGCACTCCATAGGGTAAAAACCGCACTGATTGGTACAATTGCTGTTGATTTGTCATAGACCTCCTGAATAATACTAAAAAGAAAACTTCGAAAATCTCCCGCATCCGGCATAATCTGCAAAAGAATCTCCACTACCATATCTTTTGTAATAGAGACATACGTTACCAGCGGAAGCAGAAGCATCAAAAAGGGCACAAAGGACATCAAAATAAAGAAGGCTGCCTGTGCGGCAAATGCGCTCACATGATCCTGAGCCATGCGGTTCATGAATCCGGTCATGATTTTTATAAACTTTTTCATTTTGCTTTCCTTTCTGCGCAATATCTGGTTTTTACATAATTATTTTTTATCATACTATTTTTTCAATATTCTTGCAAGTTTTCTATAGTAATATTCTGATAGAAAATCTGCAGAATGTCCCGCCAGCCAAGACCATTTTCTGCAAGATGCTTTGCTCCGTTCTGACTCATCCCCACACCATGCCCATAACCTCCACCGGTAAAGACAAATGTACCCGCTCCCTGTTCTTTCCTGAAATCGACTATAAAACAGGCACTCGGCAGTAATTCCATCGTATCACAGACACTTCCATCATTTCTGCTTACAGACAGCCCTTTTACCGATAAGAATTTTCGGATCGCATATTCGTTTTCAAGTGTTGCGTTTTGATTCTCTCCCTGAATCTCCAGTGTTTTTACTCCTCCGCCGGGATTTCTTCCCTGTATGGATAAGCCGGTAAATGCACCAAGCTGAGGCCATTTTCTTTCGCTGCGTTCTTTCAGCATTTCCCATGGAATACAGACTTTCCATCGATACCAGACATCTTCTTTTTCATAATCTCCTGCATCCCTCTGCGAAATTCGTTCCCGAAACGACTGCTCTGACATTTCCGGCTGCAAGGTACCGTTCACCATGGTTTCCACTGCCTTGTGACTCACTGCAATACTCCTGAGATAAGATGCACTTCTTTTCGCGTTCCATACTTCATCTGTATCGGTCCAGCCCCAGGAAGTCGAAAAAAAATATGCTTCAATCGGTTCTCCATCACTGAGTATTATCATCCCCCTGGTAGCATCCACCGCCTGACTGCTTGCCGCCTGTTCGGAAATGTTGTTATACACCTGACAGGAAACAGTATCGTCCACATCCGCACCCCACTCTTTCATTCGTTCTTCTCTGATCTGCCGTACTGCATATGTTCGTGCGCAAACTGCCTGTGCACAGAGTGCTTCTGCCGGGGCATCCGCAGGCATCTCACTCGGCACAACTCCTTTCAGATAAGATTCCAGATCAACCTGGTTGATCACTCGAAAACCTTGTTTCTCTCTCGTCACTTCCAGAATACCCTGATATGCCGGCGCGCCCTGACTTCTTCTGACAGAATTCAAAGTCAGTGACATTGTGTCCGGTGCTTCCACAATAACTGTCTGCCCGGGCTGCATCCGTTCTGACAAACAGAGTTCTGTGCCAGCCTTCTGCTGCACTGTTATATCCCCTTTTACCAAGTAGGGTGCCGGACAGGATATCCTCACATCCGAATGAAGATACTGATCAGTTCCGTCAACAGAAATCAATACACGAATTATCGTCTCTTTTCTTTCCGTATTTTTTTCTTGTTCCATATTTGTCAATGATGTAGTCGGATTATCTATCTCCTCATTTCTTTCCTGCTGTTGTTCCGTTTTTTTTCGAGTGTTCTTTGCTTCTGCCATCTGTTGCTCTGCCTGCAGTTTTTCAAGATACTTTTTTTCTTCCTCCCTCTGTTTTCCTTCCCATATTCCCGGCAGAAACATCACCAGAAAAATTATCACAGCACCTGCAATCGTCCATATCCATCTCCATGGAATATTTTTATATGTTTCACCATTTTTTTCCATATCTCAGTATATGGCATTTTTCTGAAAATTATCCGGCCGGACTTGTTATGTTTTCAGTCAAAATTTGTGATGTTACTGTTCAACGCTAGAGCGTGTTTGAAAAAGGCTTTCTGCAAGATGTGCGTCACAATTTGTGGG